>Ga0105340_1000010_pt1 | contig 119223 bp, 160 predicted proteins | sample EasRivMeERMLT700_FD_89676 | JGI IMG/M metagenome (GOLD analysis project Ga0105340, IMG submission 89676) | Soil microbial communities from meander-bound floodplain in the East River, Colorado, USA - East River MetaG ERMLT700 | ecosystem: Environmental > Terrestrial > Soil > Floodplain | place...
CCATGTCCGTCAGACAGCCCTGTACGGGGCTATTGATGGCCTGACGCTCGGCCTTGGACGCCACATCACGGTTCGGGCTCTTGATGAGGGGGAGATGCCGGATGCGCCCCAGAGGAGTCCTGACGTGTTTGTGGAGCTTCGCAAACTGGACCGACGATTTGTGGTAATCAATCAGCCGGGGGTACTTCTTGAAGAACCCTGTGCGAAAAGTATGGGCTTCATCCCACGTCAACTCTACTCCGTAGTTCGACCGGGCATAGGCCACGAAGCCATCTTCATACATCCCGAACACCAGACCGAAGTTACCTGCCTTGCCTAACTGCCGTGTCTCTTCGAAAGTGTGGTAATCGGTCTTCTCTAACGCCATCAGGCTCTCATACGTGTAGCCTGCAAATGGAGCCGCTGTATCCGCATGAATGTCCCGGCCCGATTTGAACACGTTGATCATGCCCGTTTCATTGGCAATACAGGCAATCACCCGTAGCTCGCCCTGTCCGTAGTCTCGCTCCACCACCACGTACCCCGGAGGGGCTGGGAAGCACCGTCGTATACGCTGCGCCCACGTCGTATGTTTGGGTACCGTCTGAAATGCAGGGGCCTTGCACGAGAGACGACCAGTACGAGCACCCCCTTCACCTTCCTCTTGGTTCCCGACAAAGAGGTAATAGGTAGGATGCAACCGTCCGTCTGACCGTAGATGCTCCAAGAACCCGATCACATACGTGTTGTAGGTCTTCATCACGCTGCTATCGGTCTTGATAATCTGAATGAAGTCCTTGGCCTTGGGATCATCCGCAAACATTTCCAGATGCTCCATCGCCGTGCTCGGACGCTGAATGCCGTCCTTATCTGGCTTTGGCGTGAACATCTTGGGCTTCAGGTTGAGGCCCATCGGACTGAACATGAAGTCCACCAGCATCGATGCCTTGGTGAGGTTCATGGCCTCGGGGCGACCTTGGGTGAGGCTGGCGTAGCCGTGCTTGATGACGATACGCCCGCCCATAATCTTGCTGGCTTCTTGCACCAGACGGGCGTGCTCCTTCTCTAGGTCCAGCTTCAACTCCTGATAGGCATCCATGTCCACCAAAATGCCCCCCTGCTCAATCTGTTCAAAGGCTCGGGCGGCTGGGTGCAGGATGTTGACGTAGAAACTGGTCAACCGTGTGTCCTGCAATAGCTCCTGCTTCATCGCCTCGGCTACTTGGAGATCGGCATCCACGTCGCCACCCGCGTAGGGCAGTAGTTGATCTGGTGGAACGCGATCCATCCGGCTCTTATCGACTTCCCGATCAAACTGGTCGGAGTTGTGCGAACACATTCCCTCTGCAATAAACGTGTGCGTGGTGGTTGTGATGGCTAGTACTTCCTGCTTGCCCACCAACTCCTTGCTCACCACCACGTCCTCGTCATCACGATTTCGTGTCGGAAGTGGCGTCTTCACCCACTTGCGTTGCGACACCAATCGCACGGGACGTGTCAACTGCAACAACTCAAATCCGTCCCAACTAAACAGCGTCACGGACGGAGTTTTGATTTCCTGACTACCCGCTGAGAACTTCAGCCCCCAATGTGCAGCCAGCGTGAGGCTCCTCGTGAGCACCTTCCCCTTCTTCTGTGCCCACCCAATCTTGTAGCTGGTCCCGGTCGGAGTCTTCGAACGTGACCCCCACCCTTCACCATCCAAAATCCCCGACATCCACCCTGAATCAAAACTCTCATCGAACTGTCGCATAGGAAACGTCTTCAACCGCATCCCCACGGCAATTTCTTCTGTCTGAATCCACTCAATCTTGCCGCCGTAAACATCACGAACATGCAAAAACTGGTGGTTGTCACTCACCGTCAACGAGCGACCTGACTTCATCGTCAAACGATAGCACCGCTTCTCCAATGCTTGAATGGCAGTCACTTTCGCCACGTCAAGCTGCCTTCGGCGCTTGAACTGCGATTCTTCTTCGAACCCCACCAGTTCGTCGTTCACCTGAATTTCTTCGGCCTTCACCCATTGCATGTCGGCTGTCAGGAGCCGAGTTTCTGGCGTCACGCAGTATCCGGCAAGGGCGGGGACGTAGATTTTTGTATGCACGTCCAAGGCATTGCTTCGATTCTCGTCCAGCAAGCTGCCCACAATGGTCGTGTCAAACACAAAGTTGGTGCAATTGAATGCACCGCGCTTCCACAGCCAGTGAAGGTCATACTTGAAGTTGGCTCCTTTCAGACGGATGTAGGGACACCGCAACAAGAATTCAACCTGCTCACGGAAGGCCGGATCAGAAAGTCTCTGGCTCTCGTGCATCCGATCTATGAACCGAACGACGTCCGCTTGGCCTTTCTGATGGGTGGCTTGCATCGAGACAATGTAGGCTCCGGGGAACGGCGGATTGAACACCGGTTCCGCATACGGATCGAGCCCCAGCGTTTCCAAGTCTTTCGACAGATCCACGGGTTGCCCCGTGGCTGTGTGTTGTCGCTCGATAGCTGTGCAGAGGTCGGAGAAGTCTTGGACATAACGATACTGGCCGTACACCGGAGTCCACTTGCCCGTCAGACAGTAGCGGAGGGCCAGTGTGACATCTGTCAACAGGTCCACGTAGTAGCCGTGGTCAATTTCCCCGATCTCGGGACTGTACGACACCAGCACCGGTATTCCACCTCGCATCTGGGGACGAGTCCGGTAGGACGTGGTGGTGCGATTCTTCGCGATCAGTTTTTCTTCTTGGAGCTTCTTCAGTGCATCAGTACCCAGTGCGAGGATGGTCGTGGTACCTTCCGGCACGGTGTAATCGTTCACCACCTTCACAGACACTTCGGGGACCGGACGTAACACCTGAGACAGGTGGTGGAACACCTTGGCCGAAGGGGTCTTCGACCACACGGTGAGAAGCATGCTTACTCCTTCGCGGATGACCCATCATACTCCACTTTCGTCCACTTTTCGGCTTCGTAACGGAAGATACCCTTGATCGCCGGGGCGAATTCCAGCATCCGATCCTTGACCGTGGTCCCGGCAAACCCGGTCTTCTGTCCGCACTCTTTCAACGTGGTCATGTGCAGGACAAACAAGAAATTCTCCTTCTCACGGATAACCACATACAGCCGGAGCGTCCGTTCAATGGTCACCCAGAACCCTAGCTCGGTCGTGCTCATGACGTCGGACTCGACGTCAATCCGCTGGTCCACTCGCCACGGTCCCATGAATAGCGGGTGCATCTCGGAGGCCACCAGACGGCCCTTGACGAGATGCAGCGTCACGCCCAGTGTGTCGGCGGCAAAATACGGGAGGTTCATGACGGCTCCTTCACCGACTTCACAGAGAGCGTCAACTTCTCTTCATCCTTGGTGATGACCACACCCTGACAGATCGGTTGGCCACAAAACAATCCCACGAATTCCCAGTGGCTATCGCTCCGGCCTGTACAGACCCACTCCACGTCCAAAGGGATAGCAGGGAAAAGGACATTCTTGCGAATGTCCCCCAGTGCAATTGATTGCAGGTATTTCAACTCTTCAATCCCTGCGGGCGACTCAGCCTTGAGCGTATCACGGTGCGTCATTACGCCTTCTCCGCGATGATCAGGTTCGTGCCCGTCATCACCGTGGCCTTCCACGCGATGCCCGTGCCGAACAGGAAGGCCCCCACCACACGCTCCACCGGGACGCCTGCGGCTTCGAAGTGAATCGAGCCGTAGCTTTGACCCATCTTCAGTTGGAGGCCGGAATCTTCCAGCTTCTTCAGTTCCGCTGTCGGGTTGTCCGTCCACTCCGCACGGATGGAAATCGAACCCGTCTTGTAGAGCCGTGCGGCGAGCTTCACATGATCCGTCAGTGCCACCGTGTAGTAAACGCTCCCCGGGCTCGTGCCGTGAACCTTCTGTCCTACGGCCTTGGCGTTCTTCAGGTCAATCACCGCGTCCACGGGTGTAGCAGAGAAGGTATCCGATCCCCAAGACGCCCCTGTGGGGCTCCCAGCGGGCTCCAACTTGACGTAGGCACCCGCCGCCGACAGGCTGTCAGCCACCGTCTTGGCGTCCCCTGCGGGGAAGGTACCGAGGTTCACCGGAGCATGCAACGACGCTTCAACGGTTTGCTTCGCGTCCTTCAACTTCATCGCCGTCGCTGTCATCACCGCCTTGATGACAGGGATCTTTTTTTCCAGACCCGCAAAGCCCGTCAGCAACACATACATCGCCGTTGTGGCCTTCGTGATGGGTGTCTTTGCCGTAGCAACCGGCGAGCCGTGATCCGCATGAATCTTGTTGATCCAGTCGTAGATGAGCACCTTGTTGGAGGCGACCACGTTGACGTCCCCCATGTGCTTCATCAACGACGTCGTTCCGCACGTCAGCTTGACATGCGAAATGGACTTGCCGCCGACGTATGCCCGCACGCCATACAGGGACACTTCGAACGTCACCCCTGTCCCCAGAAGGGCCTTGACCTTTTCGGTGATGGGATGGATCGGCCCGAACACCGTGCTAAAAAAGACCAACTGAGCGTCTGTGCTTACCGTGAATGCCATGCTGCCCACTCCTTGAGCGAAACTGAACTAGAGACAGTGTAGCACACTGCCCCCGGTTTGTCAAAACATTACTTCTTCTTGCCCTTCCAGAGGCTCCGGCTGGATGCCATCGGTTCGAAGGTCTTCGTGGCCTTCGTGAAGCCGTCCAGAAGCGTTCTGCGGGGCTTCTCCTTGGCCTTGGCCGTTCCCCTCGGGGGATAGAAGTCAAACGTGTGCGTGTCATCTGACGGCTTGCTGGACGTCATCTTGAGCACCCCACCGGACTTCGTAGGAGTCACCGTGGTGACATGGTAGTGCTTCATCAGGAACTGGACTTGCTCTCGCGACTCGACGGCTCTCTTGCAGTAGTGCTTCCGGACGTATTGTATCGCATCCGTCTCGCCCAGTGCCTCAGCCACAATCGCAGAGAGCACCGTGCCTGTCCGACCGTGCCCACCGATACAGCCGACGTGGACGGACTTGCCATCCTGCAATTGACTGCACAACCACGTCACCATCTTCTTAAACCGTGACACGTTTGAGGGGACACCCATATCGTTGATGCTGTACTGCACCTCGACTCGGGCTTGCTTCTCCCACGGATCCGACTGCCGCCCGCCCATGTCCCCCTTCTGAAGGACCACGTAGACGTCCAGATCACTCTTCACCGGGCTGAAGGCCGCTCCTCCGTAGAGCTTGCCCTTGCCCACCTTCAGCACCGGGTGTGACTCGTAACACCTGACGGCGAGGTTGGTGCCCTTGAAGGCACCTTCCATCTTGCTATCCCACGTCGCCATTACTTTTCCAACCTTTCATAGGTGGTAACCGTTTGATTCGGATACACTTGCCACGAACCAGTCACCTTGACCTTCTTGCCGTGGACGTGGGTCAGCGTGGGTGTCGGAGGGGGAGGAGGCGTCACCGGAACGGCCTTCTTCACCGTCGCCTTCGACTTCACCGCCGCCTTCACGTACTTCGACGGATTGTCCTTCTTCTCTTTCTCGGGCCGCAAATCGCTTACCAGTTGCCAGTCCACATGGCCCTTGATCGTGGGGTTGCCGTTGGCATCCAGCGGGCAATGCGTCTTGATCAACTCCACAGCGGCAATCGCCTCGGGCGTCTTCTTGACGTGCATCGTATTGGACTCCAACATCAGGTCCAACATCTGACCAGACCGTTGCACGTCGAGTACCGTCATCAAGGCTGATGCATTTTGGTTCGCGTAGATCTTCACCTCAGTCTTGTTGAAGATGGGTCCACCGTTGTGTGCCAGCGTATAGCCCGTGTCAACCAACATCTCCATCGAGGTGACGCCCGTAAGCATCGCTGTCGCCGCATCCGTCACATGGCCCCACTTCGGCCCGCCATAGCTCTCGACTTCGCCACACCACCCGTCAGCCTTGTGGAACCCGTACGACAGGGCCTTCATGTAGGTCACAATCGGAACCATGGGGGGCGCATGCATGTACTTGTGCATGGCCGTTTCTTCGCCACCCTGAGAGGTAATCGCGTTCAGGAATACCCGCATTTCAGGTCCGAATTCATCTTCGACCTTCGTCCAGAACATCGGGGACGGCGCACCGTGCGACTTCAGGTGGCGCATTTCACGCACGGTGATGCAGAGGATGTAATGCAGCATCCGCTCACCTTGCGTCATGCACACGTCCGTGTAGTTCGTCATGATGGTTTGCGCCCACTCCGGCAAGGGCTCATTCACCGTGAAGAGCCCTCGGACGATACTCGCGCAGTGGTTCAGCGTGTAGAACAACACCGCATCGTTTTCAGGCGACTCGTATCCGTCGCCTATTTTCGTCTTGTACTTCAACGTGGCATCCGCGAACACGCCAGTCGGCAGAGCCGAGAAGTCATGCGTGCGAGCTTGATATGCCGCGTTGAAGTAAGCCAGTGTGTTCTTCGGACGGTGCTTCATGAGACTCAATCACTCCTTGATTGACTAACAGAACCAGTCTACCACGACAGTCAGGAATTTGTCAAACGCTGTAGTCGCCAGACGCCTTCTGCTTGAGAACCGTCGTCTGCCCGTTCTTCAGGCTCAGAGGCATCCGCGTCAGGTTCGTCTTCCAGAACCGCAACCACGCCATCCTGCGGGCTCGCTTGACCTTCCGCCGTAGGGGAGGGGTGATCGTGAACCGCTTGACGTAGAGGTACTGTTCGGGCGTCTCCACAGCGTGGGAGTAGTAGTTCGCTCGCACAAACTCCACCGGCTTCTTGATGCCGAAGGACTTCGCCAGAACCGCCAGAAACAGCCCTGTACGCCCCTTGCCGCCCATGCAGCCCACGTAGACAGGTTCCCCGGCCAGAATCAGGTCCAGCGCCTTGCTGAGGCCCCTGTAGAGGGTTTTCCGGTCTGGGGTCTGAAAGTCCACCGTGGGGATATCGACGGCGCATGCCGCCTTGATCTCCTTGGCCATCTTGACCCCTTGCATGGTCTTCGGGCACTCCGCAAACGGACCCCCCGTCACCACGAAATACTGCCACCGATTCAACGCGATCTTCAACGTGCCGAGAGCCATGTAGGAACCTCACTCCTTGAGAAATGAACGGACTTCAGTATACCACCAACACCGCGATTTGTCACGCGGAGAGATTCAGAGCCGATGCCGTTGTGTCTTCAATCGCCCGGGACACTTGCCCCGCCCAACCACACGCCTTGCACCCCTCGCCGTCACAGTCATCGTGTTCTTCCAGCATCCGGGTGGAGCCTCGTCCGATCTCCACGAGATCGAAGTACTGCATATCCAACAGGACATCATCCTTGATCACGAACAACCACTGCGAGTATCGACGGTTACATCCTCGGATCGACGTGAACGCCACTTCATCCAGAATCCGATACAATTCATCGGCAGAGATCTGTTCGGCCTCCAAGACACGGAGGACTTTCGCGGAGATCTGCATGATTACCGTCGCTCTCCTTTCGGATGTTCGACACGAGAGATTCGAATGGACTTGGGCGCGTGGAAGGCCAGTCGATTGCCCCCCACACCCGTTTGCACCTTCACGTTCGGCAAAAGCTCCACAGCCTTCTCTTCACTCACCATAATCTCTTGGCCTTGGTCAATGGTCACGACCACAATGTTCGGGGCCACCAGAGCCTTGACTTGAAGGAGATGCCCGCCGATATCGATTCGACTGCCAACCCCCACACCGATTGATAGAGCCATGTTACGACACTCCCTTCAGGACTTGCAACGCCATCGGGATAGACAGCATGGACTTCGCTTGCGGCACGTAGGTGCCGATGGACACCACGGAGGCCCCTTCGGCTTGCTTCCACGACAACACTCGGGAAATTGCGGGGTCCGTCAGATCCACCCCGTCGAGAATCAGTTCCTTGTCCGACAGCACCAGCGACCGGAGATCCGCCCCCGGCGTAATCCGAGCGAACGAGAGATGGTACTTCGACTCGGAAATCACCACGAGTCGGCTGAACAGATCATGCTCCTTTGGCAGGGCCGCATGCAGCAGGTTGAGTAGCCGTTCGATAGGCGAGAAAGCGTCCACGAGACTCAGGAACCGGGCCTCTTCTGCGCTGGGCACCAGATCCAGATACAGCTTGCTCACGTAGGTAAGCGTCAGCAATACCTTCTTCGCCGCTTCCTCGGGATTCATCATCGTGTCCCCGAGATACAGGAGAGCTTCCGGCATCGGAGTCGTAGGCACGTCGAAGATAATCGGCACAACCCCCAACGTCTGGGTCACCAGTGCGTTGAAATCCTTGATCACGCCGTTGGTTTGGCCGCTTACAATCGGCACCGCTTCCATCCAGATCCGCCCCGTGGCACCGTCGAGCGTCACCACGTCCGCATCCTTGAAGGATTCCAGCGTGGCTCCGACACCCACGACACAGGCTCGATCCATCCCTCGGGCCACGACTGCCGCATGACTGGTCATGCCCCCCACCATCGTGATGATGCCCTTGGCCTTCTTCATGCCCGCGATATCTTCGGGAGTCGTTTCGTGCGTCACGAGGATGCAGGGCTCCTTGCAATTGATTGCATCTTCCTTGCTGAAGACCGGCTTGCCCGACACGATTCCCGAGCATCCCGGGATGCCCGTGAAGGACGCGGGCTTCGTAAACTTGGGGTCAATCGACGCCAGTTGCGCGAGATCGAACTGTCTGGCCGATACGCGACTCACCGCCGTCTTCGCATCAATCAGCCCTTGCTTCTCCATATCCACGGCAATCTTGACTGCCGCTGGGGCGCTCCGCTTGCCACTCCGCACTTGCAGGAGGTAGAGCACCCCGTCTTGCACGGTGAATTCGATATCTAGCATATCCTTCTTCAGGTTTTCCAACTCGATTACGGTCTTGAGCAACGTATCGTGGACCGTCGAATTCCACTCAGCCATCGCAGCAAGAGGCTTCGGAGTCCGAATTCCGGCCACGATATCTTCGCCTTGCGCGTTCGGCAGGAATTCACCAGTCACCAGCATGCCGCCCGTATCCGGGTTCCGCGTGAAGAGCACGCCTGAGCCCGAATTGTCGTTCAGGTTGCCGAACACCATCGCTTGCACGGTGCAGGCGGTTCCCCACGCTCTGTCGTAACCGAAGTCCTTGCGGTAGATGTCGGCACGTTCGTTGTCCCATGACTTGAACACAGCCTCGATTGCACCAAGCAACTGAGCCTTCGCATCCGGAAATTCGTTGCCCGTGCGAGTCGAGTAGGTGTCCAGCGCCACCTTCAGGCTGGACTCCAACGACTCACGACGGATGCCTTCCACGACCGACCCATACATCGTGACCAGACGGTGGAAACTGTCTGCGAAGCACTTCGGCCCCAGACGGTTGACCCACTCCGGCATGTTAGAGCCGTCGATCCCCACGTTTAGGATCGTGTCCATCATGCCCGGGCAGGACACGCGAGCCCCGCTCCGAACGGATAGCAACGGCATGTAGCCGAAGTGCGCTTCCAGCTTCGCGAGATACGCGGGGAGGGCCTTGGCAATGAGCTTCATCGTGCTCTTGGGCTTCTTGTCGTACTCAGCCCATACGGACGTCGGAATAACAAACCCGGGCGGCACAGACACGCCTTGATTGGAGAGCCACAGGAGGCCCGCCCCCTTGCCGCCCAACTCTTCGACTGAGCCGGTCGCTGTCTCGTTTTCGATTCCGAAGGGAAAGAATTGCATCTTGGGACTCCACTCCATTGGGCGACTTGCTTACTCTCCAAGTGTAGCGCACCGATTCTGCTTTGTCAACTAGCCTCGCCGGTTGGCGGGTGGAAAGTGTGGCTACGAACCACCACTGTATCAGGGCCGACACCCGTTTGTCAAGGGGTCTTTTTCTCCCCCATTTTCAGGATCTGGGCGTACGGCTTCTTGACCGGAGGGGGAATCTCGTTCCACAGGAACCGATCCCCACCCTCGGGGAGCTTGGGCTCCTCGGGCTTCTCGTCTTCCTTTTTGATGATTCTCAGGGCCATCAGTGTGCTCCTTCACTACTTCCGCCGCCAATGTACTCCATATGGACTTCGTAGACTTCCACCGGCTTCAGTGTAGCATCTCCGGTCTGGTAGGTATAGCCCTTCCTGACCTTCGTCACCCGGAACCGTGCGCCACTGCCCAACAGGATCTCGCTTTCCATCCGATAATCCTTGCTGTCGAGATCTCTGGCGTTCACGGTGGGTTTTTGTGTATAATCTGATATCGTGTAATCCTCGGGCTTCGTTGTGCCGTCAGCGGTCCACTCCGGATGTTCGAACACAGAGGGGTCTTGCACCCGGGGAAAATCATGCCTCACCCGTCGTGCTGCCTCAACCGGGGCGACCTTCGTGCCCTTCGGGAGGGTGATGTAGAATCGCACGGCTGTCCCCACTTCATCCTGATGATCCACCAGTGAATTGGGTTTCCCACCATATCGGTGATAGATACTCTCCCACTTCCCAAGTGCAGGATAGCTACGGGCTCGATTGCCTGCATCTCCGAGCATCGTGGATGTGAATCCTTTTTCTTCCCAGATTTCCTGTTCCAATGCCGCGAGATCTTCTGCCGACACCCCGGGCAGATAGGCTCCCCGCTCCACCACCATCGCCTCATCCAGCACCACGCCACGGTTCGCAATCAGGTCATCAATCCTGTCGGCCTTCTCGGTCACCTCGGCCAGACGTTCTGGATCGGGCACTGGTCCCTTCACCACCCAATGTGCTTGGAGATACCCCGGTCCACCCGGCGTGTCCTTCGGGATGTTCTCAAAGCTCCACGAGTAGCGAAACTCAGGGCCTTCTGGGGGGATCATCTTCTGCACCGCTTCACCGCTTGGTGCAGCTTGCACCTTCGCATACTCTTCGGGCGTCAGCGGACGGATACGCCCCTCCGTTGTGGGGGGCTTGCCTCGACGGAAGTCGTTGATCTGTCGGTAGGTAAACCCCGCATAGCTACTCAGAACATTAGCGTCCTCATAGGTCAGCGTTTCTTTGGCCCATTTCGCTCCCGGCCCCTTCTCATGCCACTGATAGCCTTCCTCACTGGTGAATTTACGTCCCACCACGGGCTCTGTGGGTGTGCCTTCTCCTACCCAGTGCTCTGTGCCTCCACTGCCCTTGACCCATCTACCACCTTGAGAAGTGCCCTTCGGACCACGGGGCTGGTTGATATCGAATTTCTTCGCGCCACTTCTCGTCGGAATCGCCACGTAAATTCGGTCTGTCTTCCGCACCACCTTCACCGGATCCAGATCTTCTAACGGAGATTCCCAATCCGCATACTGTTGTTTGGGGGCACCGGGAGCACCCGGAATTCTCTGTTGCGATCCTCGTGGCCCTAGCACCTCTAACACATCCTCTAATCGGTACTGACGAATCTCCTGAATCAATTCAGGGGGAACCGTCTCTGTGCTAGACATCTCCGTGCTGATAGCATGGGGCCACGATCCGGGTGGACCAAACACACGTTTACCAGCAGGTTTGAAGTATTGATTCGCCTCTGGCTTAAACACAATCACCGTGATTGTATCCGCCGACGCATCAGATGACAAAGCGGCATAGCTGATCGCCACTTTCTCACTGGTGGACGCAAAGGCTTTTCCAGCCACCACACCGCTATCTGTATCGATATCACTGAGCGGCTTCAGACCCTCTTTCAGAATCTTCTCAGCAAACTCATCCGACGTGCCATGATACAGAGCAAACTGACCTTCCTTGTCCCGTGGATGCTTGGCTTCATCAAATTTGTGTGCAATTGATTGCACAATTTTCAGCTTGGATTTCTCTTTGACAGAATACCCAGTCTGGTGGGGAGCCTCAGCATGTGATTGGCCAATTTCAACCGTGAGATCAGCCATGATCTTCCCACTTTCCAGTAGTGGGATTGAAGTAACCAATAGGTTCTAGATGCACCACTTGACCATACAGTTGTGGGATCGGAGTGCCTTCAGCGACACGTTTGTCACTGTGCATCGAACCAAAATACTTGACCTCAGTCTTCACCACACGAAACCGTCCTGCCACGATAGCTTCCGAGTACACATGTCCAAACTCTTTAGCATTACCGTCTTCATAGCCTCTTTGCTTCGGATCCGTAGGCCACTTCCCATATGCCACCATCCGTGTGCCTTTCGGAAACACAAACACCGTTGGAGGCCCTTCTTGATGCTCATGTGCCCCACGAGTTGCATAACCTGTCTCTGGTTTACCTGCTGACGCCAGTAACGGCAAATCCATTGTGTCTCCCGGCTGGAAATCCGTAAAAGACACATTTTGAAACGCATGATACAACGGCTCTTCGGAGCCAGTGGCATCGTTATAAATTTCTTCGAGCATCCGTTGTGCAATGGGATCTGATTCTTTCCACCCTAGATCACGGTATCCTTCAATTCCCATCTCACGGGCTGCGGCTCCGGTAATCGCACTGCTTCCACTATGTGACCCACCCCATAGTCCAATGTTTTTCATCCGTAAAATCTGGTGGGTTATTGCTGGGGGCTCATAATCACTACTCTCAGGAAGGTCTTCCCATCCATACGGTTGTTCACCAGTAGATGATCGATTCCACCCTCCCTCATGTTTCAGCCATGTATTTTTGTTCGATGCTTGAAACCCACCTACCTTCGCAAATCGTCCACCTTCTGACGTACCAGAAGGTTCTCGGACGTACTCTCGCTTTCTCACCAGAGCTTCAATGGCCGCGATCTTCTTATTACCCCTGAACGTCCACTTCCCAGACGGCTCCTGATCCATGTACTGCGTAATGTACGGGTAGGCTGAGGCATCGGCTTGGTAGAAGGCCAGTTGCAGAGTCACAAAGTCAGCGATGTTCATGCCGACTTTTTTGGCCTTCTCTTGGAGCTTGGCAACCACCTCGGCTTCCTTGGCCTTGAAGCCTTCATAGCCTCTGAACAAAGGTCCAATCAGGTCATGATTCATCAACTCCGTGGCGAGTGTTATGTCCTTCTCACTGAAGCCTTCCTTCCGTAGCACGTCTTGGAGAATGGGTGTCGTGTATTCGTGTTGCTGTTCTTTCCCGCCTCCTTCTTCAATCGCCTCAGCTTTGCCGATGTCATGCAGAGGAATGGCTGATTCCATCAATCGGCCTACATCGCTCCCGAATCGTTCGGAGATACCAGCCAACTCCTCATCCGTCAGTTGCTTTTCCCACTCTCGCCCCACGTCTCCTGTATGAGCTTCGATGCTGCCCATCTCCGTGCCTGTGTCACGGGGGTAGTTATGGGCGACGGCTGAGTAGATGGCTTTCATATGAGCCATACGACCCATGACTCGTGCCCACCGTCCTTGCTTGTCTCGTGGCTGGCTGGGATCCCACTTCAGGCCAAGATCTTGTCGCGTCCACGGGCCATGATGACGGGCTCGTATCTGGTTCCGGATCGCTTCCGTGCTGGTATAAGAGGCTTCCAGTTGAGCGTTGAGAAGCGCATAGTATTTCTCTTTGGCAAGGATCACACCAGTCGTCGGGTCAACCACCGTGCCATTGGCCCGTTCAATCCACGCATGATCGAACGTCTTGCCTTCGGCATTGGTGACCTTGCCGTGAACAATCTTATCTGTCTGGGATCCGTGACGAGCATTCCATCGGTTCACATTGGCGAAGCACAGGCCCGGTTCCCCGGCTTCGCACGTCTCCACCGTGGAGGCACCTTTCGCAAACCGTCCAGCCTTGTCTCGTGGTTGCGTGGGATCAAACTTCAGCGCCCAGACGTACTCCCGCTTCACTACGAAGCGTTCGGCGTAGTCCTGCTGAAGGGAACTTCGGAGCATTAGAAAATCTTTGCGGTGACCGCTACGGCATTGGTCCGTGTCGTCATCTTCAACCGCACAAACTTGGCGACGATGCTGGGGATTTCCAATCGAGACACATTCCCTGATCCCAATGTGGACAATCCCGGCCCCGTCTTGACATAGAAAGCTTCGGCATCCGTGTCTGCGGCTTCGACGTCAATCTGGAAGGCCCCCGGAGAGGCTGAGAACTGCACCTCAACGGAAATACAATTGGGCATGTTCGCTTGGCGCTTCAGGTAGATCGCCTGACTCTTGGACTGGGTAGGCAACGTCAGCGTTTCATTGCTCCACACCTCCGAAGGCTTCCCGGGCGTCTGGGTGATGGGCGTGGCGGATCCATACAAAGGCATGACGACTCCTTACGAATTCGCCGCTGTCAAGCTGGCGTTGATTTTGTCAATGTCCATGGGAACCTCTTGAAATCCCACAGGCTTCTTCTTCTTGAAGCGAAGAACACTCGCGTAGGGTGGTTTCTTTTTCTTGAGAAGTTTTTTCTTGGCCATATCAATCCACGATAGAGACAGGATGCACCACCCGATAATTCAAGCCTTCTTGCACAGCCGTGATGACCAATGAATACTCGACGCTCGCATGAAGCATCATCGTATCCGATTCAATCACCCACTCATAGTCCCCTTCGCTGGCCGGAACATAGACCATTGGCACATTGGTAAACGCGGGCACTGGCACGTTTCTGCTGTCGTGCAATGTAGCTTTGACCGTCGCTTCATTCAGGAACAGTCCGGTTTGGAGAGCTTTCAAACCGTGCATCGTGACAACTTGATCATTACCTCGTTTCAACGTGACTCTAGTCATGAACCGTCTCCAAGCAACATACGTGCAAGCCATCACTTGTCACCAACACCCGAGTTTTCAAGTCATACCCCAGCATCGGCACGCTCGGCGGGTGAACTGGGAGGCTTAGCTGCGTCACACGAAGACTAGCAGATGTCACAGCCATCTCGGTGCCAATTGTAACACTCGCTGCCAGATAACGCACCCGGATTCCACTGACCAGACAAGTGGTGGGTGGAAGCACTCTCCCCACAGATGGGGGAAAGACTCGGGTAGTCGGCTGGATGCCCCCGACAATGATGATCCCGATCTCGGGTTCAACAGTCGGAGGATAGAGAACATCGGTCGAGTCAATAAATCCGGCAATGAACCCTGTGCGAATTGCGGGAGCAAAAATCTGCGTGGTAGAAGCCACGGGCACCACTTGCACCGTGACCGAGATGGACGGCGCAAATAATTGCGCGGTAGAACTGATCGTGATCCCGCTGACAAAGAGCGTGACGGTAGGTGGGTAGACCTGAACCGTCGAGACAATTCGCACCCCGGTAATGAACGTCAGAGGAGACACAGACGGAGCGAACCGCTGTGACGTAGATGGAATCGTTGCCGTAATAACTCGGAGACTGACGCTTGGCGGATAGACTTGGGTGGTAGTGCTTACCGTTATGCCACTGATCAGACGCGATATAAACGGGGCGAAAATCTGAAGTGATGAACTAATTATTCCGGTAATGAGCGATCCGGCTCCAACCAATGCGGGCGGGAATATCTGAGCCGTAGTAGACCGATAAACCCCTCCAACAGAGGCCAACGTCGTAATCAGCGGAGGATTGCAATTGATTGCACTCGGGCGGGTCGGGCCTCCAATCGTGATCGCTCCGGTAGTGATGGTGGGCGCAAATCTCTGAAGTGTCGAACCAATGTTCGGGACACCTAAGACCCCTGCCAACAACACAGTAGGATCGAACAGTTGCGTACTTTTCACCCACACGGGCATCGTGACTGTGGCGGCTCCTACAGCCACGAATGGGGCAAAGACTTGCTGGGTGGTCGCTCGTGTAGCAGTAGTAACGTTCAGAGCCACGGACAGCGGAAAGACTCCGCTGCTACTCCCTATCGTTGCTCCTGAAACCAGCGGGATAACAAACGGGGCGTAGACTTGGCTCGTGCTGGGGCGTGTCCCTCCGATGATCGTTGCTACCCCCACCGCAACTGCGGGTGGGTAGACTGCAATTGCGGTCGGACAGTGACTAGCGGTGACCGTGGCCACTCCCGGGGTGAGGCTGGGCGCGTTGACCACACTGGTCAACGGTCTGGTGCCTGTCGTAACGCTCAGAGCCGTAGACGGGGGAAAAGCTCCGCTCGTGACCCCTATGGTCGCTCCGGCAACGTGTGGGGCTGTCCGTGGGGCAAACGTCTGGGAAGTGGCTCCTATCGTCGGGAGGAGAACCGTGACAGTCCCCGGAGCCACTGTGGGAGCGTACCGGGCTCCTGTCGCCGCAACGGTACTGCCGCCTATCGTGATTGCCCCTGCCGCGACCGTCAGTGCAAACAATTGCACCGTCGAGGCACGAATGCCCGTCGCAATTGAGATCGCCCCCACCCCAATTGAGGCCGCGAACATCTGTACAGTGCTAGGCCGATGGGCTCCGGTAACTGTGACTGGGCCAGACGCTATCGTGGGAGCGTATAGCTGGATAGTTGTGGGTCGTGTCGCTCCTGTGACCGTGACCGGTCCTGTCGTGACCGTGTGGGCGTAAAGAAGATTCGTGCTCGGGATGAACGCCTGAGCAATCGCATCGATCTGTGGAACAAAAGCCGGTCCAAACGCTGAAGGCTCAAACGCATTCCCAGTATAGACAGGAACCGTGGGGGCAAAAAGTTGTGCTGTCGAACCAATCAACGCGCCCGTGATGTTCTGCGCGACAATCTCAACCGAAAGATTTCCTAGACGAATATAATCAGCGTTATCGTAAGCAGTGTAATGGCCTCCATGTCCCGGCTGACCCGTATAGGCAACACTACTACTCGATTGATCCGTGCCAATCTGCGTAAACGCACCAGCACCAACTTTCTTATACGCACGGAGCGTCGTACCTTCAACTTCTAATCGCAGCCAGTTCCCAACCGCAACGGACGCTCCCGTCGTTTGCAGAACAACAAAGTTGCCACTATCGATACGTCCAATAGTGATGGAGCCACCCCACCCATCACCCCAATACAACACCAACCCATAAAACGAAGCGTAGTCCGTTCCGGATCCACGAAGGAAAATAAATTGGTTGTACCCTGCGGTTGCTGACCCTGCCCCTATTTTGATTTCAATAAACTGATCTTGATCAAACGCATTGACGCTAGGATTCCAGCGCATGGCTTGAATGCCGCCAAACGCCACAGGCGTCGATTGCCCACTGAGATTCTTCAGGGCTCCATTAATTGATTGCCACGGCGGATCAGGCAGCGGGTTCGCATCCGGCTTGGTGCTGAAGTCATACTCGACTTGTCCTCCACCCCCTCCACCTGTGGCTAACGCCACAATCGGAGCCCGCACCACCAATCCAGAAGCAATGAACGCCCCAGCAATTCCTTCTATCGGTATTCCGACTGCGGCTCGGAACGTCAACACCGTGCCTGCGATAGCGGCACCATACGTCGGTTGAGGCGTCCACGTCGGCGTCAGACTCGTCATCGCTGAGCCCGTCGCATTGACGCGATAGGCGGCTGATGCACCGAACGACGTACCGGCCACACCGATGTCGGACTGGGCAATCGTACTGGTGGGCAGGGTGACACTGACCCACGACGGTGGAGAGCCGATGTACTGACCAAGGCCAGTCACCAACAGATCGCCTGCATCGAGTGTGGCAATCGTGCCCACCGCTACGGGCACATCGGACCCAGAATAGTTGCTCAGCCCCGACTGTGCAATGAGCGGATCTGCGGTACGATCCACCCCAGCAAATCCCAGCACAATCAACGTGGAGTAGTTGTCCGTGCCGGGGTGCGAAAAATTCATCGACGCACTGACCGTAGGGTTCCAAGCGTAAAACGCCTTGACCTGAACGGCTGCTGCATCGTTGTTTTGTATGGTGCCACCAACGTAGGTGTTACTCTCACTGTCACTGACGTTGTAGGCGGGGCCGCTAATGTAACGGACAGCGATCAGGACAATCAGATCCGCCCCGGTCATATTCAGACCGGTAATGAACGACCCGTCATTGCCCGAAGCTTTTGCAGAAGCAACTAAGGTGATATCAGCCGAAGGAGGGAGATCTCCAACAAGAGGGGCGTAAAGAACCGCCGTCGAAGCGATGGTTGCTAAAGAAGGCTGAGGAGGCTCAACATCATCATAGGCTCTAAACGAATCGAACACTTCCAACAACGTAGTACCGACATCAGCGTACAAGCCCGAAATGCCTGTCGTGTACGTGGTGTCCGTTGCTGATACGACGGAAACCCCATTCTTATAGCCAACCAATGACGATCCAATCGCCTCAAACCGAAGAACATCCCCCGGAACAAACGTAGAATTCAGCGATTGTAGTTGGGTGAACGCCCCTCCGGTTTGTCTGTAAATGCGAACAATCGTGCCATCCGCTATCTGTAGAAGATAAGAATTGAGTGCGCCGGGGGTTCGACGCAAAAATAGACCAAGACGCTTACCTGCCCCTGAGTTTCCTTGTTGGACTACCACCTGTGCGGCCTGTGTCGGCCCTAACGTCGTGGTATTGTGATAAATCGCTCCTGATCCTGATACCGTATTTGAAGCACTCGCGCCTGTGCCACTGGCCGCAATTTGCAGAAGCGTCGTGCCAGTATTGAATTCATTGACCCACGTTCCGCCCGCATCTGGGGCATGCGCCGTCAGATCCGTACCCGACGTGCCCATGAACTGGTCATAGATTTTTTGGTACCACGTCAGGGCAACACTAGGTTCACAAAGAAGGACTGTCGAAAGAATAGTATTACCCGTGACCAATTGAGTATTCACAACAATCGGAACACGGACTACGGTGGTCGAAGCAATCATCACACCCGTAACGGCTTGGTTCCCGGGCGTGAAATCGCTCGACAGAACGGTCGTGCCTGTAGATGCTGTGCCTGCACGCAAACGAATGTTCGTGGTGGTCATGCCACCAGCACCCGTGCGCTTCCACGCGACCTGTATAAACAGATACTGACTGGTGAAAGTGATCGCACCGGGGTTGAACGTCAACGTGCCATTGACATCGGACGTACTGACATTTGTGCAGACCGACGCTGATTGTTGTGCGCTTGTGATCTCCGTCGCACCACTGCCGTCAGCATTCGCTTTAATAAGACGAAAAACGATCTGACCGTCTGCTGCACCTCCTTGGGTGGGAGATTGCACAGCAAATGTAAACGTCCAGTTGCCTGATGCAAATGTGCCGGTCAGGATGGGAGTACGAAAGGCATCCTTGAGAGTGGTATCGAGCGTGCCATCAGGAACCGTCGAACCGACAAAAGTGGTTGACGCTCGTTCGTTAAGCGCCTGTAATTCAGAATTGAGCGTGGCACCCGTGCCCACCACCCATCCAGAATTGGATGTGGTGGGAATTTGAGCAGTCTCCGAAAGTTGCTGCCATCCATTCGCGTCAGCGGCATTGACGAGATACCACTTAATGGTTGCCACAATGCCTCAGAGCTTTAATTCAAGATCAGATGTGGAATCGCTGTGGGCTATATAGAAGCGTGTGATCGGACTGCGGAATCCTTGCAACCAATAACCCAACCGTCGATACCACGGCAATTGATGCCACCAGACTTCATCCCACAACTGGGCGAGGCGATTTTCTAAGAGCAACACCCGTTGATCCAGTGGAAGCCCTGTCGGAGGGGCTGGGATCGGATGACGCTCTCGCATTACGGGTCATTTTCCTTTACAAAATTTCGAACTGAATGCAGAGGTTGATATAGGCCGCGCCAGACCAGTCCCCCCCAACCTTTTGAACGAGGATGTATGGCGCACCCGAATACCAAACTTGCGCGATTGCAGTAACACCACCGGAGTAGTCGGAACAGTGGGGTCGCACGAAGCCATCGGCACCAAGTCGTCCAGTAAGTCCCGCAGGAATCAAGAGGATGACATGTGGAACAGCCGTTCCGGTCATAGTCCCTTGGACGATCACGTTCCATAGCAACGTCTTACCAATCAACGTATAGTGGTTAACAGTAGGAGCCTCAGTGACCGTGTAGATCCCGCCGCTGATGCTGGCGAAATTCGCTGGGTCGAAGGGAACGTCGGTCCACTCGCCCATTGCAACAGGACGCCCGCGCTCAACAAGACCTTCTGCGACGTACACACGACCCGAACGATTAATTTGAAGGGGCGAGACAATCGTACCCCACGCATCATTCAATGCGTGCAGTTGAAACCACTGACCGTTCACCGTGAACTGCCAATTCTTCGCATCAGTCGGTGCGTCAGTCTCAACGAAGTTGAACACGGGATACGCTGAACGAAACGTCACCTGATCCGTGAATTCTTGTGTGGCCGTGAACGTGTTCTGTACATCTTTCTTTGCGAGATTCGTTACCAGAATTCCACTGTCTTTGATAACCTTACCAGTCGTATCAGAGTACGACGCCACGCGATCAACCACCGCACTGCCGGGACCGGTCACGTTGCCAGTCGCGGTCAAGATCCCCGCCCCCGACATGCTCAGTCCAGAACCGAGCACAATGACCTCAGCGGGACCACTGGCCGCACTATTACGTCCGATAAGGCGACTCGGGCTCAGCGAGGGCATCCGTGCGAACGGCAAAGTCCCTGTCGTAAGTTGCGCGGCATCGAGCGCTAATTCGTCAGCGCCACCGTCCTGATGCGTCGTCGCGTGCGCGGTTGGTGTCACCGTGCCAAGAGCTTTCCATCCCGTATTCCCCATGCCTGTCTCTTTCACATAGAGACTCGTACCAGCAGTCCCATCTTCTCGGAGATAGATACTGCCTACGGGGGCGGCTTCTTTCCCTTCAGGGTTATCGACTCCTGTCACCACCCAACTGTTTTTGTTGAGCACCAATACATTGGTAGGCATCAGCCGACCTCCAAACGGATCGTACAGAACGTGGCATGCACACCCGCTGAGACAATTGCTTGGGCTTTGTAAGTCTGTCCAGCCACCAAGGTGACCGCAATCGTCTGATGCTGATTGGTGCCCGTGTAATCATCAGCAGTCGCCGTACACGCCACACCAGTGCCCGCGACGACGGATGATATGGCATTAATCAGGCGAGGCGTGATACTGACACTGGCATCAGCAGTTTTGCAGTCAGCCACGATACGGGCAGTGGCCAACACGGCTGCACTGAGGGTGGGGACAGTAAAGGCGGGCTCCGCGTTGACCAAATCGTAGGTTGCTGCGGCCAAGGGCAGACTGGCGGCTCTTGAGCCCCCCAGACTGACGGAGAGCCACGTCGGGAGAAGAACGGCGGCAACCCATGCCGACCCGTCCCACGTCAGCAACTGCCCCACCACGGTCCCCGGAGCCACCCATGTGGCTCCGTAGGCTGAATCGCCGGTATCACGCATCAGGAGCCCGCCGTGGCTCCCCCCCGTGAATTTATGGCCGTCGTTCCAATGGGACGCCTGTACCAACGAGGCGTCGGCGCTATCCCCCTTGGCACTGACGAACGTATGTTTCAGTACATTCGCCATTCACGACACTCCCTGCAATCAATTGCAACTTACAGTGCGAACCACCCGCTGGCATGCACGGTGACGTTGATGTTGCCAGTATTCGGAGTAACGGGCATTCCGGTCATGCCGGTGTCGTAGAACGCCAACAGAGGGTCTGCTGTGGGGGTGGTGGGGGTGTCGTTCCAGAGGATGATGTTCTCGGACACATCGCCGGTCACAGCCGTCCATACGAAATCGGCGGTATCGAACACCCCGTCTACAATCGTGGGGGATGTTAATTGAGGAGAGACAGCTACCTTCGCTGCCGCTGGCACTTGTGCATCGGCATACGTGTTGTGGGTGGCTGAATAGGTGTAGTCGGCTCCATCGATCAAGGTGGCCTTGATGATGTCTGTGCTGAGGTTGTGTTCCTTATTGAGAAGCGCCTGTTTGCCCTTGGGATACAGAACGTTTGCCGTATAGCTACCCTCTTTTCTACAGGTGGGGATCCACCTTTAACTGCGGAAGGATTATTAGCTGATCCGCAGGCGTACCGTCCTGCCGATCACCAGCTTCTAAACGTGCGTGTGGACGGACTTCAGAGGCGGGGCCGAACCCATTGAGGAGGAATTGCTTCCACAGGGTGTGGATATATTCTGTGTACGGCCCTTCGTGGACCGGATGCCCTTCCGTACGAATCTTGATTTCCCAGTACAGCCGTCCATGTTCATCTGTGGCGGCTTTGACGTTCATCTCGGAGGCCCCACCAAACATTTTCAATCCAAATCGAGCACAGTTCTCTTTGACGGTTTGAAACGGAGGCTTCTTCGTGCCGTCTGGATACACACGATACTCCCAGAGGGACCATCTCTGGTTTTTACTGTTGGGATCCACTGGGCTTCTCTGCGAGGATGTTATCCTCTGCGGCCTTCACGGCGGTTGGGGCGTCCTTGGCTTCGAAGAAGTGCATCTTCAACGGATGTTGTCGGTGTGCGGGGTCAACCCAACACAGATAGCAAATCGGATACGCCGTCATCAACTCGGACTCAGCATCCCGGGCCACTCCCACAAACGGATGATTCGCTGCGACCGCTCCACAGCCTGAACACAGTTGCTCGTCAGCCATCATGCCTCCCCTAGACACACGACGACCAAGAGTACACCGTACCCTTGGTCGTCGCAACTACTTTCTTGACCTGTTTTCTAGCTCACGGCCTCTCGCCTACAGCGGCCAGCGCGAGGACTTCTGTGCATCCCGTGCTTCACAGCCCACCCGCATTAGGGCTCCACACCGGGGACAAACCCGGATACCTTGCTGTATACTCTTTATCAGCTTCATTGCCATCGAAGGCTCCACCGATACAGACCAACAAGGGCCTTACCCAAAACCATTTAATATCCACATACCAACATTTTTTTCTAGTCTTACTTCATTGTCTATCACATTGTCGTCACTCCGTGCAATCAATTGCACCTGTTCACTGACTACTCACTAAGCTCGATAGTCCCTGCAAGGCCATCATCATCTTCATGAATTCTTCGGGGTCTTTGGGCTGAAGGACCACGGTGCCAATCTCCATGTCCTCAATCTCATAAAGCTCTTTGACCGGCACCAGTTCTCCATCATCAATGATGAAGTCTGTGGCCTTACCGTCCATCCGACCCTCCGGGTTCATGCCCCACATGATACCACTGACACACCCCACACTGGTACACCACTAAGCGATCTTTGTCCCGGCCCCCCGGAGATCGCAGAAGTGCCCGTAGATGGGCCTTCGCTGCCCCCTCAGACTTCCATTGCTGCTTGCGCCAGCAATAGCTCGGACGGAGCCCAATCAGTCGCGCTACCTCACCCAGTCTCATGGCTCACTCCATTGACCTGTGTTACTTCAGGGCCAGTTCCACGGTTCCGATCCACGAGTCCCCGTCCGGTACAGATGTTCCTTCATCCACCGCTCCGGCATCTGCATTGGCGTTTTGTTCCAATTCCGTTGCTTGTGGCGTGTCCACACCGTCATCAGAATCAGGACCAGCACCCCGCTGGCCCCGATGAGGAGGATGTTGTCCATGTCCCTCATGATACCAATTCCTTGACGCACTCGGGGCATACTGCGTGACCGTGGAGCATCTTGACGTCCTCGGAGGCCACTTCACAAAAGATGCAGGCGGCTTTGACCGTCTCCGACCCGTCGTCTACCCAGTCGGTATTCGGGGCCAGAAAGTCTTCCATGAGCTTCGACTCGACCGGCTCAAGGTCACCCACGTCGCCGGGATTCGGGCCGTAGGAAGCCGTCAGGGGGCCGTCTGTAACCGTCACAGACACCGCGCCCGTGGCTTTGGCCAAGGACTCGGCCAACTCGTTGATCGTCGTGTGTGTAGCCGGGGAGATGGTCAGGGTGGGGCCTGTGGTCATGTCCACCACGGGAGTGTCCAGCAGGTACTCGCTGAAGGGCTCCGACTTCACCGGAGCGACTGAGGCTTGCGCCTCAGCCTTCTCAGCCGCTGCCAGCCACTCCGTCTTGAAGCCCCACCGCTCCGCGCAATCGGGGCCGAAGCCCACCAGCGCCGACCGGTCTTCCTTGCCGTAGCCGACGCTCTTGCCGCAGAAGCAGCAATGCCCCGTCAGCTTGCCGTGGTCCTTGGCGACTCGCACAGGGTTGCTCGCCAACTCCGTCAGGAGCGCCGTCAGAGCCGTCAGGAAGGAACCGTAGGCCGCATGCGCGGGGGTGAAGGTGCCTTCGGGGCTCACGCGACCGTAGAACGTGCGGTTGGGGTAGGTGCCTTCGCCCGAGATGGAGATGAACCCGGGGGACTTCGACTTCGCGCCGTTCAGCGAGAGGATGACTTTCGTCCCGTCGATCATCAGGCGAATCTTGGGGAACTTGAGGACCGTCACCTTGGCGAAGAGAGCCACGACGCCCGCGAAGCCGCCCACGTTGACCGCTGTCGGGGCCGCGAGAAGAGCCGAGAACACCGGGGCCTCCGCACGGGCGATCAGCTTCTCGATCCACGGCGCTTGCTTGACGGTCAGCGAGCCGTACTTCTTGAACGACCGAATCAGGTCGGACGCGAATTTCGCGTCATTGGCTTTCGTGAGCTTCGGAATCAGGGTTTCCAGCTTGGCGACGGATTCGGTCAGGGTCATCATGTGTGGGCTCACTCCTTGAGCGGTTGACGTAAGACCAGTATGACAGGTTGCCGGGGGTTTGTCAAGGGCCTATTTTTAGGCCGTTTCCCTTTTTAACCTTTTTCCTCACAAACAGGATCTGGTCATTCGTATGGATCACACACACACCCTTCGTGGCTAATTCGTAGAGATTCTGAAGATTGCGCTCGATATGCTGTCGCCGCCGCCCGTGCATCGGTACATCATTCAGGGCCTTGCGGGTGTTCTCGATGAGATACTCCGTATGCGCTGCGATCCGTTCAGGGGTCCACCGTATTCTCACGGTCACTTTCATGATTAGACTCCTACTTCTTTTCGATATCACGGTGCTCGACAGATACTCCAAGCTCCCGGCCCAGACGTTCGGCCAGAAACACGCTGCGATGATGGCCCCCCGTACAGCCGATATAAACAACCTCAGACCCAGACTTCTCGACTCGCTCTTTCAGGTCACAGTACTTCTGAAGAAAGTCAGGCGTCTTCATGATGTCTTTCTGGACTTCCAGATCCGTCCCACGCATGTAGCGGAGCGTCTTATCGTGGTAGGGATTCTTGAATTTTTGACGGACATCAATCACCGTCACGCCTTCGATGACGTTGGGTCCACCCCCTTCATGACGGAATCCGAAACTGATGATCTTCTTCAACATAGGCACTCCTTTGCCTTATTTTCCGCCGACCATATAGCCTACGACAAAGGCACAGACGGCAATAAACCAAGCATACCACGCGGGTACATATCCTGCCAGAGGGTTTTTCATACCTGATTGTTCAATTTCGTCTGCGACATGCCGTAACATCGCCACGACGTACAGCGTTAACGACAGAGGCAGTTGTGCAGACATCCCATTTCCCTTCTCGACTCCGAGCACCAGCACAACCACGCCTTCGGCCTTGGCCGTCTCCCGCACATAGGTGGCCAGATCATCGTACTTCCCCGGTCCTATCATGGCGTCAACTCCACCAGTGTGCCTTCTTGTAGTTCGAACGCCACCAATCGAATGGTCTTGCCGTAAAAGCTAGCCTGCATTTGCAGTTGACCGATGATTTCAGGCCGGTCAATCTTTTCACGCTTCAGGGACACCAACGGGATATATCCTGCGGGCACCAGTGCCTGTTTCAAACCGATTTGACCGGAGCCTAGCTCGTCTTCTCCGATCCATGCGTAGAGGGTCACTTAGCCTCCTGATCACGATGGATATCGTTCTGACTACCTACTCGCGCCGTGTACCACCGCACACTTCGCTGGATACTTGCGGCCAGTGCCGTGAGACGACGTTGCTCCTCGGGTGACTCCGACAGCAGGAGATCGATCTTGACCTGTTCCAATCGAGCCTTCAATTCTTCGGCACGCTGAAGGAAATTGAGTTTCGACATCGCACTCCTTGCAATTGATTGCAGTCTGATTCAGACGTTCGCGACGATCAACCACTCCTCACCAGACTTGTAGTTCGCACACTGAATCTCGCCGTTCTCAGCCGTGGTGACCTCTTCTTGCGTCCACGTCTTGTCACGATGTTCGAAAGAGGCTGGGAATTCTCCAAGCGTCCACCCGAGTGCCGTGGCATTCACCACCATCTCCCGCAGATTCTTTACCACCACCTCCCGCAGATTCTCATTTGACATTGTGCCCTCCCCATCGGATCGTAGCAGAAGCTCCGAGCGTCGTGGGGCTCAACGTCGGATACACGGTGACCTTCCGTGTCTTGGGTCGTGTCCCGATATACGCCATCAGGATGCCCGATCCCAGTGCAATCAAACCGATTTGTGCCACCGTGACGCCCGGGCCGCATCCCCCATAGTCCACGCTATAGGTGCTCACGCAATACGTGTCACCCAGAATGTGATACTGCTCACCGTGGGGAAGGAGCATCAAGGCCCCAATCAACCCGGTAATCGCGCCTGTCGCCGTGAGCTTCGGGCTCAGTGTCTCCCCTGTCCTCACTCGTATTTTCTGCGTCTTCGGATTCTTCTCGACGACGGCTCGCTCTGCTTGACAGGCCACAGCCTGCTCCACCGAATCCATCATATTCCACTGTTCGACCGACACGTCCTGTGGACGATGACACCCGTAGTGCGCGTCCTGTGCCCACGTCGGCGTACTGCTCATCACCAAACTCACGATCACGATCCACGCAGTCTTCTTCACCTGTCACTCCTTTACAGCTTGTTTTCCGGTCGGACCTCGACGCCTCGATTGCGTCTCATCCACGCCACCACGGCGTCAGTCAACGTCCGCTCGCACTCGTCGCACAAATCGTAGTTTGGTGACAATGACTTCGTGGGGCAGGGGAGTCTGACGCTCATGCGGCCTCACAGTGCTCGCACCGGTTACAGGCGAGCATCGCGCCCGTGCGACGGACTTCGGTGCCCATGCCCCGTAGGGCGTAGCCTCGGTCAGTAATCGGGAAGGTCACCAGACGACCCCCGTCCTTGCCTTCGTAGCGTTGGAGGGTGCCGCCGCACTCACAGAGTTTCTTCATGGTCCGATTGTCTCACACTTTGTCGGATTTGTCAATTGCTCTCAATCGAGCATTGGCTTCCTCGATGCTCAGCATCTTGACGTCCACGTCTTGCGCCTTCCACACGTCGCCGTCTGGAAAGGTAAAACAATGATCCTCTAACAGGCCCCGACCGTCCAACCACTCTACGAGCAACTGAATCTTGCCGGTCAGTTCCGTGACGACGTGTCGAAGCGCCTCGGCCTCCATCACGGGATCAGGCGGAGACAGTTCAGGCGGTAGCTGGTGGTGTCGTTCGGTCATGATTTTCCTCCTGCTGATTGCATGAGTCCAAAGGACATGATCCCGAGCACTAATTGGCTCATGGGCGTCATCAGTTCCGGATGCAGGGCTCTCAAGGTGTCGAAGCCGCTATACAGGAAGTACAACGTCATGACGATGAGAAACACGTTCAGCACGGTCTTGATTATCTCAGTCATACGCCACATCCGCTGCCACGACACGCAAAGCTTCCCACTGTTCCTCGGTGACGCCGATCTCGCGGGCCTTCAGCAACAGGGCATCCGTGGCCTTCCGTGCCGCGTAGCGAGCAATCCAATAGCCGCGTCCCTTCGCCCCCAGCGTGGACATCGCTTCCACCGGAGGCACGGTCACCATGTACTCCCCGGTCTGGCGGTAGTATTCTTTGACGCCCTCAACCACGGCATCCCGATACAAATCGTCCACAGGCTCCTCCTCATCGCTCTCGGGTTCAGGTTCACCCCACGGATCGTAGGGTTCGTCTAGTCGGTAGTCCACGCTCACTCCTTGAGAAAATTGACTCCCCTATCGTAGCACAACCACAAGTTTTGTCAAGCGTGGAGATCGAGCCCCGTTCAGGTAGTGAATCGTCTGACAGTCTTCGCACTCACACATGATGCCTCTGTAGGGCGATCATCGTGCGGTATTCTTCTGCCGTCGTGGCCCCGAGCACTCGTTCGACGGTGCTGGTCCCGTCTGGCCACAGAATGATGAGGGGCTTCTGTGCCGACCGTGTATAGCGAATCGTGGCCCACGTCCCCGAGCCCTCTCGCTGAGGCGTCGTCTGGGCCGGGGTGATGATCATCACGTCCGACTCTCGCACAATGTCTTGGTTGCGAATCAGGAACGGCTTCGCGGGCATCACCAGATCCGGTTCTACCGTGGATCGGTGCTTCATCTGCCCGAAGGCCGTGAGCCCGGGCCAGCCTATCGTGAAGTACTTCAGCGCGGATGCCATCTCGTGGAACTGAGCATCGGCCCCAATGCACATGCCGTGCGTGGCCTCGGTCGCTCCCACCGACTTCAGATCCCCCAAGAGCATGTGGACCTGTAGGACTTGCTCATTTGTCATCCCCTGTCGTGTCCCCGAGAAGCCAATTTTCATAACAGGTGTCCCTTCACTTTCCGTTCTCGTGGACCGTATTTGCCTTTGAGTTTCGTGGCGAACATCTCCGGTTCGCTCTCGTGATCTTTCTTTCGGCCCAGTGACTCCCATTGATCCAACGGCAAATGCTCCACGGGATACTTCAGTAACTCTGAGGGGTAGAACGGCCAGTGGCTCCACATCCACGGCACATCATACGTCACCACCTCAGAGGGGAAGTACTGTTCGGGGTCAGGCTTTTTGATCCGGCCTCGACTGCGAATTTTTTCAGGCGAGACACCGCGATGATACTTCTCGTGGAGGCTCATGTCAGGGGTGTCCTTCGTCAGGCTCGTTCACGCCATCCTCGGCTCGCTTCAGTGCGCCTTCAGCCACGAGCAATTGATCTTTCAACTCCGTGACCCGCTGATTAAGCAACTGCTTGTTCAGTGCCTCGGCCCTCGACTTCTCTTCCTTCGCCGGTTTGATCGGAAGCCCCGCGAATGCCGCCAGACTTTTCATGATCAATCGCCACTCAGCATCCGTGATCCGAAGATTCACAATGCCGGTGATCGTCACCTCTGCCATGTTAGGACGCCTTTCGAAATTTGAGGAGGTTTTTCTTCTGTCGGGTGAACCGCTTGAATCGCCGCAGTCGCCGGAGGACTTTCACCGTCTGATCATCGATCTTGAGCCCGAAGTAGGCATACACGATCTCGGCTACCACCCACGAAAAACTCTTGTCTTCGTTCTCTGCGATCTCTTGCAGATTTTTCATGACTTCTTCGTGCATGCAGGCTCGCCCGATGATCCGTTGCACACCCCGTGTCTTCGGTTGTTGACGACCACTCATCTACCTGTTCTCCTTTGCAATCAATTGCACGCTCACCACGCCTTCAACCACAGAATATCGGCTTGAGGCCCCTCGGGAATAGGCCACTGACAGACCGCACACGCTACCTGCCTCTCCTCGCCCTCCACAAAGGCCGCAGAGACAGGAATCCGCTCGCCGTCATGACAGGACCAACACACCGTCGTTCGCCTCACTGGCGTCGTCCGTGCGCGTCTAGTGACGCCCAGTACTCTTCGGCCAGTCGTTCGTCTTCTACGCATTGCTTCGCTTCTTCTTCTGCTGCCAGTCGGTCAGCCTCATAGGCCGCTACTTCTGCCGCCTTGAATTCGGGCTTAATGGCCCCCTCGTCATCGAAATGTTCGCAACCGTCGTCTGCCCACGCCCCACAGATGGGACACTTCCAGTTGCCCTGTGCCGGTCCACAGCTTCCACAGTGGGTATCGCCGCAGTAACACATTATTTATTCCCCTTTCGACGGCAAACTCGACACCGACGCCATCCACGAGCTTTCCAGATATAAGTGCTCTCTTCGGTCCACGGATGTCCATTTTTGCAAGTTTCCGGTCCAGACCCATGGGCTCTCATGTGGTCAGACTGGGTTAGTGGTTCGGTGTGCCACGGATTTGCACACCACTCGTGGTGACAAACACCATGATGTAACACCAGATCATCAGAAAATTGACTTCTCAGAACACGATACAGGACTCGATATACATAGTCTCGTGTCCCGGCTTCCTTGTTTCCACAGACTGGACGCCCATTCGTGCCATGTTCACCGTGCCATCGCCAACACGAGCCCTCTAGCGTTAATTGCCCTGCAAATTCATCGGGTAAATTCGCAACAAATGGAGCATTTGCAGCCAGAGCTTTTTTTTGTCTCTCCCTCTGCCGTCTCGCTTGTTGCGCCCCGATATGCATTATGCACTCTCCCGGGTGTAGTTGTAGATCTGATCCTCGATAGAGACGATCTCCGTGGCGTCAGCCGGGGGATCGGCAAACCGCTCGCTGTTCTCCCGGCAGTCGCCTGCGAAGTCATCACGGTGCCAGTGCTCACAACACCCACACTCCACAAAACGGGTGGAGCGTGGATCCGTGGGGATGCCTGCACCGACGAAGAGGCCCACACCGATGATGGGGAGCATTATGCCTCCTCCTCTTCCTCAACGCCGTTCGTCTCCACGTCTGCACACTCGACTTCCGGATACTCTGCTTGGATCTTGTCCCCCAGTACCTTGCCCCATGCGTAAGCCGCATCTTCACTGGGGGCTTGCAGGATGACGTACATCATCACTTTATATGTCGTCATCACAGGCTCGCTTCCCGTGCCGCCAGCCGTGTCGCTTTTGCAGCCTCGACGTGGGCTTTGCCTGCGTCAGTCGGACGATAGACCAGCGCACCGTTCTCTAGCACTCGCTTGGCGAGTCCACGCTTGACCAGCGTATCGAGCAAACGCTCTGTCTCACGGGGCGTGCTCCAAATCCAGCCACACCCGAAACCGATAGCGTGCCAGCGTCTGTTCTCCACCAGTGCGCGGAGTATGCTTTCTTGGTTCTTGCCCAGCTTCCTCATCACAGGCTCCCTTCTGCCGCCTTGCGGGCCGCTTCACGTTCCGTCATCTTGACGTTGAGGATCTTGATCGCGTTCAGGACGTGCTTGTCACGGCTCGTCAGGCCCTCACCGTAGAGCGTTTCGAATTCCGCGATCTTCTCCGCACTCGCATGGACGGAGAGCCCTGCGTTCTCGACGTAGCCTGTGGCCTCGTCAATGAACAGGACGCGAATGTCCGTGTAGGTGCTGGCCTTCGGCTTGTTCCACACGTCCCCACGCTTGGGGTTGGTGGTTTGCGAAACGACGCGAGAGCCGAAGCCGCGCTTCGTCTCGATCCAGTAGCGGATTTTGCAGCGGAGGCGAAAGCCGTAGGGGTAGTCGTTGACGACGTAAGCGGTGTCGGGCGAATCGTGTGGGCCGGTCAGAACGGGCATGTGTGTCACTCCTTGACGTGTGAGAAACGAGTGTAGCAGGGAGGAGGGGAGTTTGTCAATCCCCTTCCCCCTGTTTATTTTCAGGCCGCTATCGCGACTTCCTTCACCAGCGTGGGGCGCTTGCCGAAGGCGAAGCTCACATCGTCCTTGCTGGCTTCGAAGGTGGCGGTCACCGTCAGGAGGTTGCCCTTGTCCGCAACGGCCTTGCCGGGGACCGTCAGCCACACCCGCGAGCCGTTATCCAGCTTCAGGAGCATCTTCAGGGTGGACCCGTAGAAGCCGTCCACGGTCTTCGTGGAGAGGACTTCGCCAGTCACGGTCACGCGACCCGTGGGGGCCGGTCCCTTGACCTCAGCGGCCTCTGTAGCCTTCTTGGAGGCCATCTCGACGTCGCGGGCGAGGGACTTGAGAACTGCCTCGACTTGCCGCACGCTGAGGCTCCCGTAGGTGTTCAGCTTGCCGATCACGTCGTGGACGAAGGTGTTCTTCGCGTGGACGTCAGCCTTGGCCGTCTCGATGGCCGCTGCGAACGCGGGGGTCGCCTCAAGGAAGGCCACGCGCTTCTTCCAGATCTTCATCTTCGCGTGACCCGCCTCGGCCTTCGACTTCAGGACGGCCAACTTCCACGCCATCTTGTTGGCGAAGTCCAGACGCTCCGTGCAGTCGCTCCCGAAGACCACCACGGTGTCCGTGGGGAGGTGGCGAGTCGCCGTAATCCAGCGGACGCGCCCGTTACCGCAATGCACGCAACGACGGATCTTCTTACGCCAGTCCACGCCGAACGTGCGCTCCATGTCAGCTTCCCAGAATTTGACGTCGGCTTCGAACGACTCGATGTCTTGGCCCCAATACGCGGGGCGCTTGTTGTCGAGGTAGTCCACGACCTCGTAGTGCGAGGGGTCGAAATTCGTGGGGTTGTGGACGGTGGGGGTGGGCATGTGCGCTACTCCTTAGCTGCCGGTTTCCTGACTGACAAGACCAGTATACACCCTATCTGGGGGGTTTGTCAAACTGCACACGGTTGCACTCAGCCTTGCACCACCAGCGGAATCACGATGTAGTGCGTGATGGGATTGTAGGCTCCGTTTGAAAACTTGATCCGCGCCCCACCCGCCACGTACGCATAGGCGTCTTCTGCCGTATCGAACAAACCTTGCGCGATGTAAATGGGGGCTGGGGTCATCGCCACCGTGTGGTCATACACGAGAATCGTGTAGCCCTTGCCTTCGTGTAATAATTTTTCCATGTCGTTATTGTTTCACAACCAGTTGAGTTTGTCAACTGCATTCAATTGCAGGCGTCCAGTGCCGTGGTCCAGTTCTGGGCCACCTTGATCAAACTCCGTTGATTGGTCTTCTGCTTCTCCACGGCTGCTTGCATCTTGGCCTCATCCATGTATTTCAGCACCTGACGCTGCACGAGCGCCACCAGCACATTCGGAGGAAGGGCATCCAACTCCCACGAGAACTGGCCGTATTTCTCGACGTACGCTTTGTAGCGGCCATCTGCCTTCTTGGCTGGGTTTGGAGGGGGCTTGTAGCGTTCAATCTGCTTCATCGTCAACGCAATGCGCTTCACGAACACCACGTCTTCCCCGAGATGATGGTGAGTAAACATGGCGAGTCGATCCTTGATGTCTCGCGTCATATCGATTCCCGATGGATCGTGGTCCCCCAGATGCAGAATGATCGTGCGCTGTCCGGAGACTTGACGCCGCTTGATAATCCGTTGCGCGGCTCCCCACATTTCCGATTGGGACGTATACCCTCGGCAACTGAAATAGGGGACAGCCAGACGAGGACAACACGCTTCCAGCACCCCCGCCAACGCATCTTTCTCGATCCAGACTTCCACGCGATGAGGTTGGGTTTTCCAGACGTCTTCTCGATACCCGGCTGCGGCCATCTCGATGCCTGCGGCGGGATCCGAAAAATGCCGATAGCTCATGAGGTTCCGCGTCCGGTCCACAATCGCGGTCCAGTCCAGTAACCCTGCCAATCGGGCATCATTCACAATGGTTTTGAGTCGATTGTAGTTTTTCTCCGAATTCGCCCACAGGTCTTTGGCCACGAACTGGTAGTACAACTGCCGGAGCGTCAGATCAAACCCTTGGGCCTGATAGGCGGTCACAATCTGATCCGCGATCTGAATGATCTTCTGCGTCTCCTCCGAGAACGCAATCTCTTTGTAAGGGATCTTAGGCATGTTCGTCAGCCGCACAGTTGACACAAATCACGGTTTCCACGCCGTCGTTCTCCTTCAGCGTGCCGGGGGCTTGATGCTCGGGACACGCCTCCGCCAGACACTCCCGGCAGGACGGCCACGAGGTGTACTGCGGGGACTCCTTCAGGCAGTACGTCCCGGGAGAGGCAATCACCTCACACGTTGTCGCAAACTTGATCATCGCCATTAGTTGGCCTCGATCACGAGATCCACGACGTCGAAGTGGCTGCGCTCGGCGCGGGCCTCGATGCTGGCGCGTGTCTTCCGGCGAAAGCTCGCACAATCGAGCCCGTCGAAGTAATAACCCCTGTCATCGTGCTTCAGGAGGTAGGTCAGCGTACGACCGTTGCGGAGCGTCTTGCGAGCGACCGTGATAGAAGGCATAAGGAATTGTCTCACACAACACTAGGATTTGTCAATCAGACCTTTTCTACCTTGCCGTTCATGACGAAGAACATCCCCTCGGACTTCTCGTGGGTGACCACTTCGAACGGCACCGTGGCTCCTCGGGCCGCTGTTGCCAGTGCGACCTTCTTGCTGCCTGCATGCGTGGAGCCGAAGCTGCCACCCATCTCGTTGTGGGCCGTCCAGTACCACGTCGAGCGAACCTTGCGGAGCGTAATCTTGACGATCATCGGGCCTCCACAATCGTCGCTGAGCCGTCCACGGTCCAGTCTGGGTGTCCGTCACGATCTTTGTATCCCGGCCAGCCGGTGAGCACTCTGAGGCCCTTGTTCAGGGCGTGCTTCCGAGACACCGCACGGAGTCCGTGCTTCGCCTCGTGGATGTGCCACGTCTCCGTGGGCTTGTGGTAGGCTTCGAACTTGAGCGAGAGGGTAAAGAGCATGGAGTGATTATCTCACCCCACGCTGTGGTTTGTCAAGTTACCCCTCTCGGTGATCGGGATTCGCACACCGCTTGCAGCGTGGTGCTGCCTCTGGAATCCACTCGTCCCGTCGAGCGTCATACGGAAACTCGGGGATCTTGATGTGGCACGCCGTGAGATCATCGGCGTGCAGCGACACTGTGTGGACCTTGGACCACCGCTGTCCATTCGCCTCGATGGGCTCGTTGAGACGCCACTGAATAAAGTGGCGAGTGATCACAGTTCCCTCCATCGCGCTTCGACAGCTTCTCTATCCTGCTCTCGCACCTCACGGTGCAAGGCGACTTCCTCTGTCCGCGTCATCTTGCGGGGATTGAATTCCAGCCAGCAATCAGGGCCGTCGTAGACGTCCCACCAGCGTTGGCCATCCGTGTCCTTCGTCTCGCGTATCGTCAGCTTTCCCATGCAGGGTGCCCCTCCTTGGGCGGGTCGGTGTTCGATGCTCCCTAGATCGTATCACACCGTTTCGGATTTGTCAACTCCCTCTAGGACTTGACAAATTTTTTTACCTGTGATACGATCATGTCAATGCCAACACCCTTTCAGTTCAACGACGGCGGGCGGGCCGCTGCCGGATATCGTGGCAAAGCGAAAGGCGACTGTGGGGCGCGTGCCCTTGCCATTGTTGCCCAGATTCCCTATGTCGAAGCCTGTGCGCTCGTCAACGAGTATGCCGAACAGGAACGGCCTCGGGGCACAAACAAACGCTCCAACGCCCAGACCGGCGTGTGGGTGGACACGATGAAGAAAATCCTACGGGATCTCGGTTTCATCTGGACACCCACGATGGGCATCGGCACCGGGTGTACCGTTCATCTCACGGCCTCGGAGCTACCTGCGGGCCGGATCCTCGTACGCACCTCCCGGCACTACACTTCGATGATCAACGGGATCATCCACGACACCTATGATCCCTCACGCGAGGGGACACGCTGCGTCTACGGATACTGGCGGAAGGTCTAACTGTCAGGAGGGGAGGGGTGCTCACGTCTTCTAGATATGAGCATCCCCTTCTTCAACTGCCGAATCTGCCGCCGCCCGTTCCTCGTGTGTAAGTGCTTCACCCCTACGGGGCATTCTCGACGGCTTCGCAAAGCCTACGCCCAACTCGCGATCCTCGACAGGGAAATGGCCCGCGTCAGAGATTCGAATCCCTGTCCGGAGCATGCGCCCACCTCGTGTCGGATTATTTCCCAGCGTCTTCGTGAGCTTCGTATCCAGCGGGATCGCGTGTATCGTCGCATCACTGCCGTGGAGGATTATGGCACTTGAGTGCAAAACTCTTTGATCGCCAGTGCGGAGGGTCGGGGCGTCCAATCGTGGTTGAACAGCCCGAAATCTTTCTCCGGATTCCCCGGTACGGGCGCATAGATGTAGGTCGCTTCGATCCCCAGTGCGAGATTGATGCGTAGTTCCTCTGCGATGTAGGCTCCTTGATCGGCTTGGTTCACGCCTGCGAGATTCCAGCCCACCTCGGTCACTTGCACGATCATCTCGTCAGGAAGCGGGCGAGCCATCGCCGCATATTCTTCCCACCGGGTGGGATAGCGTGACGTGGAGGGAGGAGAGGGTTCTCGATACGTGTGCCATGCGACTCGATCATACGCATCGTCTGGAATGGTCGCTCGGACTTCCTCAAACCAGTACCGGTGAATCTGCGGGCCTGCTCTATCGGGTTGGAGGTAATCCCCGGCGAGAATCAACACGGTCTGCCCTTCCAGATACTCACACACCTGTCGAGCGAGGGTGCCGTAGCGTTTCCCACTCCACCCACCCATCACCCTCGGCTCATTGAGGATTTCCACTTCTTCGAAGTCAAACGCCACCACCACATCCTGACAGAACGTCAGATAAGCGTGCATGTCCGGATCGTGATCATAGGTGAAGTCGAGAATCGGCAGAAGGATAAACCCTGCTTGCTGTAACGGTCCCACGATCTTCAGCGGATCGGGGTGGCGATAGTCGAGATTGAAGCGGACGTGCGTGGCTCCGGTTTCCTCTCGGATGAGGGTCCAGAGATCGGCATCCACCACACTCTCAGGCCCGGGGGTGGGGCACACCAGACCGACTCTCATGCCACCACTCCTCCGGCACTATTCCACACTGCTGTCCCCGCTTTTGGGCCGTTGGGATCTTCATAGATGACCAGCACCCGATCATCGTTCAACTGGCACATGGCCCCGGGATGCCCATCGGTATGCGAAGCCCAGACTGGATTTCCATCTCCGTCATAGATCACGAGATTGCCATCGGGATTCATCTTCACGTTGCCCGGTTTCGTACCGCCTGTTTGAGAGGCCCAGACCGCTTCTCCCGTATCGGTATAGAGCACGAAGTTGCCATCGGCCTCATCGTACTTCGCCTGACAGGTTTTCCCTGTGGCAATCAATTGCTCGCCGGGTTGCAACGTGTCTTCGGAGAATAACTGATGGCGCTCCGTGACCACCGGGACGCTCGGGCCTCCCTCGGTCTTCACCACCTTGGCGATCTCGGGCATGTGGGGCAGTTCCCACACGAACCGGATTTCTCGCCAACCATTGTGATATTTCTCAGGGAGATGCCCGTTCCACACACACCACTCACTGTGGGTGACATACATGGGCCATCCGGCGTTTTTCGTGTTGGTCAGGTCTTTCTCGACCTGATATTCGTCGGCATACATCCCACCCGCTGAGGAGCCCGGTCCCGGGGGCTCATTATTGATTTTGGGCAGGCTCTTGTAGAACGCATTGAACGCAAACGGATCAGACCACTTCCCGTTGTCTCGCATCGTATGAATCGTGATCTCATTGGCTCCGCTATGATCAGCGGCTCCATACAATTCATCGAAGCTGTCTTGCATCTCTTCGTTCGTGGGATTCGCTCCCATCCCGCCATGCGCGGCATCAGGTGAGGACAACGAGAGTAAGAATCCTGCGGGCAACTTTGACCGCATATCCGTCCCCATATTTCGCACTTCTTGGGGCGTCCACTTATTCACTTTGAATTCGTTCGCGCATTCGAAGCTACGTATCGCTTCCCATTTTCCCTGTGAGGCGGCGATGATGCGATCCTGAAAGCGTCTTCGATCATCTTCCGTGGGGGTTTGATTTCTCCCGCCGTAGATGGTGCAATGAAGTTGCTTCCCCAGATTGCCCACCACGTCCAACATTTTCTTATAACGATTTTCCCAATCGTCATGAATGAACACGCCTGCATCGGTCCACACGTCCGGACTGCCGTGGCTTTGTCCCTCGACAGCGAGCATGACACGGAACACCGAAGGATTCATCTCTCCCAGAATCCAGTCCATGTTCTTCTTGGCTTCGTCGGGCCACTTGGCCAAGGCGGTCATCAAGCAGAACCACCCGAAGGCAATCGTGCAATCAGTTGCAGTCCCTTCGTGTGGCGTGCCACTGTCATAGATCGGCCATCCGCTGATATCGACGTAGACGTTACTTGGACGCCAAAAGGCGGGCGGAATCACTGTCCATGCGGGGCCAGCAGGAGCGGGATGCCCACCGGCACTTTGGATGATGTCTACACGCTCTCCGTTGGGCCATGCAAGGACATCATGCGAACAGCGTTGCTGATTCGGATAGGTGTAGCCTGCTTCGCCTGCACTCTTACTCAGCAAACCCACTCTCTCCGCTTTCATCTCCGGCTCGGCACACACCCACTGCAAGTACTCCCCACAGGCCGGAACCGAGTTGTATTGCAGGAGATAGGGTTTCGCCTGATTCACACGATCTACAACTTTTCGGCCAATTGTGGGGTCCATAGGCTCCTACGCGCTTTCTTCGATGAGCGATTGATACTCAGGGACGTTTGGTTTTTGGAGCTTGTCTACGCTCGCATAGACGCTCTGCGGAATCATCAAGACAGGAATCCGATACAGGCCCCACATCTCCCGGCGCATGGTCAACCCATACACGACTCCTGCGAGGGCGTCTGCACAGTCCTTACTGCCTCCGGGGGGATGATCGACTTTCCCGGTCTTCACGTCTTTTTCCAGCGTGAGAATTTCGCGATGGAGCTTCGGGTGGGTGGGGACGTTCAACCGCGCTTCATACACCGCTGTCTTGGTAAAGTCATAGGGTGGACAGGGCAACGTGTCCATACTCTGATGTCCGGTAATCAATCCCTGTTGCCGCAGAATTTGCTGACTGTCTGCGGACTGGAATTGATCGAATGTACACCAGACAATGTTCAGGCCCATCTTCTTCAGGACGATGATGACTTCGCGGATCTTGCCGAGTAAGATCTCGCAGTTCTTTGGAGGACGGATCTCTAACACACCATCGATCCACACCTCGGGCATGTAAGCGGGCTGAATGGGATCGCTCGATACGCTCTTAAAGCCTGAAACGGTCCCGATGCAGAGGCCCGCCGAATCCCCTGATAGAGCAAGGTCACAATGAGCGAACCTCGGGATATCAGGATTCCAGAAATTCTTCTTAAGAAGTGTGAGACGTGTCTCTACGAAGTCCACCACCGGTTGAGAGAAGATCGATTCTCGGGGCTTAAAGGCGTAGTGGACCTTTTCCACCTCTAAGAAGAAGGGGTGTCTAGCTAAAGTGCTCACCCCGGCGATCTCTCTCAGGGCGTTGATGATGTCTTTTTCGAATTCCTGTCGAAACTCATTGGGGACCGCGACACACAAGGCTCGCATGTCATCATTAACCGGTTCCCCTTTCTCTATGAAACGCGGCTTCCGGGTGAGATCCCCCACGAAGACCGCGAACCAGCCTCGGTTCCCGAAGTCCTCCGGCTTGATATCCCAGACGCGCTTATCGTATACAAAAATGGTGGGGTCTTTCTCAGCTTCAGCCACTTTCTGATCGGTGAACTGACCGGGGTACTTCTTACTAGACACCAGACAGAGTATACCGGGTAGCTTCCCGTTTTCCATGAACCGCGACTTGCGTCTTCGTGCAATCGAGTTGTAGAGGAGGATCGCTTGGTCATACGTGCCTTTATCCACGGCTACACGCGACTTCTCCACCACGCTCATGTAGTTCAATTCATCGATCAACCCGCCCATGACGTTCTGGCCGATGGCCGCTGTCTCAGTACCAGCGACCGGTACGACTTCAACGCGATTCGGAAACACAAGCCGACTATGTAGGCTTTTATCGAAGGGGTAATACTTGTTGAAATAGGGCGAGCCTTCAATCATGTGTCGAAAACGCTGATAATCCACACCTTTGGCTAAGTTGAGCGTCATACTCTGAAAGACGAGGAGAATTTCGGAGCTTGGGTCCAGTCCGAACTGTCCGTGGGGATTCCTCAGACACGAGAGCAGATACAACTGATAAGCGTTCGTGTACAAGGCGAGCGTCGTCTTCCCTGAGCCAATCCCGCCCGTCATAATCGCTTCGACATAGAACCCGTTGTTCAGTTCTTCTGCGGCGGCTAAGACCCCCGGGTAGATCTCGGCGGCTTTGTTCAGGTATCTCGGACTACAGATGAATTCTCGAATGCCTACGGGCTTCCACTTGTACTGGGCGTAGTCTTGGAGTTGCGTGGAAGGCGTGCCGCGTAGGGCTTCCTCGACATGCACCACGCTCTTGGCGTAGAACAGGGCGCGTTCTTGCGGATCGGCAATCTTCTGGCCGGTTTTCCAGATCTTAAGAGCTTCGTCCTTACCTAAGAACTGTTCAAAGTAAGCATAGGCTCGCGCATTGACCTGATGGAGGTGTTGCTCAGGGGTGGGGGGAGGCGCTTTGGGCTGCGCGAATTTGAGCATTAGAAGGGCAAGGGCACGTCTTCTTCTGTGCGTCTCACGATCAGCTTCTTCAGGGCCTGTCGTTGCATCATACCCGCAATGCGATGCTCTGCGATGATAAACGACTCTTTTTCTTTCTCGATGCCGATGTAGCCACAGTGCTCAGGGATACAGGCCATCGCCGTGGTCCCTGACCCTAAGAACGGATCGAGCACCACCCCTCCGGGGGGCGTCACGAGACGTATGAGCCAGCGCATGAGGGACAAGGGCTTCACCGTGGGGTGGGTGTTGCGTGCGCCTCCGGTGCGTCCTGATCCGGCTCTCGGACTGTTCAGACCATCCGTGCCATCTACGCGATCTGTCGCTTCGCCTCCGGTGCGTATAGGAAGATCCTCACAGCCGATATCACGTTCAGATCGACCGGGTTTGGCACAGTAAAAAAACCTCGACGCGCCTCCACTATCCAAATATCCTGTTTTGTGTTCAGTACGTTGTTCCGTCCCACCAAACATCAATCCACCCTTCGCTCCTCGTGTATGTCCATTCGCATTCCCTATCCATGGGGATACTCGTTCCCCCGCCTGTGCATTCAATTGCAACGCGGCTTCCTCATCGAGGATTACATTGGCAGGCCAGCGACCTTGGGGCTGGGTATACTGTTCAGGCGTCAAACGTCCATCCTCCCCGTACATTCCTGCGGCAACTGCTGATCGTTCTTCTCCCGAAACAGGAGTGCGTTTCCCACCGCTATATGCCCCACCATTCAAATTGTCTTGTGTTTCTATGCGACAGGCATCGATATTCAACGCTCCTGTGCCGTACGTCAAGACGTTCTCTGCTACGGTGCCACTGAGAGGTTTTCTCGCGAGGATGATCGGTTCCCATGCAGGTTTGAGTGCGGTACCCCATCCTTGCCATGGACCCTCATCATTCCCTCTCCCATTCCCCTGTTCGTCCATGAAGGATCCGGCTCCTGCACCAAATCCTTGTCCTGTGGGAGAATCGTCTGTACATCCACCTTTGAATTTCCCATGATTCGGGCTGGTAGGATCTGGGCCTCCCTGTGGAAATCCTTCTTGAGCTTTGTTGATAGCTTGCTGTACGTTCAAGCTCTTGGGGAAGCCTGTGCCATAGAGCCACATGAGACAGTCTCGGATCTCAAAATCCGCGTCCTCTAAGGCGCATGTCAAACGATGAAACGTGCGTGTCCCACCGAAAGCGAGGAGGTGGGCTCCGGGTTTCAGGACACGCCACACTTCCTCGGCCCATGCTTGATGCCAGTGCTGTTGTTGTTTCATGGCACTGACTTTCTGCTTGCTGGTCAACTGATCCCACTCTTTCCCCATGAAGCCTAAGCCATATGGGGGATCCGTCACACACACGTCTATTGAGTCTCGTTCAAACTCAGGAAGCACCTCAAACAAATCGCCATGATACACCCGGCGAAGGAGGGGAATGGGCTCGGGCTTCGTGGCGAAGATGAGCATCAGCGTTTGACGATGGAGTCAGGCACAAACGTCTGAGCCACAGCCACTTGTCCTGCGGCATCGGTGGTCGCCCCGGCGATCACAGTCGTGCGATAGAGATAGCCTGTCTCGACCTTCAGCTTCTCGGTGAAGTCTTGGCCGGGGATCTTCTCGGTGACTGTTTCCCACTTGGGCGTGTCTGCCATGGTGTTAGGGTCTTCCATCACTCACCTCTTTAGGAATGTGGCGGGCATCGAAAATCTGTTCAATCGTGTTGATCGCTTCGAAAATCTGCTTCTGCACCGAGGAGCCATCGGGAAGCGTAGTCGTCTGTGAGACTCCACGCATGGTGACATGGGCAGTGGGGCCTCGGAATTCGTCCAGCCCTAATTCGAACCGAAGCTTCTGTAGTTCAAGGAGGGTGTAGCGATACTCCCGCATGGACTCATTGATGGTTTTGGCGATGTAGTGATCGACAGGCGCGTCTTTGGCGGCTTCTAACTTCAGACGCTCTTTCGCTACCATCTTCAGCACACGAGTCCGCTGTATCTCCGACAGTTCTTGCAGGCGATCTGCGGTCGTGGCGACTGCTGACGTCATGGTGTGCAATTGAGTGCAAAACGTGATCCTAGCCTACAAGAGGCTCTTTGTCAAGGGGTTTGGCCCATCGTTCCAAAGATGCGTCGAATTTCTCTTGGCGAGCCACGATCTTGGCCTGATCACGAATCTGTTGGGCTTCCTCTTGGCGTTTGAGGAGCCTGCGCTGCTGTGGGGGGCTCAAAGGGCGTGGTGGGGTCATCCTCTCCTCCATCGGGCGTCTGCGGCCTTACGGGCGATTGTGGAGCGTTCTAGAGGGCTCAGCTTCAGGGCTCTAGCTGGGCCTCCCTTACGTCCCCCATTGACCGCCCCACGCTGCCTCTCCTCGGGGGTGAGGTGGTGGTTCAGGTGAGGGTAGAGGACTGGGCCTGTGGGGGCCTGTGGGGGGCTAGGAGGGGGCTGCTTGACCTGTGCCTGCTTGACCTGAGACTGCATGCGCTGGCGTACGGGGAGAGGGGTAGGATGTGTTCCTATCGGGATATGCTTGACCTGAGACTTCTCAAACTTCTCTGGCTGCTTCAGACGCTGTAACTTGGTCCACAGGGAAGGCGTAGGTTCATCGTCGTAATACACCCACTCTCCAGTACGGTCATCGAAGTAGCGTTCAGCCATGGTACTGGTAGATGGTTAGTCCGTTTTCTCAGCGTAGATGGTTTCTAATCTATCGAATTGTTTCTCTGAGAGCGATTTAGTTCGGTCAAATTGATCAGAGATACTTTCGAGGAATTGGTTTTCCCATGTGCTGAGACTCTTCTGGGGTGTTTGGAGAGCTTCCAGCATGTGTTTGATCAGTTCTGTTCTGTCGCTGCGTGGGTGGTGTGACATAGAATGCTGCGGGCCGATTTTTTTGGGAGTATTGGTGGCAAATGATGGCGATTCCGAGCATGTCTATCGGGGGGCTGTGGGGTTTGGTACACCAGCCTCGATCAGATAGCTCTCGCGTCCATCGATTATGCGCCCAGATACCCCAGTCCTTCTTCCAGTACTGGCAGTCTTCACAGCAGGGCATTCGTATAGCTGTATCATAGGTGTGTACGGGGTGTCAACCCCATCCATCGTCATCCCCTGTGACCTCAATGGGTGGTTGATAATCGTGCTGCCCGAAACTATCAGCCATAGCGCGTGCAATTTGCGGTGACTCCTGACGGTGAGCGGCGAGATAGGCGGCTTCTCTTTGGGCGGCACGTTCAGAGGCATCCAACCCACGGTCATGTGTCGCTGCTCGCGCCTCCCATCCCTTCTCAAACCACACCCGCGCGATCTCCGGCTGGGGAGACGCCTCCGGGGCGGCGAGGGCGGCTACTTCGTGCGCTAACCTCATCGTGTGCAGGTTCTCAACGTAGGCGCGCAATTCTCGTAGCCAGCGGAGCCATGTCAGGCGACGATGCCATGATAGTGACATCCACCCTGTTTTCTTCTGCTTGTCGCCAGCAGCCTCAACCTCCCCGATTAACGCATCGAAGGCCCGCATGGCGTCTTGGCTCAGCAGGTTGCGCTCTCTGAGCCGCTGAGACGAGGGCTGTTCAGCCATTACTCAGCCGTTTCCACATCCTCGGCGCGTGAGCCTTTGGGGCCTTGCGTAGGGGTAAAGGTGACCTGTGTATGGTCGTTCAGGTCATCGAAGGTGTTGTTGCGGACAGAGCTACGATGGAAAAAGTACTCGGTCCCATCGGAGCCTCGGATGAAGCCAAAGCCTTTGTCCGACACAATACGAATAACCGAGCCGGTGAGTCGTGGTGCAGCCATTAGACGAAATCTCCAATTTTCTTGTCGGTCGTGATACGACGGAAGTACAGGTGCCCCGGGTACATATGCTCGATCATGACTTTGTGATCGTCACAGAGGCTCATGGCTCCGGTCGGTTCATTCGATCCCTCGGGCCGCTTTTGGAAGGCAATCATGGTGGGTTCTTCCATGCAGCGGGCAATCGGTTTGGGACCGAACGTGGCGAGGGTGGTGTTGGGCCACTCACACTGGCACTGGCCCATATCGGGAGGAGCCAGTACGTGAATGACCGGATCCGTATCTTCTAGGCCCCGCTCCATGTAGAGAATGATGTTGGTTTCGGTACGCCGCGTACGAGGAGCCAGCGTGGTGAGGGTATCGATGAGATCATCATTCTCTGGAAGGGGATCATCATCAATCGGGTGTCGCTTACTGGGTTTACGCTTGGCCATGAATCACTCCCTTGTGTGCAGTTGATTGCAAAAAACGTTTTGATGGTGCCACCCCTTCAGGTCCAGCAATTACGGGTGGAAGGACGCCATAGGATATTTCGCCCCCTGTATCGGTGGTCTAGGATGCTTCTTGTCGGCAAGAACCATTAAGGGAGCCACCCTACCCTATGGCGCTGGTATTTGAGCACACCATCAAAAAAGCGGGGAGGTACGAGGTATGATCACTCCCTCGTACCTGCTCAGCACCACCGTCGTGGTGTCCCCTCTGAGCATTTCCGGTTTGCACGCGACTCGTTATGGTCATTGCTTCGGCGTGGTCCACATGACATGCTGGGTGTTTTCAGCCGTGCTAAGGGATTCGGTGTCCGTGGTCAGACACAACCGGAACCTACTGTTATGCGTTACTCGCGTGCCCTTACGCTTTCAACTTCAAAAACTCTTTGATACAGGCCGCACACGTTACTCTATCAAAGGGCGGTTCACTCACCCACCGATGACCTTCCGGCCACTCATTAGGTGTGCCTTCCATGCCACACAACGTACGACCATATCTCAGGATATGAACAGTCATTCGTCTAAGTCTTCAGGCTGTTCTAACGCGACACGTCGATCTTCTTCCGTCCAGCCCGGTTTCTTGTTCAACTGCTCTTGCTGTTCGATAGTGGCTGGGGATCGTCCTGAACGACCATACCACTCTTCTCGCTGAGTGACACAAGAATTCCAGATCGCCAGACACGACAGGAGGTAATGCGCCAATATGAAGTCGGGCGTATTGCTGCCGTTCTCCTGACTGTATCTGTTGATGATATCTTCCAATGCCTGTTCGAACGTAACTGGTTCTTTGATTGGTCCCGGCTTACTTGGATCGTAATCCATATCTCAGTACCAAATGAAGGTCGTTTCCGTCCAGTTTACTTCCTTGCCACCTGAACACAGCGCCATGAGGTACTGGGCGTAGGCATGGGCTTCTGCGGACTTGAGCAACATGAATCGAAGACCTTCCCCCTCATGCCACTCCACACTGGTCAGATGAAACTGTCGTGTGTGTTCTGGTTGCGCTTGACCGGGGATGATACCTGCTCGGACTTCCCATGAGGCTTTCAACTGTGGCATTACGCTCCTACTCCCCCATTCCACCGGAGCCAATCCAACAAGTACTTGGTGTGCGTGGGTGACGCCTGCACCGATGGAGGAATGAACTGCTGAATGATCTGTTCGTCGGTCGCGTCCCTGAATCCCCACATATCGGGGAAGCCGAGATAGTTATGTGCGCCCCAGTCATATTTCAGTGAAGGGGCTGGCGTACCCTTGGAGAAATCTTCTAACGTCGCCCAATCCTGTAAGCGCCACCAGAGGTACGCCCCGAAATAGGCTGCGTCGTCACTCGTAGGAATAGGGTCCGTGGGGCGTCCCACACGGAGCCTGCACAGCCCATGCTCCCCCACACCAGCCGTCCACAGGCCCCCCTTGGGATCGACAGCCACGAGCCATGGATAATGGGGGCCGTCTGTGTGGTCCCGTGGTCCCCAGCCATTGGGGTGTCTGATGTCATCGTGACCAAAGACCCATTTCGGATCCCCACCTTGTGGGGGAATCCATGCGAATTGTTCGTTGAAGCGAATTTCGCCTAGCTCACCATCCGCAAACGAGCCCGTGACCGAACACCAATACATCCCGTCCTTCGGGCCAGTGTGACCCCAACGATCTACATCCATCCATTGCCATGAGCGATTGTTCGGGGCAAATTTGGTGACGATGATGTTCTGCCCGCCCGCCCACTCCACGAAAGAGGCAAGGAGGTTCGCTTGGCCTGTGGGTCTGCCATCCTGCATGTGCAGACGACGGATGGAGCCATAGCCCATGTCCAATACGATAAGGTTGCCCTGTGAGTCCACACGAAGCGTGTAGGGCACATACAGGTCAGGGTTACCACCCGGGAGGGTGACAAAGTTGCTCAGCTTCCGATTCTCCATCCGGTTGTAGGAGTTGTGCTGCTCGTCGTACATGGCCTCCATTCGCATGTCTGTGGCTCCGGCTTGAGCCAGCCGTGCCGACATACCGGGGTGACCGAGCAAGGTGGTCACCACCCCATCACGAGTCACCTTGCGAATGCAGTGGTTATCCTGATCGGCCACATAGAGCGCATCACTGAGGGGATCAAAGACCAGTGAGCCCGGGCCTTTGAATCGCGCTTCTATGCCGGTCCCATCGGCATAGCCCCATGTGTGTGCGGGATCACCCGCGAACACAGACACAGTGGCATGCCAGTGGATGCGATCTTCGATGGACACCTTCCAAATGCAATGGTCATGGAAGCCCACCACGTACCAGATATTTTCATCCTTGGGGTCAATGGCGACATCAAGGGGCAGTCGAAAACCACTTTGGTTCTCATACTGGCCGGAGAGCCAGTGGCCCCGAAGCTCCATGTTCTGCTTGATGGTCTGCCATGGCTTGAGAATCCAGATGGGATCCTTATCAGGATGCACACGCCATCCGGCAATCGTGGTGAGATGCCCATCTGCTGCCATGTACCGCAATGGCCCGCCCGCTTCGACAAAGGCAAAGCCACCCTTCGAATCAATCTGGCCTGTCACATAGGAACTGCACCAGCCGACACCACGAGGACCATCTTTGAAGGGGAAATGACGTTGACCACCCCAACCAAAGGCGGTACCCGGGCTGGCTCCATTGCCTGTGTTGTCATACAGTCCACGCGCATCCTCACCTCCAAATTTCGGAGGGAGGCACCGCACAAATTTCATCTTTTCAGACGGTGACCCATCAGGCTCCTGCCACCACATGGGATGGGCCATAAACAGGTTGGAATGCGGAGCCATTTCATCGTTGTAAAGCCCGACCTGATCAAACGGTGGAAGGTTCGGTGCCCATGCGCCACTCGTGGGATTGATAGGATAGCCTACGAACCGGCGATCCGCCACGTTGACGTACGTAGCTCCCGGTCCCATACGAGCACTGTTGACCGCTGAATTGCGATTGCGGCCATTGTTGGATTCGGTGCCATCATCATCACGCGCAATGCACGGCACCGTAGAATTCGGGGTGGAGCCATGCACATGGATATGCACATAGCACGGATTCGGTTGAAACATCATGTCCTTGGGCATGACGTCCAGACTGAGATCGTGAATCCCTGTGGTCAATCCTGCGGCGTGGATCTGCTCATACGTCAGGGTGACTGATGCCGCCTCGGGGATCGTGGTCCACTCGGTGAGGGGGATACCACGAAGCACGTAGCGCACCTGATACCCGGGTGGCAAATCCGCCAGTGCAATATTCAGTCGATTGGGAATCTCAGTGTGCTCCGACCATGCCAGCAATTGCAGGGTGACAGAATCCCCCGGCATATGCATGTGGACCCAGAACGGATCCGTATTTTCGTTGTTGTTCGTGGCTCCCTCGGCCTTGATGGGTTCCAACACATACGTGGCATAAAAAGAGGGCCACGATGCGATCTCCACGGGGGGTTCGATGGGTGGCTCTATGGGTGGCTCGATGGGTGGCTCGATGATGACTGAGGCTTCTACGGTAATCGTGGAGGACGCAGCGAGGTTCCCACGGCGAGCAATCACCGTGGCACGTCCCACTGCTAAGCCTTTGGCTAGTCCATCACCACTCACCGACAGCACACGGACATTCGAACACGACCACTTCACCCCACCACTGGGTTCTGCAATCAATTGCACCATGTCCCCAACGTGAATGTCCGCTGTGATGGGTGACACGATCAATGTGGGTTCGGCCATACGATCTCCGGCACTATCTTACAGGACTGACGGTCAGAAGGCTCAGATATTTTTTGGCGTCTGTGAAATCCCACCGGAAGGGGAAACGCTTCAGCCTTCTGTATTACCTCTCGGAACGGCTAGGCGAGCGACCTTCCTACCGTCAGTCCTTCCGTGGCCACACTGGATCGTGGCGCAAATGCTGAATGTTCTGCACTTCTTGAGGGAAGTCATCGAGCTTCGCGGCGATAGCCTGCTTACTGATGAGTGAGGTTTTGATGCCTGCTCGATTGGACACGAGCACTTCATCACCATACTCCCCCACCACGTAGACTCTCTCATTACTGTGGAGACGGTACCAGCCTGCTTCCATTAGTCTTTGGCCTTGGTAAACAGTTCGTAATAGCGGTCGTACGTCTCGCGGTATCGGCTATACCATTCGACACTGTAATACGCGCCGAAGATCACCACAGCCGCAATCACACTCGCCAGTGTATCGTTCATGAAGGGAACACAGATTTCTTGGAGCCTTGTCGCAATTCACGAAACTCTAAGAGGGCGGCTCCTGCGGCATCCTCGGAGAGCCCCAGCTTCTGGCTGAGGAATTGGAAAATCAGGGTATCACTGATGGCGGCTTCAATGGCCTGCGAGAGCATCCCATGAATCTCTCGGGCCTTGGTCACATCCATCTGGGTCTTCTCGCGATTGAGCGTCATCTCCACCACACCTTGCTTGGTACGGTGGCTGAGGATGGTAGCGAATTCAACAGAATCGTACCCATCCTCCTTGGGAGCCATGAGGCGCGTCAGTTCCTTGCGTGCAGAGGCAACCACTGCGGCCCGCCCGGGTTGGGAAGGTCGCAATGATTGCTCCACGTCTTTCAGCATGTCATCCAGCGACGGCATCACGCCTCGACTGGGGTGACCGTGATATCGAAGTGCGGAAACTTCTCCGCAATGCGCTTCAGGAGGGGTTCGAACCCCGTGGCATCGATCACGGCGTCGAGGTCGAACGGCTTGTTCACGTCCGTGGTGCCACCCACGTATCCCGAACAGATGTTCTCCAACGCTACCGTGTCGAATTCTGTGTGAAGCTCACCCTTGGCCTTCGACATGGCTTGCGTGACGATCTCGGCCTGATCGGGCTTCAGCTTGAACACCATCTTGACCACTTCATCGGTGGTCTTCGCGGTCTTCTCGCCGCCTTCGGTGGGCTGCTCGGCCTTGATGACCGCAATCAGTTCGATCACCGACAGCTTCTCGGCCTTCTCGACCCACGAGTCCACGGTGTCGAGGGTGATGACTGGGGCAAGCTCCTTGATCTTCGTCCAGCCCAGATGGCTCAGCTTGTCCCACGGAATCATCTTGGTGACAAGGTTATCGTAGATGGAGATGAGGTAGCGTGCCTTGCGGCCCTTCATCTTGTACTTTTCGAACACGAAGTCATCGAACGCGGCAAAGCCTTCGAACCACGAATTGTCATTGATGAGCTTGAGAATCCCGCCCATCTTGAAGTAGTTCGTATCGATGTTGTCGGCCAGACGCTCGGCCTCGTTCAGGGCCTTCGTCTTCGTCAGGCTCTCGACTTCGTGTGCGATGTCGAGGATGAGATTTCCCGTCTTCTCGACCTTCTTCTTCCCGATCACGGCGGTTTCGGGTTTCGTCTCGGTGACGACCGCGCCTTCAGCCGTTGGTGTTTCCACTGGTGCCATGCAATCCCTCGCTTTCAGTCTCTACAGTGTGCCACATGAGGCACAGATTTGTCAAATGTTTTCTACGCGGTCACGGCTTCGGGCTCGGCCTTGGCCTTCTTGACCTTGGTCTTCTTCGGGGCGTCGGCGTCAAAGGCCACGCCCGGGTGCGCCTGCTGCATACGGGCAAACTTGGCGTCCAGAATGGCCTCCGGTGCCTTCCCCGTCACGTCGAAGCACAGACGCCAGTAGACGTCCACAGCGGCACTCAGGAACGAGCGCATCCCGTCCATTCGCTCGGTGTCCCGCTGGGCCTCGGCCTCGGCATCCACCACGTCCACGTCCCGCTCCTCCTTCACGCCACCCTTCTGAGGCATCGTGACCATCTTCTTGACGCTGACCGTCTGGGGAGCCGCGAACAGGCTCTGCTCGGCCAACTTGAGGAGATCCGTGGCTACGCTGTCCAACTGAAGCAACGCCGCTGATCGCGTGCCCACGAGCTTCGACTTCTTGGTGCTCGATGGCATCTTGGTCTTCAGCACACGACCCAACACGGTCAGGTCGTAGCCGATCTCACCGAGATCCCTGAAGGCATCGTCCTTCATCTCCTGCGTCTGCTGTGCGCCCAACAGATACTGCCCCATGGTCTGAAGCAACTGACCGGTGTGGCTCTTGAGCGCCACCGTGGCCTGTGCGATCTGTGTGCGTGGTGTGCTCTTAGACACCGTGCGAAGCGCCAACTTCGTAGCCTTGACGCTCAGTGTCTTGGTAACTTGCCGTCGAAATGTTCCGATCTGCATCCTCTTCCCCTTTCCACTCCTTGGACTTCTCGCCCAATTTTCAAACATGGTCAGTCTAGCGTTTTTCAAATCTCATTGTCAAATAGAAAATTGCTCAAACTGGTGAATTTTCCCAGCCCACTGTCACCCCTTTGACAGTGAGGATGTTATGCCACCCTAGCTGAGCCATTTGCGCCAGTGCAAATGCATCCACGATATCGTGCGAAGCACTCGCAAATCCCCAACGTATCTTGACCACGGACGCCATTGTGTCTTTATCAGCCTTCCCAGAGCCTGTGGTCCACTTCTTCAGGACCGTGGGAGGCACCTCGACCCATGATACCCCTCGTTCACGGAGCATCATGCGAATCACGGTGCCCACCTCGACCAAGGTCACGAATGACTGAATATTTTTGCAATATGCGTACCTCTCGATGGCAGCGAAGGAGGGATTCCACGCATGGAGAAGACTGGCGATATTGTTGGCAATCAATTGCAGACGCAAGAAGCCTCGTTCATTGGGGATTTCCAGTGTCTTACCACGATCCTCACCATCACCGACAAGGGCTAATCCAGTGCAGGTAGCCGCGTCAATTCCCATGGTACGCACTACGCTGTTCCCCACGCTCTACGGTTAGCCGCTTGTTCTTTCGGGGTTGCCCATCGACAATTCCCCGGTTCATAATTACCATCTTTATTTGGGTAACGATCAATCGACTTACCAGCAGGCCGTTCTCCCATATCAGTCAAGAAATTTTCAAATTTCTGCCATCTGACACAAACACTTACGCCTCTGCCACCCCAATACTGAAAATTTCTCCAACTTGGATAGCGGCAACGCTTAATCATAGACGACCATGAACGGTAGGTCGGGCTACCTGTTTGCCCATGAGTCTTGGGCAGATATGTTTTCGCTGAAGCTGCTGTGCTACACGTCTTACAAGACTTTGCGTAGCCAGCATTCAACAATCGAGTTGTAACAATACGCTTCTCTCCACAAACACACTGACACAACCATTGAGCACTTCTCGCAGAAACACCAACAAAAGCCACAACAACTAGCTTATCGAACGTTTTACCGTTCAAATCTGCTCTCATTCTTCCACCGTCGTTGTCACCATGATAGTGGCTGCGCTAAATAACTCACGAACCGGCTGACCACAGGGGCACCACCAGTGCTCCTGTCCCTCTTGCCGCAAGAACACTTCCCATGCTACTCGGGCGGTTTCGATGTTGTCGGCGCGTTCATAGAACGAGCGCCACATGAATTCCACATCCACAAAGCGTAACTGGCGATGTCGCCATCGTCCCCACCATGTGCAGTGCTGCAAGTCTTTCATGCAGGAACCACAGGCTTACCTGCGGGGAACTGGCCTGAAAAACACTTAGCGCACACACTACACTTCTTGGCGATCTTGTCGAGAGCGGTCATGCAGATGCCGTGCGGCATGATCTGGTGCTCACGAAATGCCTTGAGTCGTTGCGCCCGAACCAAAAACTCTTGAAGGTCGTCATCGTTACGCTTGACCACAAACTCTTTGAACGGAAGGATCTCATTCCACTCCGCGTTCATTTTGCCATAGCCTCGACTGACATACAATACCCGAGCTTCAGTAAGATTGATTTTATCGCGATAAGGATGGTGCGAATGATCCAAAAGAAACAGATAGAGATTGGTACGAAGCCGGTGCTCCGGCAGGGGAGCCACAATTTCATCGAATTCGTTCGGGGCCATGATCTTGACTTCCGTCACGATCAATTGCGGAGCACCAATGTTGAACAGCGCATCAATGCCCCCTTGGATGCCATAGTCTGGGGCCTCAACCACCAGTTGAAGATGCTGCCATGAGTGCTTCTGGGCCGGGGAGCACCAGCCATTGGGCTTGGGCACCATCGTCTTGTGGATGCCACAAAACCGGCAACGCCAATTCCCAATAACCGCATCACCCGCCCACTCCTCCACGAGCAAACGTTCTGTGGCTGAGCCCAGCGAGTAGGTGACCGCAAGGGCTGTGGACAGCATCTGCGGGGCGGGATCCTTATCCAACAAATCAAAGAACGCCCATTTGCGTGGGCAGAAATCACTCTTTGTCACATCAGAGGCATGGAGCGTCTTCATGGACCGGCTAGGCTCCATGCCCCCGAGCGTCTGCTTCAACGCGCCAATGATGGACTGCTTGGGCTTCTTCGCCTGATGGATCGCGTTACGGAGCCACGACGTCATGAGTCTATCCCGTCAATCCACCACACATGACCACCACCAAGACACCGAAACTTATGGTCTTCATACGCGCCATCATTCGACTCCCATGTTTGCATTTGTACGGGATGTCCACAGGGTAGATTACTGAGAGGCACAATATGATGACAACGCTCTGGCACATCTTTCCACTCATCAAATGTGCCTTCACTTTCCTTCATTGGACGGAAGTGAGTCATTCGACAATTCCTCAAAAACCGCGAGGGGTACCACCACCCACTCCGCATACTGTCGCAAGCGAGGTTTGCCTTGGTTGTCCACGAAGGACAGGACCACTACAGGGTATTGCCCATGCTCCAAGGCTTCTTGTGTAATCTTCACCAGCCATGCCAGTTCAATCGCCATGGTCTGGGTGGTCGTGCTTTTCATCTCCATCCGAACGCCTGTACGACTGGCATCGGACTTGGCTCCTGCCATCGCTCCGGAATTCGGATGGAGACGTGCCTTCATCTGCTTGGCTACGCGGTTTTCGGACTTCTTGCCATGCGCGTTCTTCCCCGCCTTGGCCAACCGATCAAGGTAGGGATTGCTCAATCAGATTCCCTGATACCACTATCAATAGTGGCCTTACGGGCATCCTCACGAGTTTTCTGAGCGGGCTTCTCCACCACCACTTCAGGATGCCCAAGAGGATGAGGGCTCTCAGAGGCTTTGGACTCGGACTCGGTGGTTACTTCGTTCGCCGTGTCAGTCGGGGTGCCGGTCGGGTTCTGTGCGGGTTTCTTCTCGTCCATGGGTCTGCTCCTCGCAATAGGGACAATCACATTCTTCGGGACGGAGATGGTTCAATTCTCGTGAGGGATAAGCGTCCAACACCTTCCAGCCACGAGGACACATGCATCCTCTACCACAGCGTGGGCACATATGGACTCGTCTACGACTCATGATGGGTCTACTTCACTTTCGGGGTCATTGAACACGACAGCCTTGATCGCCCACATGGCGGTCTGTTCGTTGTTAGTGATAGCGATGGACTGGTGACGACTTGCTGGGCAAACTTCGCGAATCAGTTTCTCTCCCTCTGAGAAGTGCTCCCGAAGGCGATTGATCGCACTGAGCCCAGCGGGACTGGGCTTGTGATAGGCGTACGGCTTATCAATCATCGTCATCATCCTCTGCAATTGACTGCACGGTGACAGGCGTCCCGGGCGGCACGTCCTTGGGTGAGTAATCCGCTTCTTCCACCAACAACAACTTGTCCTTGTACTGCTCCAACACCATGGCTTGGAGTTGCGACTGGAACACCTTGTCCTTGTAATACTTATCCGAAACAGCACTCAATGTCGCAAACCACATTGGGTCGGAGCTAACCTCGACTCCATGCACCATCCACCCGCCTTGGCTCCCCTTCGCCTTCTCCAAGAGTCCAAAGGATTGCAGATGACCCTTCACCATCTGAAAACTCTCTGTTTCGCCCACTTCTAAATCATCATGGGCATGGACACAGAGCTTGAAGTCAAAGGCGACCGCTCGCACGGGCACCTTGGCCTTCTTGATGGTCACCCCGGTGTCTTTGAACATTAGGGTGTTAGAAGCTTTATCGATGATGTTGGAGGCTCTGAAGCGCACTCGGAGGCTGGACAGAAACTTCTGAGCCTCACCCCCCGGCATCGTCTCCGGATCCCCAAACTTGACGCCGGGATTGTAGCGCGTCTGATTGATGAGGATGACACAGGGATCATGGTCCCGCTTCTGCTCCTCGCAGAATGCCACCATGAGTTTGTTCACCATGCGCTTGATAAGGAGGGCCGATGTGCCAATGTCGTAGTTCTCAACGCTTTGGGCTATCTCCTTGGAAGCGATGAGTCCAGCCATTGAATCCACCACCAGAATAGCCACATCATCAGCCCTAACGAGAGAATCAGTGAGATCAATGGCTTCTTCGCCATAGCCTGCTTGCACCACCAGTAACTCTGCGGTGTTGACACCCATGCGTTCGGCCCAAATGGGATCGAAGCTCTGCTCAATGTTAACCCAGACGGCTTTGTTACAGGGTGGGGGTTGCTTCTGGGCACTAGCAACAGCACGAAGGGCCACGTTGGTCTTGTTGCTGGACTCCGGCCCATACACGATGCTGTAGCGACCACAGGGGAATCCCCCGCCCGTATAGAAGTCGAATTCGAAGATGCCCGTAGGGAGACGACGAACAATGGGGATCTTATTCCCGGCGACAATGACTTTTTCGCCTTTGTCTTTACGAATACTCGCAAGAACCGTATCCAACGAGCCACCAAGAAGCCGTGGTTCAGTTTTCTTCTTGAGCGAAGGACTGCTGGCCACCACAACGTCTTCTTCTATCGTGGGCACCACCTTGGGTGTTGCTTTGAGGGTCAGGGCCATGATTACTCCTTGGCAGCTTTCACGGCCTCTTCAATCTTCTCGGATACCCACTCGGTGGCGTATTCATACGCCTCATCCAGCGTTTCCTTGGTGCAGGGCACGGTGATGGTCACCCCCACTCGGGCAGTTTCGTAGTTCCCGAGATTGATCACCCGTCCACCTTCAACTGTGATGGACATACCATTGGTGTACACCCCGGGGTGAAGGGTCTGTGACTCCGGCGTAGACTCGGCAATCACCTTGCCCGAGACAACTTTAGAGGTGATGGCCATGCCGGTAATGGGCTCCGTTTTGAGATGTGTACCGTAGTCCACTCCGAGAGTAGTCTTAGAAAGAGACGAAACATCTTCGTATCCAGACACAAATTTCAGCGGCATTTCCTTCCACTCCTTGGACAACGATAATTGGGTGAGGCCCGGATTTTGACCGTCCACGTCGGCAAGAACGCTTTCAGTCTCCCGATTTGCCCCACCCAACCTTGTTACGCCCAGTTCGCATACACCAGTCCAATCACCCCCTCTAGGGCGGGCTTCTTGGACTCGGTGACTCGGCCCCCATGCTCAAAGAAAAACAGTTGGAGCTTCTTCAGTAATTCCACCTGTTCATGGCTGAACCACAGACGGCCATCTCGACGGAAGGGTTCAGGGAAATAGTTCTTCCGTCGCCATTCGCGAAGCACCCACACGGTGATATTCAGCGCCTGTGCGGCATCGCTGAAGGAGATGGTGGGACCATCCACAATCACCGTTTCCTGCTTCTTGTTCTCCCGCTGCTGGCGGCTTCGCGCCAAGGCGGCAGACCGATAGGCCGGATCTTCCCGATACCGCTTCGCTCGCTTGCTCGACAACCGGGCGCGGTTCTCCGCATACCATGCGTCCCAACTGAATTTCTTGCTCTGTGGGGACTCTTCCGTTTTGTGAAAAATCAACATACCAACCATCTCCCTACACCTTGACCACTTCGGCTCCGATTCCATAGTATTGCTTGAGCCGTGCATGGTGAAATCCTTGAAAGATGGCGTCTCGGTCTACTAAGTCCAGAATCACCGGCTGCTTCTTTCCCTCGACAGTCCGTAGGATGCGTCCTATCGTCTGTTTGATATCAGCCCGTGGAGTCGCCATCACCAGCGTATCCCATTGAGGGACATCCGTGCCCGTTGAGCACATTTGGTAGGTGCCGAGCACCACTCGTCGCTGCTTCGTGTGCGACAACTCTATCTTGGACATACCGCCCACATAGTACCCTATATCTTGTCCCGGGATCCCTTCGTTTGTCAAGATCTGAAACAGGCGGTTCAGATGGTTCTCTCGCAAGTCAGACACCACCAATGTCATGCGTCCACTCTTGTAGGACTGCAAGACGAAATTCGCAATCTCCATGTTCCGGGTATTGGAGGCCGCAATGGCTTTGGTGACCGTCATCATGCGACCCGGCTTGTAGGGAATGGGGACTTGCTCCCATGAATCCCCCACGAGTTTACGCCGGGTGGGAATGCACCATCCGGTCTGACGCACCAGCACCTTCGGCTTCGTTTCAAGGATCTTCCCCTTCGACATGATGGGGCCGATATGCCAGTGCAAAAGTTGCGTCTTCCCATCCTTGCGAGTCGGGGTGGCACTGAAGCCGAGACGATACTTCGCGGGGAACGTCTGACAGACGCGAATGAAACAATCAGCGGCCATGGAGTGGACTTCATCCAAGAGCATCAGGCCGAAAGAGCGAACCATGTCAGGCGGATACTTCCCCTCGATCATCAGCGATTGCACCATCCCCAGCACAAATCGCTTGCCTTCCCACTCACAGATCTCGCCTTGCACTCTCCCGATCATGGAGGGAGGAATCTTCAGGATCTTGGTCAGAGAGTCATACCACTGATGCATCAAGTCTTCTTTGGTCACCACGATGAGCGTGGGTTGACCGAAGCTGGCCGCGATATACCCACCGACGACGGTCTTGCCCCAGCCTGTAGGGGCATCGAAAATGTGACTACGTTCGTGTTGGAGGGCCTTGAGAGAGGCAAGGGCGAGCTTGGCCTGCTCCTCGTTACGGGGCGTGAAATGGCACGGTACGGGCTTGGGAACATACGCTGTCCGGTAGTCGGAGGGTGGAGGGGCGTAGGGCACACTCTCTCGGGGCACCAGTAAGGTGTTACCCACCTTGATGGACCCGACCACCGTGTCACCATACGTTGATTCAAAGGTATAGAAATGCTCTAGCGCCTCGGAATACGGATAGCGCGACATGGCCGCTGTCAGCACCGGTAATTGTGTCGTTACAAACCCCATACTACATCACCGCTCCATCGGTGGTTCAAGAGGGTGCATCAAGACTAAGATCACGCGGACCAGACGCAACCTTTGGCATCTGACACACCCCCTTGAATATCGTCTTACAGATCCTTGCTATAGTCTACCGGCGTGCCGGGGGTGCTGCCCCCGCCCTTAAAAGGGATATCGGGATCAGACACCTCTGCTTTCGATGCCGACGATACCAGCTTCCGCAAATCACTCCCGTTGCGGAACACAATCTCCGCTTCATAGTCTGCCGGGGTGAAGTTGGTCACCGTGATCTTGGTGTTGGTCTTGGGATCGATCTTCTCGACCGTGTACAGCTTCTGAAGGTCTGCGATCTCGTGCTTCTCCACGAAGTCGAACATGCTGCCCACGGAGGCCGACATATCCCCGACCCGGGAGGCGTCGAAGGTGCAACCCGCAAGGCCCTTCCGCTTGATGGCGTGCTTGTTCAGCAGTTCGAACGTCTGGGTCTTGGCTACCAGCAACTTCTTCTGGTCCTTCCAGACCTTCGTCTTGTCCTTGCTCTGAATCTGACGATGATCGATGATGGTGAACAGGGCAATCAACGCGGGACGATCACCCGATTCACAGATGGGGCACTTGTCGTCCAACTCAGGCGACGTCTTCTCGGGGCACACGAAGAAATTGCCCCACTGCCCATGGAGAAATAGGTTGTGCTCGTAATACCGGGGTGGAGTCAACACCCCATCCGGCCCGAGATCCCCATCAATGAACGTGATCCGTGCCTCTTCTTTCTCCTTCATCCAGAAGCGGAACATCTTGCCTTGCTCTTGTTTCCGCTGTTCGGCCTCGGCTGCGGCTCGTTGAGCCAATTTGGCGCTTTCTGCGCCAGTCTTGAGGAATTTGAACGCCATTCGCTCTCCTTGTGGTCCTTACACTAGACCCTTGCACATGGTAACACGGGGACAACGGTTTGTCAACTACCTAGTCATTGCACTCAATTGCATAGTCGATTCGGTCCTTCAGATAGGCCACCCCACAGTCATCGGGATCTTTCGCCCCCTCATCAATCCAAATATACCGATACTCCAATCCTAGCTGCCGACAGTGCTTGGCATACACCAGCGTGCTTTGATATCCGGCCTCGTCACGATCTGGGATATGGATCACCCGACCACAATCTCCAAGCTTCCTCATCTTCTCGATAGTGGGTTTCGCTGTGAGAGCCGCCACCGTCTTCGGAAAGGCTTGCGCGGTCTTCCACAAATCGAACTGGCCTTCGACCACCACCACTGGCCCATCATGGTTCAGCACCTGTTCGCCATACCACACGAGACGTGCATTGTTCACCCCTTGGAACGTGTAGTCATGGTGCTTGTGCGGGGCGTCATCATGGATAGACCGACCTCGGGCACCTGCCAAACGTCCAAACACATCCCAATAGGGACACACGATCATCTGCCGCTTGGGATCATATCGAAGGTTATACACCTCCAACGTTGTAGGACTGATACCCCTCGATGCCAGATAGACAGCGGCCTCGGCCACCCAAAAGGCCCGTTGGAAACTTTCGAGCCAGTACGGAGGCCACTCAATGAAGGGCTGCACCGTCTGAGTAAACTCTCCATAGGGCGGCAAGGGAGTGACATACTCTTCATCCGTCAACAGCGCATGGCACACCGCAAAGTCGTAGTCCGGAGAGTTATGACTGTATAGCTCGATGCACTGCACCAGTTCTTCCGCACTCCCCTGCCGACACGCGAAACACAGGAAGTGACTGCGGCCTCCCGGGGTGATACTCACGCCGAAAGAGGGATTACTATCCTTGTGTCCTTTATGAGTCCAGCGAGCCAAGGGACATGTGGACTCGATCCATCCATTGTCCTTCACTCGTATCTGTGACACGCGGAGTGCCGTCAGAAATGCCACCACTTGCTCAGCCGTCATTGACCTTTCAATGCCTCCTTCACATACTGTAATCGTTTGGTCGCTTCAGAGCGTCCAAAGTTTCCCGCGTAACGGATGGCCATCTCTAGGTGCATGCAGAGGCCACACCATGGACCTTCGCCATTCACCTTGGCCGCTTTAGTGACCACACACTTCACCTTGGATTCTAACTCCATGCAGTCCCACCCCTGCCCGCAGTGCTGACAGAGGTGGGTGTGCTTGGTGCTCTTAGGCTTGTGAATCAGCGCCATCGTCAGGGATGAAGTTGTCGTCAAAATACTTCTTCGACACCAGCCACTGATCCGTATGGTTCTCTGGGTTACGGGCGATCATATCACCTTCCTTCGGAGAACCGTTTGCCGCATCCACATGCGACACACTGGTGCCTGTCATGTCTTCGCCCACCACGTACGGACGAAGCTCGCCACCCTTTTTGTGATACTTCTTGAATTCGTCTGCCATGTCCACTCCTTGGTTACAACCACGTCTCAACAATCACAGGGTCATCTAACTCCTCTCTCGGGAAACAGATGGTCCCGACTGGCACTTGTTCTCGGGCTTCAGCGAGGGAGTCGCACACACACGCACACAGATGCCAGACAAGTCCGTCATCCGTCACGTCCCACTGACGAATGACGTAGTGGTTGGGGAAATCGAGTGGACGACAGTAAATCGTCCACCCACACATTCTCTCGTCGTCTGCCATTCAACTCTTGAATATTTGGTAGCCGGGGAAACAGTATTGGATCACCACGAGCACGACCAGCAACACGATCAACGCATACACCACCCCACCATAGGGGGCGAATCCAGCCCACGCTGGTAAGGCCAGCACGGCTCGGACCACTCCCATAAACGCGGCGGCGACGATGAGCGCGATGATCAAACAGATGACCAAGCTAATCATGGGTTCTCCTTGGGTTATAGCACAAGAGGAGCGTAGACACCTTGGAAAATGCTACATGATCCCATGGCCAAGACAGGACCACGCGCAAAGGGTCTACGCCCCACTCGTGCTATACCTTCCGTACTGCTCGTAGTGTACGCCCTCCCGGCTTTTCGATCAAATAATGTTTTAGCTCAAATTCGGAGAGTAATTTTCGCAGAGGGGTAATCGCCACATCAATCACTGACGCTGTGGCCGCTGGCCCAAACTTCTCCAACAGGTCATGGAGCAATTCCAGTGGGGCTGTGACTTCGGCTACCTTGGTGCGCTCGGAGAATTCAATCTCTCCCTCGGGACTCGTGAAGATGGCAGGCTTCGTCTCGTCCATCGTCTCGTTGGCAATTGATTGCAACTGCTTGCGGAGATCATCCATGCGCTTGGTGAGACTCTTGACTTCGAAGTAGACGAATTTTCGATGAAGCTCGATGTATTCCGACACCAACGTTTCCACAGCGGTAGGATCCGCAGACGGCTGCACGAGAGGAATCACCGGGACGACTGCTACCGGTGGGGTCTTCACCACCATGATCAAGGCCATGCATCCACTCCCTTGGAGAGGAGGGGGATCCGAAGATCCCCCTGTGACGTTAGGTGCGTCGGCGTCGTGCGGCTCGGGCGATAGCGAGGAGGCCCGTCCCAAGGAGCACCATCGAGGTCGGTTCAGGGACCGGCGTGGGCGGAGGTTCGTCATCGGGCGGCGGGACGTTGACCCCGCGAATCAGGAACGCCTGATCCGGACCATCGTTGGCCAGCGGCATGATCGCGTGAAACTGCACCCGGTCGGTCAAGGCAAATCCCGACAGGTTGAACCCAGTCAGAATGTAGTCGGCAAAGCCGTTGCCTGCATTACCCGCTGGGGTCGGTGGCACCGCCGTAGGTCCGACGAACAGATCCACGACGTTACCGTTGACGGTCATGGCGAACAAGCCCAACACCTGATCAGCCTGTCCCTGCGCCTGTGAAAAGTCAAGGCCGATGCGAAACTGATCTCCAAACAGGAGCCGAATCGCCGCTACGGAGTACTCCGGCGACGTCAGATCCCACGAGATGTTCTCCCCGACGTTACCCGTTGGCGTGGGCGTAAAATCGGGGATCTCCACCGTGCGCCGTGAGTTGCAATCGTTCCCGCCCACCACACACGGATTGTTGGTCTGTTGCTGCAACGGATCGTTGACGGCAACGGCTGACAGTGTAATCAACGCGGCCTGTGCGGGTGCAGCCCACAACACCCCCACCATCACCAATCCCCACAATAGTCGTCGCATGACGCTTTCTCCTCGTTCTTACCGCTTGTTTCTGGTCAATCCCACTACGAAGTGGGAGACAGATCATACAGAAGAGGTTCAACTTTGTCAAGGGGTATTAATTGTCTAATTTCCACACTGAGTTACCGGGCTTTCCACAAATGTCCACCATCTGAATTGTGGCTCCGTAAGGGACGCTTGACCGTCGCTAGGCGAACAATGCGACAACGACGTTCCAAGTCCATATACACTGGCCCAAAGGCACGATCATCATGTGGGATAATCCCGGCCTTTTTACACGCCAGCGTCAATTCTTCACTCGTCGCTGGGCCATGTTGTTGGAGATATTGCAACACATACACCCGCGCTTTTAACAAAAAGCTCGGTACCTTCGTCTCGACGGACGCCTGTATTTGTGCAATGGCTGGATGAAGTTTCAAACCCATTGGAGGTTGATCCCTTCCACGACCTTCGTGGGCTCTAAGGGTGGATCCGTTTGATGGAAGGTCATCAGGATGAAATCCCATGCGATGGAGAACTGTCCCACTTCACCATTACGGCCCTTCATCACTTGGACCTTGCGGGACTTCATGGTTTCCACCGAATCTTCTTGGAACAGGGACAAGGCAATACTACTGATCTGCCCGATGGCATCCGAATAACCGATGTCTTCCAAGTCCCCCTGCTCCCCTTTGTTCTTCTTCTGCTTCTTACTGGCTTCGCGGTTGAACTGCCAGCTACACACCGAGATCATCTCTTGGTCCGTGCAGGCGCGTTTGATTAGCTCGACGTTCTCTGCCGCTCGGGTGTAGCGGTCCAACCGGGAATTGTTGTGGCGTAAGAGATAGGCCCCATCAATCATGACGATGCGACACTCTAACATCTCCGCGAGTGCGAACAAGTCCTCGACGTTGGACGTGAGGTTGCCATCCACCACATAGAGTTTGGCCTTTTCAAACGTCAATCCTTTCAGTCCTGCCCCAAACTTGGTCAAGGTGCTAGAACTGAAGCCGCTCATCTTCAACTGCTTGATGTTCTGATGGGTATACAGAGCCGTAATGCGCTGGATGATCGGGAGGACCATCATCTCCATCGAGACATACAGCACGTTCATCTTGCGCTCGGTCCAGTTGTGTAAGGCCGTCCACAAGGTGAGCCATGTCTTACCCACGGCGGGGCGACCCACGAACGAGATGACATCTCCCGGCATGATGCCCCCGGATTGGGTGTCCAGATAGGGCCAGCCGAACATAGCGATAGACTCAGAGAGCGTGGACTGGTAGTAGGCTTGCATCACCAGTGACGCCCCTTCCTTCCCGACGTCTACAATGCGGAGGCGATACTTCTGCTCAGTAATGGTCCGGATGGCTTTCCGTAAGATCTCCACCGACTGCTCATGGGCATTCGGCGCGTGCTTCAGGAGCGTTTGAGAATCGACGTTGGCTTTGTTCAGCACGTCATAGAAGTATTGCTGCTCCAACAACGCGAGGTAATACTTGGAAGGCTCGGGAATCTCCACCGGAGCCAGATCTGGAAATTGCGCGTGCAACGTCTCCAACTGCGGGAGCACATGGAACTGTTTCAGGTGCTGGGCCACCCAATCATACATAGGTTGTTCATAGGGTTTGAACAGCACCATCGAGAGCTTGGCTTTGTGCCATGTCAGGGCGTTCTGCTCCTGACACAGCCGTTTCAGGACTTTCACGCCGAGTGCGTAAGACATTTTAAGTCTTTACCCACTGATTAGTGCCGACAACCGCAGGAGTAGTGAGTGTGCGTTCAACGCTCCACCCTTGATAACTCAACCGATGACGAAGTGTTTCTCGATGCACACCAATCTCCTCTGCCCATGCAGGCAAAGATTGTGTTTTTCCATTAAATTTCAGCATACGAGTATTAGATCTGTTTCGTTGTTGTTCGGATCGTGTGGCCCATTTACAATTCCCCGGCTCATACCCTTTTGTGTTGTCGATACGCTCTAACGTAGTTTCTTTGGGACGTTCACCCATGTCCTCTAGAAAATTCGTAAACACTAACCATCGATCACACATCCCCAGTTGGGCATAACGTAATCGCCACTTACATCGGACTTTCATCGATGCCCATGATTTATAAGTTGACGTGTAAGACATACCATGTCTTGATGCGTGCTCTGACGCATAGGCCATTACACCTCCACTTGGACAAAGCGGCTGAGGAAATCACGAAAGGGTTCGCCATACAGGCGCACCAGTCCTTCCATATTCTCGATGTAGACCACCGTGGGCTTGTTGCGGATGGACCGCTCCAAGAGCAAGTCATACATGACCTGCACCCGCCATGCAGGGACGTTCTTGCCCATGGCGGTCATGAACAGATTGGGGATCAGCAACACGGTGGGGGAGGGGACGCTCCCATTCGTGTAGTCCAACAGCGTGTTCAGAGGAATGACGCGAGCATCCACGAAGTTACGGACCAGTGCCGCCGCGATGGACTGGCACCGGGTATCGGGACGCTTGATGCCCAACAGGACGAGCCCGGGCACCCCCTCTTTCTTGAAGGTCCAAAATTTCTTCACCCACTCCACTTCCAACGGTCCACAGTAGGTCGTCATCGATTCATAGAGGAAGTGCCCTTGGATCCCAGCGATGGTACACACCCGCTCAAAATCCGCAATGATGCGCGAGTGTTCCTTGGCGTCCAACAATCCTTGTGTCATCACCGTACTCCTTACGGAGATTCGAAGCTCCCTTGTGGGGGTGTGAGATCGGCCATGAACTGGTCAAACTCCGCTTGTGTCATCTGATGAGGCGTCTCATCAGGTGCAACCAATTGCATGGGGGGCGTCACCTCGGGGGAGGGGGGTGGCGTCATGACCTGTAGCAGGGACTTCTCTAGCAATTCCACGGCCACATGGTGATGGGCTAAGAGGTAGCCGGTATGTGGTTCCTCGGGCCAACTCCCATGCCCTGCTCGGAACCCTGCGGTGCTCGCAAACTGCCACCAATGCTCAATAGCATAGGTGAGGACCGGGCGTACCGCGATGCCCGCGTCACCCAACTTCTTGGACAACAGCTTCAACTGTCCGGTTTCCTTGGCGGTCAGGGCTTTCTGAAAGCCTTCCTTCACCAGCGCACACCGGGACTTCCAGAAGCTCGGCAGACTCCCCTCGACTGCCGCCGTGTGTGCCTTCAGGGCGTCTGCTGCTTTCATAAACCCCCCTACCCTGAGTGTACCAGTTTCCGCTACCTCAGCCGTAGCTATATTTTCTTCTCTCTCTGTCTCTACTGTTTCTATTGTCTTTACTGTCTTGTTCTTCTCTTCTCTCTCCCCCGAGATCACTTCTGGATCTCTCTCCGTCGCTCTTGTGTTTACACAAAGAACTTCTTTATCTTCTCTCTCTGCTTGTACTCTCTGTACACGGGTACGGTCCTTGGGGGACCATTGCTCTGGTCCGTGGAGGACTTTACTCGGGCGGTCAGGGATGTCGGCGGCACGAATGCGGTCCAGACAGAGCCTCACATGGGTCTGGGTGAGACGTTGGAACTGCATTCGGCGCACTTCCACGATCCCCTTGTTCTTGAGGATGGTGATCGCCCGTTTGTACTGCTTCAGGGTGAGCCCTGTCTCCGCCATCCACTGGACTCGCGTCTTGGCGATGTAGCGGTGTCCGTCCTCCCGGCACAGGATGCCCCCCTTGAGCTTCCCAGTGGCGTCAGGAAGGGACCAGAAGACAATCTGGGCCAGTAGGGTGCCGGTCACCACGTCCCCCGCCAAGACGATACAGTCCAGTCGCCCGGGATACCATGCGTGTTCCACCATGGGTTTCTCCATCCGTACCAGACACAAGGCCATGATTGCTCCATGGACGAAAAGCCCTCTGGGGGGTGAGCCCAGAGAGCCATTGTGCAACTGATTGCAAAGTGCCGGGTAAAGGCATTCCCCAGCTTGAGGATTTCAACCAACTGGATACAGACCTTACAGCCCGTATCCACGTTCCTCTTTCCCCGTGATCAATGGGGCAGGCTTAGAGACGCATCAAGGTGGCGAACCACGATGATCAGCGCCCACAACACTTCTTCCTGTTTCCGATCCGTTGGAGAAGCCAGAATTCTTCTGGCCTCTTCCAACGTCATGGTCGAGTACATCTACGCGGCTACACCGATCCGCTTGTGCAAGTAGTCGAACGCCTTGATGAGCGGAGCCGCTGTCACGGTCATGAACCGATCCAGCAACGCCCGCATCCGTGACTTGGGCTTCGCTTCCGCTGCCAACCGCCCCAGAATCTGGTCCAGACTTTCCCGATTGACCATCATCCGTTCGTAGAGGTTCTGGCTCCGTCGATCCAGATAGCTCGTGGCTCCGAGACTCGCCAGTTCTTCCCGCGTCTTGCCCCAGTAGGCCATCGTCGGGTAGAACTTGATCTTGTACTCGTTGCTACCGAACTGACGGACGGCCACGATGCCTTCATCGCTCTTGACCGCTGCCACCAGATACGTGTTGCTCGTGGAGAGCCCGTGCATCACGCGCAGCAACTCGATGCCCTTCTGACCGTGGACACCCACCGTCGCCAAGTCCAGCCGCACGCGATGGCCGTTGACACGCGGGGCCACCTTATCCAGTTCCGGATCCTCGGCTTCGTCCGTCACCTGTGCTACGGACTCTTCGACCATCTGATCATCCACGTCGGCAATCGCCACCTTGGCCTTCTTGACGCGGGCCTTGATGGTGGACCGGACCAGCGGAGCAAGGCCCTTGGCCATTTCCTTGGCCTTCCGCTCGGACAGACCCAGCTTGATCAGCTTGGCTTCCAGTTTCCCCGTGACCGTGCCTGACACCTTCTGTCGGGCCGCTGTGGGGGCGAGGCCCTTGGCGACTTCCTTTGCCTTCCGCTGGGTCATCCCCAGCTTCACGAGCCGGTCCAGCAGGCGTTCCGCCAATGGCGGTTTCTGCTTCATGAGATACACTCCCTTGCTTGAATGAGATGGGGCCGAAGCCCCACCGAGATTAGTTCAACCACTCCGGATCGTCGTCCTTGTCTTCCTCATCACCATCATCGTCCGACTCTTCGTCGGGCTCCGGCTTCTGCACGAGCTTCAGTGCCGCCTTCTGCTCCTCGGGGGCCGCGAGATCCGGAAACACGTACGCCAGCGTGATATTACCCGTTGACGGCGCGAACATGGCGCGGATGGTGGCCCGCAGATTCGGCACGGTAAGCGTGAAGCCTTCCGCCGCAATCTGTTCCCCGATCCATGCAGCCAACGGAGCCCATGCACCCAGCTTCTCCGCGAACAGTGCCACTTCGTAGTGGTTGATCGCCGGGGAGAACACGGGGATGGCGACCTTGTTCAGTCGGATACCCTTGAAGACTTCGGTAGAGTCCGTCTTCGTGGCCGGGATCACAAACCTCGCAGGCTCACGATACGTGAGGTGCTTGTAGTTCTTGGGATCGACGCCTTTGCCATGCACCACGAAGCGCACGATGAAGCACCCAACGTTGGACGGATGGGGCGCATACTGCACCGCAATCCCCAGATGCTCCTCATTGCGAATCGCCACGTCGGTGTAGGTGTTCCCGCTCTGGCCCCTATAGCGTAACGGGGTTGTCGTTTCGGTTTCGGTCAAGATTTCCACTCCTTGGACAGGGGCCACTTTCGACCCGGATTCCACTGTAACACGGGAGGTTTCCGTTTGTCAAGCACTCTCTTTGGCGAGCCAATTCTGGGCCTTTACAAGGTCATAAATCATTACTCGCACTTCCGAGTGAGCATACGTGCCCTTGTCCGCTCGCTCCAACATCTCTCGCATCACCTTCACGCGCTTCACGGAAGGAGGTGTCTGGGTCACTGACTCATACACCTTCAGGGCAAAGGCCCGGGCGGCAGTCAACGACAGCCGTTCTAGCTGAAGCACCTTGTCCAGCCGTTCCGCACGATACAACTCTTTGGGGATGCTTGGCAAGTGATTTGTGGTCATCACCGTGAGCACGCGAGAGGTATGGTGCTGAAGCCACCAGAGTATCTGACTCAAGATCCGTTGGGTCGTGCCTTCATCTCCGTTGGTGACGAATAACTTTTCCACTTCATCCAGCAACCAGACACACGGGGCGTGCTGCTCGATGACGGCGAGGTTACGAGCAATGCGACTCTCAGACTCCCCCAGATACCGGTTCAGGCTCGTGGACACGTCCAGCCGGAGCAAGGGGACGTCCCAATGCTTGGCAAGGACTCGTGCCGCCATGGTCTTGCCAGTCCCCGGATCTCCGGCCAACAGGAGGCCACGGGGCATCAATTGCTGAGGTGTATTCTGGTCCAGAAAATACGTGTTGTTCAGATCCAGCCATTCCTGAAGCGGCTTGGGCCACTCGTAGAAATCATAGTCTGTCTCCAAGACTTCCAGACCGGGGGTCGCTCCCCCCATCATCTGACGTGTCTTCCGGACTTCATGCGGTGCAATCGATTGCGTCCGCGCCATGGTCAACTGAACGACTTCTTGAGCCGTTTTCAGGGACAGGCCCTTCAACTGTTGCACAAGGGGCTCGATCTGGTCCTCGGAGACAAATTCCTTCAGAAAATTCCGGTGAAACTCGGACGGCACCACCAGTGTGCCCGTATCATAGACAAGGAGGTTGGACTTCTCCGGATTAATGACGACACAGGTCGCTGTGGTCGTACAGAGCTTGCGGTAGACGTCTGTGGTGATCTGTGCGGGGTCTTCGGTCCACCACAGGTACGCATCCCCTATCGGGGCGGCTTTCGCCGTGGGGAGGGGCTGCACCGCTTTCCCCGTTATCCACTGCAATACCGCTTTCACATGAACCGGATCATCCGTGTGGATGCTGACGAACGGGAGATGTGCCCTAAATGCCGTATCGAAGCTAATCACGTCTGCGCCCACTCCATTGACCCAACCAGTCTACCTCATCCTGAAAGGGCGTGTCAACTCCTAGTCGAACCAGAGGCGTCCACGGACGAACAGGTACTGCTCGGCGTGTCGCTTCTCCCATGCGCGTGTCTGCACCCGGCCTTGCACGTAGCAGAAAATGTTGAATTCTGCTGCCGCCACTTGGAACATGCCCTTGTTCAGGGCTGAGATGAGAAAGCTCCGTTCAAAGGGGATGGCTGACGACGTGAGGCCCGCCACCAGATCAGACGCCAGACACAGGAGGGCATCTCGTTGATGGGACTGAAGCGGACGTACCACGATTTCCGACACCATCTTGTCGGCTTGCTCTAGTTGGAGCCGGAGATCCCCATCTGACCGTTCAGAGGGAGGATAGAAATACCGCGTCAGAATAAGGCAGTTCTGGGGTGGTTCGTAATCGGTAAAGGTTGGTTGAGGCTGAGCCATGGCACTCCTTTGCGTGCAACTGATTGCAATTATTCGATCCAGAGGGTGCCGCCCATCTCACCCATCCAGATGGTGTTGGCAATGCCACTGGGTGGAGCCACTTCAGGCGCATACTGAAGGGTTTCTACAACTACTTGTGAGAGCCGTCCTGCGGGCACAGGAAGAGACAATGTTTCCACCACCAGTTGAGACAGCCGCCCGGGTGGAAGTACCAGTGACAGAACCTCAACCACCACCTGAGACAATCGAGCGGGTGGGGTGGGGAGGCTGAGCGTTTCGACAACATACTGGGTCAGCCACGACTTCGCGGCTCCGGAATCCTTCAGTAGTTCGACCACCAGTTGGGTGGTTCGGAGAGGAGCGAGCCCCTGTGACAGTAGCTCTACGACATGCTGGGTGACTCGTGAAACAGGGATAGGCGCATAGACCACTTCTACCACCTCTTGGGTGATATGTAGTGGCCCCGGCAGGTAGAGAATTTCAATCGCAACTTGCGACAGCTTCGCCGGTACCGGCGTGTCCGGTAGAACGAGGATTTCTATCGCAACTTGAGAAAGTCGGTTCGACAACGGACTACGCCGTCACCTTCATCCCGGCTTGTATCGCCGTCAAATCAGCAAGCGTCCACTCCGTAGGTGTACCTCCCGGTTTTTGCGGCCAAAGTTGTGGGTAAATCATAAACGTCGTGGTAGGAGCCACATTAGCTCCATCAACATCAGCACCATCCACTCTCACCACTGGGCACACTTGACGTGCTGCCGCATCAGACTTCGCAACATATAAATTCGTCTGAATCCCTAAAATGGTGCCACTAATCGTGGGGGTGGGAAAATTATAGGTATCTTTCAGTCCGACAGTGGCTCCGCTATTGTAATCGGTGGTGTTTGCGGGCGTTTCATCCACCAGTGCGCCTCGATCTGTCCCTGTTGAAGGGGACAGTCCGACATTCGCTCCAACTCCACCAATGGCATCCGTCTGTGGATAGATAGTTTCGATTTTTACAGGACCAAGAAACGTATTCTTGGGAGCCGCCCCACTGTGGTCACACACATACACATCATCGAAATACCCGTTCCATTGCTCCACGACACTGAGTACTCCTACGCGATCCCATTGACCGGTTCCCCCATTACGAGTTGCAACAGGACCAGCATTGGTGAGGAGCGGGACCGTCAGTCCATCCACTCGCACCTCATAAGATCCATTCACACTGTCAATGACCCCTTTGAATTCTACATACGACCATGCATTCACGGGAAGAGGAACAACCCCCGTCGCAAGCACCGTCGCTCCGGTTTTGACCTGTAACACATTCCCCGTGGTAAACACACACGACATGTGCTGGATAGACACTCCTTCTCGGATACGAATAAATTCATTCGGCCCAGTAGCGGCTATGGTAGGGTTGACCGCCATCCCGACGACAAATCCATTGCCACTCACAGGCAACGGAGGGGTTCGAAGGTCATCAGCAACACCCGCATAATAGGTGGCCGCACTCCGGGGGCCTGTCCGAGCCGTGGTTTGTATTTGAGAAGAATTTCCCCCCGTACTCGCGGAAAACCATTTTCCAGAAAGATACAGATAACTCGTGTAATGATCGAATCCATCCATGAACAACAACGCCATGTGCTTCTCCGATCAAATCCGTTTGTACCCAAACTCAGCCGCGTTGAAATCCGCTTCGGTCCACTGAGCCGACGTGCCGGGATTCACCTGATTGATTTGAAGACCATACCCGTACGTGGTGCTCGGGCTCAACGTCGCTCCCGGGTAATGCACATTACTATGGCGAATGATGGGGGCTGCACTCCCTGATCCTGCGTCGGTCTTCTTAAGAGCAATACACTGCTGCACTCCGAAGATGATGGCTCCAACGGGCGCATCAGGAACGACGAACGTGTCAATGGCCCCGGAGGTCATACTTTCCACGAAATCCGTATCATCATTCGGCGGTTTTTCATCTACACATTGCCAATTCGCTCCGGCTGATGGACTCCATTGTGTCGTGGTGCCCGGGCCTGTGGGGGAGGAAGCATCTACACGAACATCACCAAGGAACGTATTCCATGGAGCCGCCCCTGCACCATCAAGCACATACAAATCATCATAGTCTAATGATCCTGAAGATCCATTGACCCATGAATTCGTATTCACTTCTGCACTTCCCAAAGCAATCCCGTTCCATGCAGAATTTGCGGTAATTCGTGTATTTTGGTTAGTTAGAGGAGCAAATGCCGTAGCTCCATTCATATGTAATTCGACAGTCCCTAATGCAGGGTCAATTTTTACTTTCAACTCTAAATAAGCAGGAATCCCTGATGCAATACTTCCACTTGACGTGGCAAGAACCGTCCCATTTGCCGTACCTCGCATCACGCTCAACGTGCCATTCGAATTCAATCGTAAGGTCACTTGAGCCGACAATCCCTCACGAATAGAAAGAAGAGGTGCCCCAACAGTTCCAGCCATAGCGGCATTAGAAATTTGAAAAGCCAATCCAATGACACAAGTCGCATCAGCAGAAACAAGAGCCTTCTGAATCGACGCCCCCGCTTGGGTACCAGCAGTGGCTAATACCAAACGAAAACTATTAGAACTGTGTCGTCCCCCGGTCGCAATTGTCGCCGTGATGCCAGTGCCATTGGTCAGAGACGACCATTTCTCTACCACGTCCGCTGTGGTATAGTGATCAAATGAATCCATGAACAGTAACGCCATGTGGGCTACTCCCTCATCACACCGAATTCAGCCGCGTTGAATCCTGCTTCCGTCCATGCCACTCCTGTGCCCGGGTTCGTTTGGAGAGGCATCATACGATACCCATAGGTGGTGCTTGGGCTCTCTATGGCTGCGGTAGGGTAATCCACTCCGGCATGACGCACGACCCCTGTGAGCGGACAACTTCCGGCGTCTTCCTTCCGGAGCAGAAGATTCAATTGCACGCCTTTCAACTGGGCTCCAACCACCGGAAGATCAGGGAGGACATAGGTGTCTGTCGCCCCCGGAGTCACCGACGAAACATAAGTAACGTCTGAGTCACCCACATCCGGATCATCCACCATGAGAGCGTTGTTCGTACCGGAAAGAGGGATCCAATCTGACTTCGCTCCTTCTGCGGTGGGATAGGAGGCATCCACCCTACAATCCCCTAAGAAGTCATTCCACGGCGCACTCCCATTTCCATCGAGCACATAGAGGTCATCGTAATTCCATTCCACGGATCCACCACTCACTGGTCCCACTGAACCCAATCGAATTTCATTCCACAAATTCCCAGTGGATTGGGTGTTTTGGGCCGTGAGACTCAACACTTCAGTCCCATTGAACCGAATTTTCACGATCCCTGTGGTGTTATGGACCGCCACCATGACTTCAATATGGGTATACGATCCCAACGCTAAGGCGGCACTGGTCGTCCCCAATACCGTGCCCGCTGCCGGAGAATTATTACGCACAGGAGAAATGGTGCCATCTGCATTGAGTTTCAACCAGCATTGTGTCACTCCACCATAGCGAATGGCTACAAGACACGGAGCAACCGTCCCCCCCGCCGCAAGAATTTCCGAATACAATCCCTGCGCGATATTCGTAAACGCGGTAACAGGACGAAACGCCATCCCGACAATACAAATATTTGTCGTGGGGCTAAGCGTTTTGTATAACGTTTTGGCAAAATCATTCGCATTTCCACTTGCGGTATTTCCCGCTCGCCATCCTTTGGTAGATCGTCGTCCCACTGTGGCAATCCCACTGTTATCATTGAGGTAAGACGACCCTAGACTCGTCCATTTATCCGTGACCACCGTGCCGTAGTGATCGAAACTATCCATAAAGAGTAATGCCATGTTCGTCTCCTACACTCCGGCTACTAACAAGGGGGCAGTTGCCACCGATGACACGCCAATGAATGCCACAGACAGCGGCTGGACAGGAGCTTCTTCCTTAATTCGGACGTAAAGGGTGGCTCGCGTCAGCGTGGTCACGGTGTTCACATAGAACTGCATCACGTCCCATGGCACGATGAGTCTGGACCATGTAGAGACTCCGGCCTCGGCGCGTGACCCGGATTGTGCGCCACTCAACACAATGGGTGCAGACGCTGAAATCTTATCGGTGGCGATATTCGGAATCGCGGGGGCGGCAGGGGGAGGGGAGGAGTTTTTTTTGATCACGTCCACGGAGAGACTTCCCACGGCATCCGCGATGACACTCCACCCGACAATCTCTCCGTAAAAATCGAGTTGAATCGATCCTTTGTTCCCCGGCACATTATCAAGGGTGACCCCGACTTTGCGATATTTCTGTGTGCCTGCTGATGAGACAACATCACTGATGGAATTGATGGCTTTGTTCGCCAAATCCATCGCATCACCAGCGGTGTCTTGAGCCGCCTTAGTCAGAACCTCGCCCGCTTCTAACCGAGCATCCAACGTCAGGTAGTTCGTACCTAATACCGTACTCTTCCGAGAGGCTTCCGCTTCCACCGTGTCATAGAAAGCCGGGGCGAGACGAATAGGCTGTCCAGAAAACGACGTGCCATCCCACTGGATGGAGTACGCGGCTCCCGAACCAGATGACGTCTCCTGAAGCGTCGGAAACCCTCCCGAGTCCACCACAATGTATTTCGTACCGGGAGTCTGTCCAATAAAATTAAGCGTAACCGGTGTATACGAGGCCACAATCGTTTGTGACGCCGCGAGATACATCCCACCAATACCCACCGAAACTGTGGTGGCCGATTGAACAGGTTTATACGCTGATACACCAATCAACCCATCGGCATTATTGAACACCGACATCAAGAACGCCCCGGTAGACATGGGCGTCCCGGCTCCTACGGCCCCGGCTTGAGCTTGCAACCCGTTAATGGCCGCAGTCAGGGTGGAGACGTTAGAATTCAGCTTGGAGATGTAATCGGTATCGCCGCTGGCGAACGTCCGCAGTTCGATGGACATGGTGCTCCTAGACTACCGACAACAATTCGCCACCACGAAAAACCGCACTGGCACCAAAGGGCAGCACACCAAACGGTTGCATCTCTCCGATCTCAGCCAGCGTCAGCAGCCGAGTATCGACAGACAAGTCTATAATAGTTCCAATCGTCCCCAACCCCAGATTTACCGGGTAGAGTTTATGTGTCCCGGGTTGTTCAATGGAGAATCCCGTAATCTGCCATTGTCCACTTTCATTGCGCTCACAAACAACGGGACTCCCCACATCAGCGTAGATCAAATCCGAATTGTTGCGGGAGATCACCACGTTGTGCATGGTGGTATCGACATGCCCCGGCAGTGAATCATCCAGTTGCCAGTCCTCGGGCGGTTGGCCCGGGAGTCCAGTAATCAGAGAATCATCCGGATCGTAATCCGGATCGTTCTCCATAATGTATTGCCTGATCGCTCCGGTCGGATCCGTGGCTCCAATGTTCACATCACAAGCGTAAGTCACCGAAAGTCCATCAGACACCAAAATTGCAGGACGAGTCAGCGTCACCCCAAACAGTTTCTTGGTGGTGATTTTGATTTCTGCGGAGGCCAGATCAGTCAGCACACCCATGGTGACTCCTAATGACTGCTATACCATGCGCCGGGGGCCGGAGCACTCACGTTGTTCCATGCGGGCACAGGATTCGCCCCACAATGACCTCCGATCACGTCTACGATATAGACATCATGACTGCCTTCGGTCGGTGTTCCGGCTCCGTAGTAAATAGAGATCGCATCCTTACTGCGTTCACTACCCCCACGTTTCCCGTTGTATCCGGCTCGACCACCACTCGCCGCTTGGAGAGCCGCCACCAATCCTTCCATTAAATCCCAGTTGCCTCCGGCATCCTGACATGAATTCGCCACTTCATCGGGATGTGCCGAAAAATAACCTGACACCACACCAGAATAATCAGGGAAGGGAATTGTTGGCGTGCCTCCCCCGGGGGTGGCGGCTCCGACTCCTCCTGTGCTTCCTCCTCCGGAAGGTGGTGGGGTGCCTCCAGTACTCCCGGGCGGAATCGGAATGGGCGTGCCGCCATAGTCATATTCGGGAGGAGACAGTTCAACCGTCTCAGACACAGCGGCTCCGGCAAACGGGGGGATCAGGAATCCTTTGACGTCAAGGGTGGCTTCACTCCCTCGCTCCACGGAGCGACTGAAATCTTCGACAAACAATTGATTCCCATCCACAAATTGAAGAATATCCCCGTATTCAATTCGGGGATCGTCCACCAGTGTGACAGACCACTTATTGACAGATCGGGCTTCATAGATCAGTTCTCGGATGGCGAGGGCTTTGGCATGTTCCTCATTTACTACAAAATCGGATTCAATTTCCTTGGGGTTGTCCACCCACAACGGCACTGAACTGTCAAAAGCTTCAGACGTGTTGCGGGCATGAACCCAATCAAACGGGGTGCCCCAAATCTCGTAGGTGCCTGTGCCGATGGTCATCGCCATCGTGGCCCAGACACCCGTCAACACCGCTTCTAAAATTGATCCAGTAGCTGCCGGAACTGTTCTGAGAACAGTACCCGGAGGAGAGGGAACCGCAGTTACTCCTGTAGGAGGAGGTGCTGTAATAAGACCGGCCACATTGTCAGACCTCGCTCCTATCTTGGCAATCATCAACGCGAACGCAGTCCCCGCGACAATGGCTTGGTAGTTACGAAACGATAGCTTCCCTTTGTTCTCGGCTTGAGCAATCCACTTCTCTTCGACAAAATCAAATTTCAGCCACTTCTTTGCAAACTCATTCACACTTGAACTGGTTTCCCAATTGATGCGCGTCGATTCAGGCACGGCACGGAGCGTGTGGTCCTCGGAATACCAGACGGTGCGTTTCCAGTAGGGAATGAACCACCCCAGTGTGATCGTCACCGGAGAGCCCAAACACTGGTCCATCTTCTTATACATCTTCAGTTCAGGGTTCAGCCACATGACCTTCACCCGAGAGACTGGGGGTCGTTGTCGCTGGCCTCCGACCTTCACGAGACGGTCATCTTCTAACAGAATATCTGGTCTGCGGCCTTGGAGATCCCGATTCGCGGCTCGGAGTCGTCCCACACAATCAATGAAGGGTGTCCATCCCATCGGCAGAAAAATCTGTTCAAGCATATCCCATGCGTTCATATCTGCCAACTGGGTATTGGTATGGGCCGTCATGAAGGCACTGGGAGGAATGGCAATCTCATCACCCTTCAATCCCACGGCTCGGGCAATCCGCTGCGCCATGTAACTCAAATTGGTCATAATGGGGAAGAGCGGGGTGACACGTTTCACCCGTTTCCAAATATCCTGTTGCTCCCTCGTTTTTGCAATCAATTGCATGGACCGCTCACCCCGTTGAAGGGTGAAGCTATTGATGGAGTCCACGATACCAATCCAGATGGGCATCCACCAGTCATCTTGAAAAAACTGAATTTCTAAAATCTGATTAGTAGCCGGTTGTTGATCCCCAAATAACTCTCGATTGAATTTGAGGGTAAGACTGGTATCAAACGCGGTCTGGCTCCCCATCGTCACATAGGGAGAAAGATCAATCACATCATCCGAACCGGTATCCACGCCCCGTCGTACATCCTCAATCGCCGCGGTACGGTGCAACAGCACCTTCAAATCCCGCTTACTATCACGACTGACAGCACGCCAGCGACCATCCATGGCTACACTCGCTCCACAATCTTAAGAGTGAGCGTCACGGGCTGTGTCATCCAGCCTGTGGGGTCACCGTTCTCATCCTTGTAATTCACCACGTCATCAAAGCTGATGCCTTGGCCCCCGGCTGTGAGGCCCACCGGAAGCACCTTGAACGCCACCCCTGTGATGTAGTTGGGGTGCCAGTGGACGTAGCCGACGTCAGGGTCAATCGGGGTGGTCCAGATAGCCAGCAGCATCCGAAGCTGTGTGATGGGCATGGAAAGCCCGCCAAGGGCCTTCCACCGCTCCTCTACGACCACATCGCGGAGGTGCCCTTGCCACAGGACGTTTGCCGTGCTCGTCAACGTGCGAGACGAAGCCCAGACCGGAGGAATGATGGCTTCGGCATCAATGTTCATCCATTCATCCGGTTTGACTTCATAGTCAAACGCACCAAGAATGGGATGCACCAACCGTCCATGTCCGCTCTCGGCTGGATAAGCCGGGAACACTTCTAACGGCAACGTCGTCACTTCCACGGACGCGGGAACAATCTCAAATGTGCCTGTGCTGGTGAGGACCATAAATCCCGGCTCCACGGGAGGAGGGACAGTAATGCCGGGAACGATCGTACCCGGACCAAGATTGATCGGTTCTGTTGCCGTGTTGATATCGATAAAAGAAACAGTACCTTCCGCTTCTGATGGATTATTAGCCCATGCCCAACGAATGACCGAAGGATTCGATTCTAAAAAAGAGATATCAAACACTACCCCTCCCGGCATCAAGTACCCATGGGGATCATCCAGTGGATGCAACACCATGCCTTTCGTCGTGGACTGATAGCCGATCCACCATCTTCCATTCACGAGTGTCATTCTGGGATAGGATGAAATCCCATCCAGTATCTTGGCTGTGGGTAGATTTTTCGTTTTGAGTTGCGTGCCTTCTCGCCAGAGGATTTGTCCCTCACCCGCGACCACGACGTCTGCCACAAAAGCAGTGGTTACTTCATAATCCACTCCTCCTTTGGGTTGATACACACGCAATCCCGTCCCTGTAATCGTTGGACGATAAGCAATCGAACCCTCTGGCCCCATGGCCAACAACATAGACGTCGCTTTCGCAAATCCAACACTTGAATAAATCCCTATCCCTTCCATGTAGGCGACCCAGTGGTTATAACCACTCGCACAGAGCACCGTGGCACTCTTGGGTGGGTCTGTTACTTGAGTATATTCCTGTAACGAAAGGTGGTAATACCCTAACTGGGGCACCGTGCCTACCGGAATTTCCCCCACCAAATATCGAGGATCGACAGTAGGAACGGAGGCGCTTCGAACCGCTTGTCCCGGCAACATGTAGGGGGCGATGGGAGCAATGGGCGCGATCCAAATACGTCCTGCGGCCAGATTAGGATTGACCCCCTGATCATCCCACGAAGCCGAAGGATCCATATTGGGATAGTCATTATTGGGCGCACTGAGCATGCAATCCACAATATGATCAGAGGGCTTGTGGTGCAGAATATCTATCGCAATCAATGCCCCATCATGACGCATCGCATGACTGCCACCCGTCTTACGATTCACACCCCACCCAAGATCCTTATTTTTCCATGCGACGTTGTTGATAATTTCTCCACACTGATCCATGGTCAGCATCGTCGGCCATCGATCCATCTCCGCTTGCACATCGGCCTGAAGACTCGGAGGATTTGCGGTACCCCCAGTCACGGCCCCTGAATTGATCCCCGCACGCAAATTCTTCAACGCTAACGCAATAGCCTCACTATTCGGCACATCATCCATGTGCCCCCATTTACCTCGCGGAGGATCATCCCTAATCAGGTCTTCGTGAATATGATCCGCCCACACCCCCCAATCCGTATGAAAGACATACCCGGCGTATCCCGCATTGATAGAAGCTTGATAATCCGCTGCAATAAGAGCAGGGTCATCAATATCCCCTCCTGCCCCTCCTGACGCGCCCGGTCCTCGGGGCTCATTGTTGTACTTCAGTTTTGGGCACGGTGGTTCCGGTCCCAAATTAGGGGCCACATGTCCACCGACCGCACGACACCAATGCGGAGTAATTGCATTCGCAGAAGTAAACCCCCCATACATATTATTCACTTCAGAAATAGCCGATTGACACGCATGGGTAGCTCCCGGTGAGGATAATGAAATAGGAATGCCGGGAAATTGTTGATACGCAACAGTGGCCATCCGTCTAAGGATGGGAATGTCGCCATCATTCATGTTGTATTCGTTCATCATCTCGACCATGAAGACCTTGTGCATGCGGCCTTGCATGTTTCTCGCAACTCTCCGGACGAGATCTTCTTGAGAAGCGGCAGTGGGGGTTTGCTGAATCGTGCCGGTCAACGTCCACTCGGTCTTGATACCCCGTTCATACAGCATGTCCGTCACACGCTGCATCAAAGTGTCGTAGTCAGGCCAATTCAAATAACTGCCACAGTGTTCCCACGGATCAACACCGTCAAATTTCTTCCCCCCCACCACAGCCAGTACCCGCACGTAATCCGGCTTCAACCGAAATGCAATCCAATTCAGATTCGAATCGACTTGAGCAGGCCAATACTTCAGACCAGCCATCAACCAGAACCATGAGATCCCCAACGCACAAAAACTTGATCCGGGGGTCACCGTACTTGGGGGTTGTGTCGTACCGGGGGGTGTGGTAGTCGGAGGAGGTGAAGTGCTAGTGGTGGGTGGGGCCACATACGACGGCCCACCATACTGAAACACCAACGTATTAAAATCATGCCACGTTGTGCCGCCACCATGCACCAGTTTCACATTATCAAGGCACACTCCGGCCCCGAATGCACCGTGAGCAATCTTGCCTTGTCTATTGACGTGCATATCTCACCTTATGCCGGGTAGTACCACAACGATGTATCCGTATAATGCCAGTTGTACAGCCAGATAATGTGCCCGCCATGCAAAGAAGGGTCAGAATTTCCGGAGATAAAATCGATAGACTCTAAGATGCCATCGGTGCGCTTGTACACCGTGGCATCAATCGCATGGCCGTTGTACTGTGTGGACCCGGGATTTTTTCGGAGATGACCAAATCCCGAATTGATATCATGCATAGCCCTCACAGCAGACTCCACAAACACCCCGTTACCATTCGCGTTATATTTGTTACCGTCACTCAAGTCCCATGGTTTCCCGTTCGGGGCTCCCGCATCATAGACTTGGATGAGCGTGCCCGTCATGTTCGGAGCCTGAGCCGCAGGCAGTCCACCCGAGCTAGGTGGAGGAGTAGTGCCCCCACTCGGAGGAGGGGGTGTACCGGCGACAGGTGGTCCCGGGGCGGCTCCTCCTCCGGGGGCGGGACCGGGAACCCCACTAATGGGCGCTATCGGAATGGGGATTTTGACAGAAGCGGTGACCGTAATGTTGCCGCCAATGGAAGCCATCTCGTCATACCCTCCGTAGTAGTCAAGGGACTCGTGGCACTTCACTTGGGCAAAGGCACTACCATGGTGATCCGTGATCGGTTGCCCAACCAGTGATCCTTCGCCCGTCACCGTGCAATCAATTGCATAACTGCCGAGCCCATCGTTACGTTCGTTCACGACTTGTATGAGGACAGGAATCGTACGACCTCGACGGGGCACCTTCAACGGAATAGGCGTAGTAACACGAGACGCGTACTCCACCATGCGATAGCCACGGATACGAGTGGCACACGATCCATCTGGGTTGTCTGGCACTTGTTCAGAGATCAACAATCGTCGGAACAGAGAATCCCACGCCATCTGAATCTTGCGAGTACCGCTCTTATAATCTCTATGTATAACCGGAGGAGGAATCTTCCCGGCCCCTAAGATTTCCGCTCGTTCATAATCCAGTAAAATGACCGAACGATCATTCAAAAGAATGTAGCAGCGAGAATCATCTTCTAACGCAATAGCGACCGTTTGGTGAGGAAGAATGATCCCATATCGAAATGTTCCAGTCTTCCATGAAAACACCCGTAATACGTTCGTACTTACATCAAGATAGGCATCATTGATATCATCCAGCGCAAACGCGCCTCCGATGCCATACCCGAATAATTTCCCCGTGCGACCATCGGGATCAGTGTAGGGCTCAAATCGAGTGATCGAGTAGCCTTCATCTGGACCTAATATCCCTTCCACACTCTCCCCTTCCGCCACAATGTCCCAAAACTCCATCGTCTCTGGTTCATCTCCGATAAGCGCACTCGCCGTCGCTCCCAAGGTCATTTTGTACAAAATATTGCCATAGGAATGCACCGCATACGGGGTTCCAGATCGGGCCGTGATAATCCCTCCTAACGTCATCATACTGGCAAGACCACCAATATCCCCTGACCCAATACGACGAATCACTTTCCCCGTCACCCCATCAAATCGAAAATACGCATCATGACCGCCCACAAAACCCTTATCAAACATCGCCCATAAATAAATAGATGAAGGTCCAAAACCCGTATCTCCCGTGGTCACGGTCGCAGGACGTATTCCCGCATGAATTCCACTCACCCAGAGTAGCTTTTCCATCTCATTCGTGCCCCTGAATGGAAATCGTTGGTAGGGGATGGGCACGGTTCGAAACACTTCTCTCAGCATGTGACACTCGCATCCACAACAGATGGTCCTGTCTCAGCCAATTGATACTGCACTTGTGTTGTGGCAAACCCCTCATCATCTGTTTCGCTTTGGTGCTGAAGCAACTGGCCTGCCCCTGTCAACGTCCAGTTCACGGCCTCCTCTGGGGCCGGTTCATCTTGGGCTCCCAGTAGTTGCACACGATACGTCATCACCGAACCAGACTTCGTGCTCCCTATGGCGACCACCGGAGTCAACTGAGTGGGCTCGACTTCCAGACTCCACACCCGAATCGTGGAAAGTGTTTTGTCAGGATGTTCAGGCAACACTTCCTTATGACTACTCACCATCACGCCATATTCAGGCGCATAGATAAGCTCGTCACACGCCATACCGATGTAATACACGGGTGAGGACATTTTTTGCGAAATCGTATTGTAAAAACAGGCTTGGTTGTAATACGAATCCCCCACAAACACATCCATGCGATGGCGACCGGGAAACACCTCAGCCCCCGGAAACAAAGGGGTAAATACCACACTCTCCGGCACATCAATCGGCACCCCCTGCACCTGTCGGTAAACCCGACCATCACGAAAGTAAATCCGTCGATCTGGCAGTTTCACGTACCGTCGGTAATCCGCAAAATTTGTTGGTTGATCCAGAGGCGACGTATGTTGAATCGCAAAGCTAATAGGATCCATCAGATGCTCTTTGCCGCCCGTAAACCCCACAATCCGTTTTTGTTCGGGCCACCAACTCCAACTCGCCGGATACAAAAACATGGCTCGTGGAATACACACCCCATCCAATGTGCCTACACACACTTGGTCACTCATAAATGAAGGGAAATACCCATAGGTGAGCAAACCCACCCCGGGATACCATCCGATCACTTTCATCGTAGAAGTCACTTCTCCTGTCTCACTTTTCAACGGAAACGGACCCGCCAAGAGACGAACAGCCACCGTTAATACACCACTTGAGCCGCAGGATCACACTCTACCGAAATAATTGCATGACCCAGATGATTCGTGATCGGTTGACCCACGAGCTTCCCCTCTCCGGTTACGGTGCAATCAACAACATACCCCCCGATACCTTGGTTCATGTCATCTACTACTTGGACATGGAGGGGAATGGTGCGTCCCGGTCGAGGCACACGAAGAGGAATAGGCGTAGTGACGCGAACCGGTTCAGGCACTGGGAGATACCCACGGACCAGCATGGTGCATGCGCCTGCCGCATCATTCGGCGTCTTCTCAATGAGTAATAGCCGACGATGATCTCCATCCCATGCTATGCGTACTTCATCAAAAATCATATCAAGGCCGCTGTCTCCACCATAGGCCATGCCCAATTTCAATGGTGGAATTTTTGCGGCTCCGAGGATTTCTCCACGGAGATAATCCACTAAGATAATGGCCCGATTATTCAAGAGACAGTAACACCGGGCTTTGTCTTCCAAGGCAATATTGACCACTGCCAAGGGCATCGGAATGTCATACAAAAACTTACCCGTTTTCCAGTTAAAAATTGTCAGAGAAGGAATGCCTGCGGCGACTCGACCTCCCCCAGTGCTACTAATGAATCGCCCACCGTCTGGCACCAGATCATCAATGCCATAGGTTTCACCAAATAAGTAATTCTTCGTGCTTTCATCTTGTTGAAAGTGGGTGTAATTGATCGTTTCATCAATGATCCAGAATTTATCTCGCTCACCTTTCTTAGGTTTATCTTCTCCCGGTAGCACCGTCACCGCATTGCCGTAATGGAACCTATTAATCTTTCCATCCGCATGACGCCCGCCAAAGAATTTCCCTGAACGAGAGGTGGTCGCATACGTCATACTCAGGAGTCCACTGGGCGTCATATCATTATCTTTTCCACTCCCAAACATCTCCCACTGCTCAATCAGTCTCCCCGTCACACTGTTATATCGCCACCCCACCACCCAAAAATCATTTCCTCCGGGGCCATGCTGTTGAAGACCATGCATCACAATACTTTGATCCCCTGTCACGGCTCCATTCGGGGTACACACCATGGCATACATCCCATAGGGCATCTTAGAGGTTCCCGGTTTGGAGTACTTAATTTTCTCCGTGCGAAACACCTCTCTCAGCATGTCACGCTCGCAGTGATAACTGACGATCCTTCGATTTCCACCACTGGATATTGCACTTTCGTGATGGCATACCCATCCACATCTGTCTTACTCTGGGGATCAAGCAAGGTGCCTGCCCCCTCTAACGTCCAATCCACCAGTTCACCTTCAGCCGGATCATTTTGGGCTCCGGTCACTTGGACACGATAGGTCACCACCTGACCTGACTTAACCGTTCCACCAGCCACTTCTACCGGACTCACCGTGGTGGGTTCCACTTCCAGACTCCAAATACGCAGTTGTCTCCGTGTCAATAGTCCACCGGTATAACCTTCGGACGGGTAATCATGGCCAGACACCAATACCCCGAGATCCGTCGCATAGACCACAGATCGTGTGCCCATGCCCAAATGATACAGAGGAGAAGAAAATTCTCGGGTTATCGTGTCATAAAAAATCCCTCGACCATTGGAACCTATCGAAAATCGTTCTCCAATCCACACTTCAGTGTTTGACCGCCCGGGAAAGACATTCGCATTTCGAAACGAAACAGGAAGGGGTGGACCTTCAGGCGTTACCACCGTTCCCACCACACCCATAATGCAATGCTCCAAGGTTGTAACATTATCAAAATAAACAGACCGATCTTCCAACCTCACATACCGTTTCCCTTGTAAAGGGTGCCCCACAGCTTCATCAAAACTTTCTGGGCCTGTTCGTTGCCGTGCCAATGTAATCGGATCAAAAACACATTCGTATACCACATCAGAAGTGTGGTTCAAAGGAAACGCCACAATTTGTCTTTTGCGCGTATCCCAACTGCTTTCATGCATATATTCCACAGATCGGTCACAATACAGTCCATCAAGCGTAATAAATCCCGCTTGGGTGCTATACCGTCCACCTCCGCCGGGAGTGGTCCCCGCAATGAGTCCCACACCGGGTACCCATGAATGAATCTCAATGAACCCCTCCCAATCCTCGGGAGCACCATAGGGGCGCATCTCAAACGGTCCAGCGAGAAGTCGAACAGCCATTAGGGTACGTAGGCTACGCCCACCACCACTCGTCCTGAGAACCCTGCGGCATCAAAGCGTGCCGAAGATCGACCCAATGTGTCGGTGTAGGTGGTAAAAGGTGTAATCGTTCCCAACCCTTCCACAATGCGCCACTCCACACTGCGGTCAGGCAATCCCACGAAACACAGGATCGCTCCCCCGTTGTCGCGGATCTCACCAGTCAGGTTGTAAATGCGAGAGGACGGCGGAAGAGGCGGAGCGACACCTAAGACAACTTCAGACGTGACGGTGACTCGTGCAAGGGGCCGCACAAGAACAAGCTGAAGCTCTTTGTAGAACGTCGCATCGATGGTGACATCATCAAGCGTGACGACAACCTCGGTCCCTGTATACTCCTTGTAGATCGTCGCGTCGAGAGACACGTCCTCCAAGATCTGGAAGAGTCCAGACAAATCCATCTCTGCTGCTGCGTCCAGCGTGACGTTCTGTAACGTCAGATCGAGATCGACGTCTGCCATGGCTCAGTTAGCTATTCCCATCGGTAAGCGTGAAGGACGTCACGGTGACTGGCTGACCGGCCACCACGTTGGTGTCATTGATAGTCATCGCCCCACCTCCTCCGGTCGTTGTAATGTCTCCTTGAATATGCACGAGAGTGCCCGCACTGTTTTTCAACCGGAAATGGGTGGCTGTGGTGCCACCTCCGGCGAGCGCGTCTGCGGTCCCCGTCCAAACACCGTTTTTGATTTTCACACCCCCCGATGCCGTGGTCATCCAGTCGGAGGGGAGGGTAATCTCACATAACATGGTGCCGTTGTCGGCATCATTGCATCCGGCTGGCTTGGCTCCGGACATGATGCGAAGTTTCGGAGCCCCACCGAGTGTCGTCTCAACCTGATTGAGCCGATTGTTCCGGAGTGTTTCACTGAACTGAAAAACTGCCATTTACCGTCTCCCCTGTTGTCGGACCACTTCTTGTTCTAACCACTCTCGCATCGTCATGTTCAAGGCGTCCGGATGGAGGGACACCACCATGTTACCCGAGCCTTGGTTGCCCGTCTGCACGGCTCCTGCACCCGCATCAGACATAACTACGCCCCCTCCGGCATAGCGTCTGGGGATGATGGGGGAGATGGCAATTGATTGCACAACCCCTCCATGGGCAAAGGGGAGGATGCGTCCGGTTCGGATGCCTTCTAAGAGGGGCATGAACCGGGCCGCTTGTGCAGCGGGCATAACGTGCTCACCGGCTGAGAGCATAGCAGGGATGGAGTCACTAGTCCCTGTGCCCGGGCCTGTGACCGTGCCCCCTTCAGCAAACACACTACTGATAGGACTTCCGAACGAATAGGGACTGACGTTAATGCCGCCCCCTCTCCCACCTCCCCCCAACCGTTGACCGAATGATCCCAACCACTGACCAGCCGATTCAAGAAAACTCGTGAGTCCAGTAGACTTCATCAATGCATCGATAAATGATTTCGCAAAAATATCGGCCATTTCCTTCCCGATAGACTTTCCAAAATTCAACCATGCATCACCAATTTTATCGAATTCCGTCAGGGTCGTCGCCAACGCATCTGCCAACCCGTCCGCAAAATCTTCTCCGAGTTGTCGCCCAAACTTCTCCATCTCCAAACTGGACAATTCAATGCTATCTTGTAATCCAAGTATGTCGTTCGTGAGCCCTTTGATCTTTGTTTGTATAGGACCAAGTTGCGTATCAATTCTCGCCAATGTCTCGGCTGAATCCGTTTTGAACCCTTTCGCTTGCATCTCTAATAAAATATCGCCTCGTCGTTCATAAAATTCGTTAAGTTGGTTTGCCAGATCTGCTTGTTTGATCTGAAGCAGAATTTCGTTGTTCTCTCGTTCTCGCTGTCGGAGCGCATTTCGTTCTTGTAGAGCATCTAACGCAGACAATTGCCGTGTACTCTCAAGAAGTTGAATACGCTGACGACTATGGTCAATCCTCCCCTGCTCCACTTCCGTTAAATCCTGAAGGGTTCGTAATTGATTTTCTAACAGCCGCAAATCTCGTTCGCGAAGCTCTATTCCAGCCTTTTGAATCTCCAACCGCTTGGCTTCGTTTAGAACGATTTGTTGTGCATCCCCATCGATCACATGCAGTTCTTTGGCTTGTTGCTCATATTTTTCATTGATTTGAGCAACGATGGCCTCTTGACTCCCATAGGACGCGGCGGTCTGTAGTCGAATGGCAAGGATACGACGATCTAGCCCCTCAGTGGTGCCACGTTGTTCAATATCCAAATCGGTTTCTTGGGTCCGTTGTTGCACAGCCAGTTGACGCTGCTTACCCTGTGCAGCCCCTAATTGAGTTTGTAGACTCGCCGCTTCCTCCCCCGTCTGGGCTCTCAGTTGTTGCTCTCTGATCGACCGAATCTCGTTCTCCACCTTAGCCACTTCAAGAAGGTATCCCTCACGAAGTCGCTGACGACGACCTTCAAAGTATTCTTCCGTGGTCAGTAACTGCTTAGTGTACGACTCCTTGGCGAGAGCTTCTTCTCGCTGGTGCGTCGATTGAAGCACCGTCAATTGCTCATCGAGATGTTGGGCCAGTCGTGCTTGCTGTTCTTTGAAAAAAGCTTTCGACTCATCCCGCAACGGTTGAAAAAGCGGATCACCTCGTTGGACCTGAAACTTCACTAACCGCTCGACTCGTTCAAAGAAAGGAATAAATTCCGGACGAACAACATCCATTTCTGATCGAATTCTCCGAAGACTCTCAATAAACGGATCAAAGGCTCTTTTGTCAGAGACAGACGGCACAATATCTCGGATACCTTGGACGATCTCGTCCTGACCCTTTTTTCCTTTTTTCAAAAGCTCCACCATCTTGGTATCGAGGTTCCTTAACTGTTCACTGGTCGTGGCAAATTGAAGGGCACGATTGGCATCTACCATCGCCCGAGCCGTGTTCGTAACTTCTTTCTGAATCTCTTGGTAATTCTTGATGATGGCTTCTAGATCGGCACTTTTCGTTGCATAAGCTTTGGGAACAAACACTTCGTTTAATTGAGTAGCCGTCAACAATCGATCACGAGCCGTTGACGCAGCGGCTTCAAACTGACGCATCTCATTCGTACGTTTTTGTTCCTTGAGGTATTGTTCTTCAGACGCTTTTTTCCGTGGATCACCTTCAGCCAGTTTCTTTTTATACGCCTCCACGGCATCTTCGGCGTCTTTTCTAATTTTCGTGATTTTTTTTAGCGCCGTTTGAGTGGCATCAATCTCATCCTGTGTGCCAGAAATACTGGCTTCCACAGCACGCTTCTTCGCTTCTTCTTCCTCACGAATGGCTGCATTGAGCCGTTGAGTAATATCATAGAGTCCTGCCATCTTCTCTCGGGCTTTATCTGACCCTTCTAACCACTGATAGGTGGCGTATGTCACCAGCCCAATGGTGCCCAAAAGAAGAAGGAGTGCCCCCGTAAAAATGCCAAGTGTAGTAAGGAAACCACCCCCAAGAAATATTGCACCCGCTTCAGCCGCAATCCAAAGATTTCCAAAATACAACCCTATCGCCAATAAGGTTTCTCCCAACAAAATCCATGCTTGTCGGAAACGAAGCAACACGGCTGGGAAAAGAGTAAATCGAGCATAGAGCGCAGCATATCCAATCAAAAGAATTTCTAAAATCGTCTTATGTTGATAGAGAAACAACGTTAGTTCAAAAAACGCCCGAGACACCCGACCCACCGCATTGGCTAAAGCACTCGCCGCATCTCTGTTCTCATTGTTCGCCTTTACCAGATTATTCATCTGACTCAGAAAAACAGACAATTCAGAAATCAACGCACTATACGCGGGCAGCAGATTCTTCCCTAGCGAATCTTTTAGATCAAGCGAGAAGCGACTCAAAGAAGCCGTCTGCTTGCCTACGTTCCCCATAGCCGCTTCGTAGGTGCCCTGAAACCCCTTCGCTTTTTCCAATACTTCATTCAAAAGAGCTTGTTGTTGCTGGGTCTTGGAAAGCGAGCTTGCCGCAAGATTATTCGCTGCCGCATATTTAGACGTGGCCTCGGTCACCGAGACAACGATGCCCATCATCCGCAATCCAAACGTATCAAGCTGCTGAATGTTGACAATCAATCGCTGGAAAGTGTTAGACGAGTCCATGCCCGCAATAACCGCCAGATCTTGTGCGGCCCGAGCCAGTTGTGGAGCAAACTTAACGTCCAGACCGGCTTGAAGAAACTGGGTCAAAGACTGATTGGCTGATTGAGCCGTGATACCCAAACGCTGAACACTCAACGATACCTTGTCAATTTCTTCTTTCGATATCCCTGAGTTACGAGCCACAATATGAAGAACAGTATTCAGCACCTCTGTGCGAGCCGCGACATCTGCAAAATCTTTTGCCATCCGAACAGCTTGCAGACCGAGAAATCCTCCCGTGAGAAATTTGATAGATCTCCACACCGTATCAATAGTTTGTTGGAGCCTCACCATACCGGGAACGGCCTGCTGGCTCGCCTGATTCATCTGGTTCACACCAGAGGCTGCATTACGAGCATTGTTCCCGAGATTCAAAGCAGCATTCGACGCCGCATTTGTGGAGGTCGTTCCTCCCCCCGTCGTGCTCCCTGTCGTATTCGTTTGAGCCTGAAGTTTGGTGAGAGCCGCACTCACCTGATTGACTTGATTCAGAATAGACTGAAGTCCTTGCCCACTCTGCAAGATACTGATGAGGACTTTCAATTCCATCGCGGCAGTCTGCGGAGGCATCTACTCGTCCCCTTCCAAACTCTTCAGAAATTCCTTGAAAATCTTGTTGTCCGTACCTTGCGTATGACGCACAGCCACCGTCAGGTCATAAAGTCGCTGTCGTTCCCGAGCCTGTATAAGATCCGCATATATTTGAATCGCTCGCATGCTGTAGGCCCACACATCACGATGCCCATGGGCAATCAACATTTCTACTGAGGTTGCAATGCCATCGGAGAAGGCGTCTTCGGGTTTTTGAGCTTTTCTTCGTCGGATAGCTTTTGCAACAGATTGGTCACCTCGGATAACAGTAGGCGTGCTTTTTTTTGATCAGGTACCGAAATAGACCAAATCTCCGACAGTGCAATCAATTGCACCGTTGCCGCCATCTTCTGTTCAATGATCAAAGCCGACTCGGGTTCATCTGACGCTATCGCGATGATCTTGGCTACAACGTCTGGGGCCGATAAAAGAAAAGGTCCAAGCGTCTCGGCATCAGTCTTCCCTTCGATGCCTGCGGCGTACAGAGGTAGGAACACATCTCGGGATTCGATGAACAACGTGATCATCTCACGCAGATTCAGCGCCCGCACCATAATCTGTTGATCGTCGGAAATATCGACGGGGCGACTCAGTTGAGCCAGATCTGCGATCTTGACAGTCTTCTTAGCCACTTCCACTCCTTGGTTGGCCGAACGATGAACGAGGGTGGGTGGTGATCACCCTAATCACCACCCACCAACCCTCTAACCTTTCCGAGTATTAGAGGGCTGCATCTGCCGCTGTCTTCAGCTTCTTGATGCTGAAGTAGTTGCTGCCGCTCAGGCGCGTGTCGTCCTTGAGCACGCTGCCTTCGATGACGAACTGTCCGAACGTGTCGCTGAGGAGCGCCAGTTCCTTCAGTGGGTCGTTGCTGAACCGGAACACGTCCACGATCACCGGACTGTTCTCCTCGACGGTGTTCAGACCTTCGAAGCGGAGCCAGTTGTCCGTGATGGGTCGCGTCAACGCCGACACGAGGTACTGTTCGCCGTAGTTGTAGCTGACCTTGAGGCTGTCCCCAGCAGAAGCGGGAGACGTCTCAACGTAGGAGGCGAATTCGATCAGGATGCCATCGTTGAGCATGATGGAGCCTGCATCCTTGTTCAGCTTGTAGTCCCACGGCACAGTGCCATCGGTGTATTCCACCAACTGCGTGGCGTCCTGCTTGACCACCACGTTGGACACCGTGACATACCGAAGTGACGTCACCAGACCGGGATAGGCCATGATGTCTTCGTCCACCGTGGACCCGGCTGGAATGAGCGTATCAGCACCTCGGGTGGCTTCCCCAAGGTTCTTCGCATTCCAGTTCTCCACCGTGATAGAACACGTCACGTTGATCTCGGTCTGTAGGCGGGCGTCTGTCGCACGCTGCCCATCCTGTGACCCCTTGTGGTTGACGACCGTGGTTGCGGTCGTGATCCGCATGTCGGGGCAGTTGCCAATGGGTCGGAGGCCAATCGGATTCCCTGTGACAGGATCCCTTCGGCCCACCATGATGACGCCTTGGCCACTGAAATACCAGTTGGCCGCATCGAAAGTGCTCATGCTATTCTCCCTTGTCCTCTAGCAGGTTTGCAGCTACTGGTTAACGACCCCTCGGCTTCGAACGACCCTTGTCGTTTCTGTCGTCATCGTTTCTGCCGTCATCGTCGCGGGCGTCGTCATCCTCACGAGGACCATCGGGACCAACTTGTTCCTGCTTGCCTCCACGGAAACGCATGGCCTTCAGGGGAGGGCCTTCCTCTTCCACTTCTTCAACCCTTCGGGCCATCAGAGGCATGGTAGCCGCACCGGGCTTCTTGTCATACCACAGCACCAACACTTTCTTGGTGCTCAGATTGACCGTGCTCGTGAATCCCTGACTCGCCGTCGAAGTGCCTCCCGCGAACGTGGCACCAGAGATGGTGACGGCATTGCCAAGCTCACTCAGCGTGTAGGAGTTGCCTGCCGTTCCCGGCTGACGCACCCTGACCGTCACGATTGCGCCTGCGGCGGAGGCCGTCACGGTGCTGTCACCGGACATAATGGCTTTGGCAAGGCGCGTGGCCATCTCTGTGGGGTTGGACCCGCTGGGGGTGATGTCGGTGGGGACCACGCCGGGAGGCGCGTTGTAGCTGGTGTGGACGATGATGTCCTTGAACGTGTACTTCTTGCCGTTGACCGTCACCGAGTCCCCATCCACGGCTGTCGCCAGACAGGTGATGGTGGCTGAGGCATTGCGAGCCCCCACCGTACACGTCGTGGGATCCACGGAGGCCAGTGCCGTCAGATCAACCACGGCGGCAATCGTATCTTCCGGATCCATCCCTGCGACCGGCATCAGTGTTCCGTTCACGGCTCCGTTGACCACGATCATTCGAAGGCCCTGTAGTTCGGCAACCGCTTGGGGCAAAGCGTCGGGAATACCCGTACCACCAAACCCCAAGTTTGAAACATTTACCATACTCATCAGCGTTCTCCTTTGAACGTGACAACCTGTCGGGCTGTGGCAGTACTGTGCATCAGTCTGCACTCATTTGCAAGGGATTAATATCATGAAAATCTTTGACCCATTCTCGCAATATCTCACTATTTGACAAGGCTTTCTTGACCTGTGCATACCGTTGTTCTAACGTGCCCTGTGGACGGATACTCTTCCGCCGATGATAGCCATACCACCCCACATGCTGGGCAAGAGGAGCCGTCGTCGCCCATACAATTGACTGAAACCGGAGGAGGCGGCAGAACAACCCATCTTGTTCGCAATCAAACTTGGCCGGAGCGAAATGCGCTCGGCAATACTTCCGCATATCCTGAAAATACGCGGGGCGGCAGTGAGGAAGGATAGACCGCAGTATCTCCCTCCGGAAACACACCCCCAACGAGGCATAGATGCCATGTGTCGTATTCTTGAGGACAGCAATGCTACATCCAAGGGGTTTCATCGTTTGCTGATACCAGTGCCATGCAAAGAAGTCGGGGTGAATCATCACATCGTCTTCGATGAGAAACACGTATCTGGCATCTGTTTCATACGCATCCTTATAGGCCATCAGAATGTTATAGCTGTTCCCGTGAAAGGCATGAGGAGGACGAAGATACGTCTGAATGGATAACTGCGGGAATTTCTCTAAGACTGTCTTAATCTCGGCACGAGGGGGTTGAGGTTGGCCGATATGAGCATCCACGTAGACACGGATCTGGACATGCTGGCTATCTGGACAGGCGGCGAGATAGTCCATGCACAGCCACAGCATCTCCGGACGTTCAAACGTCGGGATGATAACGATATCCTTCACGAGTATGAACCACACCCTTTTATTAGCGTCATTTCAGTAACTCATACAAGGCGTATTGGAAGTCCTGTTCATCTTGGAGGAACTGAGCCCGTGCTCGGTCAGACCATTGCTGGGCCTCAGACGGGGACATCTTCATCACCACATGAATCGCCCGGGCGACGTCGCGTGCCGATACGCTGTGTAAGAGGCCCGCATGGTGCTTTCGTGTTCCTTCACTCCTCACAAGCACCGTGGGCGTCAATTCATTCATCGGAGGCGCATCTGTCGTAATCACAATCTGTCCTGCCCCCAAGGCTTCATGAAGCACATGCCCATAGCCTTCATACGCTGAGGGCATAATCTGACAGAAGTGCGAATTCATCATGAAAGCCAGATGGGTGTTAGTCACGCGAGTAGGCTCAGCTACCAGTGTCAACGGCACCCCAGCAATCTGGCATCCCTCTCGGACGGCTGTGGTGTTTTTGAAATGAGACTTCCCCGCCACATGGAGGTATCGTCGCTCCCGGGGAATATCAGGGTTGTAGAGATCTCTCGCCAGCCAGCCGATATACCGACACCGTGGCCCAAACTTTGGGGCGAAGATGTTGTAACAGTCATGGGTCTTGGCGAGTACCAAATCCCACTGGTAGTCTCCCCACCCTTCAAACCACCATTCGGGGTGAGGCACCACCCACTGCTGCTTGGCCGCTGAGAAGGCCGTAGGAACGACCACCTCCAAAAAGATGTTCACATCCGCAGGCGTGATGAGGAAAGGCTTGGCGTTGAACTGGACGCCTTGGACCGTGTGCCCACGCTTCTCTAGCTCTCGACGGAGTAGTTCATAGTCCTGTTGGAGCCCCACCCCATTGGCGATGTTGCTTATGAGGTTAAAGCGCATGGAAATTCTTTGGGGAGGGCTGTTGGGGGCATTCGTTGGTAGCTGGTCCCGCCCAATGACTTCGGGCACGTCTGTTGGTCATGCACTCGGGCCACCATCAACTGTCGGGCGGGCGCGATGGGCACCAGTCGGTGGGCTTCTCGGAGAGCTTGTCGGTAGAAACGGATATCCTCACCGATTTGCAGCGATTCGAACGGATGGTGCCGCCACCACTCCCGGCGATAACACAAGGAAGTGCCGAGGACATACTGAACGGACGCATGTCGTAACTGCCAGAAGTAACACACCCCATCCCGCTGGTCATAGAACAGCATCGAATGGTAACCAGTCACCACCCCGAACGTACCCAGACGAGTAACCTGATCCGTCACTCGATCAGGCGCGGACCAGTCATCCGAGTCGAAGTGGCAGATGACGTCTCCCGTCGCATGCCGCACACACAGGTTCCGCATATCCCCGGTACGATGTTCACCCATAACCGGGACATACTTGATATTCGGATCAGCAGGGATGAGATAGGCCGTATCATCGTTTCCATTGTCTACGATGATTAATTCTTTCTTCGGGTAAGTTTGTGACTGAAAGCACCGGATGGCGTGCGGGATGTACGCCGCACGGTTCTTGGTAGGAAGGATACAGGAAACTAGCGGGGTTGATGGGGTAGCTGGACTGGTAGTGACCATCTCTGTACCCAGCACACGGCACCGGTTCTCAGAGCCGCTGGGCTCTCGACAACGAAATGCCAAAAGTGTTTCGTGATGTCACTCTTCTTGCCCATGAACTGCAAGCGCATCGCATCGAGATATTCTATCGCTCGGACTTTTTTCTGGCCCGTGCGGTGAATCTCATCGCCCCGCTCCACTAACACGAAACCGAGAATGATCTCACACGAGAGGCCCACGACGGCAGTTGGCCCGGGCTCGGACATGGAGCGCATGCCTTCGTAGATGATACCGACAGCCGGATACGATTTCACACCCTTCAGCACGTCAAGGAGATCGTTCTCGTCATAAGCCACGACCACCTTGCCCGTGAGGTTGACGGGTGGTGCATTCAATTGCAGCAATTTCGTGCTGGCTTCTTCAAGGACGTCGGTGAGTTTGCTCATGGCACCGTGCCTTGTTTCAGCCCAGCGGCCACACGACGGAGAATCACCTTCACCATCATATCCAGATCTTCATCTGCGAAGCCTAAGAACTGCCGCTGTGGGAACCCAATCCCGAACTGATGTTTCTCCGCATAGGGGAAGCCAGTCGGTGACGTGACGTTGGTACCAATCGCTCGGGTGTTGATACTGTCGGCGTACAACTGAATACTACGAAACAATTTACCAGTATCAAACAGAGTGCCGCCACCACGACCACTACGGGCACGACGGAGGGCCGCTTGACTGGGGGGCCATTTGTTCCCAAGTGGATCCGTCTCCACTAAGAAGCGGGCTCGCATCCGGTTGTAGATGACGGCGGCACCTTCATCCAAGATCTTCCGCGTATCGAGAGCGTCCTTCAATCCAGCGATGGATTTCAGGAGTCCCGGCTGGCCTTGCACCGAGACAGTCAGGAGCTTCATATCGACCGGAAGGTAAAGCCCTGTGTGCGGACGTAGGGTTGGAGGAGGAGGTTGGCGTGGTCTGTCAAGGTCACATACTGGTTCTTGGCTTCATCGCTCCGATTGGTGGTCTGCTGAGCGTTGAACACCATCGGGACCAGTGACATGATGGCTTCGTAGAGGGCGTCAGGAAGGGGTTCCTGTGGCACCATAGCAGGCGTCCAGTAGGTCGCTTGGAGGGGAGAGGCGGCTACGGGAGGAATAGCCGTGCAAGTATAGGCGACGTCGTTGTACTGCACCTGTTGACCCGGCTCATACTGCACCGTGTCCGACCAGACGTCCAGACCCTCTATCGAAAGGGGTCGAGTGCCGTCTTCGAAGCCGGTCACACATTGGAGCTTGACGTGATGGTTGCCATACGTCTGGGCATCCACGTAGAGGTAGCCCCGGTTGTGGTCCATCTTCATCAGCGACTGGTCAACCGCCGCGTAGGAGCCTGTGAAGGGACCGTAGATGGCTCCGTCAGACGCTGTGATGACCTGTGGCACGTCTTGACGCACCAACCCACTCGGTACCTCTAGACGGTACAGACCGCCCGGGGAGATGCCTGAGAAGGCTTCTGCGTCTATGAAGTACCCGCAGTTCTGTGCCCGTCTGGCCAGATGCCCGTCAATGATCCGTTCGACATGCAATTGGGCAGCAGCAATCCCTGACGCCACCACATCCTCGATGCCGGTCAGCGTCTTGTCCAACTGCATCCGCAGAATCACATCCTGCGGATCGACAAACAGAGGCATTTGCCGCATGTCAGACCGTGACGTCCCCTTCAGAACCGGCCTGTTCTAGAATGTCGGAGATCTCGCTGTCATCCCCGATCTCGATGCGCTTCTGTTCCTTGGGCGTGACAGGCTCACCGAATTCGTTCATGGGAGGTGTAGGCTGTATGCTGGTCGCATCCACGATGACCGGCTGGGTGGACTGCCGCACCACCGGAGGCCGATACAGCTTCCAGATGGGTCGGTCATGATCCCGTTCGCCCATCAGCACGATGGCATCTTCGTTGCGGAATCGATAGGGCTTGCCTGCTTCAAACTTCCGGTCTTGCCATGTGAAGATCTTGTAGAGCGCCAGTTCCAAGACGGTCGTCTCGTCAGTCGAAGTCTTCTGTCTCTCAGTGCGTAGCGCCATTCGTCACACTCCTTGTGCTGTGCAATCAGTTGCAAAAAATGAGGGGCCGTGACTTGGCCCCTCGTAATTCCGTGGTGAACGGTTGTTACTTCTTCGGAGGCGTGGTGTCGAGCTTCGTCTTCGGCATCGTGGCGGCAGAACCGCTCGGGCTGTACAACGCCTCTTCGGGTGAGTCCTTCCCCCAGTCCACATTCTGCGGGATCTCCTCGTTGCCCCCGGGATCCCCTTCGGCAAACTCGGGAGTCGTCCAGCCAGCCGCACGGAGCTTCTGACCGTACTTCGCCCACTGCTTGAGGGTGACGTAGAGCTTTTCGCCATCCACGTTGGTCATCACGAAGACCTTGGGCGCTTTGCCCCAGCCAGCGGGAGCTTTCTCGCCAGCGGGATCGACGTCAGCCGTGTCCACGCGCTTTGCCTTGGACTCGCCGCTTTCCTGCTCTGTTGCGCGTGCGGATCGAACGGTTTCCGGATGCGACGGAGTGGGCGGCTGGTTCATCTCGGAGTCAGGAGGAACATTCCGTTCCACTTGCTGTTTCTCTTCCCGCTCTTTCCGTTCCCGCTCCAACTGCCGCTCGTTCTCCTGCACTTCTTCCGGAGTCATCGGTGTTCCCGCCCCGACGATCTCTTTCTTCTCTTCGAATTTCTTCTCAAACGATTTCTTTTCTTCGGCCACGTTGCTACCTCCCGGGATACGTGATGCAATTACATAACCAGAAGGCTTACCGGCTTCCCGTGATGCCCGTGTACTTCACCACCGCGTTCGCTTCCTCGATCTGGAAATCGATACGAGCGGTCAGCACGATGATGAACACCCGGGCGCGGATATCCTTGTCGTACTCGATCATGATGTTGCGCTGGATGCCGAAGATCAGGTTCATCGGATCCGTGAACAGGCCGCTGGTGCCCAGCATGAGCGCCACGGGAGTCACCTTCGACCCGTAGACGTACACGGGGAGCATGCCCTGAATCTGGGCATCACCGAGTGCCGTCTGCCGTGCGCCGTACTGATCGCGGATCTCCGTCTCGTTGTCAATCGAGACGAAGTGGCTCATCGCCGCTCGGTTCCGGAGATAGCGGGTGGGCATGGTCTTGAGAGCCTGCTTCACCGCTGCCTTGTCAAAGGCTCCACCGACACTGACCACGTTGGCAGTCGCCATCTTCAGATAGCCGTCCTGCAAGGCCAGATAGGGATCGGCCACGTTCGTGGTGTCGCCCTGAATCGCCAGTTCTTCCAAGTCGAGTGCGGCACGTTCCGCAATCAGGTCCACGATGGTCTGATGCAACCCACCCGCGCCGGTCTGCATCGGCACGTTGATGTTGCCCCGCTCGATGTTGTCTTCCAGCACATCGTACGGAATGTTGACTTCCGCGATGACTTCCTTGGTTTCCAACTGCACCTGTCCAAGGTCAGGCTTCGACCGGAGGTTATCGGGCAGTGGGGTGGCACTTACTGCGGGATGCAGAATGCGCGACCCGAAGCCGATCTTGTTGATCTTCATCTGGGGAGCGCCCATGGCAACCGTTCGGACAGCGGCCAGCAGCGTGGGCTGGTCAATCAGCGTCCGAATGAACCGGTCGGTCTGCTCCGGATTCAGTTTGCCTGCCGTTTCCAGATCACTCAGTGCGAGATCCGCTTTCCGAATGACTTCCTCGTTCGTCATGGACTCTCTCCTCGTTCAAAACGTTGTTGAAAGAACTAAACGGTTCCTACCGGCGACGACGGAGGAAGGCCGTATCGAAGTTACCCGTCCGTGGATCGTCGTCCCTCTTATCCACTCGCATCCGTGAATCCGTGCGCGGACGATCTGCGGGCACAGGGGGCGCACTCACCGTGGACTCCAACGTCTCGTTGAGAGTGTCAGCCTTCTTGACTACCTCGTCAAGCACTTTCTTCTGCTCACCTTGCTCCGTGGCAACCGCCTCGACCTTCGTGCTCAGTGACGTGATGGTGTCCTTGAGCCCAGTCAATGCGGCCAGCACTTCAGCCTTGTAGGTTTCATCCGGAGGCGGCTTCTGGTCGTCTTCCTCGTCAACCGGGGCCATCTCTGCGGGCGGGTGGTCCTTGACGCGCTTCTTCTTGTCGGCCTCGGACTCTTCCTTGATGGACTTGGCGGCGGGATTCTCAGCGGGTGTTTCTCCCGGCTTGACTTCACCCTTCTCCGCTTCCTCACACGAGCACTTCTGAACGATCTCTCGAATCACTTCGTCCAGCTTGAAGCATGCCGAAGGGAGAATGATCATCTGGTCCAGATACGCGGCGTAACTGCCCAGCACCGCTGAGGCATCTTCCTGTGGCGTCTCCGACTTGGACACCATGGTGACCTGTTCGTACAACGCCTCGGTCGCAAGGTTGAGATCAGGGAAGAAGCCCTGCTTCTCGATCATCTCGCCCATCCAGCCCGCTGGCATCTTCAGGCCAGACACGTTGACCAGCAACTGGTCACTCAGACGCACGATCTGAGTCTCCCCAGACTGGGCGGCTTGTGCGAACACGAGCGTTTCACCTTCGTCGGACTTCTGGACGCGCTCCGTAGTGAAACCGTGTGCCTTGATCGCGTCATGAATCTGCGTCCCAGCCGCGTCATCTTTCTGGGCAAAGACCACCAAGGCCGAAACATACGGTTTCCCGGTGCCATCCGACTTGAACACCTTCGTCAGATCAATGCCCATCTTACTCTCCTTGTCACGCTTCAGTACTCGGAAGGGAATGCGGGTGGCGGCTCGATCCACCAGCGAGATATACCGAACGTCGGCATCACGCAACTGCTTCAACTTCATTCGTGCCATGATTTTAACTCACAATGCGGACGTTATCGACAGAGGAAAAGCGGTGCCGATGGCCTGCCGCATCTTGGGTATGAGTGCCTGCCACGATGGAATGAAAATGCCCATTTATGGTATCGGTGATGCCACCCTTGAATTGCCCAAGCGCATCATACGTGACGAAGAATTTGTGCTGATGATCTTCGGACTTACTGGTCATCCCGGTCACAACCGGAGGTATCTCTACCTCGACTTCCATATCATGACGGGTGACCAGAGCTTCCATACTGAACCCGTTGATATCACCCTTCTTAATGGACTCCCACAGGCCCGTGTCAGGGATATGGACGCCAATCACCCATGAACTGGGAAGGAAGCGCGTATCATCGTCTTCAGCGACAAAGGATTCAACAACACTCGCTCCCTTCACCACTTTGTTCCCATGCATCAAGTCAATCTGCCCCATCTTACCGGAGCGAATGAATTGATGGGCCATCTTCCGAATCTCCACAGCCGTCATGTACTCACCCTGTGCATCAGGGCGATTCGGGGCATAAACTTCCCCCATCACTATCTGCAATTCCTCTGATTTGATAACAAGTTTTGATTCTTCTTTCACAGGTGCCTCCAGTTATTTCCGGTTGGAGATACCGCATGAGCAATAGTAGACCGGCTCACTCCAAATTTCTTGGCAAGGGTCCGATAGCTCATAATTTGTGTGAGGCTACGAGCCTCTAACACTTGCACCTCAGTTAGCTTAGCTGTTCCAATCTTTGATCCTATCAACTTGGTGCCGTGCCTAGCACGATCCTCAGACTGCTCAACACAGGTACCCCACACCAAATTATCCAGCTTGTTATTAGCTTTGTTTCCATCCAAATGACGACATTGTTTACCCGGTGGGCATGGACCAACAAACGCAGTCAACACTAAAGCATGAACAGCCACAGTCTTCCTATCAATAACAACTGTTCGATAGTGGTTCTGTGGCTGCACAGTTTGTTTCAACTCTCTACGCTGGTCCCAAGACAACAGTGGTCCTCGCCCGTTCAGTGGACGTGTAGACCACACACAACCGTCTGATGACACCCAGTATCCGGGTGCCACCGAGACGATCTGTTGTTCATCGGACTTCAGGACCAGCATGGTTCCCTCTTACGCGGGCGTCGGAGGTGGCGGCTGCTCCGCTGGGAGCGGGGTCGGCGTCGGAGGAGGCGTTGGTGCAATTGGTTGCTCGGGATGAGGCTGTTCACCCGGCTTACCGGGGCGTCCAGCATCCGGACGATCCCCCGGCTTTCCCGGCAGACCCACATCAGGCTTCGGCTTCTCAGGCTGCGGCATAGGTTCTCCTTAACACGGTATGATACTCCATCTTCTTCACTCCTGCGGCGGGTAACCCGAAGGTCTTTGTCCACTGCTTCGACAGGAGATAGATCTCCGACATGGGAAGATCAATGACCGCAACTTCCATCTCTTTGTCGTTATCGAGATTGCCATCTTCGGCATCGCGGCCAATCGCTGCGGCCCATGTATGATGTCCGTCCACCACATAGCCATCTCGGGACACCGTAATCTTCGATACCTTGGGGTTAAACTCCGGGTTCAACATCATGCCCGCAACTTTGGCCCCTTCCATCTCGGCTTGACTGGCCTTCAGCTTCCGAGCGAGCATCTTGCCATTGGGATCGGTCTTGACTCCACTCGCTTCTAAGTGATCCAGAAACGCTTGGGTCGCATCCACTTCCCCATGCTTCCGTGGGAGTTTGTCCGCTTCACTCCCCGGGACGGGGTTCTTGGACTTGAACTGCGGCATCTCAATACGAGGAATGCCGTGAGGAAATTCTTTGGTCTTGATTTTCTCCGAACAGAACAAGCTCACACCCTTCACGGTAATGGTGCAGGGATCGAAATTGGCCGCTTCTGACTTGTTCTTCTTCGCTTCTATCGCCATCTCCCCGAGCTTCTTGAGGAGGGTATGCACATGCTTGGTGTCTTGAATCTCAACGTTCTCACCCTTCAACACCAGAGCCACGGCTTCTTCGGCGTTATGGACCTTGTGGACAGGCTTCTTCGCTTGTCGGGCTAGCTCAATCTGCATCTGCTTCTGGGAGGGAGACAAGCTCGTAGAAAGGGCCACTCCTTTTCCACTCCGCTTCTTACGGGCGGCATCCATCGCTAAGTCACGTTCTTTACCACTGAGCGCCTTGCCACTCCCACTCCCGCCACTCCCACAATTCGACGCAAAATGTCCCGTATGGCCTGAACCCGTATCATGGCACTTGTTGTATTTGAGAACCGCCGCAAAATCGATCTTCTGTTCTTTCTCTTGGCGTTCCTTGCGTCTCTTGAAACGGCGGGTGTCTCGTGAGGAGTGAGGGCCGGGGGTCTGATGTTCCTTGTTGATGGACTCGTTGTAGCCGATGCTGAAGGTACACACGGCATACGGATCGTAACCCCCACCCTTCGCCTTGACGTGCTGAATACAGCGGTGCCATTTATCCGAATGGATATGGCCTTCGCCTTTCGCCGCCGTCAGACTCGTGAGTCCTGTAGTGAGGGGCATGAGCTTAGGATCGTTTGCCGAGAGCTTTGAATTCTGTCCTTCGTTGCTGTTTGACGAACTGTCTGGCCGCTTCAGCCCGTTGCTTCAACGGTACCTTGCTAATAGCTCGATTCAACGGAGTTTTTGCAGACGACTGAAACACGGCTTGAGCCGATGCCCGTCGTCCCGCGTTACTCAGACTAATCGCCGCAGGATTCACCGCTGGTTTGTAAGGAGAACTGGGGCCACGTCTGGGTTTGAGGGGATGCCCGAACGCATCCTCAGTCGGTGATCCTTCGGTGCCACCTCGGCGCATGTTCATGCCGCCAGAGCCAGCCGAGAAGCGACCGGTTTGAGGATCGTGGTGAGGGTTGTACTTCAGAACGTGGTCATAGACCGGAGGGGAGGGAGATTCTTCGTCAGGATGGCGAAGATTGTAGCGTGACACCAGTCCTGTAAAATGCAACGGCATACCGACTCCCTCACTCGTGCAATTGATTGCACAGAAGATGCAGGTATTTTACAGGACTATACAGAATGCAACAACTATTTTCTGGGGGGTGCAAGAAGTTGCTGGGCGCGATCCGGATCCACGTTGTGCTCGGTCACCAGATGTTGATAGGCTATCGCATTCAGCACCGTGGGATTCGCGGTCAGTGCCGCAATCGGTGGGATATCCTGACGATGAGTGTGGACAAAGGGCTTGGGAATAATCTTCATGACAGATACGCTTTCGCTTGCGCCACCATCATCTCATCCAATAGGTCCAGTGCCCATGTGCCTGTCGTTTCTCCAAACAGCCATTCACCGATGGTCTTCCCCTTGTATCTGAAGGGTAATTCCACCAGAGCCGAAAGCGCCCCCACCGACTTGTCTTGAAGAAGATGGATGATCAATAGACGATCTTCCGGAGCAAAAGACGCCATGACGTCAATCAACGAACCTTCGATTTCCGTCAAGGCAAACTTCCGGAGGCCATCCCATTCCAGTTCATCGGGGAGGAATCCCAACCGGGCATAGTAGGGAGCATTGCCTGCCACCCCTACCGCAATGGACGTCGCTGAGGACTTAATGCCCATCTCGATCAGGGACGAGAACAGGTTCTTCATGAACGCAAGCTCGGCCTTCGGTGTCCCTGCAATCAATTGCGCCTGTGACAGGTAGTAGATGCCCGTAAAAGGGTCCAGAATGGCTCCCAGCTTGAATTCCACCCCCCGGGGGTCCGCGCCACGGACATTGAAGCCAATCGTCCCTGCGTCAAACGTGATGGGATTGGAGCCCACCCCCTTCCCCTTGGTCATGACTTCGCGAGGAGGCATGTTGGAGAGTTTGGACAGCAACTCCACAGGGGTCATGCCGATATGGGCATTCCACAGATCGACTTGTTCCTGTGTCGCCTCAACACCCAGTTCCTTCAGGTCCGCTTGAGTCACCGGCTGAAAGGCTTCCGTGCCCGCTGGGATCGTAGGCACCGTCTCCTTGACTTCGCCAATGCTCGTCTGGATGGCTCGACAGATCGTCCGACAGTGAGGATGGTAGGGTGGAATGTGCAGGCCCCTCTCCGTCAACTCGGCTGGGGTCATCGCCGCAAATTCGGCCAGTGCTTGCTTGGTTTGTTTCGGCCACGGTTGCACCACCCGTAAGTCTTCAGGATTCTGGACGTTCAACACTTCGATGACCTTCCGGCGAGCATCCGGCACGCTAAAGATCTTCCCGTCCACCAACCGACAAAACTTGCTGGTCCGTCCATCAAGGACCGCTGTGAGCTTGTAGCGGGCCATGCCTAACACTTCGGCCTCAGCGGTAAACCCCCATGTGGCCAGCCGACTGGAATTCAGACTGGCAATCATGCGTAGCTGCTCATCCCCTTGCTTGTCGAAGGACACGAAGGGAGTAACATAGCGCCCTGTCGGATCAGCTTTCTTCACCCGTTGAAAAGCATGTTTGCTAAAAGCGTATAACAATCCTTCATTTGGCTCGTGAAATTCTTTCGATACAATAATTTCACGATCCTGTGCCGTAATATCTACCGCTTCCACAACGATAGAATCCTGATACTCAATCCAATCATCCGCAAGCATTTGTGCCTGTGTTTGAGTCAGCGGTTTACCAATTTCTATACCAACGTGTGGCACCACCCGCGCTACACCCAAACTTAACAAGCCAGTCATCGTAAATCCAGCACGCCCAATAGCTCTCTCATGAGGCTGATATTCTCCGGCTTCACTCACGGCTCGCAAACGAGTCCCATCAGGCAATAAAAACGATGTTTCTCGTGGATTAGTTGTTGTTGGAAGAATTTTTTTCAACTGCGCCAAACGATTCGCCGCAAATTGACCTTCTTCATTTCGTGGATGTTTAGCCTCATCCCATTTCTTCGCTTCTTTCACCAGTTGCCGATGCAGGGCACGTACTAACGCTTGTCCAGCGGGCGTCATCTGACCTATCTGGGTGCCCTTCGCCAGCTTCCCGCTCTTTTCAAGATAGGTCTTGAATAAGGTGAGTCCAATTCCGTGGCGTTGATACGCCCGAGCGAGATACACTCCGGAGGCCCCAAATTCATCATCCGCATACCCAATTGCCTTGTCCCCCACAAATGCACCTACGGTATAACTCACCGTAGGTAAGCCTTGGGCTTGCACCTCCTCCGGAGTCAAGGGCACCAGATTCCCGTGGGCATCACGGACCCACTCTTCACCACTATTCAACCAACGCTGTGCAAAGACATTCAGGGCCTCGTAGGCTTCCGAGTCCCGGCCCAAATCAATCCCGGCCATCATCGGAGAGGTGCCGAGTCTCTTGGCTTCCTGTTCATACTCTTCGTAGAGACGTTCTCGTTCTGCGTCCGAAGCGGCTACTGTTCGCTTGTTGTAAACTCTCGGTTCAGCTTGCAATCGGATCTCGACCGTCTGACCATTCACCTCACGAGTCTCAAGCAGTGTCTGGAAATCTTCACGGTGAATGAAGTCCAGTTCCCCAGCTTCATACCGCTCGTAGGCGTTCGATTCGATGTACCCGGTGTTGTGATACTTCAGGAATTCGTCTTCAGACACCGTATGGGCTTGTCCCCGTTGAATAGCGGCTTTCGCAAACTGTCCGTCGTCATCCCGGGGGTGTTGGCTTTCGTCCCATTTTTGTGCAGTTAATTGCACGGGCACATAGACCACTCGCACGTCACTCTTGGCCGTCTTGCTCTCGTAGACGGTGCTCCACCCCTTCCCGTCGAAGTGTTCAATCTTCTTGATCGCTCCTTCTTTTCCTACGGTTGCAATGGACTTAATCCACTCCACAGGAATATCTTGTTCAAATCGGTACGACCCCTCATCATCTTCTTCGTCTTCCAGCGCATACTTGTCCCAATGCTCAACTGGAATCTCGACTTTGACAATGGCATAGCTGCCTTCGTAGAATCCCCGACTTGGCCCAACCGTAATTTTCTCAGCCCCGTGATACAGGCCGTAGTAGTGGGCACGACGTTCACTGGTCGTGACAAAGATAGACTTCGGGCGGTCCCCACGCACATCCACATTTTTTGAAGCTAGTAACCCGTGCGCTTTGATGCTTTCAATCGTGGTCGTAGTGGTGCCGTGGAACGATTCACTGAACTGACCCTGTTCATCTCGGGGATGCTTGCTTGCGTCCCACTTCTGCCCCATCGCCTTCCGCACGATGCCATACTTCTTGTCGTAGGCATGCATATAGGCAAGAGCTTCTTCCGTTCCAATCATCAACCGGTAGATCGGCACCGTCGCTTCGGGGACGTCCACGGCAAATGCCGCCATCGTCCCCCAGTGGTGATGCCCGTCCAGCACACGGTCTTCATCGGACACAAGAAGCGGTGGAAACCCTCGGTCATCCTCTCCCCGATCAAACCGATCCAGCATCTCCCCCACTTGCTTCGCGGACACTTCTTTCTGGGTGGGCTTCAGCGTGAGAGGGTCCACCGACTCTTCCACAATCTTGACGCCTGCCTCCTCCATCTCTTGGAGGAACTGGGCTCGATGCTTCCGGGGAATCTGTGGCATTTCATCCCGGGCAATGCCAAGTCCTTCACCACCGAAGATCCGCATCCCCTCCACATGCACATGCGTGAGGTTCGGGGGATCCAGACCTTCCGGCACCTTCCGTGCTTCATCTAGGAAAGCACGGACATCCTCACGGGCGATGTTGACCTTCTCCCCATTGAGCACCGATTTGACGGCATCACTCGGAGCAAAGAGAGTGGTCGCAAACTCACCACCGTGAGACGTGCCAGACGGTTGCCGCCGACGCTTCCCCTCATCCCACTGTTTCTTCTGAGCCATCCCGAAGGGAATGGTTTCTTTCACCCCAGATTGATGACTGATGGTGATGCCTTGCACCACAAACGATCCATGCAGAAACAGGTCGTGATACTTCTCTGCGGCCTCCGGTTTACAGTACGCCAGTGTGCAGTGTGGTTTGTAAACCGGGAAGGACTTCTCCTTGAAGTCGGCGTGCTTGCCGATCTCCGCTTCGATAGCTCTCAGGTCTGGACTAATAATCTGCGCGACCACGGGCACGGCTCCGTCACTGTGCTCGCTAACGGGGAACAGTTCCACAGGCCCAATGTAGGCTTCGAACGATGTCTGAGCCGCAAGGAACGACCGGAGAGCATCGAGATCGTCATTCAACAGGCCATACCGCACAGTAATATGGTTGGGGTCCACGTCCTTGCCTGCGGCCATCAAATCATTGTCTGCGATCTCAGCCCGGGCGGCATTGAGGGTAGCAGCGGCAGAACTATGTGGTGAAATCGCAATCTGGGTATTGCCGTACTCGTGCTCTTGTTTCTGGGCCACCATTTTCGCCCGAGAGCGAATACGGGCATTCACCTGTACAATCACTTCGCCTTCGTCTACACCCGTCACTAACCCGGTCGGTTTCAAGGCGAGGGCTTTATCTTCTTCATACAACACAATCTTGAAGACATTTTCCCCGAACAGGGACACGTACTCCGGATTCGTAGAAAACGACGCTGGACCATCTCCCACTGTGTCCCGATTGGTGCCCCGATAGAGCACCGTTCCCGTAGGGGGCCGAAGATGTGCTAAGGCTCCACCCGGGCCTGTTTGATCCAAGATGGGACGCATAGCTTCCCGGTGTTCCGGTTGCATATTGGAATGATGATGTTGCCATGTTTGCAGCGTGACCTGCTCATCGGCGGTTAGCCCTCTTCCTCCTCCTGTGAACTGTCCCTCGGCATCTCGGGGGTGCTGAGACTCATCCCATGCGTGCTTGACCGTAGACAGATAGCCATGTCTCTTGGCATGTGCAATAGACTCTTCGTCCATCGAGACAGGAATATTGGCAACTCCGTGGTCACGAAGCCACGCATACCGATGCCGTCCGTTGGTAAAGCCGACTTTGCCGTTCGCATTGATCGTGACTTCGGAAGACTCAATCGAATCGTGCTCCGCGATGAAGTCTCCGAAGCGGGTATACCGATCATGGATGGCGTTCGGGCCTCCACCCTCACTGAGATAGAACCCTGTCTCTCGTTGGAAGGCGGTATCAAACGCGGCGGTATCAATCGATACCAGCTTCTCTCCGGACAGGGCGGCTCGTCTGGGCTTAACCACCTCAATGTCACGACCGTTGACCGTGACAGAGGCTTTCTCGGTGAATTTGCCCCCCTTTCCACGGGGGTGCTTCGTCCAATCCCACTTGGCAATTGATTGCACAGATGAGCGGAGGATAGCTCCGTACACGGTCAGTCCTTGACCAACTTGATCCACATATAGCCACGGAATTCCAGCTTCAACGTCCGGAAGAACGTCGCGGGTGTCGAGTGTCGCCACATGAAGTCAATGTCCTTCTTGAGACGGGGAGACAGGGGCTCTCGTTCTTTCACGTCCACCTGTCCATTGACCACTCGGATCTCAGCCACCACTCGTTCCGTATCAGGGATGGAATCCCACAATTCCGCATGCATAACACTTTACCTCGTCAATAGTTTACCATGAAAGTGGCAATTTGTCAATACATGAGACTCTGCTGAGCCCATAGAGTCCGTAATCCCTCAGACGTCTTCATGGCCTCTTTCAAGTTATTGATACGCCCTAAGAACGCCTCACGCTCGGAGCGATTCATCCCCGGGTGCCGATCCATCAGGGCCTTCCAGTCGGTCTTCTCCAAGGCTACACTGATGTTCGTGCGCTGCTCATCCGTGATTTTACCGTCACTTCGCCACTCTTGCACAAGCTCTGACCGGAAGGTAAACCCATCTGGCGTAGCTGACGCGGGCATGCTATAGCCGTTGTCAATCATGATCACGCGATCATGACCATCGAACAGGATGTTATTGCCGTGACGATCCATCGTACCAAGGGCATAATCCAAGACAGCGGCTCTCGCCCCGTCTTCGTCACTGAGCCTGCCGTTTCTGTGGCCCGTCTTCCAGTGCTGAAGCGAACCGCCGTGGGGATGAGGAGCCTCGGGATTCCTCGGGCCACCTCCACCTCCACCTCCACCACTCTCATAGCCGTTGTCTTGCTTCCACGAGTCAAACGACTTCACCATGCTGTCCATGGCGCTTTGGATCAACTGGTTTTCGGTGTCTTGGTGTTCTTCCATCCAGTCGTCACGGTCGAGATGGTCTTTGGCCTTGTCCTCGTCTACCTCACCCAGTTCTTGATAGCCTTCTTTCAACTTCTCACGAATGATCTCGCGAACTTTGGCTCTTTCGTCTGACGTCAACTCCCCGTCAACATTGACCTCGGCTTCGTCCAACACCTCAATCGGATCAAGGACGCCTGCATTCACTTGTCGCTGGAAGGAGACTTGTGACCCCATCGGAAGCTTGGGGTGTTCCCGAAGCATCGAGTCCGATCCATAGGGACTGGTATCGGGGAAATTTTCGACTTCCTCATTCCAAATTTCCGCTAATTCCTCAGCCCGTTTTCCAATGTTATCGGCGTGGTCCTGCTGGTCTTCGTTCCACTTCTCTGCCATTTGCTCGCCAGCCCGTTCAAAGGCATCGTCTTGCACCTTTTCTCGGGCTTCGTCTTCGTATTCACCGTACATCGCCCGTAGTTCATCGTCATCCCAGATGACTTCATCATCATCGTCATCGGGACTGACCTGACCAATATCTACACCTTCGACGTTCTCACGGAGCACCGTTTCAGGGACCGGGTTATCCGCCCCGAACAGTTGGTCCCCGACCTGAAATGCGAAGGCTTCCCGGCCCGCCAGTGGGAATTTCCTGTTGACGACGTAATCACTGATATCGCTGTTGGCGAAGCCTCCTCCACCACGTCTGCCCCAGTTCTCCCCGATTTCTGGTTTGTAGATGGCGACCGTGCCATCTTCCATCGTGACTTTGAACGTGGTGTTCGACGTGCCGCCAAACTTCTTGGCGTCACTGACACTGCCACTTTCCAATTCTTTTAACTCGGGAGTGGGATTCCGGACGTCGGCTGATGAAGGAGAAGAAACCCGTCTCTCTGCGGTCGCTAATGAGGCTTCGGCGCGAGGCATCCCGATAGCCCGGGGCTGATTTGCAAACCCTTCCCCATGCGGAGCATCCAAAATGTCCACATACCGGGCTTCTCCCATGTTACGTTCCATGCCCGGTGACTCAGATCGAATTCCCCAATTTCCAATATTGGTGCCACCTGCTCCTGCACTCACCCCCTTCACCCACCGGCCACCTGTGTGGGTACCCTTGGGGCCACGGGGTTGATTCCGGTTCCACTTGAGCACCACCTGAAACGGCGGTTGACGCTTCTTGAGAAGCGCCTTGACCTGTGCAATCAATTGCCGCGTGACCTTGATGCTCATGATGGTCCTAATTTTACTTGGGTTTCTTCAGAAACACCACGGACGTCTCACCCTCTTCTTCGGGCAACGGATCGTCCGGTAAATCATCCGTCCACGACGTGTCCAAGGGCTTTCCTGACGCCCGTTCCTGTGCGAGATGTTCTCGCAACGCCTTGCGGTGCTGTTCTTCAAGATCCGATGATTGAGTCATAGCTATGCGCTCCCTCGCGTTCCATCACTGATACTGACACTTTTGCCACTCTTCGACGGTTATACAGCCCGTCGTCTCGTAGCTTCTTACTGATAACTGCCGTAGCGTGCTGGTGTGCCTCGGCTTCGCCGCCCCACTGTGGCACAGACACCATTCGAAGAATCGTCTTCCCATCCCGTTTCATCCACGTCCAGCCCTTGATCCCATTATCCACCAGTGTCTGATGGACATGCTCACGAGTAGTTGGTGTAACCCCACCTTCAAATGACAACTCGACCGCTGGTTGACAGTCTTCGCCTTCACACTTGTTCAGAATCAACACGGCATCCTGATTGAACAACTTAGCCGTCCGTGCCACGAGCTTGCGGGCCTCACCGTTCCCTCGGTAGTAGATCTGCCACATGGACTCTGATCCACCTTCCCAACCGCCCACCCCGGGCTTCACCGAGACACGCGACACCCCGGGCAGAGCCTCTAGTTGGGCGTGAAACTCCCGCATGTGCTGGAAAACTTCTTTGTTAGCTTGATGTCCCGGCTCTCCGGCAGGCCGCTGGCTGGTCATCGCCACCCGGGTAAACTGACCCTCTTGGTCCCGGGGGTGCTTTTGCTCGTCCCATTTTACCACAGGTTCTGACAACACGGTAAAAAAGGCCGAACTACCGTTGTCAAACAGCACTCGCGCCATCGTGGCCTGCTCCGGGGGGACCGGATGCCACTTGTTGTCTAGGTAGACAACGGTTCCCGACTTCCCGTTAATCGTGATGGGCTCGGGGATCATGCGCGTGCCCGCTGTTGCTTCCCGTACCAGTAGTGCATAGCCTGTGTCAGCTTCACCCACGGAGACAACGGCTGGGGCGCTTGATCGGGAAGATGCCACGAGCTTGGGTAGGTAATATACCGCGTCACTTCCGCAATCGTTTCGTTAATGGCTATCTCGTAGGTGCCTCTGCCTCTGATCGCAATCGCTTCTTTCGCCCAATACGACTTGGCATACTGGCTATGCCCATTCTCGTTCACCATACGTTCGGAAATGCCGGAGAAGATTTCGCCATCGGACATCTGAGCGAGGACCGCAGACGCCGGGAATTCCCTCACCATCTCAACCCAGTATTCGGGCTTCAACTTTCTCATCCAATTCGTTGCGGCTCCTTTATCAAACCGTTCATGAAACCAATCGGTATACTTGTCACTATCGTGCGGGTCAATCGCTTTGGTAAGGTACCGTTGAAACTCCGCATCCGCTTCTTTTTTCAACGTGTGATAAATGGCGTGCGAGATCTCATGGGCCACGATGCCCTTCACCCCGGGTGCATTACCATAGTGGATATTGCCCGCGTTTAGTTCAATCCGTCCCGTGCTCGGCGTGTAATGACCCGCCTCGGTGAAGCGTTTCTCCCCTACAATAAATTCTTCTGCGTCCTTATACACCACATCGATAATCGACGGATCAATCTTCAGGTGCTTGGCCACCTGTGTGGCGAGGTTCGTCACCACTTCCTTCGCCATCGCTGGTTGCTGGGCCTTCAGGTCGATTTCCGCCTGATTCATGGCCTTCGCGGCGGCTGTGCGCTTGTCGAGAGAGACATAGTATTCCGGAGAGGTATACAGCTTGGTTTCCAGTGCGGCCATGGCGTCCATATCCGCGCCCGTGTCCGCGAGATCCAATAGCTGCTTATCAAAGCCTTCGATATACTTGCGGTGCTCCTCTTTGGCGTCCATGTAGAGATCGGTCACCTCCATGAGGGTGTCATTGAGCTTGACCCACTTGGCACGTTCAGGGCCACCTCCTCCTTCCAGCTTCAGTTCAGTGAGGTTGCTCTCGATTCGTCGCTTGATCTCTCCACTGGATGCGAACTGCCCTTCCTTGTCACGGGGATGCTTGGCTTCTTCCCACTTCGTGATACGTGGATCGTTCGGATCAAACGTCCCTCGATTACCGATGGCTGATTTGATCTGCTTTGGATCGAAGACCACATAGATGTTTCCCTCCCACGGGAAGGGAGTATAGTATTTCTCGTCTGAGAAATTTCGGAAAATCACCCCATCATGGCCCTTCGCCCGGGCGAGTCGGATAGCCCATCCCCGCACTTGATCGACATGAATAGGCATCCCTTTTTCTTTTTCTTTGATGCCTCTCCTAATTTCTGGGTCTTCTGAATCCACAATCAGCGGGTTCTCCATCTTGAGGAAAACAGGAATAGCTCTGGGCCGCTCATCACGACGCCCAGACATATAATCCCCAACCACAGCCTTGTCCGCAAAATAGATCCCGTCTTTCCGTGGAGATTCTTCAAACGCTTCAAAATCTTCCCTCGTCACGGTGCCGTGATACACCACTTCCGGACGTCCTTGCTCATCCACCACCTTCGAATTACCAAACCACGCCTTAAATGCAGCAGTTCCTGTCTGTGACCAGCGACCTTTCTCATCACGAAGTTGACTAGGATCAAACTTTAGGGCCTTGGTCTTCGCTTCGTCTTCTGCAATCAATTGCAAAGCTTCGGCCTGCACCTGTGCCGTAGCCGATAGCTCCAAGTATTGGAGCATATTGTTCGTAACTTGCTTCAGGAAAGTATCGAACGTACCAATACCAACGAAACTCGGCTTCCCCTTCTTGACCGTGCTGGCACCAAACACCGCACACGAGAGGAGCATGTACTGAATCCACTCACGGTTCTCGGTGCCCACCTCGGTCATGTCGAGATCGGGCACCAGACGGCGAGCTTCATTCCAGTTGTGATCGAGACAGGCTTGGGTAATCTTGGCGTACAGCGGGGCAGACTGCTGCTGCCATGACCGTTGGAGACGACGGGCAAAGGCCCGCTCCAACAGCAGATAAGTCCGAAGGTCTATCGTCTTCGCCATTAGCCCACGGGTGGGGGTTTGGTGGGTTCCTGTTTGCCTTCGTCCAGTTCACCCTTGGGGGGTGTGGACGTAGACTCCACCAGACGGAAGTCATCCGCTTGGAACGTGGCTTCGCCGTTTGGATTCGCCACCACCAAACCCCGCTGCTCTAGTGGCTGGTAGCCCTTCTCATGGGCCTCTACGACCAACAGCCCGCCTTGGGTGGGGCTATTCGGGGGGATCTGGAAGTGATAGCCGTTCGGACGTCCGTGGGCTCCGACAGGGCCGTAACCAATGACCGTCAGGCCATCATCCAGCCGTAGCTGGGCATTGACGTTCTTGGGGGTGAAGTAGAGGTACAGTTCATTCATTTGTTCTTCTCCCGAATTTCCCACAGCGCCCACCACAACAACAAAACAAGACCAACAATTGCCCCAATACCGTAGATCATGGTCGTGTCGCTGCAATGATCGTGGACAAGTCCGCGTCATCGGAACCGAACATATGGATCGCTAACAGGCTGTTGAACGCTCGGGCATCATCGGGGTGCAGCGTCTCAATCTCTTGGTTGATCTCTGCGGCCCGCTCAGCCGTCAGTTCCTGCTTGATGGCTAAGGACGGCAAGAGGCCCTGATACGCGGCGTAGTCCTGCACCAGTGTCAGCAACTCGGACGCGGCCTTGCGCTCTCGTGGCTTGGCCTTGATGGTCTGCCCCGGTTTGGGCTTGGGATGCATCTCGTCTCCCGGCTTGAGGACCACATGCGTCTCCTCTTTCTCCGGCTCTGGGGGCGGCTCGGGCTTCACCCCCGGCTTCACTTCGGCCATGGCCGCTGGGAGCTTCCCTGAGTCCATCTCGTCAGCCGTAGGCGTATTCTTCAGCGGCACGTTGCCCGGTCCCACACCCTGTGCCGGGACTTCCGCCATCTCCAAGGCCATGTTGCCCACCGTGTTCATTTCCTTCAGGAAACTCTCACGAGTCGCGACCGTCATCGATAGCTCAAGGCCCTTCAACTGGGTCGTCACATCCTTCAGGGTGATCGGCTTCGACTTGTACTTGAGCGTCTTGAGTTTCAGTTCTTTGATGATGGTCTTGTTCATCACCTCATCAAATTCAGTGCGCTCGGGAAGAAACACCTGAGCCTCGGCCACCATATAACTGGTCTGGGCTGTGGCAAAGTTATAATCAACGGCCTTGCCGAGAAACAGGGGCGGCAGACGAAACCCGATCCGGACGTGCTCCTCCGTCGATTCATCGTACTGGGTGAACATCGCATCTTGCGACTGGGCCGAACCAAACCGTTCGACCTTGACGTCCACCTTGCCTGCGGCATCAAGTGAACCACTGGATGATTGGACTTCAACGACTACTGCACGGTTCTTGTTCTTGTTCAGGCCGGAGAGATACATCCGTAACTGGTCGCTCGTGTCCTTGATCAGCGTGCCACCTTGAATGAACACAATCGCGGGTGGCAGTCCACCGGCATCCAAGAATTGCAGGTTCTGTTCCTCAGCGGCTCGGGAGCCCACCACGGACGGTAACTGATTGATCCACCGGGGCAAGAAGTACGGGGTAGTCACATCCGGATTGATGCCGAAGATTAGTAGCTCGGACCCTCGCTTCTCCGGGGGTACTTTCAGGTCATCTGACTCCCAATCCCCGGTATCTCGGTTCACTTCTCGCGACGTGCCAAACTCCCGGTAGTACACTTGCTGCTTCAGGGCCACCGTCTGGGCGAATCGTCGCTCTCGCTCCCACAACGTCAACTCAACTTCCTTGCCATCCCGCTCAATCTTCTTCTTCACTTGGATGGGCATATCCAACTTCACCATCCGGATGTGCGCCGTCTCCACGCTCCGCAGACCCACCACGTCACCTTTGATGTTCCGAAGGACTTCCACGAACCCATACCCCACCGACTCCATCTGACGCCGGAGGCGACGACGGATAGACGTCATGGAGACATTAGGATAAGGCTCATCGAAAAAGGCTTTGGCGATCTTCTCTTCTTCCTTGTCGATATCTTTATCCTCATCCACCGGGACAAACTCATGCCCGGTACCATCGATGTTCACTTCCATCGCTTCGATGCACTGGTTGAGGATGTTGTTGGTCTGGACCAAATTGAGGAGGATGTTCGGTTCGAACGGCGGCATCAGGAACAGATTGTTCTGCTGCCCCACCGAGAAGTACAGGCTGGACCACTCGTCTTCTAATTCAACCGCCGAGTGTGCCATGACCAACCACGTTTCATTCTTGATGACTTTCTGAATGAACGTGATCTTCGACTCGGGCCGCTCGGGTTTGGTGGTGCCACCGTCAAGCAGTTTCAGCATACCGTTCCTTGACAAAGGAGGAGTCTGGCAGGTTCTGAATGGTGACCAGTGTACGGATCTTTGCACTCAATTGCAAACAAATTTTCAAGGGTCAACAAAGGAAAAGGCCGGAATCTACTCCCGGCCTTTCCTGACAAACTCACTCTCATGGATGGAAACATTCGCAGGAGATGGTTCGCGCCATTCTATCGGGACTCTCTGAGAACTGCGGCTCGTTCACACTCAGCGGTACCCTCGTATTACTCGACTCACTGCCTGAACACGGTACGTTCTCGTGGAACGGTTCATTCGAAGAAGACGATACTCTCAAGGGGACCGACTCACTCAGGCCGTTCGTGACTCTCCTCGTTCTCTTGGATCACTCGTCACGGTTCGCTACGAGCCAGCGGTTCTCTCCCTGTGTACGGCTCGCTATGCAGCTATGGTACTCGCATGATGCGCGGCTCGCTCTTGGCAAGCGGTTCTCTCGTGGATTTCGACTCACTCACCTTACTCGGTGCCACACTTGCTTCTGGATTCACTCTCATCCTTCGGAACACCTCAAGACCGCTGGTTTCACTCGGACACTACAAGACGTTCATCATTCGTGGTTCCACCACTCTTCATCTCACGGTGCAGACGACCCCTCTCGGTTCGCTACCCACACTCGGAACACTCTCCACTACAGGCTCACTCTCCATTCAACGGTGCGCTCCACCTTCTAGGTTCGTTCCACATCTAACGGTACGCTTCTGCCTTCTCGACTCGCACCCGAAGTCCGATCCCCTCTGAGATACGGGCTCGCTCAGGACACTCGATACAGTCTTACAACGCGGCTCACTCGCATCCCACGATACGTTCGTCGCTTGTTGGCTCGTTCTCGCTTCTCGATGCCCTCTGATAACCTGACTCGTTCTCGTCCCTCGATACTCACGTTGGCGGTGACTCGCTCCCACCAGATGGTACGCTCCACTGGATGTGGCTCACTCAATCACATCGATACTGTTCTTGATCCCGGTTCGTCCGACAATCGGCACCCTCTCCTCACGCGACTCGTTCATGGTGCTCGGTACTGTCTGGCTCTGTGACTCATTCAGAGAGCACGGTACTCACCTTGACGTAGATTCGCTCCCTACCTTCGATACCTTCGTTGACAGTGACTCACTCCCGACCCTCGGTGCTCTTCTTTGACACGGCTCGCTCACCAGTCTCGATACCCTCTTAGTCATAGGACTCGCGCAGTCATCACGAGACGTTCTTCAAGAGTCGGCTCACTCTAGTGCTGCGATGCTATCCTCGTAGTTGGTTCGTTCGTCATCTGCGGTACACACGGAGTATACGACTCGTTCATCAGGTACGGCACGTTCCAAATACGTGACTCGCTCTCATCTATCGGTTCTATCCCTTTCGTGGGCTCGCTTCGACATCTCGGTACTTAGCTTGTGTTTCGGCTCGCTCCCTGCATCCGGTTCACTCACCGGTCTGGCTCACTCCATGTCTACGAGACAATCTCTATGGTCGGTTCACTCTACTCTCTCGTGACGATCTACTCCGGGTTCACTCATACGAGAGGATAACCTCTTGTGGGTCGGCTCACTCGGCGGGGTCGGTACATCTCAGGCGGGATGGTTCGCTCCACTCATTCGGTGCCTGCATGTAACACGGCTCACTCCAACAATACGTTGCGCTCAGTTAACGTGGTTCGTTCCCTCAATACGGTACGCTCTCACTGCTAACGACTCACACCAGTGACTTGAGACTATCGAGATCTCCGGTTCGCTGCCCAGTTGGTACACTCGATTCTTCGGCTCACTCGCCATTTACGACACGTTCTTCTGCGGAGGATCACTCGCAATCCGAGATACTTTCTGGTACTTCGGTTCGTGCAGGAATCACGGTACGTTCTGGTAAATAAACTCACTCACAACCCACGGCACCCTCTTCGTGTGAGGTTCACTCGTTCATCCCGGCACTCTCCTCAAGGCGGGTTCACTCCTCGTATAGGACGCTCTCGCTGTCCTTGGTTCCCGTAACCCCTCATCTTCCTTGGTTCGTTCGCATGTCCCGGTACGATTCTTTACTCACGACTCGTTCATCTGGTTCGGTACGCTCCGAGTTGGAAACTCACTCCGCTATCATGGCACTCTTAACCTCAGCGGCTCGCTCACGGATCACGATACGTTTTCGGTGGGTGGCTCGTTCGTTCGTTCCGGTGCTCTCATGGCCATTGACTCGCTCAACGCCATCGATACGCTCGATCTGGCTGGCTCACTCTCATCTCCTCCCGGTACTCTTCCGGTCTACGGCTCACTCAGTCGTCTCGATACGATCTCGCTAGTTGGCTCACTCAACCCACTCGATACGGTCGAAACTCCCGGTTACTTCTTTTTCACATCACCAAAAGGCCACAGAGGTACCTGAATCATGTGCGCGTGGCCCAGATGTTCCAACACGTAGGGCTTCGGCGGCATCTCCCCATACCGATGGTAGAACGCCACCGTATGCCAGTGGGAGAGGAAAATCTTGACCGCGTATCGCTGCGCTCGGAGGTGGATACGTGCCTGCGGCAACAGACCTTCCTCGTATGCGGCCTTGGTCTTGGTGTCCCGTCGCCAGTTCTTCTGGGTGAGAGCCGCTGCGGCCTGATCCGCGAAGTCGTGGTTGGCGTTCTTGGCTTCTTCCTGTGCCTTGCGGGCCACATAGAGCTTGCCGTAGAAATCATCCTTGTGGGACTGCTGCTTGGTGAAGCTCTCCCCGATGATCCAGCACAGACGCTTCAGGGCTCCGTTCCACGGGCGCTTCTGGCCTTCCTTCCACTGCACCGTGGGATCGAGTCCTGCAAACCGCCAGATGTGGCCCACCGTAGCAATCTGCTGCCGCTGGCACTCAGGGCCATGAGGCTCCTTCTCCGTGCATGCCTTCTTCACCTTGGCATCGTAGAACGGGGATCCGACCTTCACCTGTTGACAGCGCCACGGCTCCATGTCGATATGCGCCAACAGACCGGCTGAGATGACCGGGCCGATGCCTACGATGGATTCCGCCCACTTCCCCACCGGGTGACTCTTGCTGTACGTCCCAAGAGCACTCTTGATGTTGCGCTCCAACGTCGCCGTGTTCTCCGAGAACCACCCCAACAAGGCATTGGGTTCTCCGGCCTCTGCCAGCGTACGCCCCTGATGATCCGCCCGAATGCGGTCCCGCTGCATGATGTAATAGGCGTCCACGAGAAACCGGGCTTCCGTCGCCGTCAGCGTGGCTGCGGCCTTCTTCAAATCACGATTCAATCGTTGAATCGGTTCCAACTGTTCGTCGTCCATCTCTCCTCCTTGAGAATACCGAATCTCTACTCTACCACAGGATCTACGTCGTTCGGCCACGGTGTCGTCCCGTAGGGCTCCACCCGCTCCACATACTCTATCGGCTCACGCTTCGGCTTCCGTGGCACCCGTGAGGTTTTTTCCTTTCGCTTCATCCCTCTTCTCTCCTCCCCATTGCTGGGTAAACAAGTCTTCATGAATCTCGCCATACATTCTCGCGGCTTCGGTCAACGTCCGTCGTGTGGGCTCGGCATGATTGGTGAGTGTCGAGTGTCCATGGACGTTCTTCGATTCCACCGAGATCTTGACGACATAGTTCTTGGATTCAAACTGTCGCTCAATTTTCATTGCTCCTCCCACACCCCACCAAAAGGTAACAGGAACACGTCTTTCTGAGCATCAGTGTAACTGCCGGACATATCTTTCCACGTCCACCCAAATTCCTCCGACCAGTATTTGGGCTGGCCCCGAAGATCAACCTCTTTCAGGCTTCGGATCTTCCACACGGGCGTTCTCCTTGCACTTGATTGCAGGCAGGATCAACCGTCTTGTATGCGCGTACTGAACGGTCTGGGTCTTCGGAGGATTACCGAGTGTCAACCGACCAGTATGAGCGTATTGAATAGTCTGCTGGCTCATGAGACATCATCCACAGCGGCTTGGAGGCGATTTTGTTTCTGGTTCAATTCCACTTCTTCTGCCAGACTGGACACTCGTGCTTCCAGAAACATATCCGGAAGAGCATCCTTCACCGTATCTAACAGCACATTCAGCTTCTGTACTCGCTGTTCAATCTGCTGAAGCCGTTCGATCTCCGTGACGAAGCTCTCTAGCAGTTTGTAGGCCGCGTAGATGTCCTTGCCGTAGATCGTGCCGCTTGTCCACAAGGGGCCGTCAGTCCCCGGCGGTAACTGCACCGGCTCGCCCTTCCCCTCGGCCAAAATAGCCTTCGCCCGTCTCAGATCGTCTTCAATCGTGTCGTAGTATGGCATGGTTCTGTTCTCTCTCGGCACAGAGCAATATACTCCGGCACCCACGGACCAAAATGATTCGTCTGGTAGTTCAACCACAAGGCTTCATGGAACGTATAGACCGTAAACTTTTGCACACGCATCAGTTGATAATACTCGGCTCGGTCAATACCCCACCAAATCTTCGTACCGTTCAGGAGTCCCGACTGATACACACGGTCTTCGATATCATCTTCCACCCATGCATGAGCATAGGGTTTCCCCTGCTCTAGCTGCCCTTCAGGAATGAGACAGATCCCATGCACAATGGATTGTCGCATCGCTAGTGCATGATTCGTTCGATAGACATGATCTTGCTGGTCTAACACGTCATCAAAACACGTACCCGTGGGGTGGACAGTCATCGGCACTCCATTGACTACGGCATCATATCTTCAGGTTGAACTATTTGTCAAGCGGTCTTTTGAACTTTTTCAACTCGCCCCAGTTCTTACCCACCTTCGCATCCGCCACGAAGGTCAGTTGTGGGGACCACCCCACCTTGTGGAAGGGTAGCTGCTCCATCTGGTCCAGCATTTGGGGCACCAAGACGTCTACCTTGTCTTCAGGGACATAATTCAGGATGGAATCATGACAGGCCCCCCAACACGGGGCTGTGGCCGCTAGGCCGCTCCTGTGCTCCAAGGCAATGGTCCAGAGCCCCATGTCCGTCAGACAGCCCTGTACGGGGCTATTGATGGCCTGACGCTCGGCCTTGGACGCCACATCACGGTTCGGGCTCTTGATGAGGGGGAGATGCCGGATGCGCCCCAGAGGAGTCCTGA
>Ga0105340_1000011_pt1 | contig 116499 bp, 108 predicted proteins | sample EasRivMeERMLT700_FD_89676 | JGI IMG/M metagenome (GOLD analysis project Ga0105340, IMG submission 89676) | Soil microbial communities from meander-bound floodplain in the East River, Colorado, USA - East River MetaG ERMLT700 | ecosystem: Environmental > Terrestrial > Soil > Floodplain | place...
ACCAGGCCGTCGATGCCGCCGGGGAGCCCGATGAAGATGCCGAAGTCGGTGATCGACTTGATCGCCCCCTTTACCCGGTCGCCCTTCTTGTGGTTCATCGCGAACTCTTCCCACGGGTTCGGCAAGCACTGCTTCATGCCGAGCGAGATGCGGCGCCGGTCCTCGTCGATCTCGAGCACCATGACCTCGATCTCGTCGCCCAGCTGCGTCACCTTGGACGGGTGGACATTCTTGTTGGTCCAGTCCATCTCGGAGACGTGCACCAGGCCCTCGATGCCGGCCTCGATCTCGACGAACGCGCCGTAGTCGGTCAGGTTGGAGACCTTGCCGAAGAGGCGCGTGCCGGTGGGATAGCGGCGCGAGATGCCGACCCAGGGGTCCTCGCCCAGCTGCTTCATGCCCAGGGAGACGCGGTTCTTCTCCTGGTCAAACTTGAGGACTTTCGCTTCCACCTCGTCGCCGACGGTGAGAATCTCGGACGGGTGCTTGACGCGGCGCCACGCGAGATCGGTGATGTGGAGCAGGCCGTCGATGCCGCCCAGGTCCACGAACGCGCCGTAATCGGTGATGTTCTTGACGATGCCCTTGACGACCTTGCCTTCCTGCAGGCTCGCGAGCAGCGCATCGCGCTCCGCCCCCTGGGTGGCCTCGAGCACGGCGCGGCGCGACACCACCACGTTGTTGCGCTTGCGGTCGAGCTTGATGACCTTGAAGTCCATCTGCTTGTTTTCGTAGGGGCTCGTGTCCTTGACCGGGCGGATATCGACGAGCGAGCCCGGCAGGAAGGCGCGGATGCCGTTCACGGTGACGGTGAGCCCGCCCTTGACCTTGCCATTGATGATGCCGGTCACCACGTTGCCCTTCTCCAGCGCCTCTTCCAGATCGAGCCATGCCGCGAGCCGCTTCGCCTTGTCGCGGGAAAGCCGGGTCTCGCCATGGCCGTCTTCCAGGGATTCAATCGCGACTTTTACGAAATCGCCGATCTTGACCTCGACTTCGCCGCGGTCGTTGCGGAATTCCTCGATCGGGATGTAACTCTCGGATTTCAGGCCGGCATTGACGACGACGAAGTTGTCATCGGCCCGGATCACTTCTGCGGTTATGACCTCGCCCACCCGCATCTCCTTGCGGGCCAGACTCTCCTCGAACAGCGCGGCGAAGTTTTCAGCGGGGGCTGTCGGGGATTGTGCTTTCATCATTCGGTTCAGTGTGTTGGAGTTACCCGCCATGGCGACGGGGTTGGTTGATCAAGCCCTCGAGCCGGGGTGCGGCTCAGGGCGCCCTTGGTGCCTGTCGATAGAGCGCCAGCACCTGCGCTATGGCGTCCGCCGCCGTCATGTCCGTGGTGTCAATCAGGACCGCGTTCGCGCTCTTCAGCAGGGGTGCCGTGGCACGCATCGTGTCGCGTTGGTCGCGTTCCCGGATATCCTGCAAAAGGGCCGCCATAGTAGCATCCATTCCTTTGTCCATCAACTGTTTATAGCGACGTTCGGCCCGCGCTTCCAGGCTCGCCGTAAGGAAGATTTTGAGCACGGCATCGGGGAACACCACCGAGCCCATGTCGCGCCCGTCGGCCACCAGGCCCGGGGGTTTTCTGAAGCCCCGCTGGCGCGCGAGCAGCGCCTTTCTGACCCCTGGAATGGCGGCAATCCGTGAGGCGGCCACGCTTACCGCTTCCGCAACGATGGCATCGCTCACGTTCCGACCCCCTAGCGTGACCCGGTCGCCATTGAATTCCGCCCTAAGATTCAAGGTGATCTCGGACAAAGTTAATTCATTGTCGAGGTCAGCGCCGGACTCGACCGCGGCGAGTGCCACCGTCCGGTAAAGGGAACCGCTGTTGAGGTAATGAAAGCCCAACGCCCCCGCAATGCCCTGCGCCACAGTGCCCTTTCCGGATGCCGAAGGGCCGTCGATGGCGATCACGGGGGGCGCGCCGGCCGCCACGCTCAGTGCTCCGAAACCGAGGCCAGCACGTCGAAGTACTCGGGAAAGGTCTTGGCAACGCAGCCCGGGTCGTTGATGCGGACCGCGACCCCACCCAGCGCCGCGAGCGAGAAGCACATCGCCATGCGATGGTCGTCGTAGGTGTCGATCGCAACCCCAGAGATTGAGGATTGAGGAGGCGTAATCTTCAGGTAATCGGGGCCCTCTTCGACCGTCGCGCCGAGCTTGCGCAACTCGGTGGCCATGGCGGCGATGCGATCGGTTTCCTTCACCCGCCAGCTGCCGATATTCCGCAGCGTGCTGGTTCCCTCGGCGAAGAGCGCCGCGACCGCCGCGGTCATCGCCGCATCGGGAATATCGTTGAAATCCGCGTCGATCGCGGTGAGCCTGCCGCGCCGGGCGGTCTCGGGCCGGGCGCCCGCCTCGATCCAGTTTTCTCCCATCGCGATGGCTGCCCCCATGCGCTCCAGCATCGCGGCGAATCGCACGTCGCCCTGCACGCTCGCGCGCCCCACGCCTTCGACGCGCACCGGCCCGCCCCCGGTGAGACCGCTGATGGCTCCAGCCGCGAGGAAGTAGGACGCCGAGGACGCGTCGCCCTCGACGAATATTTCGCCCGGGCTCGTGTAGCGTGCCCCCGCAGCTATCGTGAACGTCGTCCACCCGCCGCGCTCGACTTCAATGCCGAAGCGCCGCATCGTATTGAGCGTCAGCTCCACGTACGGCTTCGAGACGAGCTCGCCTTCGACGGCGAGGACGGTCCGCGCACCGGTAAGCGGCAGCGCGATGAGAAGCCCTGTGACGAACTGGCTCGAGACCTCGCCGCGCACGGTCACGCGCCCGCCCGCACGGATCGCGGCCGGACGGATGGCGAGCGGGGGGAACCCTTCCTTCTGGCGGTACTCGATGCTCGCGCCGAGCTGACGCAGCGCCGCGACCAGGTCCGCGATCGGCCGCTCGTGCATGCGTGCCGAGCCGGAGAGCCGGTAGTCGCCGCCGCAGAGCGCCAGCACGGCCGTCAGTGGCCGGAACGCGGTCCCGGCGTTGCCCAGCGAGAGGTCCGCCTTCTTCACAGGAAATGCCCCGCCCGCTCCGCGGACCCGCAGCGTGTGGCCGCCTTCATCCGTGCACGCAACTCCGAGCGCCCGCAGCGCGCCGAGCATGACCTGCGTATCCTCTGATTCGAGCAGGTCGCGGATCCGCGTCTCGCCCTGCGCCAGCGCCGCGAGCAGCAGAATTCGATTGGAGATGCTCTTGGAACCCGGCAGCTTTACCGTGCCGCGGACGCGCCGAATGGGTGCCAGGTCGAGATGGTCCGGATTCATCGCCTGCCGCTGCGAGCCTTCCTGACCAGCCATTTCTCCCGCGCGTCGCGCGCGCGCTTGAACAGGCGCCTCAACTCGCCGACGTCCGCGCGCTCGATCGCCGCCCGGGTCTCCTCGAGCTCGTTCTCGTAATCCTCCAGCGCAGCGAGCAGCGCGTCGCGGTTCGCCACGCAGATATCGGCCCACATTTCCGGTGAACTGCCGGCGATGCGCACCGTGTCGCGCAGTCCACCTGCGGAAAGGCCGAACAGCTGCGCCTGGTTGCGCCGTCCGGCCAGCATGTTGACGAGGGAGTACGCGACCACGTGCGGCAGGTGGCTCACCGCGGCGAGGACTTCATCATGGACGCCGGCTTCGAGCCGCAGGACCCGCGCCCCGCACGCCTCCCACGCACGCCGCACCAGCGTGACCGCGCCCGTGGCGGCGCCCGGCTGCGGCGTGAGAATGACGTTGCGGCCCCGGAACAGCTCCGGGAATGCCGCGGCCGCGCCGCTCATCTCGGTGCCGGCGACGGGGTGTCCCGGCACGAACCGCGGCAGGCGCGCGCCGAGGAAGCGCCGCGCGCAGGCGATGACGTCGCGCTTGGTGCTGCCCGCGTCCGTGAGTACGGCATGAGCGGGAAGATGCGGCGCGATGGCGCTCATGACCGAAGGCATCTGGCCAACCGGTGTCGCGAGCAGCACGAGATCCGCGTCGCGCACCGCGCGTGCGGGATCGTGCGCGGCCTCGTCGATCACCTTCAGCCGGAGCGCGTCGGCGAGATTGGCGCGCGTGCGCCCCACGCCGACGACGCGCTTCACCGCGCGCGCGCGCTTGAGGGCGAGCGCGAACGAGCCGCCGATCAGGCCCACCCCGATCACGACGAGCTTGCCGATTTTCAGCCTGGCTGCCATTTCTCTAGTGAGCGTGGGCGAGCGCCACGAGAAAGCGCGCGTTCTCCGGTTCAAGCCCGATGGTAACGCGCAGGTGCTGCGGCATGCCGTAGCTCGCGATCGGGCGCACGATGACGCCGGCCCGAAGGAGCTTCTGGTACGTGCCCCCCGCATCCCTCACCCTGAAGCTCACGAAGTTGCCGTGGGACGGTGTGAACTCGATGCCGAGCCGGCGAAATCCGTCCGTCAGCTGGGCCATGCCCGACCGGTTGAGATCGAAGCTCTCGCGCACGAAGGCAGTGTCCTCGAGCGCCGCGGTCGCAGCAGCGAGCGCGACACTGTTGACGTTGAACGGCTGGCGCACGCGGTTCATGAGATCGGCCACGCCCGCCGCGGCCAGTGCGTAGCCCACGCGTAGCCCCGCCAGGCCGTAGACCTTGGAGAAGGTCCGCGTGACGACCAGGTTCGGGAAGCGCTTGACCCAGGCGATGGTGTCGGACCGGTGCTCCGGCGCCAGGTACTCGTTGTAGGCCTCGTCGAGTACCACCAGCACTTCGCGCGGCAGGCCGGCGATGAAGGCCTCCAGCTCGCGCGCCGGCACGAGCGTCCCCGTGGGGTTGTTGGGATTGGCGATGAAAACGAGTCGCGTGGCGGGCGTCACTGCGCGCCGCATTCCTGCGAGGTCGTGGCTATAGTCGCGCGCGGGCACCTCGATGCCGGTCGCGCCGGCCGCCTGCACCGCCAGGGGGTAGACCGCGAATGCGTGCTGCGAATAGATCGCGGCCAGGCCCGGCGCAAGGAACGCGCGCGCGGCCATCTCCAGCACGTCGTTCGAGCCGTTGCCGAGCACGATGCGCTCCTGGGGAATGCCGTGGCGGCGCGAGAGCGCCTGCTTCAGCTCGAAGCCGTTGCCGTCGGGGTAGCGCGCGAGCTCGGGCAGCGCCGCCTCGATCGCGCGCCGCGCAAGCGGGCTTACGCCGCGTGGATTCTCGTTGGAGGCGAGCTTGATGATGCGCACCTCGTCCATCCCCATCTCGCGCGCAAGCTCCGAGATCGGCTTGCCGGGCTGGTACGGCGCGATGGCGCGGATGTAGCCGGGCGCGAGGTCACAGATGTCCATCACGCGACTGCGGCGGGATAGGAGCCGAGGATCTTGAGGAACGACGCCTTCTGCTTCAGCTCCGCGAGGGCGCGCGCGACCCCGGGGTCCCGCTGATGCCCTTCGACGTCCACGTAGAACACGTACTCCCAAAGGCCGGTGCGCGAGGGCCGGGACTCGAGCCGGGTCATGCTCACCTGGTTGACGGCGAGCGGCGTCAGCAGCTCGTGCATCGCTCCCGGGACGTTGCGCGTGGACATGACGAGGGAGGTCTTGTCACGTCCCGACGGCGCGGCATCGTGCTCGGCGATCACCAGGAAGCGCGTCGTGTTCTTCGCCTCGTCCTCGATATTGCGCGCGAGGAGCTTCAGGCCGTAGAGCGCCGCCGCGGTCCGCGGACCGATTGCCGCGGCGCTGCGCTCGCGCGCGGCAAGGCGCGCCGCCTCGGCATTGCTGACGACCGCCACGCGCTCGGCGCGCGGCAGGTTGCGCGCGAGCCACTGCTGGCATTGGGACAGGCTCTGGGCGTGCGAGTAGACTTTGCGGATACCGGCGAGCCGGTCGCGCTTCGCCATCAGGCATTGCCGGATCGGCAACATGATCTCGCCGCAGACCTGCGCCGGGGTCGAGAGCAGCAGGTCGAGCGTGCGGCCGATGGCGCCCTCGGTGGAGTTCTCGACCGGCACGACGCCGTAGCCCGCCGCGCCGGTCTCGACGCGCCGGAACACCTCATCGATCGAGGTGCACGGAGCGAGCGCCGCCAGCCCGCCGAAGTGCTTGACCGCCGCCTCCTGGCTGAACGTGCCCTGCGGCCCGAGATACGCCGCCGTCATCGAGTCCTCGAGCGAGCGGCACGCGGACATGATCTCCGTGAAGAGGCGCGCCAGCGCGCCGTCCGGAAGCGGGCCGCGGTTTTCCGCCAGGATGCCGCGCAGCACCTGCGCCTCGCGCTCGGGCCGGTAGGCCGCGCCTTCCTTCAGCCGGCCGATGCGCTGCGCAAGCCGCGCGCGCGCCGAAAGCAGCTTCACCAGCCGCCGGTCGAGCGCATCGATGCGATCGCGGATGGATTTGAGCGGGTCGCTCATGAGAGCGGTGACTACTGCTCGGCGGGCAGGTAGCGCACCGCCAGCACGCCCTCGATCCCCCCGACCTGCTCGATCAGCCGGGCCGGCACCTTGGTGTCCACGTCCACCAGCGTGTACGCCATCTCGCGCTTCGACTTGTTGATCATGTTGTGGATGTTGAGCCCGGCCTTCGCCATCGCGGTGGAGATCTGCCCCACCATGTTCGGCACGTTGGCGTTGGCGATGCCGATGCGGTAGGGCGCCTCCCGCGCCATCACCACGTCCGGAAAGTTCACCGCGTTCATGATGTTACCGTTCTCGAGGAAATCCCGCACCTGATCCACGACCATCATGGCGCAGTTGTCCTCCGCCTCGCGGGTGGACGCGCCAAGGTGCGGCAGCGCAATCACCTCGGGACGCCCCGCGAGCTTGCGCGCCGGGAAATCGCAGACGTAGCAGCGCAGGCGCTTGGCCTCGAGCGCATCCACGACCGCGTCGTTATCCACGATGCCCTCGCGGGCGAAGTTGAGCAGAATCGCGCCATGCTTCATGAGCTTGATGCGGCCGGCGTTGATCATGTTGCGGGTGTCCTTCACCAGCGGCACATGCACCGAGACGAAGTTGGAGGCCTTCAGCACTTCCTCGATGCTGTGGGCCTTCGTGACCTGGGACGGCAGGCTCCACGCCGCGTCCACGGTGATCTCGGGGTCGTATCCCAGCACGCTCATGCCGAGCTTGATCGCCGCGTCGGCGACGAGGCTGCCGACGCGGCCGAGGCCGATGACGCCGAGCGTGTGCCGCGGCAGCTCGGTGCCCGCGAACTGCTTCTTGCCGTCCTCCACCAGTTGGTGAAGCGTCTTGTCGTCGCCCTTGAGACCATGTACGAAACGCAGTGCCGGCACCAGGTTGCGCGATGCGATCAGCAGGCCGGCAATGACGAGCTCCTTCACTGCGTTCGCGTTCGCGCCCGGGGCGTTGAACACCGGTACCCCGCGCCGGCTCATCTTCTCCACCGGGATGTTGTTCACACCCGCGCCGGCGCGCCCGATCGCCCGCACCGGCGCCCCGATTTCCATGGCATGCATGTCGTGCGAGCGCACCAGGATCGCGTCGGGGTTCTCGACGCTCGCGCCCACGGCGTAGCGCGTGGGGGGGAATCGCTTGAGTCCGACGCCGGAGATCGAATTGAGCGTCAGTATCCGGTATTGCCTAGCCATGAGTCCGCTCGAACTCGCGCATGAATTCGACCAGCGCCCTGACTCCCTCGATCGGCATGGCGTTGTAGATCGACGCGCGCATGCCGCCGACCGCGCGATGGCCCTTCAACTCGCACAGCCCGCGCGCCTTCGCCTGGGTGAGGAACGCTTCATCGAGCTTGGCATTGCGCAGGGTGAACGGCACGTTCATGCGCGACCGGTCCTCCCGCGCGACCGGAGAATGGTAGAACTCGGTCTGATCGAGATAGTCGTAGATCAGCTTCGCCTTGGCGATATTGATCTCTTCCATCTTCTTCAGGCCGCCAAGCCGCTTCAGCCACTGGAACACCAGGCCCGCGAGGTAGATGCCATAGGACGGTGGCGTGTTCTGCATGGAGTCCGCGTCGGCCTGGACCTTGTAGTCGAATATCGTGGGAGTGCTCGCGGCGGCTTGCCCGATCAGGTCGTCGCGAACGATCACGATCGCCAGTCCCGCGGGGCCCATGTTCTTCTGCGCGCCCGCGTAGATCAGGCCGAAGCGGCTGACGTCGAGCGGCCGCGACAGGATGGTCGAGGATGCGTCGGCAACCAGGGGCACGCCGTCCGTCCGCGGGATCCAGTGAAATTCCACCCCGCCGATCGTCTCGTTCGGCGTGTAATGCACGTACGCCGCCTCGCGATCGATCTTCCACTGGTCCTGCTTCGGCGCGTAGGTGAACTTCGCGTCCTCGGAGCTCGCCGCGACGCTCACCTTGCAGTAGCGCTTCGCCTCGGCGATCGCCCGCGTGGACCAGTGGCCGGTGTTGACGTAGCTCGCAACCGTCCGGCCCCGGAGCAGGTTCATGGGCACAACCGTAAACTGCCCCGCGGCGCCCCCATGCATGAACAGCACCTTGTAGTTCTTTGGGATCGCCAGCAGCTCGCGCAGATCCGCCTCGGCCTGGGCGTGAATGCCGATGAAGGCCTTGCCGCGGTGGCTCATCTCCATGACGGACATGCCCGTGCCGTGCCAGTCGAGCAGTTCCTCGCCGGCCTGCTGCAGCACCGGCTCCGGCAGCGCCGCCGGCCCGGCCCCGAAATTGAATACTCGTGCCATACGTAACGTGCCGCCTACTCTTCCCCGTTATCCGACTCGACGATCTTTTCCAGTCCGGCGAGCTTCTCGCCCTCCTCGATGAGGTTGATGAGCCGCACGCCCTGGGTAGACCGCCCCTGCTCGCGCACCTCCGCCACGCGCGTGCGGATCAGCACGCCGCCGGTCGTGATCAGCATGATCTCGTCCTCCGCCCCCACCAGCTGGGCGCCGATCAGCTTGCCGTTGCGCTCGCTGCACTGGATCGCGATCATGCCCTGCGTCCCGCGCCCGTGGCGCGTGTACTCCGAAACCGGCGTGCGCTTGCCGTAGCCATTCTCCGTCGCGGTCAGCACCGAGAGCTTCTCGTCGCTCGAGGTGAGCAGCGACATCGCGCGCTGGCCCTTGCCGAGCTTCATGCCGCGCACGCCGGCCGCGTTGCGTCCCATCACGCGCACTTCCTTCTCGGCGAAGCGCACCGCCTTGCCGGCGTCGGAGAACAGCATCGCGTCCTGGTTGCCGTCGGTGAGCGCGACGCCGATCAGGTGGTCGCCGTCATCAAGGTTCACGGCGATGATGCCCTTTGCCATCGGGCGCGAGAACGCCGACAGCGCGGTCTTCTTCACCGTGCCCATCGCCGTCGCCATGAACACGAAGTGCTCGTCGTCGAACTCCGAGACCGGAAGCACCGCGGTGATCTTCTCGTGCTCCATCAGCGGCACCAGGTTCACGATCGGCTTTCCGCGCGAGGCGCGGCTGCCCTGCGGCACCTCGTAGACCTTGAGCCAGTAGACGCGCCCACGGTTGGAGAAGCACAGGATGTGGTCGTGGGTGTTGGCGATGAACAGCTTCTCGACAAAATCGTCTTCCTTGGTCGCGGTCGCCTGCTTGCCGCGCCCGCCGCGCTTCTGCGCGCGGTAGTCTGCGACCGGCTGGCACTTCATGTAGCCGCCGTGCGACAGCGTCACTACCACGTCCTCGGACACGATCAGGTCCTCGGTCGAGAGCTCCTGTGTCTGGGTGACGATCTCGCTCTTGCGCTCGTCGCCGTACTGCTTCTTCACCTCGGCGAGCTCCTGCAAGATGATATTGGTCACGCGCGCGGGCTTGGCGAGCACGTCGATGAGATCCACGATCTTGTCCACGGTCTCGCGGTATTCGGAGGTGATCTTGTCCTGCTCGAGCGCGGTCAGGCTCTGCAGCCGCATCTCGAGGATGCGCTGTGCCTGGACGTCGGAGAGCTTGTAGCCCGTCTTCTGCAGCCCGAATTCGGCGCCGAGCCCCTCCGGGCGCGAGGTCTCCCCGCCGCTGCGCTCGAGCAGCGCTTCCACAATCTTGGAATGCCAGAAGCGCGCCATCAGCTCGCGCTTCGCGTCCGCCGGCGTGGCGGCGGCCTTGATCAGCGCGATCACGTCGTCCACGTTGGAGAGCGCCACCGCGAGGCCCTCCAGGATGTGGCCGCGCTCGCGCGCCTTGCGCAGCTCGAACACGGTCCGCCGTGTGACGACCTCGCGGCGATGGCGCAGGAAAGCATCCAGGAACTGCTTGAGGTTCAAGAGCCGCGGCTGGCCGTCCACCAGCGCGACCATGTTCATGCCGAACGTCTCCTCGAGCTGCGTCTCCTTCCACAGGTTGTTGAGGATGACCTCCGGATTCTCGCCGCGTTTGAGCTCGATCACCGCGCGCATGCCGCTCTTGTCGGACTCGTCTCGGATGTCGGCGATGCCCTCGATGCGCTTCTCGCGCACGAGCTCGCCGATCCTCATCAGCAGCGTCGCCTTGTTGACCTGGTAGGGCAGCTCGTCGATCACGATGTAGGTGTGCCCGCCCTTCTCGGCCTCCTCGAAATGGGTGCGCGCGCGCATGACCACCCGGCCACGCCCGGTGCGGTAGCCTTCCCTGACCCCCTGCACGCCGTAAATGATTCCGCGCGTCGGGAAATCGGGCGCGGGCACGATCTTGATCAGGTCGTCGAGGGTGACTTCGGGGTTATCCAGCAGCGCCTGGCAAGCGTCCACCACCTCGGACAGATTGTGGGGCGGGATGTTGGTCGCCATGCCGACCGCGATGCCCGAAGAGCCGTTCACCAGCAGGTTGGGGACGCGCGTCGGCAGCGTGACCGGTTCCTGCTCCTTGCCGTCGTAGTTCGGCACGAAATCGACGGTTTCCATGTCGATGTCGGCCAGCATGTCGGAGGTGATGCGTTCCAGCCGGCATTCGGTGTAGCGGTAGGCGGCCGCGGAATCGCCGTCCACCGAGCCGAAATTGCCCTGCCCGTCGATCAGGGTGTAGCGCATGGAGAAATCCTGCGCCATACGCACCAGGGCTTCGTAGGTGGCGGCATCGCCGTGGGGGTGGTACTTGCCGAGCACGTCCCCCACCACCCGCGCGCACTTGACGTAGGGCCGGTTCCAGACGTTGTTCGCCTCGTGCATCGCGAATAGAATGCGGCGGTGCACCGGTTTCAGCCCGTCGCGCACGTCCGGCAGCGCCCGCCCCACTATGACGCTCATCGCGTAATCGAGGTAGGAGCGGCGCATCTCCTCTTCGAGGCTGACGGGAAGTGTTTCCTTGGCGATCTGATCCATGAAAATGCAGGGAAATCGGGGTGGTTTCCGGAGCCGGTAAAAAACGTAAATTTTACCACGCGCCGGGGCCGAAACCGGACCCGCCTGAACGCCGATTTGCGGGCGTCCCGCCGTTCCCGGCATGTCGCGGTCATGCGCGCGAGCTCGCAGAAATTGCGGGCGTCGGGCTGTCCGGATCTTGCGCCATTTCGGCGCGCCGGCGGGGCTACAACTGGCGCACCGCCGCCAGTTCAGTCCACTTGATGAAACATCATCGACCCGGGAAGCGTGTCCGTTCCCTAAAAGCAACAGGCAAACATCCCCTTACGCTTCCAACCGTGTTATGATTTCCGCATCATTTGCCTTGCCCGTTCCGATATGCTATTAGTAGCCGCGGGGAGACTCCATAGTGGTTAACCGGCACTTCGGCGGGTCCCTAACCATCGCATAACAGGAGGATCAAGAACATGAATTCCGCATTGCGTAGTTTCTACAAGTTTGCCGCCGTTCTCGCCGCGGTCAGCCTGCTCGGCGCCTGCGCGACAGAGCCGGAGAAACCCGCGCCCGCGCCGGCGCCAGCGCCGAAGCCCGCGCCGGCACCGAAGCCCGAACCCAAGCCCGAGCCCAAGCCCGAGCCCGCGAAGAAGGCCAAGCCGGAGTTCCTGAACGTCGAAGAAAAGATCGAGCTTCAGGGCATGCCTTTCGCCAAGGCCGAGATGACTTCCGACAACAAGGCGGAACTCGACAAGTTCATGGCCGCCCTGCGCAAAGCGACGAAGGCACGTGAAGCCGTGCAGATCAGCGCCGTCGTGGTGACCGGCCACACTGACCGCATCGGTAGCCTCAAGTACAACATGGGGCTTTCCGAGCGCCGCGCGGTGGTGGTGAAGGATTATCTGGTCAGCATGGGCGTCGACCAGAAGGTGGTCTTCTGGGAAGGCAAGGCCTTCAAGCAGCCGATCCCGGTGACCAAGTTCTGCGACAACAAGATGAAGCGCAAGCAGTTGATCGAGTGTCTGTCGCCGAACCGCCGCGTGACCGTGGAAGTGGTCGGCAGGGCCATCAACCTCAAGCCGCCCGCCGCGAAGCCGGACGCCAAGAAGCCCGCTGCGAAGTCCGCGAAGTAACGACGGGCCGGCCTCGACCATTCGAGGAACGCAGTCACTGAGAAACGCCCTGCCTCGGCAGGGCGTTTTTATTTGCGGAGGTTCTTCTGGCCCAATCCGTTCCCGCCATCGTCGAAGCAGGCTGGATCATCCCGGTGGATCCGCCCGGGACGGTCCTCGCCGACCACGCGATCGTGGTAACGGACGGGCGCATCCGCGAGGTGCTGCCCGTCAACGCGTCGCGCGAGCGCTACCCCGTCGCGCGGCGCACCGCCCTCCCAGGCCACGCCCTCATCCCGGGCCTCATCAACCTGCACACGCATGCGGCCATGACGCTGATGCGCGGGCTGGCAGACGACCGGGCGCTGATGGACTGGCTGCAGAACCACATCTGGCCGGTGGAAACGCGCCTCGTTTCCGGCGATTTCGTGCGCGATGGCACGCTCCTCGCATGCGCCGAGATGCTGCGCGGCGGCATTACCTGCTTCAACGACATGTATTTCCACCCCGAGTCCGCGGGGCGCGCGGTACTCGCCGCCGGCATGCGCGCGGCGCTCGGCATCATCGTCATCGAGATGCCCTCCGCCTACGCGGCAGATGCCCAGGATTACATCAGCAAGGGGCTTGCGACGCGTGACGAGCTCAAGAACGAGAGCCTGCTTTCGTTCTGCATCGCACCGCACGCACCGTACACGGTCGGGGACAAGGCCTTCGAGCGCATCGCCATGCTGCAGGGCGTGCTCGACCTGCCGCTCCATATCCACCTGCACGAGACGCGCGACGAGGTCGAGCAAAGCCTGGCCCGTCATGGCGCGCGTCCCCTTGCGCGACTCCAGAAATTCGGATTGGTGGACGCCAATCTCATCGCCGTCCACGCCGTACACCTGAACGACCTGGAGATCGGGCTGCTCGCATCCGCAGGATGCCACGTTGCACACTGCCCGAGCTCGAATCTCAAGCTCGCGAGCGGCATTGCCGCGCCAGCCCGTCTGCTCCAGGCCGGCGTCAACGTCGGGCTTGGCACCGATGGAGCCGCCAGCAACAATCGTCTCGACGTCTTCACCGAGATGCGCCTCGCCGCCCTCCTCGCCAAGGGCAGCACGGACGACCCGACAGCCCTGCCCGCGCACACGGCGCTTGAAATGGCCACGGTGCGCGCAGCGCATGCCCTTGGCATCGACGACCGCGTCGGCACGCTCGCCCCGGGCAAGTGCGCCGATATGACGGCGGTCGACCTGGGAGCGCTGGAGCTCCAGCCGTGCTACGACCCGTTATCGCATCTGGTCTACGCAGCCGGGCGGGAGTACGTCAGCCATGTGTGGGTGAACGGGGAGTTGCTGGTCGACGACGGCCGCCTGACGCGCCTCGACACGGGCGAGCTCGCCTCCAAGGCGGCGTACTGGCGGGAGAAGATCAGGAACCAGGATTGAGGATTGAGTTGGACCGACAAAACCACAGAATGATGTATCCTGAATCCTGATTTCTGGATCCTGAATCCTGCGTCCTGCCGTCATGGTCAACGTCGACCCCCTCGAGCTCGAAAAATTCAGCCAGCTTGCGCACCGCTGGTGGGATCCGCACGCCGAATTCAAACCGCTGCACGACATCAACCCGCTGCGGCTCGATTACATTGACGGCATCGCCGGCCTGCGCGGACGGCGTGTGCTCGACGTTGGGTGCGGGGGCGGCATCCTGGCCGAAGCGATGGCGGCGCGCGGCGCGCGCGTCACCGGCATCGATCTCGCCGAGAAGCCGCTCAAGGTGGCGCAGCTGCATCTGCTCGAGTCGGGGCTCGAGGTGGAGTACCGGCTGGTCGCGCCGGAAACACTCGCGCGGGAGGCGCCAGGCGCCTACGACGTCGTTACCTGCATGGAGCTGCTCGAGCACGTGCCCGACCCGTCATTGACCGTGCAGGCGTGCTCGGATCTCGCCCCGCCCGGGGGCCACGTGTTCTTTTCCACGATCAACCGCAATCTGAAGTCATACCTGCTCGCAGTCGTCGGCGCCGAGTACGTGCTAAAGTTGCTGCCGCGCGGCACGCACGACTACGCGAGCTTCATCAAGCCCTCCGAGCTTGCGGGCATGTGCCGACGCGCAAACCTTGCGGTGACGCGCGTGACCGGGATGACCTATAACCCGTTCACGAAGGTGTACTCGTTGGGCAGAGACACCGACGTGAATTACATCCTGCACGCCGCTAAAGCGTGATCAAAGCCGTTCTTTTCGATCTCGACGGAACGCTCGCCGACACGGCACCCGACCTGACCTACGCGCTCAACCGGGTGCGTGGCGCACGCGGATTGCCGCCGCTCCCGCTCGCCGCCACCCGTCCCTACGCTTCCCAGGGCGCGCGCGGGCTGATCGGGGCGGGATTCAACCTGCATCCCGGCGATCCCGGCTACGATGCGTTACGCGATGAATTCCTCGCCAATTACGCAGCCAACCTGCGCCGCGAGACGCATCTCTTCGCGGGCATTCCGGAGCTCCTCGATCGCCTGGAAGTCCGGGGCTTGCTCTGGGGAGTTGTGACCAACAAGGCGGAGCGCTTCACGCTGCCGCTGCTGGATCTCCTCGAGGTGCGCAGCCGCGCGGCCTGCGTGATCGGAGGCGACACCACCGGCAGGATCAAGCCGCACCCCGAGCCGCTGCTCGCCGCGAGCCGCGCGCTCGGACGCGTTCCTGGCGCCTGCATCTATCTGGGGGACGACGAGCGCGACGTGGAAGCGGGACGCGCCGCGGGCATGACGACGGCGGTTGCGATGTGGGGCTATCTCAACGGCCAGGCCCCGGAAACCTGGGACGCGGACATCAAGATCGAGCAGCCGCTGGAGTTGCTGCACTTCCTCGATTGAACTCCGTGGCAATGCCCATATCTGAGATAATGCCGATTCCATGAATTCCCGGTCATGGGGGCGACTTGGTTTCGACGCTGGTAACGAAGCAGTACAGGGCATGCCAAGGTCCAGTCACCTTGTAAATCCGCTGGAAACCACTAAACGCCAACGACGAGCGTTACGCTCTAGCCGCCTAACACCGGCTAGACGCTGCACTAGCTTGCTGATGGGCTAGGCCGAGGGGTAGCGAGACGCAAGTCAAGCTTGCCCAGCGGTGCAGCGTCATTTACATCAGCCTCTCCGCGTGGCCTGGTCGCTTGGCCGCATGGATCCGTCGAAGCGACTGGCCGAACGCCAGCCTGCCGGCCGGCGGGCGCGAGGCGAGACCCAAATGACCTGGCTAAGCATGTAGTCCTGGCTGTGTAGGACTTGCGGACGGGAGTTCGATTCTCCCCGCCTCCACCAACAAGAAAACGGCCACCGTCCGGTGGCCGTTTTTCTTTACGGGCCGGGGCGCGAGCCCCGGCGTCACAGCCGTCGTTACATCGGCTTGATGCCCGTGGCCTTCATGCCCTTGGGGCCGCGCGTGACTTCATAGCTCACGCGCTGCTTTTCCTTGAGCGACTTATGCCCGTTGCCCTGGATCTCGGAGAAGTGCGCGAACACTTCCTCGCCGCCGTCGTCCGGCGTAATGAAACCAAAACCCTTGGCATCGTTGAACCACTTTACTGTACCTTGTGCCATGCAAACTCCCATACAAATTAGTGAACGATCGCGAGCTCGCGCCCGCGCCCTGCAAACGAATCAAGTCGAGTGGTTGAGAACTGAGCCCCGCCCGGACGGGCGGAGGACTACGGGTCAGCAATACGCCGCTTGAAACGACTGCGGGGCGCACAATACCTGCAATCCCGGGAATTGGCAAGCGGCGGCACGAGTCTGCGTGCTCACGGCGTTATGGCCCGCCGTGCGCGGGTGGCCCGCCATTGATGAGAGCCGCGACCTGCTCCCGCCGCGGCAGCGCGGCAGGATTGATGCGCACGTGCCGGATGCCCGCCTGCTTCAGCAGGTCGGATTTGAAGCGCTGGTCGCCCATCGCCCCTGCCCCGACCGCGGACTCCAGCTCGACGACCGCCAGTATCTTCATGCTCTTGTCGCAAACCACGAAATCGAGCTGGTACTGGGCGAGCCGGCGCAGTTGCTGTTCGCGATCCTGCCCTTCACCTCCTACACCGATGACCCGTGTAAGCGACACCCCGGCGAAGACCTCAGCGTCCGGAAGACCCGCCTTCAACAGGTAGTGGAGCAGCGAATCGGCCTTCCCCAGGAAACGCTCGACCGCCACGAGCGGTACGTTCGGCGTGACCGGAGCAGACTTCGCGGATGCGGAAGCGTCGGCTGAGGAGGAGGACGGAGGCAGGAGGCCCGGGACGAGCTGTGCCTCAGCCTTGAACATCTTCTCGAAGCGTGACTCGCTCGCGGCTTTCCTTGCGGCGGATCCCCTGCGGTAGTTCCAGATGGCGAAGATGATGATGCCGACCGCCGCCAGCAGTATCAAATACCACAGCAAAGAACTACCTCTCCGCGGCCCGCGCGGTATCGAGGAGCTTCAAGCCCGGCCGCGCCGGTTCCGCCACGCGCACCGGGAGATCCGGAGCGTGCAGATGCTCCGTCGACAGGTCCGCGACGCTATTGCAGCCGAGCAGCGCGATCACGCGGTCGATTTCGCCGCGGAACAACGAGATCGCCCGCCGCGCGCCTTCTTCACCGCCCGCCGCGACGCCGTAGAGCGTCGAGCGGCCAATCATCACCGCCTGCGCGCCCATCGCGAGCGCCTTGGCGACGTCGGTGCCGCGCCGGAATCCGCTGTCCACCAGGACGGTGACGCGCTTGCCCACCGCGTCCACCACCTCCGGCAGCGCCTCGATCGGCGAGATCACCGTATCGAGGTTGCGGCCGCCGTGGTTGGATACGATCACGCCGTCAGCGCCGCAATCCGCGGCCGTCACAGCGTCCTGGGGGTGGAGCAGACCTTTCACCAGCAGGCGGTGCGGCCACAGCTTGCGGAGCGCCCGCAGGTCGTCCCAGTTGAGGGAATCGTTCCTCATGCTCGACCGCCCCATCGGTCCCGCGGTGATCCGGTACTTGATGTCGGTCGGATAGTTCTGATAGCGCGGCATGCCCGTGGTGAGGAGATAGCGGATCAGCACGCCCGCGAACCAGCGCGGGTGCATCAATACGTCCATGATGTTCCCGCGCGTGAAGGTGAACGGGATCGTGAAGCCGTTGCGGAGGTTGTACTCGCGGTTGCCCGGCACAACACCGTCAACCGTCACCACCAGCGCCTCGTAGCCCGCGGCGCGCGCGCGTTCGACCAGCTTGTGAGAGAGCGAGCGGTCGGGCCACATGTAGAGCTGGAACCAGAGCGTGCCGCCCGCCAGCTCGGCGACCTTCTCCATCGCCGTCATGGAGCCCGTGGCGAGCGTGAAGGGAATGCCTGCGTCCGCCGCCGCGCGAGCGAGCGCGATCTCGCCCTCGTACCACATGAGTCCCGCGGTGCCGGTGGGTGCGATCACGATCGGCATCTTGTGCTTCTTGCCGAAAAGCGTGACCTCCTGGCTGCGCTTCGAGACGTCCACCAGGTTGCGCGGCTTCAGGCGGATGCGCTCGAACACGGCGCGGTTGTTGCGCAGCGCGACTTCGTCTTCCGTGCCGCGGTCCACGAACTCGAACAGCCCCTTCGGGACCCGCTTGAGCGCCATCCGGCGCAAGTCGGCGATGTTGTATGCCTTGGCTACCGATGACATGGTTTCCACTCCGTGGACCGCCCGGCGGTCCGCCGAACAAGTGGCCAGATTCTAAGGTAAAGGCCGGGGCGGCGCCATCAGGCGGGCTTGCGGTCCATCCACTTGCTGACGTCGGGAAGCGGCGTGGTGGCGAGCCGGTCGAGCACGGTCTCGGCATCGCGCTCGACGATCAGCATGGCGCGGTGCTGCGGCGTGATGAAGCGCTGCGCCACCGCGTGGTCCAGGAACTCGGCGAGCTTCCCGTAATAGTCATCGACGTCGAGCAGCGCGCACGGCTTGCGGTGGATCCCAAGCTGGCTCCAGGTCAGCATCTCGAACAGCTCGTCCAGCGTCCCGAGCCCGCCCGGCAGCGCGATGAAGACATCGGACAGCTCGGCCATCAGGGCCTTGCGCTCGAGCATCGTTTCGACCACGCGCAGCTCGGTCAGCCCGCGGTGCACCACTTCCTTCTCGATCAGGCGCCGAGGCGTGACGCCAACCACCTGTCCTCCCGCGGCAACCGCTGTATCACCCAGCACGCCCATCAGCCCGATGCTGCCCCCGCCGTAAACCAGCCGGAGGCCGCGCCCCGCAATCGCCCGAGCCAGCTTGCGCGCGGCTTCGGCGTAGGCCGTGCCGCTGCCCGTATTCGACCCGCAAAAGACGCCGATGCTGCGCATTTCCGATTTATCTCAAATTCCACTCTCCCCCGTTTTGGGGGAGAGGGCTAGGGTGAGGGGGTGGTCGTATTCTAAGTCAACCCCATTTAACCCCACTGGGCAGCGACGTCCGTTCATTGCGTGCAGTCCCAACTTTCAAGGAGAAACGCAATGAGCATCCACGTGAAATCCCTCACGGCGCTGGCCGTCGCGGCGGCACTGTCATCGGCGCACGCCCCGGCACACGCGGGCGACGCGCTCACGATCTACAGCAACGCCCGTCCCGGCGCAATCGCGCCCGAATTCTACCGCCAGGGCGGCCGCGGGCAGATCCCAGGCTACGCCATGGTGCGCCAGGAACGCGAGCTTCAGTTCACGCGCGGCCGGAACACGGTGCGTTTTACCGATGTCGCAGCCCTGATCGACCCCACCACTGTCACCTTCGAGTCGCTGACCGATGGCGCCGGCACCAGCGTCATCGAGCAGAATTTCCAGTTCGACCTGGTGAGCACGGAAAAGCTGCTGCAGAAGTACATCGACCGGGCGATCAGCGTGGACCAGGTGCGCGGCTCCGGTGTCGAGTCCTTCGATGGCACGCTGCTCTCGACTGCGGGCGGGATCACGCTGCGGCGGAGCGACGGCAGCATCCAGACGCTGCCGCACAATGCCGGCGTGCGCCTGCCGCAACTTCCGGGCGGGCTCATTACCCGCCCGACCCTGGTGTGGGATGTCGCGGCAAGCCGGCCGGGCGCTCACAAGACGCGCGTGTCCTACCAGGCATCGGGCATCACGTGGTGGGCGGACTACAACGTGACCTATTCCGAAGGGCGCAACGCCAACACCTGCCATCTCGATGTGGGGGCCTGGGTCAGCATCATCAACCAGTCGGGAGCCAGTTACACCGACGCGAAGCTCAAGCTGGTGGCGGGAGACGTGCAGCGAGTCGCGCCGACCGGGCGCGCGCTGCCCCAGGCCACGGCCCTGCGCGCGTCGTTTGCGGAGGACCGCGCGGCGGGATTCGAGGAGAAGGCTTTCTTCGAGTATCACCTCTACACGCTCGGGCGTCCCACGACCATCCCCGACAACTCGACCAAGCAGATCGAGCTCTTTCCAGTCGCGCGGCGCGTGCCGTGCGAGAAGACACTGGTCTATTACGGCGCCCTTCCCGCCTACGGCTTCGGACCGAATCCGGTGACGGATCGCAGCTACGGCGTCGCGACCAACCGCAAGGTGGACGTCTATCTCGGCTTCAAGAACACCAAGGCAAACAACGTGGGCATGCCGCTGCCTGCAGGGCGCATCCGCGTGAACAAGCAGGACGGTGCCGACGGCATGCTCGAATTCATCGGCGAGGACAAGATCGACCATACGCCGCAGGATGAGAAGGTCCAGATCAAGCTCGGTTCCGCCTTCGACATCGTGGGTGAGCGCAAGCAGCTCAACTTCACGGTGGACACGTCGCGCAAGAACATGATCGAGGAGATCGAGGTGAAGCTGCGCAACCACAAGAAGGAGCCGGTCACGGTGATCGTGAAGGAAAATCTATATCGGTGGGTCCACTGGCAGATCACGGCAAAGACCCACGACTTCGAAAAACAGGACTCGCGCACCGTGCACTTCCCGCTCAAGATCGCCGCGGGCGGCGAAGCCGTGCTGCGCTACACAGTCCACTATTCCTGGTAGGAAAGTACCGACGCTTACATAGATGCCGACATGCCGCTGGTATAGAATCTCTGCAGGCATTCGCCTGCAAAGGAGAACGGCATGGCCATAGGGACCATCATCGTGCTGGGCGTGCTGGCGGCGATCGTGGCGTACGCGATCATGCTCTACAACAACCTGGTCCAGGTGAAGCACAACGTCACCAAGGCCTGGGCCAACATCGACGTGCTGCTCAAGCAGCGCCACGACGAGCTGCCCAAGCTGGTCGAGACCTGCAAGCAATACATGAAATTCGAGCAGGAGGCGCTCACCAAGGTGATGGAGGCGCGCTCCAAGGTGTTCGCCGCGCGTGAAGCGCAGAATATCCCGCAGCTCGGCCAGGCCGAGGGCGCGCTGCGCGCAACGCTCGGCAGCCTGTTCGCGCTCGCCGAAGCCTACCCCGACCTCAAGACCAACCAGACGTTCCAGCAGCTGCAGACGCGCATTTCGAGCCTCGAGAACGGCATCGCCGACCGGCGCGAGTTCTACAACGAGTCGGTGAACGTCAACAACGTGCGCATCGAGCAGTTCCCGGACTCGATCATCGCCGGCATGTTCAATTTCAAGCCAGCACAGCTGCTCGAATTCCAGGCTGAGGAGAAGGCCGACGTCGACGTCAAGAAGCTGTTCGGATCCTGAGGTCCGCCCGCGCTAGCGGACGATTCAGGGACGCTCTGATTTGGCGGTACTCTCGCGTTCATCGCGCATGCACGGGCCCGGGTGGCTGTCGGGAGCCATCCACGTCGGCATCCTCCTGGGCGCAGCCCACGCCGATAATGCCGGAGTCTGGCCGTACGCGCTGCTTGCGATGTCCGCGGTGAGCTTCTTCGCCTGGGCCGCGACCTACCGGCGCTACCGCCATATCCACGACGTCCCCACCTCCCGGGTTGCGTCCGCCGCACAGGGCTACGTCGAACTCTTCGGGCGCACCGAGATGCTTCCCGGCGAGCCGATCCGCAGCAGGTTGAGCCGGACCCCGTGTTGCTGGTACTCATACGTCGTGGAGGAGAAGGACTCCAAGAACAAGTGGGAAACCATTGACCGCGGAACGAGCGTGGAGCAGTTCCTGCTGGTGGATGACACGGGGCAGTGCGTGATCTCCCCGGAGGGCGCGGAGGTGCTAACCGGTGCCCGCAAGTCCTGGGACGAATCTGACCGCCGCTACACCGAGTGGCTGCTGCTGCCCAAGTCCGTCATCTACGCCATCGGTGAATTCAGCACCGCGACCGGCGCTGCAATCACGGCCAGCGAGGAACGCGCGGACATCGGCGCGCTGCTGGCACAATGGAAGACGGACCACAAACAACTGCACGAGCGCTTCGATCTCGACCGTGACGGCAGGATCAGCATGAAGGAATGGGAGCTCGCGCGTCTCGATGCGCGGCGGCAGGTGCGCGCGAGCCACGCTGAGTCGCAGTCGCGCGCGACGGAAGGGGTCCACTTCCTGCGCAAGCCGCGCGACGGACGGCTGTTCCTGCTCGCAAACGATTTGCCCGAAAAGATCGGCGCACGCTACCGCTGGTGGAGCGTGCTTCACTTCATCATCTTCCTCGGCGCCGGGATTGCCGGCCTGATCATGCTCTAAGCTGCCCTTAGATGAGAAACGATCACATACTATGCCTCTCCAGCGGGGGCTTCCACCGGATGCACTACGTCGAGTGGGGCGACCCCGATGCGACGCGCGTGGCGATCTGCGTGCACGGGCTCACCCGCAACGCGCGCGATTTCGACTTTCTCGCCCAGGCGCTGCTGCCGGAATTCCGGGTCGTCTGCCCCGATGTCGCGGGCCGCGGCCGCAGCGACTGGCTCCCCAGGAAGGAGGATTACGCCTATCCCCAGTACTGCGCTGACATAACGGCGCTGATGGCGCGCGTGACTGGCGGGGGCAAGCCGCGAACGATCCACTGGGTCGGCACCTCGATGGGCGGCATCATCGGCATGCTGCTCGCTTCACGGGTCAACACGCCCATCCGGCGCCTGGTCGTGAACGACGTCGGTCCTCTCATCCCCAAGGCGGCACTCGAGCGCATCGGAACTTACGTCGGCAAGGACCCGCGTTTCAGGACCCTGGAAGAACTGGAGGCGACGGTGCGATTCGTATCGGCGCCATTCGGACCGCTCACCGATGCGCAGTGGCGCCACCTCACCGTGACCGGCGCGATGCAGCACGAGGACGGCTCGTGGGGATTTCGCTACGATCCGGGGATCGCCGCGCCTTTCCGCGCGCAGTCGCTCGCTGACGTGGACCTGTGGCAATACTGGGATGCCATCACCTGTTCCACCCTGCTCCTGCGGGGCGCGCAATCTGACCTGCTGCTGAAGGACACTGCGAACGCCATGACCGGGCGCGGCCCGCGACCGCGGCTGGTAGAATTCCAGGGCGTCGGACACGCGCCGATGCTGATTTCCGATGACCAGATCAAGGTGGTGCGGGAATTCCTCCTCGAGGGATGACCCGCCGGACAAAGGCGAACCATGAAGATCTACTATCACCCCACATCAACAACCAGCCGCCCGGTGATGCTGTTTGTCGCCGAGAACGGAATCGAGGCCGACCTCCAGCTCGTCGATCTCTTCACGGGGGAGCACTACCGGGAGCCCTTCGAGGGGATCAATCCCAACCATCTCGTTCCCGTGCTTGAGGACGACGGCTTCCGCCTGACCGAGAGCTCGGCGATCCTCAAATACCTGGCCGACAAGATCAGCTCGCCTGCGTACCCGAAGGACCTGCGCGAGCGCGCCCGCGTCAATGAAAGAATGGACTGGATCAACACGCAGGTGTGTCGCGACTTCGCCTATGGGTATGTCTACCCGCAGATCTTTCCCACCCACAAGCGGCCGAGCGCGGAGGTCCAGGCGGCCACGCTCGCCTGGAGCCGGGAGCGCGCCATCGGCTGGATGCGGGTCCTCGACGAGCATTTGATCGGCCCGAAGCGCACCTATCTATGCGGCGACCAGATAACGATCGCCGATTACTTCGGCGCCTCGTTCGTCGCCCTGGGCGAGCTGATCCGCGGCGACTACGCGGCCTTCCCGAATGTCGAGCGCTGGCTTGCGGCCATGAAGCGGCTGAAGCACTGGAGCACGGTGAACGAGGTCATCCACGGGTTTGCCGCCTCGCTCAACGACACCAGCCTGCAGCCGCTGTGGTCGAAGGAGCCCCGGGCGTGATTCTCGATCCCATTGCCGAACGTCGCTGAATTCCGCGAATCACGATTCGGTCAGCGGGCGGGCGCTACTTCGGCAATGGCGGCCCGTCTCTGGAGCGGTCGGTGCGCTCGCGCCCAGGACGCTCGCGCGGCGCATCGCGCGGGTTGCCGGGTGGACGCAGCGCCGGCTCGCGTGATTTCTCAGCGGACGATGGTCCCATTGCGGAGTCTGCTTCGGTGCGACTGGCGGCACGCTGCTTGTACCAGACGCTGATGGCAACCACCACGAGAAGCAGAACGATCACCAACCCCACCCGCATCCAGCGCGCCCTCATCCTTCGGACAGGGCTTGTTCCATGGCATCGAGCAATGTCTCGGGATCCTGCGCGCCGGAGACGCCGACCTTGCGGTTGAAGATGAAGAACGGCACGCCACCGATGCCCGCGCTCCGCGCCTCGACCTCCGCCCGGGAGATCTGTTCGCGGTCCGTGTCGCTCGAGATGTAGTCGAACGCCGCCTTGCGGTCGAGGCCCACGCGGCCGGCAATGTCGGCAAGCGTGTCCCGGTCCGTGAGATTGGCGCCCTCGGTGAAGTGCGCGCGGAACAACTCCTCCGCCAGCTCATCCTGCTTGCCGGCGCGTTCCGCGAAAAGCATGAGCCGGTGCGCGTTGAGCGTGTTGGGTTGAACCTTCATCTTCTCGTACGCGAAGGGGATGCCGACCTGGCGGCCGGCCATGGTGACGCGCTCGTTGACGCCCTTGCCGCGCGCGCCGAACTTGCGTGCGACGTACTCCTCGCGCGGAATGCCGCTCTCGGGTAGATCGGGATTCAACTGAAACGGAAGCCAGCGCACGGCCGGCTCGGGCCCATCGGGATGGCGCTCGCGGTAGAGGCCGATGGCCTTTTCCAGCTTGCGCTTGCCGATGAAGCACCAGGGTCAAACCACGTCGGACACGATATCTATATTGAGTCTCTTTTCGTTCATTTCCTTCTCCATCCCGGGGCACGGCTCACGAACGACCCGGTTTCGAGATTACCATTTTCCTCTAACATGCGCCTGGGCGTGCAGTCACGGCACGCGTAAAGGACAACTGGGAGCGGCAATGGATCTGAAAATCAAGGGCAGGCTTGCGCTGGTGACGGGCTCGACGATGGGGATCGGGCGCGCTGTTGCGGAGGCCCTGGCAAGTGAGGGCGCACGGGTGGTCGTCAACGGCCGCAACGAAGCCACGGTACAGAGCACGGTGGCCGAATTGTCGCGGCGCGGGGAAGCCCACGGCATCGCGGCGGACCTCGCAACTGCCGCCGGCGCTCGGAAAGTGCTGGATGCGCTGTCGGCTATCGGGCCGGTCGACATCCTGGTCAACAACGTAGGCTATTTCGAGGTCAAGGAATTCACCGCAATCTCCGACCGCGACTGGCTCGACATGTTCGAGCTGAACGTCATGAGTGGGGTGCGCCTTTCGCGCGCGCTGCTTCCCGGCATGCTGGAGCGCGACTGGGGCAGGATCGTGTTCATCGCCAGCGATCAGAGCGCCAAGCCCAATCTCGGCATGGCGCACTACGCGATGTCGAAGGCAGCGCAGGTCTCGATCGCGCGCAGCCTCGCCGAGCTCACCCGCGGGACGCGCGTGACCGTCAACAGCGCGCTCGTCGCGCCCACCTGGTCGGAAGGCGTGGAAACTTTCCTGGGGAAAGTCGCGCCCAGTCTCGGCAAGACGGTGGACGAGATGCGCACCGCGTATTTTGAAATCACCGGGGCAGCGTCGCTGCTTCAGCGCTGGGCGAAGCCGGAGGAGATCGCCGCTCAGATCGCGTTCCTGTGCTCCGAACGCGCCTCCGCGATCAATGGGGCGGCGCAGCGCGTAGACGGCGGCATCATCCGCTCGCTGTTCTGACGCGCGTCCTGGCGGCGGGGATTCCTCACCCGCCTGCAAGCCGGCGAGCGTCCCCGGCGTCCAAGTCCGCCACAAGATTAACGCCGTGCGCCGCAAAACGCCGCGCCGCCGAAAGGGCACGTGGGTCCTTCTCCTCTTCGAGCGACCACTGCGCGTGGCGCGCGAGCAGCGCCAGCTCCATGGCGCGGCCGAGCGTCATGGCGAAGCGCCGCGCCCCGGCCTCAAGCCGTTCTTCCTTCGCGTCCGCGAGCCAGCCTTCGGCCTGCTCGACCGCGCGCTCGACCTGCGCCGAGATCTTCACCAGGTCCGGCTCCCGTACCCCGCGCAGCAGGATTCCGATCTCGCGCTTGAGCGCCGCGAGTCCGCCCACCGCCTCCAGCGAGCGCAGGGTCTCGAGCGCCAGCACGTTGGTCGTTCCCTCCCAGATCGGCAGCACCTGGGCGTCGCGCAGGAGTAGCGGTAGGCCGGTGTCCTCGACGTAGCCCGCGCCCCCGAAGGACTCGATGACCTCCGACACGATGTGCACGACTTGTCGGCCGGTCATGAGCTTCGCGACCGGCGTCAGCAGCCGCAGCAGTCCTTTCTGTTCCGCGCTCGCCTTGCCCGCCTCATCGCGGCCCATCAATTCCACAACGAGGAACGCCAGGTGAAAAGCGCCCTGGAATTCAGCCTCGAGTCCCGCAAGCGTATCGACGTACAGCGGCTTTTCAGCCAGAGGCGCGCCGAAGGCGACGCGCTTCCCGGCGTAGTCACGCGCAAGCGCGAGTCCGCGCCGCGCCAGCGCGCAGGCGGCGACCACGTTCCACGTGCGCGTGACGTTCAGCATGGGCGCGATGTTCCGGACGCCGTCGCCGGTGCCCGCCACGAGCTCCGCCGGCGTGCCCTCGAGGATCAGCTCTGCCGTCGGGACCTTGCGCGTGCCGAGCTTGTCCTTCAGCCGGTTTACCAGAATGCGGTTGAGGCGGCCCTGCGCGTCGCGCGTCTCGAGGTAGAACAGCGCGAGGCCCTTACCTCCCGGCGGATTGCCGTCGGGCCGGGCAAGGGTCAACGCCATCTGCGAGGTGGCGGCGGAGGTGAACCACTTGCGGCCGAAAAGCCGCCAGCGCCCGTTCTCCTGGCGCGCTACGGTCTCGGTGAGCCCCACGTCGGAGCCGCCGCCCGCTTCCGTCATCCACTGGCCACTGGTCCAGAACTCGCGCGGGTCGCGGCTCGTGAGATGCGGCAGCGCGCGCTCGATCAGCGCCCGGTTGCCCGCGGCGATCAGCGCGCGCCCCGCGCCATCCGTCATGGCGAGCGGGCAGCTGTAGAAATCCGTTGACGGCGTAAAGAGATACGCGAGCGAGAACTGATGCACGCGCGAATATTGCCCGTGCCGCCGCTCGTAGGCGGTGGCGATGAGCCCCAGGTCCGCCGCGATCCGTTCCGCCTTGTGCCACAGCGGCGAGACTTCGATCCGGTCCACGCGGTTGCCCCACGCGTCCCACTGGGTGAGGACGGGCTCGTTGGCACGGTCGGCAAGCTGGAAGCGGTAGAGCTCGCCACCCGCCAGCTCGCCCATGGCGATCAACTCTGGCTCGATCTCGGCGAGCATGTCCGCGTGCAACGCGCGCGCCAGGTAGGAGCGCAGCGCGCGGTCGGACGTGTACTGATTGCCCAGCTCGGGCGACGTTTGTACGAATGGCATCGCCTAAGAGCCCCTAACACAATGAAACACGCGTGCGTTGCGAGCCAAAATCGGTGATGACGCGAAGGACGGCGCAGGGCATATGTCGTATATGGCCAAGCCGGCCGACAAAGTCAGCGCCGATTTTGGCCGCAACCCCGGCGCAGGCATCAATATATCCAACGGAATCTTAGGGGCTGGCACGAATTTTGGCCCATGGCTTTGTCGCTCACCTTGCCCATATTCCCGATATGGGCTGCGGCTCGCTTCGCGCCCTGAGCCAAAATCGTGACAGCGCATCGCGCGTTTCATTGTGTTAGGGGCTCTAAGCGAACGCTTCCCAGCGCCCGCGGTTCCAAAGAAATACCGTCTTCGACAGCGCCTCCTTGTCCGCGGTCGCGTGCACGTCGAGGGCGAGCTTCTTGAGGATCTCGACATTGCCGCGAACCGAGCGATCCGAGAACATGAGGACGTCGCGGGCCGGGGCCGCGGCGACGATGGCGCTGCCCCTGCGCTCTGTCTCCTTCTCCCAGAACGCGGCATCCAGCATGAGGCACGGCTCCAGGTCTCCCGCCTCCGTGACCAGCGCGATATTCGGCACCGGGTACTCGATCTTCCTGCCGGGATACAGACGCCGGAAATTCTCGATCGAAAGCGGCAGCAGTTGGTCGCGCTTGAGCCCGAGCCGCTTGAGATCCGAAGCGCTGACGCTCGAAACAAACTTGGGGTCGTCGAACGAATAGCGCAGATGAAGGTCGCCGACGAAATAGTCCATCAGCGGCAGCTGGTCCGGCGCGACCTTGACGCCGGGGATGCTGATCTCGGTAATCGGCTCGATCTTCTGGATATGGCGCATGGCCCGCGGGTCGTCGCCCGGGAACGCCCGCACCAAAGCGACGATCTTATCGCGGGTGCGGTCCGCGTCGCGGAACACGGGCTTTTGGGCCCATGCCGTGGCGCGATGCAGCCCCGTGCCCGCCGCCAGCGCGCCGCAAGTCAGCTTCAACAGCTTGCGCCGACCGCTGTTCATGCCCGCAGGAGCGAGAGATCGAGGGGGCGATCGAAGAATCTGGGCACGCGGTCGAGAAAGCGCTGGGCCCGCTCCCCGGTCCAGCCCCCGTGCTCGCAGTTCCCGCGAAACTTCGCTTCGATCTCCGCGCGCGTGAGGGGCTCGTGCGCCCCGCCCCGGATGTGAGGCTGCCGCTCTTCGATCACGCGGCCGTCATTCAACGTCACGCGGATGTGGCCGGTGTACGCCTTCGGGTATGGATTCTTCGGATCCACGACGTAGCGCACTTTCGACGCGAGCGCGAGCACGCGCTCGTCCCGAGCCGTCGCCTCGGTGAACGCCGAAAGCCCTGCGCCACCCGTAGCGAACGCCACCGCGATGTTGAACGGCGTGCTGAACTTCGCTGCGTAGGCGTTCGCGGGCCGGTGCTTGGACGCGAGCGGCTCCCACAAGCGGTGCACGTAGCCCTCCGCGGTCTCGCACAGGATCTCCCTGACGTCCTCGGTGCGCACGCCGCGCGCCCGCAGCCGCAGCGCGCAATCCACGTACGGCTGATTCATGGTCCCGGTCGCATACGGCTTGAAGGTGATGGTGTCCATGAACCACTTCTCGCCGAAGCGATCGGTCAGGACACCGTAGTCCCCTTCGACCGACCGCGCGAATCCATGGAAGAGCCCGTGAGTGCCTTCGAGCACCGTGCGCGGGCCAAGAAATCCGTTGCGACCCAGGCGCGCGGCCGCGATACCCGCCTGTGCCGCCCAGCCCGGGTGCATGCGCTTGGTCCATGCGCCCTCAGCGAGGTACTCGATGATGCCGCCCGCCATGCTGCCGGCGACTCCGAGCGCATCCACCGCCTGGCGGCGGGTGAGTCCCATCGCAATGGAGGCCGCGAGCGCCGCACCGATCGTGCCCAGTACGCTCGTTGGATGGAAACCCGCCTTGTGGATCGCCTTGGGAATGATCATCGACAGCCGGCAGGTCGCCTCGACCCCGGCGGCAATGCCGAGCAGCGCGGCGCGTCCGTCTCGCCCGAAGCGCTCGCACGCCGCGAGCACGGCCGGGATGACGACCGCGCTCGAGTGCACGGGCCCGCCCTCGAAGGTGTCGTCGAAGTCCTCGCCATGGGCCGCGGTACCGTTGATGAGCGCCGCGGTCCCGGCGTCGTAGGTTGCGGCGTGACCGATCGCGGTGCAAACGCCGCCCGCGTCCACGGCGGCGACGAGCGCTCTCATGTAATCAGTGCCGCGCGCCGCGACGCACAACCCAACGACGTCGATCAGCAGCTGCTCGGCGCGTTCCCGCACCGCCGCCGGTAGCGCTTCCCAGCGCAGCGCGCTGGCCTTGTCTGCAAGGCCTTCCGCGACCGACTGCGCGGGCGGCGCGTTCATTCGTGCGTCGCGCGGCGCTCAGCGCGCGACCGCGACGCCGCCCTCCTTCAGGATGTTCCGGGTCGTCTCCGAGAACGTCTCGCCAAACGCGCGCAGCTCAGCGCTGCGCATGTATCCATTCTCGAACATGTTGTCAGCCAGGTACTTCTGCCAGCTCGCGGTCTTGATGAAGCGGGCAAACAGGTCTTCCCAGTAGGCGACGACATCCGCGGGGACGCCCGGGGGCGCGACGATCCCCCTCACCTGCGGCACGTTGGGCACGTTGAATCCCGCTTCCTGGATGGTCGGAACATCGGGGAATGCGGGTAGCCGCTTGTCGGCGACCTGCGCGATCACGCGCATGTTGCCGGCGCGGATGTGCTCGCCCGCCTCCTGCGGCTCGATCACCATCATGTTGACGTGGCCGCCGAGCAGTGCCGCAATGCGCTCGCCCCCGCCGGGAAACGAGATGTACGCCCAGTTCGCACCCGTATTCTTCATGAGCAACTGGCGCACCACCCAATCGCGGCTGCCGAGCGAGCCGGCCGACTGCTTGAGCTGCCCGGGATTCTGCTTGGCCGCGTCGATGAAATCCTTGAGCGACTTGAAGGGGGCGTCGTTCTTCACTGCGATCACCGCCGGCTCGAGCACGAGCCGCACCACGGGCGTGAGATCGCTCATCGTGAACTTGGCTTCCTTCCGCATGATGGGGTTGGTGAACCAGATCCCGGTGAACACCGCGATGGTATGGGTCTCGCCCTGCTTCTCCGCGAGGTATGCCATCGCGGTCAGCCCCCCGCCGCCGGTCTTGTTCACGACCTGCATGCGCACCGGCATCAGGCCCTCCTTCTCCATCGCCGCCGCGATGCCGCGCGCGAATACGTCGCCGCCTCCGCCCGGGCCGGTATGAGTGACGAATTCGATCGGCTTCGCGGGCTTGAAGCCCTGCGCATGGAGCGGCAGCGCAGCCGTCGTAAGCAGAAGTGTCGCGACAAGAATGGCTGAACGATGTTTCATTTCTCCTCCTCCAGGATGATCTGTGTTCAGGACATCGCCTTCACGCGCCAGGCGTTGGCCCTTCGAAACAGTGGCGCGATCAGCATCAGGACCGTCAAAAATAACATCGTAGCCGAGATCGGTCTAGACACGAGTATCGAGAGATCTCCCTGCGACATCATCAGCGACTGGCGCAGCGCCCGTTCCATCCCGTCGCCAAGCACAAAGCCAAGGATGAGGGGCGCCGCAGGATAGTCGAGCCGCCGCATGGCGTAGCCGAGCAGCCCGAACCCGGCCAGCATCCACGCGTCGAAGAGGCTGCTCGAGACGCTGTAGACCCCGACGATCGAGATGCCGAAGATCGCGGGGTACAGGATGTAGGCCGGCAGGCGCAGAATCTGCGCGAACAGCGGAATCAGCGGGAGATTCAAGATGAGCAGCATGACGTTGCCGATGTACATGCTGGCTACGAGCCCCCAGAACAGCACCGGGTTGTCCTGGATCATGAGCGGGCCCGGCCGCAGGCCCCAGAGGATGAACGCGGCGAGCAGGATCGCGGTCGTGCCGGAGCCGGGAATTCCCAGTGTCAGCAGCGGCACCATCGCCCCGCCGGTTTCCGAATTGTTGGCCCCTTCCGGCGCCGCGACACCTTCCGGGACGCCGGTACCGAACTTCTCCGGGTGCTTAGAGACCGCCTTCTCGATCCCGTAGGAAATAAAGGAGGCGATAGTCGAGCCTGCGCCCGGCAGCACGCCGATCAGGAAGCCAACCACGGAGCCGTTCAGGAACGCGAAACGGCAGTCCTTCAGGTCCTGCCACGTGGGCATCAGGTTGCGCAGGCCCTTCGGTACCGGAAGCATCTGCGGTCCCTGCCGGACCTCCAGGTTGCCGAGCACCTCGCCGAGGGCGAACACGCCGATCGCCACGACCACGAAGTCGATGCCGTCCAGGAGCTCTGCGCTCCCGAAGGTAAAGCGCGAGGTCGAGGTGAAGAGATCAGTACCCATGCCGGCGACCCACAGCCCGACCAGCATCGCGAGCAGCGCCTTTACCATCGACTCACCCGCAAGCAGCACCACCATCGCGAGTCCCAGGCACATCAGCGCGAAGTACTCGGGCGAGCTGAAGGAAAGCGCCATCTTGGCAAGCGGCGGCGCGATCAGCATGAGCCCCACCACGCCCACGGTGCCAGCGATGAAGGAAGCGATCGCCGCGATGCCAAGCGCGGCCCCGGCGCGTCCGCGCTTCGCCATCTGGTAGCCGTCGAGGCAGGTGACGACCGAGGCCGACTCTCCCGGGACGTTGAGCAGGATGGAGGTCGTCGATCCGCCGTACTTGGAGCCGTAATAGATGCCCGCGAGCATGATGACCGCGCCGGTCGGGTCCATCCTGAACGTGAGTGGCAGCAGCATCGCAATGGTCGCCGCCGGCCCGAGCCCCGGCAGCACCCCGATCACGGTGCCGAGGAAGACGCCGACGAAGCACCACGCGAGATTGAGCGGCGACAGCGCGACTGCGAAGCCCTGCAGCATGTAGCCGAGAACGTCCACTTTTCTAGAAGCCCAGCTTGCCTACGGGCAGACCCACGTTGAGCGCGAGCGGAAACAACAGGTAGAAGCCGGCGGACATGCCCGCCGCAACGGCCAGCGCGACACCGAGCGGCCGGCGGTACATGACCGCGACGAGGAAGAACGTGAACAGGCCGAACGCCAGCAGGAAGCCCAGAACCTTAAGCAGCCCCAGGCAGAGCGCAAGGCCGGCCCACGCCGCGAGCGCCCTGCCAACCTCCCTCCATTCGACGGCTTTGGCCGAACCACTCGCGCTCTGCGCGAAACCCATCGCCGCCAGGAACAACGAGAGCGCGACCATGCACACGCCATACCACAGAGGGAAGAACCCCGGCCCCGGGCCATCCGGCCCGAGATACTCCCAGCCGCGCGCCTCGACGATGATGAAGATGCCGAGGCCCGCCAGCACGGCTCCGGACACGATGTCCCCGGGCTTGATCTTGACCTCCCCCTAGAGTTCGTAGCCTGCCTTCGCGAGAATCGCACGCGCAGCGGGCGCGGTCAGGCGCGCGATGAACTCGGTCGCCGCCTCGGCGCTCTGCGCCCGCGCGGCAAGACCCGCCGAGTACACCGTCCTGATCCCCAGAGCGCCGGGCAGCGGGCCGACGTATGTTACACCCGGGTTGGGAAGGATCTCGGTCACCTGGGTAATTCCCACCTCCAGCATGCCACGGCTCTCCGCCAGCCATTTCATGGCCGCGTACCCGTTTGGGAAATACTGCATCCGCGGCCGCACCTGCTCCACGATGCCGAGCCTGACGAGCACCTGCATGACGGCCTTGCCGGCGGTGGCTGTCGCCGGATCCGGGCAGACAACTTTGGTCGCTGCGAGCAGATTCCCGCGCAGTTTTCGCTCCTCGGACACGTCCGGAGGCGGCGTGCCGGCGCGCACCGCGACTCCAGTGGCAACCGCCCCGAGATCCCGGCGCGAGCCGGGAGCGGCATGTCCGGAGGCAATGAGCTCGTCGATCAGGGCACCGGTGAGCACAATCACGTCCACGGGCTCGCCGCCGAGGACGCGCGCCTTCATCTCACCCACCGCGCTGAACTCGGCCTTGACCCCGTTTCCCGTTTCACTCGTGAAGGCGGCGCCGATCCTCTCTACCACCGCCTGCGCCGCGCCCGCGCTCAGTATTCGCACTGCCGTCACGCCCGACCCCGCTCTGAAGCAAGGCCGAACTTTAACACCAAGCACCCCTGGATTAAGATGGATCCACGCCACCACTCATGGAGCGAGACCCCGATGGACTCCCTCGACATGCTGTCCGCCACCGAGGCCGCCGCGCGCATTGCCGCAGGCACGCTCACGTCCGAGTCACTCGTAGCGGCCTGCCTGGAGCGCATCAGCCAGCGCGAGAGCGGTGTGCAGGCATGGGCAGCCATCGACCCGGACTTTGCGCTCGCGCAGGCCCGCGCATGCGACCAGGCGCCACCCCGCACGCGCCTGCACGGCCTGCCGGTCGGGGTGAAGGACGTACTCGACACGGCGGACCTCCCGACAGAGTACGGCTCGCCCATCTATCGCGGCAACCGCGCGGCGTGCGACGCCGCGTGCGTGGCACAGGTGCGCGAGTCGGGGGGCGTCATCCTTGGCAAGACCGTGACGACAGAATTTGCCACGAGGTATCCGGGCAAGACGCGCAACCCCCGCAACCTCAGGCACACGCCCGGGGGCTCGTCGCAGGGCTCCGCCGCGGCGGTCGCGGACTTCATGGTGCCGCTCGCCTTCGGCACCCAGACCACCTCATCCGTGATCCGGCCGGCGGCGTACTGCGGCGTCGTGGGTTACAAGCCGACCTTCGGCCTGGTGAACCGCGCCGGGCTCAAGATCCTGTCGGATTCGTTCGACCATATCGGCTCGCTGACACGCACAGTCCCCGATGCGGCGCTCCTCGTCGAGGCACTGAGCGGAGCACCCGCTACCGCGTTCGACGCGGTGACGCACATGAAGCCGCGCATCGGCTTCTATCGCACGCCCTGGTGGGACCAGGCCGACCACCCGACGCAGGAGGCGCTGTTGCAGGCGGTGCCGCGCCTTGAGCTCGCCGGCGCGCGCGTCACGCGCGTCGATCTCGACAGCGAGTTCGAGCGCCTGGTCGAGGTCCAGAGCACGGTCAGCAGCTACGAGATGTTCCGGGCTCTCGCCCACGAGCGCACGCGCTTTCCCGTGCTCATCTCGGAAATGCTGATGGAACGCCTGCTCGGGGGCGGGCGCGTCGCGCGCGCGGATTACGAGGAAGCGCAGGCGATCGCGCGACGCTGCCGCGCGCACCTCACCGACGCATTTCGTGAATACGACGTCCTGCTCGCGCCGAGCGCGATGGGCGAAGCGCCGGAAGGCCTCGACTCAACCGGGGACCCGGTGTTCGGCGCCAGCTGGACAGTGCTGCATGTCCCCGCCGTCACGGTCCCGGTATTCCGCGGCCCGCGCGGTCTGCCCATGGGCGCGCAAATCATCGGCCCGCTCGGGAAGGACGGCCCGACGCTGCAATGCGCCGAGTGGGTCCACCGCACGCTGACCAGTTGAGTCTTCGGAAAATGGTCAGCGGGCCATTTGCCGCCGTCCATTTCCCCTCTCCCATCCCTCATCCCTTCCCCATCTCCCGAGGGGAGAAGGGAATCTCGAGCCTCCCCTCTCCGCTCGGGAGAGGGGCGGGGGTGAGGGCCGGAGGGGGAAGGGGTGAGGGATATTGAAACAAGTTCACGTCGCCAAGCACGCCCCGGAAGCGCACCTCGTCAAGGGCTTCCTCGAATCCAACGGGATCGCCGCTGTCGTGCGCGGCGAATTTCTCACCAGCGGCTGGGGCGAGCTGCCCGTGGACGTCTGCAGCGTGTGGATCGACGACGACCGCCAGTACGACCGCGCGCAGGCGCTGCTCATCGCGTTTCTGCGCGGCGATCTTGCGCGTGAGTTCCGCGATCAGCGCTGGCGCTGCCCGAAGTGCGGCGAGCAGCTCGAAGGCCAGTTCACGGAATGCTGGAAGTGCGGCGCCCGCCGCCCGGCATGAGCGATCCTACCTACGACATCGCACGAACTTCTGGCGCGGAGGTGATCTCCATCTCCGTCAACGCGATCACTTCCTGCGGCGTGAATCCCGGCGCCGCTTCGTCCAGCACGAACCGTTTGCCGTCCCAGCGCAGCAGCGCCAGGTCGGTGACAACATAGGTGACGCAGCCCTTCCCCGTGAGCGGGTAAGTACAACGCTTGCGCAGCTTCGGGCGGCCCTTGCTGTCGGTGTGCTCCATCACGATGACGAGGTCGCCCTTTCCCGAGAGAAGATCCATCGCCCCGCCGATGCCGCCGCGCTTCGCGTCCGCCGTGCTCCAGTTGGCAACGCTGGCGGTCTCGTCCACTTCATAGGCGCCCAGAACCACCGTATCGATCCGTCCGCCGCGCGCCATTTCGAACGACGTCACGCTGTCGAAGAACGACGAGCCGGGCTTCAGCGCGACGTACTGACCGGCGGCATTGTAGATATCCGGATCGACCTCCTGTTCCTCCGTCAGCATGTGGCCGTATCCGAGGACGCCGTTCTCGGCGTGCAGGATCACGTCGCGGTCCACGAGATAGTTCGACACCATCGTGGGGATGCCCACGCCCAGGTTTACATAGCTCCCGTCCCTCACGAGCCGGGCCGCGTTTTTCGCGATGCCCGCGCGCGTCAGTCCCGGCTTGCCGTTGTAGAGGCGCGGCTGGTCGGCCGGCCTCCGTTCCGGCCGCCGCCACAGATCGAACTTCTGCGTCGTTTTCACGACGCGAGAGATGAATATTCCCGGCAGATTGACCAGCTCCGGCGGGATCGCGCCCGGCTCCACGATCTCATCCACCTCGACGATCGCAACGCGGGCGGCCTTGGCGAAGCTGGGATTGAAATTCTGGCTGCCACCGCGGAACTGAACGTTGCCAAGCCGGTCGGCGCGATACCCGCGCAGGAATGCAAAGTCCACGCGGATCGCATGCTCGAGCACATGGGGCTTGCCATGGAATTCGCGGATCTCCTTGCCCTTCACGAGGTCGGTGCCGACGCTCGTCGGCGAGTAGAACGCGGGTATTCCCGCGCCGCCCGCGCGGCAGCGCTCGACCAGGATGCCCTGGGGCACCAGCTCGACCTCCATCTCCTCCGCGGCGATCTGGGCCTCGCTCGCGGTCGGTGTGCCAGGACGCACGGAAAACGCGGCAATCAGCTTCTTCACCTGCTTGTTCTCGGCCAGGATCTGGCCGCGTGTCGCCCCCGGGTCGCCCAGGGAGTTGCAGACCAGGCACAATTCTTTCGTCCCCTTCTTGCGCAGGGCAATGATCAGGCTCGCGGCAAAGCGATGCGCGACACTGAAACCCGCGATCGCGATCGTTGCGCCATCGGGTATGTCCGCAATCGCTTGCTCGGGCGATGCGAAGACCTTGTTCATGGTTTCCCCCCGGAGATTCGGATCATCGCTGCACCTCGCTCCTCATCAGGTCGCGCGCGCGCTCGCGCAGTACGAACTTCTGGATCTTGCCCGTGGCGTTTCGCGGCAGCTCGCCAAATACGACCCGCTTCGGCGCCTTGAAATGCGCGATGTGCTGGCGCGCCCACGCGACGAGCTCCGGCTCGGTCGCGGCGGCACCGCCCTTGAGCGTAACGAAGGCAACAGGGACTTCGCCCCACTTGGGATCCGGGCCCGCGACCACCGCCGCCTCCATCACCGCCGGGTGGGCGCAGAGCGTCCGCTCGACCTCGATCGAAGGGATGTTCTCGCCGCCCGAGATGATGATGTCCTTCGCGCGGTCCTTGATTTCGATATAGCCGTCGGCATGCATCACGCCGATGTCGCCGGTCCGGAACCAACCGTCGGGAATCGCCTTGCGCGTGGCAATCTCGTCTCGGTAGTAGCCAAGCATCACGTTGTTGCCGCGCAATGCGATCTCCCCCAGCGTCCTCCCATCCGTCGGCACGTCCTTGCCCTGAGTATCAACCACGCGCAGCTGCTGCGAGATCACATTGCCCACGCCCTGGCGTGCCTTGATGCGGGCCTGCTCCTCGATACCGAGCCGGTTCCATTCGCCGCGCCACTCGCAGATCGCAGCAGGCCCGAAGGTCTCGGTGAGACCGTAGAGGTGCGTTACGTCCATGCCGAGCTCGGTCATACGCTGCAGGATTGCAGGCGTCGGCGGAGCGCCGCCGGTCGCGACTCGTATCGATCGCGTCAGCCGGCCCGCGTCCGGGTGCCACGCCAGCATCGTAAGCACGGTCGGCGCGCCATTCAAATGCGTGACGTTCGATTCACGCAGATGCTTCCACACGACTGCGGGATCGAACTTGCGCAGGCAGAGATGCACGGCGCCCGCGGCGGTTACCCCCCAAGGAAAGCACCACCCGTTGCAGTGAAACATCGGCAGAGTCCACAGGTACACGCTGTCGCAGTCGAGGCGCGTTTCCATCGCCATTGCCAGCGCCTGCAGATAGGCGCCGCGATGGTGATACATGACGCCCTTCGGCTTGCCGGTAGTGCCGCTCGTGTAGTTGATCGAGAGCAGTCCGCGCTCGTCGGTCACCGCGCGCTGGTAGGGTCCGGTGGCGGAAAGCAGGTGCTCGTACTGGTCATCGGGCCGTCCGGCCCGCACGAGCCTCAGTCCGCCACCGACCTGCCCTTCGATGTCGCGGGCAATCGCCTCGAACTCGTAGTCATAGATCAGCACCTGCGCACCGCTATGCGCGACGATGAACGAAAGGTCCGCGGAAGTGAGGCGTGTATTGAGTGCGACCAGCACAGCGCCGGAAAACGGCACGCCGTAGTGGGCTTCCAGCAGCACGTGCGTGTTAGGCGCCAGCACCGCGACGCGCCCGCCTTCGGGGATGCCCATATTACGCAGCGCGCCGGCAAGCCGCAGGCAGCGCTCGAGAAACTCGGCGTAGCTGAAGCGGCGCTCCCCGTCGACCACAGCCTCGCGGTCCGCATAAACGCGGCCGGAACGCACCAGGAAGGAGGTCGGCGTGAGGGCTTCGAATGAAGCGGGCGCGCTCATTCAGGATCGTCAGACAGCCAGGTAGCGGTGGATCACCTGCTCGTTCGCCCACAATTCCTCGAGCGGCCCCGCAAAGCGGATCTCGCCCTTTTCCATGATATAGCCGCGGTCGGCGATGCGCCGGGCGAACTTGACGTTCTGGTCGGCGATGAGGAGGGTGACGCCCTCTCCCTGGATCTGGTGGATCGCGTTGACAAGCGCCACCACCATCAGCGGGCTCAAGCCCTCAGAGGGCTCGTCCAGAATGAGCAGCGACGGGTTCCCCATCAGGGCCCGCCCGATGGCAAGCATCTTCTGCTCTCCGCCCGAGAGGCCGGCACCGTGCTTGCGCCGGAGCTCGACCAGCACCGGGAAGAGGCCGTAGACGTGCTCCATCGTCCAGCGCCCGCGGCGGCGCGTGACGCGCGGAACGATCTCCAGGTTCTCCTCGACCGTCAGCTCCGCAAAGATCCGCCGGTCGTCGGGGACGTAGCCGATCCCGAGCCGCGCGACCTCGAAGGGCTGGCGTCCCGCGATCGCCTCCCCGTTGAACTCGATCCGCCCACTACGCGGCGGCGTGAGCCCGACAATGCTGCGCAGCGTGGTGGTCTTGCCGGCTCCGTTCCGGCCGAGCAGGCAGACCACCTCCCCCGCCTCGACTCCGAAGGACACCCCGTGGATCACCGGGCCCGCACCGTAGGCGGTCACCAGGTCGCGGACTTCGAGTATCACGATGCCGTTTCCTCGCCCAGGTAGACTTCGCGCACTTCGCGGTTGTCCCGGATCGCCCCGGGCGGCCCCTCGGCCAGCACCTGCCCCCGGTTCATCACGACGATCCAGTCGGCGAGCGTGAACACGACATCCATGTCGTGCTCGACGATGACGAAGGTCGTGTGCCGCTCGGCGGCGAGCTTGCGGATGAGCTCCAGCACCGCTGCGCGCTCGAGGGGGGTCAGTCCCGATGACGGCTCGTCGAGGAAACAGAGCTCGGGCGTGGGCGCAATCGCGATGCCGAGCTCCAGCAGCCGTTGGTCCCCGTGCGAGAGCGCGCCGGCGCGGGCGTGTGCGTGCTCGAGCAGGTTGATCTCGCGCAGAATCCCGCGCGCTTCCGCCACCGCCTGCTCCTCCCGCTCGACCGTGGACAGGACAATGCCGGTGCGCCCGCGGCGGGAAAGCACCGGCACGAGAACATTTTCCAGCACGGAAAGTTGCGGGAAGATGTTCATGATCTGGAAGGAGCGGGACAGCCCCTTGCGTATCCGGTGATGCACGGGAAGGCGCGTGATCGCCTCGCCCTTGAAGTACATCGCTCCCGAATCGGGAGACAGCGCGCCGGTGGCGAGGTTGATCAGGGTCGTCTTGCCGGCGCCGTTCGGCCCGATCACCGCGGTCAGCCGTCCCGCGGGGATGACAAGGGACATCCCGTTGATGGCGGCGAACTCGCCGAAGCGCTTCGAGACGCCTTCAATCCTTAGCAGTTCCATGGCGCTCCCGCACGAAGAATCCCATGACGCCGCCGGGGAAGCCCATCACCAGGGCGACCACGATGACGCCGAACCAGATGAGCCAGTATTCCGTGAAGCGGACGATGACGTCCTTGATGACGAAGAAGAGAAACGCGCCGACGATGGGCCCGCCGAAGACGTGGACGCCGCCCAGCAGCGTCGCCAGCACCGGCTCGGCCGACGTGCTCCAGTGCGCAATGGGCGGCGTTACCGTGTTCTCGAGCGGCGTCAGCAGCGCGCCCGCCAGTCCGGCGTAGGTTCCCGCGATGGTGAACGCCGCCAGGCGGTACTTGCGGACCGGCACTCCCGCGGTTTCGGCGCGGCTCTCGCTGTCCCGGATCGCCTGCAAGGTCAGCCCGAGGGGCGAGCGCACGAGCCGGTGCATGGCCAGGATCGCCGCGAGCGACAGAATCAGCACCACGTAGTAATAGTGTCCGAGCGCCGACACATTGATGCTGAAGACTCCCGGTATCTCCAGGGGCGCGCGCGGGATCCCCACCAGCCCGTCGTCCCCGCCGGTGAAGTCCCGCCACTTCCAGGCGATGGAAAAGATCATCATGCCGAACGCGAGCGTCAGCATCGAAAAATAGATGCGCGTGTGACGGACCGAAAGGATCCCGAGCAGAAACGCCCCGATCGCGGCCACTGCGACGCCGCCTGCAAGACCGAGAAAGAGATTCGGCACCGCCAGGAGGATCTTGGCACAGCCATAGGCCCCGAGCGCGAAGAAGCCGGCCTGTCCGAACGACAGCAGGCCGGTATAGCCGAAGAGCAGATTGAAGCCGACGGAGAACACCGCCAGGATCAGGATCTGCATGGCGAGGTACACCGGATAGCGCCCGGCAACGAGCGGCAGCAGGAACAGCGCCACCACGAGCACGACGAGAAGGACCAGCATCCCCCCTCTCCGCTTCGGAGAGGGGTGGGGGTGAGTGGTGAGCATCGGCGTTGCCATGTCGCTCCTCAGCGAGCAAACAGCCCCTGCGGGCGAATGAGAAGGACGACTGCCATGATCACGAAGATGAAAAAGAGCTCGAACACGGGGAAGAACAACGTCCCGTAGGCGCTCAGGATGCCGACGATGAGCGAGCTGAAGAACGCGCCCTTGAGGTTGCCGAGGCCACCGATGACGGTGATGATGAAAGCCTGGATGATCATCGAAGCCCCGATTCCCGGGGCGACCACGCGCACCGGGATGCCGATCGCGCCGCCAAGCGCGGCGAGCATCGCGCCGAACACGAACACCGCGGAAAACACCCGCGGGACGTTGACGCCGATGGCGCTCGCCATCTCGCGGTCCGAGGCTGTGGCCCGCGTGATCCGGCCCCACCACGTCTTCTCGAAGATCAGCCACAGGGCGACGGCAACGAAGAGCCCCACCGCGATCACGAAGGCGTTGTAGACGGGGAAGGCCCGGCCGAACATCGGCCACGACCCGTCGAGGAACGCGGGTATCGGCGGGATCTTAAACACACCGCCCCAGATGATCTTCACCGCGTCGTCGAGGATCAGGATGAAGCCGAAGGTGAGCAGCAGCTGGTAGGCCTCGTCGATATGGTAGATGCGCCGGAGAAATCCACGTTCCATCACGTAGCCGAGCAGCCCGGTGCCCGCCAGGCTCAGCAGCACGGCGAGCCCGAACGGTAGGCCCAGCTGGCCGTAGAAGGTGTACGCCAGGTAGGCGCCCACCATGAACAGGCTGCCGTGAGCGAAGTTCACGATCCGCAATACCCCGAAGATGATCGTGAGCCCGGCCGAGATCAGCCACAGGTACATGGCGAGCGACAGCCCGATGAGGCCCTGGAAGGCGATATTCTCCATGGCACGCAAGAGAAAGGGCCCCGGCCGGGGCCCTTTCCTGTCGACGCGGTTACTTGGTTGACTGGACCGGCGTGAACGGCGGATACCGGTAGTAGTCCTTGGCTTCGAATACTCTCAGGTCGCCGAGCACCGGGATCGGGTACTTCGGGTCCATCATGGGGCGCCCGGCCGGAACGTTGTAGACGAACTGCTGGTCCTCGGCCCTGAATACCCGGACTCCGCCGGGATTCCTGATCTGCATTCCCTTCAAGGCGCCGATGACCTTGTCGGTCTCAAGGCTCTGAGCCTTCTCGACCGCGGCTTTCATGATGAAGAGCGCGGAATACGTCGTCTCGGCGGAGTAATTGGGGAACCGCGCCCAGCGCTTCCGATAGCGCTCGATGAAGGCCTTGTTCTCGGCGGTGTCGGGCCAGTTGTGGATGTAGCGCGCCGTCGCCCAGAGCTTGCCCTTGAACCGGTCCTTGCCCACTTCCGCCGATATTCCTTCCAGCACGTCGACCGAGCCGCCCATGGCCTGCCACCAGACCTGGATGTTGTCGAACACGCCCTGGATCAGGGATTGCCGCAGCAGCATGACCGCTTCTCCCGCCCACGGCGTGGCGAAAATCGCGTCCGGCTTCTGCGCCATCACGGCCGCGATGTGTGGCGAAAAATCGAGCGTCAGGAACGGCGCCCAGGCTTCACCCACGAATTCCACGTCCGGCCGGTATTTCCTCAGGGTGTCCTTGAACATGTTCCAGGCCACGTAGCCGTACTCGTAGTCCGCGCCGATGTTGGCCCAGCGCTTGATGTCCTTCCGGTCCTTGAAGATCAGCGCCGCGGTGATCGCGTCCTGGTAGATGGGGACGCTCACCCGGACGATCTCCTTGATGCCCTTCGCCGCGACCAGCTCCTCGGTCAGCCGGTGGGTGGCCGCGTGCGTGAAGAAATGGATTCTCTTCAGTTCCGCGAGCACCGGCCCCATCGCCATGGCAACGCCACTCGAGTCGGTGCCGACCGTGAAATGCGCGCCCCAGTCCGTCACCAGCAGCCGGGCGTTCCGCACGCCGGTCGCCGCTCGGTTCTCGTCGTCAAGAAAGCGGGTCTCGACCTTGCAGCCGAGGACGCCGCCCGCGGCGTTGATCTCCTCGGCGGCCATGGTCGCCCCCATTTCGATCTGACGCCCGTAATCCGCATGAGGGCCGGAAGCCGCCCCCTGCACGCCAACCTTGATCGCGGGCACGCCGAGCTTGCACTGCGCCTGCGCAAGGCCAAGTGGAAGCAGCAACAGGGAAACCAAGAACAGGAAGTTCAGAACGGCAAGCGACTTTTTCATGATGGCCTCCTCCTGGGGAAGAACAGCGATAGGGGACGGTTCGAAGGCTTGCTGCGACTCTAGGGAGGCGCCGTCCCCCTGTCAACAACGGGATCTAGAAGATGTTGCCGCGCTCGTACTGGGACGGCCAGGGAATCTTCGCCTTCAGCGCCCTGGCGGCGTGCAGCGGCCAATACGGGTCATTCAGAAACGCACGCGCCATCACGATGAGGTCGGCCTGTCCGTCGGTGATGATCTTCTCGGCCATCTCGGGGGCGGAGATCATCCCCACGGCGCAGGTCGCGATGCCGGCCCGGCTGCGGATCGCCGCCGAGAACGGCACCTGGTAGCCGGGAAAGGCTCTCACCTTCTGGCGCGGGTCCACTCCGCCGCTCGAGCAATCGATGAGGTCCACCTTTCCGCCGCTCTTCAGCACCTGCGCGAGCTTCACGCTCGACTCCAGGTCCCATCCGCCTTCCATCCAGTCGGTGCATGAGATCCGCACGAACAGGGGCTTGTCGTCCGGCCACTCCGAGCGCACGGCGTCGATGACCTCGAGCAGGAAGCGGATGCGGTTCTCGAAGCTGCCGCCGTAGCGGTCAGTGCGGCGGTTCGCAATCGGCGACAGGAACGAAGAGATCAGGTACCCGTGCGCGCCATGCAGCTCGATCGCTTCGAATCCCGCCTCGCGCGCGCGCCGGGTCGAAGCTGCGAACTTGGAAACGATGTCCGCAATTGTCGCCGCGTCCATCTCCTGCGGGACCGGGTGCCCAACCCCGAACGGCACCGCGGACGGCGCGATGATGGGCCAGCCGCCCTGCGCCGGCGTGAGCCCTTTGCCCCCTTCCCAGGGTCTTGTCACGGACGCCTTGCGCCCGGCGTGAGCGAGCTGGATTCCCGCCACCGCCCCTTGCGTCTTCACGAAGCGCGCGATGCGCGCCAGCGCGTCGCGCTGCGTGTCGTTCCACAGGCCCATGCATCCCGCGGTAATGCGGCCGCGCGCTTCCACGTTCGTCATCTCCACGAACACGATGCCCGCGCCGCCCACCGCCCGCGAGGCAAGGTTCTGGAAATGCCAGTCGTTCGCCACGCCGTCGGTCGCCGAGTACTGGCACATCGGGGAAACCATGATGCGGTTGCGCGCCGTGACCGACCGCAACGCGATCGGCCGGAAGAGCTGCGGAACAGAAGCCGCGGGGGTCGGGGCGGGTTGCGATTTCGTGTCCATATTTCCGCGGCGTGCCGGTCCGGTAACAGGGGCGCACAAGCTTAACCCATGGTAGATTCCGCGAGCAAAGCTACGGCTCTGCGCACCGCTTATGCGACGCCTGTGAACGCCGAGGAAGCCAGGATACGGCTCGAGGAGGCCGCCCGCCACCGCGATGCCGGTCGACTCGAGGAAGCCGGATCCTTGTATTCCGCGATCATCTCCGGGCTTCCTCGCGACAGCGAAGGGCAGCAGGAACTGTTCAACGCATACGAGGAGCTCATCAGGATTCGGGGGCGGGAGGGACGCACCGCGCGCGCGCTACGCCTGTTCCGGCAGTATGTCGGCGACTGCGCGCCCGTATGCGATCCGGCTTACGACCAGATGTATGAAGAAGGGTTACTCGCCACGAAGACGCCACCGGTACCCCTTCGGCGGCGGCAGCGGTTTCACACACTGGTGCAGCTGTTCCGGCAAACGTTGCCCCTCGAAGGATGGGTGGCGGAATGTGGATGCTTTCGCGGACTTTCCTCCTACCTGCTCTGCAGTACCCTGAAGGGAGCGGACGGTGGCTTCATCGGCAGGGGCTACCGGATCTTCGACTCCTTCATGGGCCTGAGCGCGCCTCAGCCCGAAGACGCCATTGCGGACACTGAGCCGGACGCGGAGGAGATCCGAGGTACGGCACGGGCCGGTCGTCTCGCCGCCCCGCTCGACCACGTGAAGGCAGCTCTGTCCTCGTTTCCGCACATCGAATTCTTTCCCGGGTGGATACCTGAGGCATTTCCCGATGACCCCGGGGCCCGTTACCGCTTCATCCATGTGGATGTGGATCTCTATCAGCCGACACGCGACAGTCTGGAGTACTTTTCCCCCCGAATGACTCCGGGCGGGATCATCGTCTGCGACGACTATGGTTGGCCCGGGGCGCGCAAAGCGGTGGAGGAATTCAGCGCGCGGGCGAGTATTCCATTCAGGGTCACATCGCACCACCAGGCATGGTTCGCGTACGGCGCCTGACTGTGGATGGTTGTAAGCTAGACGCCTTTCCTGACACGTCACGGATAGTTATGAGCAAGCACAAGCCGATCCGCACGGATATCGCCTGGAGCACGCCCTCCACCATCACGGTCAAGGGCTTCGACCTGTGCAAGGACATCCTCGGCACCCTTTCCCTCGGCGACATCGCGTTCCTCGAGTTGACGGACCGCCTGCCCACGACGCGGGAATCGGTCGTTTTCAACGCGATCGCGGTGACGCTGGTGGAACATGGGCTTACGCCGAGCGCTATCGCGACGCGCATGACCTACACCGGCGCGCCGGAAGCGATGCAGGCGGCGGTTGCGGCGGGTTTGTGCGGGCTGGGGAGCGTTTTCGTCGGCAGCATGGAAACCGCGGCGCGCATGCTGCAGGAAGCGCTACCCGATCCTTCCAGGAAGGCGGATTTCGATCAGCTTGCGCGCGCAATCGTCGAGCGCTTCCACGGCCGCAAGCAGGCCGTTCCGGGAATCGGGCACCACCTGCACAAGCCGGAGGATCCGCGCGCGCCGCGGCTGTTCCAGATCGCTGCCGAGAACGGCTTCGACGGTCCCTACATCAAGCTGATGAAACGGGTGGCAAAGGAAGCGGAAGCGGTCTATGGCAAGTCTCTACCCATCAACGCAACCGGTGCCATTGCCGCGATCGCAAGCGAGCTGAAGTTGCCGTGGAAGATCGTCCGCGGCGTCGGCGTGATGGCGCGCGCGATCGGGCTCGTCGGCCACATCCTGGAAGAGATGCGCGAACCGATGGCGCGCGAGATCAAGGCGCGGGCGGAGGAAGAAGCTACCGCCCACCTGCGGAAGGCGTGACCGATTCTAAGCGGACCTGCGCCGCTCGAACGAGATTGCACCAGCCGACTTCAGCGCGTCGATGTCCTCCTTGGTGAGGCCGAGCTCGAGCAGGATGCTTTCGGTATGCTCGCCGACCTCCGGAACCGAGCCGATACGCGCCTCGAAGGCGTCGTGCGTCGCCGGCGGCAGCAGCACCGGCAATTTCCCCTTGGGCGAGTCCATCTCGCGCCACCGGTTCCGCGCCTTGAGCTGCTCGTGCGACCACACCTCCTCGGGCGTGTTCATGTGGGCGTTCGCGATGCCCGCGGCGTCGAGCTTTTCGACGACCTGCGGCGTCGTCAGCTTCAGGAATACCTTGTCTATTAGCGCGGTGATCTCCGCTCGGCAGCCGTTGCGCTTGATATTGCTGTTGTAGCGCGCATCGGTCGAGAGCACGGGCTGCTCGAGGACCTTCTCGCAGAACGTCGCCCATTCGCGCTCGTTCTGCAGCCCGAGCATCACGCTCTTCCCGTCGCCGGTACGGAAGCGTCCGTAGGGAACGATCGTGGCATGGTCGGGGCCAGTGCGTGGGGGTGCCGCGCCGCTGAAGTGCGTGTAATAGAGCGGATAGCCCATCCACTCGCCGAGCGCTTCCAGCATCGTGACCTCGATACGCCCGCCCTTGGCGCTCTTCTCGCGTTGCAGAAGCGCCGTCAGGATTCCCGAATAGGCGTACATGCCCGTCGCGATATCGGCGATGGAGATGCCGACCTTGCTGGGAGACTCCGGAGTGCCGGTAACGGACAGCACGCCCGCCTCGCTCTGGACCAGCAGGTCATAGGCCTTCTTGCGCGCGTACGGCCCGCTGTCCCCGTAGCCCGATATGTCGCACACGATGAGCCGGGGATACTTCGCCAGCAGGTCCTCCGCGGAAAGGCCCAGGCGTTCAGATGCCCCCGGCGCGAGATTCTGGATGAAGACGTCGGCACGCTCGATCAGCCGCTCGAGGATATCCTGCGACCGGGCGTGCTTGACGTCGAGCGCCAGGCTCTCCTTGGAACGGTTGAGCCACACAAAGTGCGAAGAGAGGCCCTTCACCGTCTGGTCGTAGTCGCGCGCGAAGTCGCCGACCCGCGGCCGCTCGATCTTGATCACGCGCGCGCCAAGGTCGGCGAGGTGGCGCGTCGCAAACGGCGCCGCCACCGCCTGTTCCAGCGATACGACCGTCACGCCATCAAGAGGTCTCATGCTTGCGGCTCAATCCTCAATCCTCAATCCTAGAATGACCTCGGCATGCCGAGCACGTGTTCTCCGATATACGACAGGATCAGGTTCGTGGAGATCGGCGCCACCTGGTAGAGCCGCGTCTCGCGGAACTTGCGCTCCACGTCGTATTCTGCCGCGAACCCGTAGCCGCCGTGCGTCTGAAGGCAGGCGTTTGCCGCCTCCCAGGACGCATTGGCGGCGAGAAACAGCGCCATGTTCGCCTCCGCTCCGCAGGACTTGCCGCCGTCAAAGAGCGCCGCCGCCTTGTAGCGCATGAGGTCCGCGGCCTGCACGTTCGCGTAGGCCCGCGCGATCGGGAACTGGATGCCCTGGTTCTGGCCGATGGGACGATCAAATACCACCCGTTCCTTCGCGTAGGCCGTCGCCTTGTCGATGAACCAGTAGCCGTCACCGATGCACTCGGCGGCGATCAGGATGCGCTCGGCATTCAGACCGTCGAGTATGTACTTCAGCCCCTTCCCCTCCTCGCCAACCAGGTTTTCAGCCGGGACCTCGAGGTTGTCGAAGAACAGCTCGTTGGTCTCCTGGTTCGCCATGTTGCGGATGGGCTTGATGGTGAGCCCCTTCCCCACCGATTGCCGCAGGTCGACGATGAAGACCGAAAGCCCTTCCGATTTCTTCCTGACGCGGTCGATCGGGGTCGTGCGCGCGAGCAGGAGCAGCAGGTCCGAATGCCGTACGCGCGAGATGAATACCTTCTGTCCGTTAACAATGTAGCGGTTGCCCTTTTTCACCGCGACGGTCTTGAGCTTGGTCGTGTCCGTGCCGGCGGCGGGCTCGGTCACCGCCATGGACTGCATGCGCAGCTCGCCGCTCGCAATCCCGGGCAGATAGCTCCGTTTTTGCTCTTCGGAAGCATGCCGGAGCACGCATCCCATGACGTACATCTGGCCGTGCACCGCGCCGGCAAAGGCCCCGGAGCGGCTGATCTCTTCCAGGATGATCGACGCTTCGGTGACAGACAGTCCCGAGCCGCCGTACGCCTCGGGTATCAGCGCCGCGAGCCAGCCCGCCTCGGTCAGGGCCTTCACGAAAGCGTCGGGATAAGCGCGCTCCTCGTCGATCTTGCGCCAATACTCGCCGCCGAACCGCTTGCACAGCTCGCGGACCGCGTCGCGCAGCTCGCTGTGATCGTTCTGTCCGGAGTCGGCCTTCATTGACGCGCCGCAGGAATGATGGAAAATACGGCTGATTATAGATGGAAACGGCGCGCGGCCGTTTTCGGGGGAGGAAAATCGATGTACGTCACCAGCAGCAAGCGACTGACGCTCGCCGGCGCGAGAAAGATGATGGATACCGCCACCGCGAGAGCGGAAAAGGCCGGGCACGCCATCGCAGTCGCCATCGTGGACGCCGGCGGCCATCCGTTGCTCATCCAGCGTATGGACGGCGGCCGCTTCCACACTGTGCACTCCTCCACGACAAAGGCGGTGTGTGCCGCATCGAACAAGCGGCCGACCACGATGAAGGGCGCCGCCGGGCAGTCGCTCGATACGATGCACGCCCTCGGGCTCGCGCTCGCGGCGGGCACCGAGCGCTGGACGGCGATGGAAGGCGGCTACCCGATCATCTTCGACGGCGAGTGCGTGGGGGGCATTGGGGTCTCCGGCGCTACCTGGGAACTCGACGACCAGTTCGCGCGAGACGCGGTGGAAGCCATCGGCGCGACCTTCAGGATAGACCGGTGACCGATGGCGAATAGCCCCTTAAGAGTGGCGTGCATCGGTATGGGCTGGTGGTCGGACGTCCTCGCCGACGCCATGAAGCGCTCGGGAAAGTTCGAGATCGCGACCTGCTACACGCGCTCGACCGAGAAACGGCAGGCGTTCGCGAAGAAATACGGTTGCACGGCGTCACCGAGCTACGAGGCGATCCTCACCGACCGCACCATCGAAGCGGTCGTGAATACCACGCCGAACAACGTCCACCGCGAGACGACGTGCGAAGCCGCGCGGGCCGGCAAGCATGTGTTCCTCGACAAGCCGATTGCCAACACGGTCGCCGATGCGCGGGCCCTCACCGCGGAATGCCGCAAGGCCGGCGTCGTGCTGGCGCTGGGCTACCAGCGGCGCAAGGAGACCCACTTTCGGTGGATCCGCAAGCAGATCGACGACGGCGTCTTCGGCAAGCTCGTCAATGCCGAAGCCAACATCAGCCGCGACCGGCTGGGCCAGTTCCAGCCGGGCTCGTGGCGCTACACCGCGGAAGGCATGCCGGGCGGGGTGATGCTGCAGATCGGCATCCATTACACGGATGTGCTCGAGTACATGATGGGTCCCATCAAGGCGGTGCGGGGCAGCCTGGCGCAGCTGGTGCTGCCCGGCGAGAACCCGGACATCGCGAGCATGATCATGGAGCACGAAAACGGCGCGCTCTCCACGCTCAATGCGTGCTATGCATCCGCGTCCGAGTACTACCTCATGAACATCTATGGCAAGGAAGCCACCGCCTATTACGACCTGCACCAGGGCCTGCGCTTTCTCAAGCGCGGCACGAACACCGCGAATCCGGTATCGTGCGCAAAGAACGACACGATCGTCGAGGAACTCGAGGAGTTCGCCGACGCCGTGCACGGGAAAGGAAAACCGGAGATGGACGGCGTGAAGGGAACCGATTCGCTCGCTGTATTGCTGGCGGGTATCCGCTCCGCGCGCGAAGGGCGGCGTGTCGAAGTTGCAGAAATCCTGAACGGCAGCAACACGAGATAGCGCCATGCAGAAGAAGGTCGAATTGCAGGCAACGGGCACCGGGTCACGCGTTTCAGCGTCATGGCCTGACGACATTCACGGCGTGCTCGTCAGCATGGGCGTGAAGCAGGTCGGCTACGTTCCGGATTCCGGGCACGCGCGGCTGATCGACCTTGTGCGCGCGGATCGGGGCATGCGTGCCATTCCGCTCACGACCGAGGAGGAAGGTGTCGCGCTCGCGGTGGGTGCCTGGCTCGGCGGTGAAAGGAGCGCGCTGCTCATGCAATCGAGCGGTGCAGGCAACTGCATCAACATGCTGGGCATGGTGAACGAGTGCCGCGTGCCGTTGCTCGCGCTCGTCACGATGCGCGGCCACTGGGGCGAGTTCAATCCCTGGCAGGTGCCGATGTCGCAGGCCACGGTGCCGTCGCTCGAAGCGATTGGCGTGGTCGTACACAAGGTGGATCGCGCCGCCGAAGTCGGCGATATCGTGGCCGCAGCCGCGAGGCTCGCGTTCAATACCTGCCGCATGGTCGCGGTCCTCATCTCGCAGCGCATCGTCGGTGCGAAAGAATTCAAGTGAAGCAGTGATGAAGTGATGAGAGACCTTGTCAGGGAAAACCATGGCGGCACGTAAGAAACCAACGCTCGACCGGCGCAGGGTCGTGGCTGAAATCCTGAAGCAGCGCGGCGATGCGTTGGTGGTCGCCGGACTTGGCGCGCCGACCTGGGATACGGCCGCGGCGGGCGACTCCCCGCTCAATTTCTATACCTGGGGCGGCATGGGTGGCGCGGCAATGATCGGCTTGGGGCTTGCGCTTGCCCAGCCGAAGCGCCGCGTGCTCATCATCACGGGTGACGGAGAGCTCCTGATGGGGCTCGGCTCGCTCGCGACGATCGCCGTGCAGCGGCCCCGCAACCTCGCGTTGATCGTCATGGACAATGAGCGCTATGGCGAGACCGGAATGCAGGATACTCACACCCGCTTCGGCGTGGACCTGGCAGGCATGGCGAAGGCGGCCAGCTTTCGCGCATCGGGAACTGTCTACAGCGCTGCGCAACTCAAGAACTGGATTCCCCGCCTCCACCGCCAGGCCGGGCCCGTGTTCTGCGACATCAAGGTGGCGATACAGCCGGCGCCGATGGTACTCCCCGCGCGCGACGGTCCCACGCTCAGGAATCGCTTCCGCGAGGCCTTGCTCGGGGCGGGCGAGGCATACAGGTAAAGGCTCTCATGGACACCCCGGCCGCCACGCTCGCCCGCTACAGGATGTTCATCGGCGGGGAATGGGTCGAGGCGGCCTCCGGCCAGACCTTTCCGAGCGACAACCCGTTCACCGGCAAGCCGTGGGCGCTGATTCCCCGTGGCGGCGCCGCGGACGCCGATCGCGCGGTGCGCGCCGCGCACAAGGCATTCACCACCGGTGAGTGGCCGAAGTTGAACGCCTCCCGGCGCGGCCAGCTGCTGCGCAAGCTCGGCGACCTGATCGTAGAGAAGTCGAAGGCCCTCGCGGAAATCGAAGTTCGCGACAACGGCAAGCTCTACGCCGAGATGAGCGCGCAGACCGCCTACATGGCGCAGTGGTACTACTATTACGGTGGGCTCGCCGACAAGATCGAGGGGCATGTCATCCCCACCGACAAGCCCGACATGCTCAATTACACGCGCTACGAGCCGCTCGGCGTCGTGGCCGCGATCACGCCGTGGAACTCCCCCCTGCTGCTGACCGCGTGGAAGCTCGCGCCCGCGCTCGCGGCCGGCAACACGGTCGTGCTCAAGCCTTCCGAATTCACCTCGGCCTCGGTCCTGGAGTTCATGAAGCTGATCGAGCAGGCCGGAATCCCGCCGGGTGTGGTCAATGCCGTGACCGGGTTCGGGCCTGACGTCGGCATGCCGCTCGTGGAGCACCCGCTGGTCGCAAAAGTCGCGTTCACGGGTTCCGACCGCACCGGCACGCTCATCTACCAGACCGCGGCCAAAGGCCTGAAACGCGTCAGCATGGAGTTGGGCGGCAAGTCCCCCAACATCGTGTTCGACGACGCGCACCTCGACAACGCGATCAAGGGCGTGGTCTCCGGCATCTTTGCCGCCACCGGCCAGACCTGCATCGCCGGCTCACGGCTCCTTGTCCAGAGCAGCATCCACGACGCGTTTGTCGAGAAGCTCGTTGCCTTCGCGAAAACCGCGAAGATGGGCAACCCGATGCGTCTCGACACCCAGGTCGGTCCCGTCACCAACCCGCCTCAGTACAAGAAGATCCTCGACTACATCGACATCGCCCGCGGCGAGGGGGCGAAGCCGGTCCTGGGCGGTGGCAAGGCCACGCGGCCGGAATGCGGCGAGGGCTGGTTCGTCGAGCCCACCATCTTCACCGGCGTGAAGAACTCGATGCGCATCGCGCAGGAGGAGGTCTTCGGACCGGTGCTCTCCGTGATTCCCTTCCAGGACGAGGTAGACGCGGTCGCAATCGGCAACGACGTGGTGTACGGACTCGCTGCCGGGGTGTGGACGCAGAACATGCGCCGTGCGCTTGCCATGGCGGAACGGCTGCAGGCCGGAACGGTGTGGGTCAACACCTACCGCGCGGTGTCCTACCTCTCGCCGTTTGGCGGCTACAAGAGGAGCGGCCTCGGGCGCGAGAGCGGGCAGGAGATGATCAAGGACTACCTGCAGGTCAAGAGCGTCTGGTTATCCACCGCCACCGAGGTGCCGAATCCCTTCGTGCTGCGGTGATGAGTGATCAGAATCGGCCTCATCTCGGACACGCACGGACTCTTGCGCGACGAGGCCGTGGCCGCCCTGGACGGGTGCCACCATATCCTCCACGCGGGTGATATCGATACGCCCGAGGTTCTGGCCAGGTTGCGGCGCCTGGCACCGGTGACCGCGGTGCGCGGAAACAACGACCGGGGATCGTGGGCGAAGTCTATACCCGCGTACGAGGTCGTCGAGTTCGGCGCGGTTTCGGTTTACGTCCGGCACGATCAGTCGGAGCTCGACATCGATCTGGCCGGAGCCTGTTTTCGCGTGATGGTTTTCGGGCACTCGCACAAGCCCGCCGTCGAGCGCCGGGAAGGCATCTTGTTCGTCAATCCGGGCAGCGCCGGCCCGCGGCGCTTCAAGCTGCCGGTTGCGGTGGGGGAACTGCTGATCGCGAGCGACCGGGTGGACGCCCGGATCATCGAGCTCGGAGTTACTTAATCGTGATGTTGGCCGCCTTGATGACCTTGCGGTACTTGTCGAGCTCAGTCGCCATCAACTTGGTGAGCTCCGCGGGCGTGGTGGTCACCGCATCCGCGCCGTTGCGCTCGAACGGCTCCTTCATCTCCGGCGACTTCGCGATTGAGGTGAGCTCGCCATAAAGCTTCTTCAACACCGGGTCCGGCGTGCCCTTCGGCGCAAAGAACCCGAGCCACAACGACACCTCGAATCCCGGGAAGCCGGACTCGGCAACCGTCGGCACATTGGGAAGCGCGGAGGAGCGCTTGGCGGTCCCGACGGCAATCGGGTGCAGCTTGCCCGCCTTGGCCTGCGGCAGTACCGCCGGCATGCTGCCGAAGAGAGCCTGCACCTCCCCGCCCATCGTGGCGGTACCCGCGGGGCCGTTGCCTTTGAACGGCACATGCACGATGTTGATGCCCGCAGCGAGCTTCAGCATCTCCATCGCGATCTGCGTGGTCGTGCCTGCTCCAGCTGACGCGTAATTGAGCTTGCCCGGCTGGGACTTGACCAGATCGATGAACTCCTTGAGCGTCTTTGCCTTGACGCCGGGGTTCAGAACCAGCAGGTACGGCGTGGACGCCACCAACGTGATCGGCGCAAAATCCTTGACCGGATCATATTTCACGTCAGGAAATATCGCTGGCGCGATCACATGGGTGCTGGTAGTGCCCATGGTGAGCGTGTAACCGTCCGCGGGGGCCCGGGCCGCGATCTCGGTGCCGATAGTGCCGCCCGCCCCGCCGCGGTTATCCACCACGACTTGCTGGCCGATGCGCTCGGAGAGCTTCTGCCCCACCAGCCGGGCGATGATGTCGGTCGAGCCGCCCGGCGGGAACGCCACGATCAGCCGGATGGGCTTGGTCGGATAAGCCTGGCCCGTGCCCTTCGCAGGGGCTTGCGCATGCACCGCAAGGGGCATCGCGGCAAGCAAGGCGCTCAACAGCAGATTGCGCAACAGTCCGTTCATGGATTCCTCCAGTTGTCTTGAGTGCGGAGGCGCAGAGCACCCCGCCAGCAGCAGGGCGGATTATGCACGAAACGGTGGCGCCTCGCCGTGAGCGGCGAGCCGGAGGAAGCAGCTACTGGAGGGTACGTCTCAGCGGCAGGTGGGTAGCTGGCTGAGATTCGCTTCGGGGTCCGAAGCAGCGCGGTTCGAGGCTTTCGCGGACGAGGCGAGCTTTTCCGCTGTCTCGGCTGACTTCTCTTTGGAGGCGATCGGGTTCGGTTCCTTGATCTTTCCGGGAGGCACGAGCCCGGCCAGAGACGCGGAGTTGGTCCTCCCGGGGGCATTCAATGCGCCCGCAGGCAGACCGACGTTGGTCACGACCGCCTCCGGCACCCCTAACCCCAGGTTCACGCTGGGCACCGCCGCGGGCTGCGCCCGGTTCCCGCCTTTCTCTGCGCGTGCAACGCCGTGACCCGCCAACGTCAGTATGGCGAGCAACGCCAGGATGATCGGTACCCGTTTATCCATAGGAGAGACCTCAGGCATTTGGGGGGATTACATTCAAGACTCGTGCCAGGTCGGGGTGCCTTGGAGGTAATAATACAACCTATTGATTTAAAAAGTATTGTGCTTCAGATTCAAGGGGTAAATTCGGCGGGCGCGCATACCGAACTCGACGATTCCCCGGCCGGAGTCAGAATCCCGACAATTTGACCCGGACCGGACCCGGCTTCAATCGAGCCAGCCGCTGGATTTCGCGTCGGCGAGAACCCGCTCGACGATCCGGCTCGCGTGGCCGGTGTAGGTCGTCGGGTCAAGCGCCGCGCGCACCGCATCGGAGGTCATCGCCTCCTTCACCCGGCTGTTTTCCAGCAAGGCCTGCTCGAAGGTCGTTCCCTGCTCGATGCCGCGCATGGAGGCTTCGTACACCAGATCGTGCGCGGTCTGCTTGCCGACCTTCTCCGAGAGCGCGAACATCACGCGCTCCGAAAGCAGGAACCCGCCCAGCAGATCGAGGTTGCGGCGCATCCGCGGCGCATCCACCGCTAATCCGGAGAGCACGCCGTTCATCATCGCGAGCAGGCCTCCGGCCATGAGGCAGGTCTCGGGCAGGGTCTTCCATTCGCCGCGCCACGCCGAGCCGTCGCGCTCGTGCTCGATCACCATGCACTCGAGCATGAACGTCGCGTTGTAGCGCAGCGCCCGGCTCACGGCGACCGCCGCTTCGCAGGTCGAGGGATTGCGCTTGTGCGGCATGGTGGATGATCCGACCTTGCCGGCGCTGAACGGCTCGAAGACTTCGCCGATCTCGGTGTGCTCGAGGTTGATGATCTCGTTCGCGATCTTACCCAGCGTCTGGCCCGCGATCGCCAGCACGCACGCGTACTCGGCGAAACGGTCGCGCGCCGGCTGCCAGTTGATGTCTGCCACGCCGAGTCCCAGGCGCTTCATCAGGCGCCGCTCCAGCTCGAAGGCCTGCGGCCCGTACGACGCCTGCGTGCCGACGGCTCCGACCATGCCCCCTACGAACACGCGCGTTTCGAGACCGCGCAGGCGCTCGTAGTTACGCCCCATCTCGGAGAGCCAGATCGCCGCCTTATGGCCGAATGTGATGGGCAACGCCTGCACGCCGTGGCTGCGGCCCGCCATCGGCGCCGCCTTGTGCGCATCCGCCAGGCGATAGAGCGCGCGCCCGATCGCCTTCATTTCCCGCAGGTAAATCGCGTGCGCGTCCCGGATCTGGAGCACGACCCCGGTGTCGAGCACATCCTGCGTCGTCGGGCCGAAGTGAATGTACTCGCCGTGGCCGTCCTGGCACAGTCTCTCGACCGCCTTCAGCGCCGGCACCAGCGGGTGCCTGATGCGGCGGATCTCCGCGGCGATCGCTTCGAGATTGACGTTCTCGACCTTCGCCCGGCGGGCAATCTCTTGTGCGGCCGCGCGCGGGATGATGCCGAGCTCCGCCTGCTCCAGGGCCAGCGCCGACTCGTAGTCGTACCATTTCTGCACCCGGGCGCGGTCACTGAAGATTGCGCGCAGCTCATCGGTGCTCCACAGGTGCTTGATGAGCGCGTCGTCGAATACGCCCGAAGCCATAATCAGTTGACGGTAATGCCGGCCTCCTTCACCACCTTGGCCCACTTCGCGATCTCGGACTGCTGGTAGGCGGCGAACTGCTCGGGCGTCATGCCCTCGGGCTCGGCCCCCTGCTTCTTGAGCGATTCAGCCACGTCGCTGAGTTTCAGTATTGCCACCACCTCGGCGCTCAGGCGCGCGACGCTCTCCCGCGGCGTTCCGGCCGGCGCGAACAAGCCGTACCACAGCGTCGCCTCGTAGCCCGGCAGCCCGGCAGCGACTGCCAGCGGCGGCACCTCCGGCGCGGTGGCGGATGCGCGCGGCGTGGTAACCCCGATCGGCCGCAGCTTGCCGGCCCGGGCGTGCGGCAACGAGGTCAGGATCGGCGAGATGGCCATCGACACCTGGCCGGCGACGGTCTCGATCAGTGCCTGCGGACTGCCGCGGTAGGCGACATGCAGGATGTCCACGCGCGCCATCGACTTGAACAGCTCGCCGGCCAGATGCCCCGTCGTGCCGACCCCGGCCGTGGCGAAAGCAATCTGCCCGGGCCGCGCGCGGGCGAACGCGATCACGTCCTTCGCGTTCTTCACCGGCACGGAGGGATGCACCGTCATCAGCATCGGCACGACGGCGATCTTGGAGACCGGCACGAAATCGCGCACAGGATGGTACGGGAGATTGCGGCTGGTGCTCACGCTGATGGCGTGGGTCGAGGACGTGCCCACCATCAATGTGTAGCCGTCGGCCGGTGCCTTGAGCACGATCTCTGCCGCGACAATGCCGCTGCCGCCGGGCCGCGGGTCGACCAGGGCCTGCTGGCCCGAGCGCTCCGTGAGCTTCGCGGCCACCGCGCGCGCCAGGATGTCCGCGCCGCTGGCCGGCGGAAACGGGACGACAATGCGTATGGGCTTGGCGGGATACGCCTGCGCCGCCGCATGCGTTGCCGTACCCCCAAGGATCGCGGCAGCGCACACATATGCCAATTGCGTGACGGGATTCATGGCTTGCCTCCTCCTGCAGTTGGACGACTTGCTGCGGCTCTTTCCGTCGCCGCATTTGTTGGATACATCTCGAACTCGCCCACGATCTCGAGTAGCGAGCGGCGTGGCAGCTCCGCGACGCCGACCGCCGAGCGCGCGTGGGCGCCGCGCTCCGGTCCCCACAGCTCGAAAAACAGGTCGGAAGCGCCATCGATCACAGCGAACTGGTGCTCGAAGCCCGGCGCGGAATTGACCATGCCGTGGAGGCGGATCACGCGCTTCACGTGATCGAGGTCCCCCGCATGGGCCTTGATCGAGGCGAGGATCTGCAGCGCGACCGCGCGTGCCGCGACATAGGCCTCCTGCTCGGTGACTTCCGATCCGACCTTGCCGGTGTTCTTGGCGCCCAGCATCAGCGGGTGCCGCGCCGTGCTGTGCCCGCCGAGGAACAGGATGTCGCCCACCTGCACGCACGGGGTGCGGTTCGCGCTCGGGTAGGCGTAGACCTGCGGCAGCCGCAGCCCCATTCTCGCGAGCTTGCCTTCAATTGCGCCCATGTCAGCCGCCGATCGCGCGGTTGTCCGGCATGGTGAGGAACGCGTGGATCGCGTGCCGCACCTTGTGCCGGTTGATGCCGAGCGTGGAGTTGTGCGCGAGCCCGGAGATGAACGCGAACTGCTTGTCCTTGCTCGGCAGCTCGGCGTAGAAACGCAGCAGATCGGGCTCCGCTGCGATACCGTCGTACTCGCCGCGGATGATCAGCACCGGGCAGGTGATCCGCTTCGGGTCCACCACCGGCAGGTGCGCGCACATGTCGAGGTAAGTCCCGGTCGGGATCGAATCGTAGAGGGCAAGCTCGGCATCCGCCATTGCGTCGGGAACGGCGGACTCCGATGTCCCCGGACGATCGCGCGTGAACATGCTGTGGAAGAACGCCCGGTCGATCTTGCGCCGGCTATGGGCCCGATATTCCTCGAGCTTCTCCTTGCGCTTCGCAAGCGTCGGCGAGCCCTCGCCGGTATAGACCATGGCGGAGAGCACCAGCTTCGCCACGCGCGCGGGATGGCGCTGCCCGAAGAGCGCCGCGCGCAGCGCCCCCGAAGAGCCGCCGTAGAAGAAATAGCGCGAGTGGCCGCTTTCGCGCTCGACGACCGGCATGGCGGCGGCGAGGTCGTCCGCGCCGGATGCGATGTCGGAATTGGAGTGTGTCATGTCGGAGCGGCCGTAGCCCTCGTGATCCATTGTCCACACGTCGTAGCCGAGGCCGGCGAAATGATCCATCAACGAGTAATCGGAACGCCCCGGCACCTGCAGGTCGAAGCCCGAGCGGCTCGACATGGACGATCCGTGCACCAGGAACAGCACCGGCGACGTGTCGTCCTTCTTCGGCGCGGCAGCGCGCTTGCGGTAGACGTAGAGCCGTACGCTGCCCTTGTGCGCCCAGTACTCGGCGCTCCAGGTGGCGGCGGCGCGGGCCTTGACCTCGGCATGCATGGCGATCTCCCCTGTGCGGACTTGGTGCTATGATTTTCGTGGAACTGCGAAAGCCAATCATGCCACAAGCTGCCCCGTCCAAGCTGTGCAGTCTCGCGGATCTCGCGCGGCGCGTGCCGGACGGCTGCGCGCTCGGCCTGGGCGGCGTCTTCCTGCACCGCGGTCCGTTCGCACTGGTGCGTGAGCTTGCGCGCCAACGGCGGCGCAACCTGGAGATCATCAAGTCCTCGCCCGGCTACGACCTCGATCTCCTGTGCCGAGCGGGGGCGGTGGCGAAGGTGCGGGCCGGCATCGTCGCGATGGAGGGCAACTTCGGGCTGGCGCCGTGGTACCGCAGGGCGATCGAACGCAAGGAGGCCGTGCTCGAAGAGCACGCCTGAATGACCCTCGTCGCCGGGCTGCGTGCAGCCGCATACGGGGTCCCCTTCCAGCCGGTCGGCGGCGTGCATGGCAGCGAGCTCGCCGCGTTGAACGGCTGGCGCAAGATCCCGGATCCCTACGGCTCGGGCAAGGAGGTCTACGTCATCCCCGCCATCTCCCCGGATATCGCGGTCATCCACGCCAACGAGGTCGACGAGCACGGCAACGCGCGCGTGCTGGGTTCCCCCTTCTGGGATCATCCGCTGACGCGCGCGGCCAGGCGCGTGCTCGTCACCGCCGAGCGGCTGGTCTCCTCGCAAGCGCTCGCGGCGCAGCCGGAGTTGACGCTCGTTCCGGGATTCATGGTGGAAGCCGCTGCGGTGGTGCCGCGCGGCGCCTGGCCGGGGTCGATGCATCCACTCTACGAGGTGGACTATCCTGCGGTCGAGGCTTATCTGCGCGATGAAGACGGCGCGCTCGAGGCGCACCTTGCCTCAGCACCTGAGACAAGAGCGTGACGGGTGATGAGCGACTGGACGCCGTTCTCCCACATCGTCGTCAACCTCGCGCGGCAGATCCGGCCGGGCGAGATCGCGTTCAGCGGCGTCAACTCGACTCTGGCGATGCTGGCGTGCCTGCTCGCCAAGCGCGCCTACGACTTTCACTTCACCTATCTCAACGTCGCCGGCGGCGTCGAGCCGGAGCCGCGCAAGGTGCCTCATTCGAGCAGCGACCCGGCGCTTGTTGCAGGCTCGCCCGCGATCTTCGGCAACGAGGACTTCTACGACCTGTGTGCGCGCGGCCGGCTCGACCTCGTGTTCCTGGGCTGCGCGCAGGTGGATGGCGCGGGTCGCACCAACGTCTCCGTCATCGGCGACTGGAGGAATCCCAAGGTGCGGTTGCCGGGCGGCGGCGGTGCGGCCGTGATGATGCCGACCGCCAAACGCGTCGTCACCTGGCGCACCGAGCACTCCACACGTACGCTGGTGGAGAAGCTCGACTTCGTGACCGCGGCCGGTAACCTCCAGACGGTCGTGACACCGATCGCGGTGCTTCAGAAGCGCGAAGGTCGCCTCGCGCTGGAGTCGCGCAATCCACAGGTCACGCTCGACGAGATCATCCGGCAGACCGGCTTTCGGTTCGATGCGAGCGCCGCACAACCGACCGCGCCGATCACCCCTCGCGAGCGTGCCGCGCTCGAAACCCTCGATCCACAGGGTGAGTTCGCCGCCGGCGTGCGCGCCTGAGTGCGCGAACCTCCGCGCTGCTATCATTCCCGCAGCACCATTCCTGGGGAGGGCCCGACACTTGAAGCTGGTTCGAACCGCGCTTTTCGCGCCTGGCGGCAAGGAGCGGGTGATGGCGAAGGCGATCGAGAGCGGCGCCAACGCCGTGATCTTCGACCTCGAGGATTCCGTGCCGATCGCCGCCAAAGCGGAAGCGCGCGCGCTGGTCGCAAGAGCAATCGACGGCGCTGCCGCGCTGCCTGATGCAGCGCGCCCGATGATCACGGTGCGCACCAACGGCGCTGCGACCGGACTCCTCGCCGACGATCTCGCGTCGGTGGTGCGCCAGGGACTCGACGCGATCTTTCTGCCCAAGGTCGAATCGGTCGATCAATTGACAGGGACCGCGTCCACGCTCGATCGCCTGGAGTCCGCGCGGGGGCTTCCCGCGGGATCCGTGCGCATCGTTCCCATGTTCGAGAGCGCGCTGGGCGTCGTGCGCTGCTATGAGATTACGCGCGCGACGCCGCGCGTCCTTGCCACCTGCATCGGCAGCGCGCGCGACGGCGATCTCCAGACTGATCTCGGCTGTGCATGGTCGGTCGAGGGCACCGAGATCTTCTACGCGCGTTCTAAGGTCCTGCTCGACAGCCGCGCCGCCGGCGTCTACGCGCTCGACGGCGTGTTCAGCGATCTCAACGACGAGGCAGGCTTCATCCAGGATTGCGCCCTTTCCGCGCGCCTAGGCTACGTCGGCCGCACCGTGATCCACCCCAAGCAGCTCGCGCCGGCGCAGCGCGCGTACGCCGTTTCCGAGTCCGATGTCGCCTACTACCGGCGCGTGGTGAGCGAGTTCGAGGCGGTGGAGAAGACCGGGAAGACGGCCGCGATCACCGTGGACGGCAAGCTCGTCGACTATGCGATGTACCAGAGGGCAAAGCGCGTGCTGGAGCTCGCGCGCCTCGACGGAACCTGAGCGTGGAGTTCTCGTTCACCCCGGGGCAGGAGAGCCTGCGCGGACACGTGCAGGAGCTGCTGCGCTCGGTGTGCTCTCCGGAGTACGCCGAGCGCTGCGACCGCGAGGCGCGCCCGCCGCGCGAAGCGTACGAGGCGCTCGGCAAGCACGGCTGGCTCGGCCTCACCATTCCGCCCGAGCACGGCGGTAGCGGCGGCTCGGCGGTGGATCTCGCGATCCTGCTCGAGGAAACGGGCCGCCATTTCGAGGAGCTTGCAGTGTGGGTGTTCCGCACCCTCACCTACGGCGGCTACGCCGTGCTGCAGCACGGCACTTCCGAGCAGAAGCGCACGCTCCTGCCGCGCGTCGCGCGCGGCGAGCTCTCGTTCTGCTTCGGGCTGACCGAGCCGCAATCCGGGTCGGACGCCGCCGCGCTCACGACCCGCGCGACGCGTGAGGGCGACAGCTATGTCATCAACGGGCAGAAGGTCTTTACCTCCGGCATGGACATCAGCGACTACTGCCTGCTCGTCACGCGTACGGCCACCGGGGAGAAGAAGCAGCACGGCATCACCAGTTTCCTGGTGGACACGCGGCTCCCCGGCATCGAGGTGCGCAGGATCGAGACGCTCGGCTTGCGCTCGATCGGAACGACCCAGGTGTTTTACACCAACGTCCGCGTGCCCTCCACGGCCGTGCTCGGCGCGGTCGATCACGGCTGGGAAGCAGTGGATTCCTACCTCTGGTACGAGCGCCTGTGCCTGTCGGCCGCGCGCACCGGGGCGGCCTCAGCGGCCTTCGACTACGCGCTCAACTACGCCAAGACCCGCAAGCAGTTCGGCCGCGCGATCGGGGAGTTCCAGGCGATCTCGCACAAGCTCGCAGACATGAAGGTGATGCTCGATCTCTCGCGCATGCTGGTCTACCGCTTCGCGTGGCTCCTTGCGCAGGGAAAAGCCACGCGCCACGACGCGGCGGTGGTCAAGCTCTACACCGGCGAGTCGTACAAGGCCATTGCGGACATGGGCATGCAGATCCTCGGCGGTTACGGCTATTGCATGGAATACCCGATGCAGCGCTTCTTCCGCGATTCACGGCTCGCGGTGATCGGCGCCGGCACCTCCGAGATCCAGCGCAACATCATCGCGCGCGGCCTGGGGCTGTAACGGGGAGCCGCGCGATGCCGTTCCCGCTTCAGGGCGTGCGCGTGCTGGAACTGGGCCAGATCATCGCCGGCACCTACGGCAACCAGGTGCTGTCGGACCTGGGCGCCGAGGTGATCAAGGTCGAGACGCCCGAGGGGGACCTCGGGCGCATCCCTTCGGTCGCGCCGTATCGGGGCCTGAGCGCGCTGTTCCTCACGTTCAACCGCAACAAGAAGAGCATCGTCATCAATCTCAAGACCGATGCCGGGCGCGAGATCTTCCACGAGCTGGTGAAGGTTTCCGACGTGGTGGTCGACAATTTCCGCCCCGGAGTGCTCGAGCGGCTGAAGGTGGATTACGCGACGCTGAGCCGGATCAATCCTCGCATCATCCAGTGCTCCGTGACCGGTTTCGGGGAGGCGGGCGCCTACCGGGACTACCCCGCTCTCGACCTCATCATCCAGGCGATCAGCGGGCACATGGCGATCACCGGCGAGTCGGGCCGGCCGCCGGTACGCGTGGGCATCCCGCTCGCCGACATGAGCGGTGGCATCTACTCCTGCAAGGGCATACTCGCAGCGCTCTATGCGCGCGAGCGCACCGGGCGCGGGCAGCGCGTGGAAGTCTCAATGTTCGACGCGATGCTGAACCTCCTGAGCTACATCGCCACGCTGTGGCTCACGGGCGGCGTCCTGCCACGGCCGCCGGGCTCGGCGCACGAGTACTCCGTGCCGTGGCAGGCATTCGAGGCAAAGGACGGCCACATCGTCGTCGCCACGCGCCAGGAGGGGTTCTGGAGGAAGCTCTGCAGCGCGCTGGCGGAGCCCGGTCTCGCGGAGGACCCGCGGTTCGCCTCCAACGCCGAGCGCATCGCCCACCGCGAGGCGCTGGTGCCGCGCCTCGAGCGCATATTCCGCACCCGCACGGTCGCGGACTGGCTCGCGCGCCTGCGCGCCGCCGAGGTGCCGGCAGCACCGGTCAACAACCTCGATGGCGCCTTCGCGGAGCCTCCGGTCGCGGAGCGCGAGATGATCGTCGAGTACGACCACCCGGAAGTGGGACGAGTGCGATTGCCCGGCAACCCGATCAAGATGTCTGACATGACGGGCACGCCGTCGCAGCCGGCGCCGCGGCTGGGCGAGCACACCGACGCTATCCTGCGCGGACTCCTCCAGCTTTCCGAGGAGCGGATTGCGGCCCTGCGCGACTCAGGCGCGATCAACTAGGGGCAGGTCAACTGCCGGGAATGATGCCGGGCTTGAGCGAGTGGCAGTAATCCGCGATGTCGCCCGGCTTGCACTTCCACACCCGGTCCATGAACTTGCTCGCGAAGCAGTGCTGGAGCGCTCGTCGCAGCGGGCGCAGGCGGAAGGGATAGCCGAAGACGTAGGGGTGGATCGAAATATTGCACACGAGCGGGTGCCGCGCGCTCTGCTCGACCATCTCCTCGAACTGATCCACCAGCATGTCGCAGAACTCGCGCCCCGTGTGCTGGCGGTGGATCACCTGCGGCGAATCGTTCAGTTCCGCCGGGTACGGCACGGAGAGCAGCGGGCCTGCGCGTGTGCGCATCCAGATCGGCTGGTCGTCGTGCGGCCAGTCCATCAAATAGGTGTATCCCGCCTCCTTCAGGAGATCGGGCGTCCAGGGATTCTCATAGGTGCCGGCGCCCATCCAGCCCCTGGGCGGCCGGCCCTCGTGGCGGGCGAATGTTTCGGTCACTTCCGCGATGAGGCGCGCTTCGTCCGACTCCCAGCGGAAATCGTGCAGGTTCTCCGAGTTGGTGCGGCCGTGGGCGACAATTTCGTCGCCGCGGGCGTGGATGCGCGCCATGATCTGCGGCGCATGCTCGTAGAGCAGGCTGTTGGCATTGTGCGCGAGCGGCACCTGCAGCTCCTCCGCGAGGTCGAACAGCCGCCAGATGCCGACGCGGTTGCCGTAATCGCGCCAGGAATAATTGCGTTGCGTCTGCGGCTCGCCGAGCTTGGCGTTGTCGTGTCCCCTGCCCTTGCCGAACGCGAAGACCTCGACGTTGGTGGTGATGCAGAACGCAAGCCGTTTGCCACCCGGCCAGCTGTAGTCCTTGCGCTCGATGAGCGGCGAGTAATCGTAGCGGTTGTGCCTGGGCAGCTGCAGTGAAGCCATGGGGTACTCCTGACGCAGGAAGAGACGCTAAACTTATCACAGGAGCAATCGCCGCATGTTCGATGCTGCCTCCATACCCGATCTCATCCTCGCCACGGCGCGCGATCCCGCCATTCGCGCGCGGCCGGCGCTGTGGGCCGAGGGATGCTCGCTGAACTACTCCGCGCTGGCGGACTCCATCACGCGCGTCTCCGGCATGCTGATCGAGCGCGGGCTGCGCCGCGGTGAGCGTGTCGCGCTGATCGCGCGCCGGTCAACGGATGCCGCGGCCGGAGTGCTCGGCATCATGGCGGCGGGCGGCGCGGTGTGCGTGGTGGACGAGCGGCTGCCGCCTGCAGAGCTCGGCGTCCGGCTCCGCAGCGCGGAGATCGGCTGGCTGCTGGCGGACGCGACGCATCGCGAGCTGGCGGACGCGGCGGCCGATTTGACGCATGTCCAATTGGAGGACGCGGCGCGGGCGGCGCCCCGCACGATCGAAGACATCGGGCGCGGAGACGACGCGCTGCTGGTGATGACCTCCGGCAGCACCGGCACGCCCAAGGCAGTGCTGCTGACACACGGCAATCTGCTGTCCAACGCCTGTGGCGTCGCGGAGCGTACCGGCGTCACGCCGGAAGACCGGCTCCTGCACATACTGCCTCTTCACCACACCAATGGCACCAACAATCTGCTGATCGTTCCATTCTGTTGCGGGGCATCGGTGGTGATGCTCGCGCGGTTTCAGGCCGAAACCTTCTTCCACGAGATTGCGACTCACCGCCCCACCTACGTCACCGGCGTCGCGACGCACTACTCGCGCCTGCTCGCGCATGCGCCTCCGCATGGCGCGCTCTCGAGCCTGCGCTTCCTGCGCTCCGGAGCGGCACCACTCGGCGTGCAGCTGCACCGGGAGATCGAGCGCCATCTCGGGTTGCCGCTTGTCCACTCCTACGGACTTTCGGAGGACACCTGCACCGCGACCATGAATCCGCCCGCCGCCCGCAGGATCGGAACAGTCGGCACTGCGCTCGCAGGCCAGCGTGTAGCCGTATTCGCGCCCGGCAATGAGACGCCGGTCCCGGCCGGTTCGGAAGGCGAGATCTGCATCGCCGGACCCTCGCTTATGAAAGGTTATGTTCCGCCGGCCGGTCACCGGGACGGGCCGTCGATCCGCAACGGGTGGCTGCGCACCGGCGACCTCGGCTGGCTCGACGGGGACGGTTATCTGACCGTCAGCGGCCGGCTGAAGGAGATCATCATCCGCGGCGGCGAGAACCTGTCGCCCGGACGCATCGAAGAAGCGATATTGCGCAACCCGGCGGTGCGTGCCTGCTGCGTCGTGGGCGCCCCGGACGCGGATCTCGGGGAGGTGCCGGTGGCGTTCGTCGTCGCCAGCGATGGGGCCTCGGTTCAGCCGGACGCCATACAGGACCAGGTCCGGGCCGAGCTTCCGCGCGCATGCGTACCCGCCCGCATCGTTGTACTCGGCGCGCTGCCGGAAATCGGGATTGGAAAGATCGATCGCGCTGCGCTCACGCGGCGCGCGGCGGGCGCCTGACCCGCAACGCAGCCGGCGCACTCGCGCCCGGATTGCATTTTTTGTGCGTGCTAGTATTTGCGCTTTCGACCGCAATGACACCCGAGCTGCCCAGAGAAATGACGGCCGTCGAGATTTCCCGGCCCGGCGGCCCCGAAGTGCTGAAGCCCGTCACGAGACCCCTGCCCGTCCTCAAGCCGGGGGAAGTGCTGATCAAGGTCGCGGCCACGGGCGTCAACGGCCCCGACATCATGCAGCGCAAGGGCCTCTACCCGGCGCCGGCTGGCGCTTCCGATCTCCTGGGTCTCGAGGTTTCCGGGGTCATCGCAGCCATCGCCGCGCCGGTCGCGCGCTGGTCGGTCGGCGACCCGGTGACCGCGCTCACCAACGGCGGGGGCTACGCGCAGTACTGCGCGGTCGACGCGCAGCACTGCCTGCCGTTGCCGCGGGGGCTCGGAATGCCCGACGCCGGCGGGCTGCCGGAAACATTCTTCACGGTGTGGAGCAACGTCTTCATGGGCGCGGGCCTCTCGGCCGGCGAAACGTTCCTCGTCCACGGCGGCGCCGGCGGGATCGGCACGACGGCGATCCAGCTCGGCAAGGCGTTCGGGGCCAAGGTCATCGCCACCGACAGCCCGCAGGAACGCTGTCGCATCTGCAGCGACCTCGGCGCGGACCGCGCCATCGACTACCGGCAGGAGGACTTCGTGGAGATCGTGCGGCAGGCCGGCGGCGCGAACGTGATCCTCGACATCGTCGGCGGGGAGAACATCGAGAAGAACTTCAAGGCCGCGAGCCACGACGGCCGCATCATCCAGCTCGCGTTCGCGGCGGGCTCCAAGGTCGAGGTGAACCTGATGCCGGTGATGCTGAAGCGCCTGACCTATACCGGCTCGACCCTGCGCACCCGATCACCTGCGTTCAAGGCGCGGGTGGCGCACGAGCTCGAGACCCGGGTGTGGCCGTTGATCGAGAGCGGCCGCATCCGCGCGGTCACGCGCCAGACCTTTCCGCTCGCGGAGGCGGCGCGCGCGCACGCACTGATGGAATCGGCGCAACACACCGGGAAGATCCTGCTGGCGGTCAGCTGACCGCGGGATCAGATCAGCTGCTGCTGAGGCGCACGGCGCTCGCCGTTGCCCTCGGTGGTCCGGGGCGGGCGCCGCCGCAGGAGGGAGATGTCCCCTTCGACGGCGATCGAGCGGGCGTAGTTGATGTTCTTCTCCAGCTCGTCGAAATAGAGATTGCTGCCGCCGAAATGCTGCTCGGCGTAGGTGTAGCAACCGCCGAGGTCCTCGCGCAGCCGTTTGGTCGCACCCTGGTAGAAGCGCGGCGTCTTGAAGATCAGGTCGGCCGCCGAGGCGAAGACGATCTCCTCGCTGCCGTCCTTGTGGCGCTTGCGCGCAATGCCGCCACGCACGAATTCAGGGTAGAGCCGGTCGTAGCATTTTTCCAGGTAGCAGCGGTCGGCCATCTGCGCCAGGATGTCGGCGCTCCCCAGCAGGTTGCCGAGGAGCCGGAACTCGAGCGACGGTACCTTGATCCGGTCCACCGGAATCTCGTAGCCGGTGAAATGCACGATGCGCGTGGCGGCGAGCACCAGGTCGGCCATGCCGATGGTCGGCAGGTATTCCTCGAGGAAGTGCGCGCCGCGCGACACGTGCACGGTGGTGTATTCCGCGCCGTTCGCGTGCTTGGTGTCCTTGCGGCGGCGGATATAGCCGCAGTCGTGGAACAGCGCGCTGATGATCCCCAGGCGGAACAGGCGCTCGTTGATCGTCCCATTGCCGGTCGTGCGCACGCTCCCGTCGAGGAGCCGCGCCATGCCGAGCGTCACGTCGAGCACATGCTGGACGTCGTGGTAATCGGTGTCACACTCGTGGAAGCCGGGAAATTCGCCCCGGTAGAGGCGCGCCAGGTCGGTGAAGGCCTGGGGCAGATTGCGCGCGGTATCCTGCTGGTAGAGATCCTGGTAGATGCGGCAGACCGCTTCGGAGACGAGCTGCGGATCGGTCGTGTTGATCCGGTTGGTGACGTCGAATTCGTTGCGCCGATGCGCCTCAGCTGCCATCCCACCCTCGATGAAACTGGAACAACTTTTGATGGATTTGTGCGTGTATTAAACTATAATGAATGCGATCGCGCAATGCAGGGTAACGCGCGGAAAGCAAATATTTTTCCGGAGAGATGTGCACTTTTTCACGCACGCCGGGAACGAGCGCAATTGGCGGCCGCGCTGACGTCGTTCCACACTGATCAACGCACAATCCATCATGGCCATTCACCCGAAGACAATCTACTCCAAGACGCCCAAGGGCGTGCTGGAAATCAAGAACAAGACCTCGAAGCTGCCGCGTGACGCTGGGATGGTGTTCCTCGCGGTGGACGGCAAGTCCACGGCCGCGGACCTGCAGAAGAAATCGGGCATGGAGGAGAAGAAGCTCCATGACACGCTCGAGAAACTCGTCGCCGACGGCTTCATCCGGGTGTTCACGACGTCGGAGCCGCCCAAGGGCACCAGCGCCGCCACCGTGTCAGTGGGCTCGGTGCCGGGACCGGGCGTGGAGGACGATCTCGATTTCACCTCGCCGTCCGCCATGTCCAAGCTGAACGCCGAGGCGACTTCGCGTGCCAAGGCCGAGACCGACGCCAAGGCGCGCGCGCTGGCGGCCGCGCGCGCCGCGGCGGAGGCCAAGGTCCGCCAGGAAGCGGAATCGCGCGCACGCGCCCAGGCTGAAGCCAAGGCTCAGGTCGAGACGGATGCCAAGAACAGGGCCGAGGCGGCGGCGAAGGCGGCGGCCGAGGCGCGCACCAAGGCGGAAGCGGAAGCCCGGGCTGCGGCCGACGCGAGAGCCAGGGCGGAAGCCGAGGCGCGGGTCAAGGCGGCGATGGAAGCCAAGGCGCGGGCGGACGCCGAGGCCAAGGCGCGGGCGGAGGCCGAGACGCGCGCCAGGGCTGATGCCGAGCGCAAGGTGGCCGCCGAGGCGCGGGCGAAAGCGGAGGCGGTGGCGCGGGCCAGGGCCGAGGTCGACGCGCGCGCACACGCGGAGGCCGAAACCAGGGCCAAGGCGGCAGTCGAGGCGCAGATGAAGGCGCTGCAGGACGCCCTGGCCCAGGCCGAGAAGCGGGCCAAGCAGGAAGCCGAAGAGCGCAAGCGGGTCGAGACCGAAATCAAGGCGCGCCAGGATGCGGAGCGCAGGGCGCGCGAGGAAGCCGAGGCGCGCGCGAAGGCGGCCGAGGAAGCAGTGGGCCAGGCGCGCGCCATGGCCGAAGAGGCGGCGCGCGCCAAGGCCGCGGTGGAGGCCAAGATCGCGCTGGAGGCCGCGGGGGAAGGCGGAGAAGCCGCCCGCCAGCACATGGAGACGACGCTGAAGGCGCTCGAGGAGGCGAAGGCCAAGGCACGGACCGAGGCCGAGGCTCGAGCCGAGGCCGAGCGCAGGGCAAAGGCCGAGGCCGAGGCGCGCGTGCGCGAAGAGAAAGAGCGCAAGCTGCGCGAAGAGAAAGAGCGCAAGGAGCGCGAGGAAGCCGACGCGCGGACCAAGGCGCAGCTGCGCGAGCTGCAGGAGCAGGCGCGTCGCGCCAAGGACGAGGCGGAGGCCAAGGCCGCGATCGAGCGCAAGGCGCGCGAGGAAGCAGAAGCCCGAATTGAGGTGGAGCGCAAGGCGCGCGAGGAAGCCGAGCGCAAGGCCGCCGCCGAGGCCAAGGCACGGGAGGAAGCACTGGCCAAGGCACGCATCGAGGCCGAGGCCAAGGCTCGCGCCGAGGTCGAGGCGATGATCCAGGGCGAGCGCAAGGCGCGCGAAGAGGCCGAGCGCAAGGCCGAGCAGGAGATTGCGGCCAAGGCCGAGGCCGAGAAAAAAGCCCGGGCGGAAGCGGAGCGTATGACCGAGATCGCGCGCAAGGCACGCGAAGAGGCCGAGCGCAAGGCGCGCGAGCTGGACCGGAGCGGTGACCACTCCCCCGAGGCGCGCAAGGCGCGCGCCGAAGTCGAGGCGATGGCGCGCAAGGCCGAGGAGGCTGTGGCGCAGGCGCGCGCGCAGGCGGAGGAGGAACGCAAGGCGCGCGCCGCGGCCGAGGATCGCGCCAAGATGGAGGCAGTCGCACGCGTCATGCAGGAGCAGCAGCTGCGCTCGGGAGCCGAGGCCGAGATCAAGTCGCGCGTGCAGGCCGAGATCAAGGCGCGCGAGGAGGCTGAAGCGTTGGCCGAGGCCCGCTACCGTCAGGAGGCTGCCGCGCGCGCGAAGGCGGCGGCCGAGGAGCGCAGGAAGCGCGAGGCCGAGGGCAAGGGCAAGGAAGGCAAACCCATCCGCATCATCCGGCCGACCAACTGGCCGCGGACGATCGGCGTCAGCGCCGCCGTGCTGCTCGCCGTCGCCATCGGTCTGCTGCACGTCGTGCCGCTCAACAACTTCATCGGGGGCGCGCAGCGTCTCATGACGCAGCGCCTGGGCGTGCCCGTGACGATCACGAACCTGCGCTACGCCCTGCTGCCGCTCCCGGAGCTGACGCTGGAGCGGGTGGGCATCGGCAAGCTGCAGGAAATCAAGATCCAGAGCATCGTCGTCAGCGCCTGGCCGTGGACGCTCTTCGGCGACACCATGGATTTCGACAACGTCGAGGTCAACCAGCTCACCTCCGACCAGGAGTCGCTCGCCCTGCTGCCGGCCTGGATACGGCCGCAGGGCGGCGCCCAGCCGCTCAACGTGCGCCGCGTCCAGCTGAACGCAGCCAAGGTGACGGTCAAGAACCTCGACACCCCGATCTTCAACGGCGACATCACGCTGGGTCCCGACGGCGCGCTGCAGCGCGCCGTCCTGTCCGACAGCAAGTCACGGTTCGAGTTGACGCCGCGCGAGGGCGCGATGCGAGTCGCCCTGGACGGACGCAACTGGCGTCTGCCGCTCGGCCCCGCCGTGGAGTTCGACGACATCGTCATGGAGGCGATCGTGGAGCCGCAGCAGGCCAGCATCACCGCCTTCACCGGCAAGATCGGGCGCGCCACGATCAAGGGGAGTGCGCGCGCGAGCTGGGGCAGCGGCGTCCGGCTTGAAGGCGATTTCGCGGTCACCAACGGCGAGCTCGCGCAACTGATGGCGAACTTCACGCGTGACTTCAGCGCGACCGGGACGCTTACCGCGAATATTACCTACGCGCTGGAGGGCACGACGCTGCAGAACCTGTTTGCCGATCCGCGGGTCGAGGCGAGCTTCAATGTCGAGAAGGGCTCGATCAACAACGTGGACATCATCCGGGCCATACAGTCCCCGTCGCGCGACGGGGTGCGCGGCGGCAAGACCGGGTTCAACTCGCTCGCCGGCTCGATGCGACTCGCGAACCGCGGCTATTCGTACCGCCAGCTCCAGCTCTCCTCCGGCCCCATGAATGCCTCCGGCAGCGTCGACGTCGCGCCCGACGGCGCGCTCTCGGGACGTATCAGCACCCAGCTCGGATCGAAAACGGTGATCGTGGCCCGCGGCAATCTGGTCGTCAGCGGGAATCTGAAGACGCCGATGCTCAAATAAAAAAGCCCGCTCGCGCGGGCTTTTTTACCACCGTTCACCGTTCACCGGTCACTGCTCTTGAGGGCAGCGATGCGCTCATCGAGCGGCGGGTGCGACATGAACAGCTGCTTCAGGCCGCCGCCGACTCCGCCGGAGATACCGAAGGACTTCACGGCATCGGGCAATTGAGCCGGCTGCTCGTGATTGAGCTTCAGCCGCTCGAGCGCGGCGATCATCTTCCCGCGCCCCGCGAGCGTCGCACCGCCCGCGTCGGCCCGGAACTCGCGCCGGCGCGAGAACCACATCACGATGATGCTGGCGAGTATGCCCAGCACGAGCTCCGCGACGATGGTGGTAACCCAGAAGCCCGGTCCATGCCCGCGCTCGTTCTTGAGCAGCACGCGATCGACGACGAAGCCGACAACGCGTGACAGGAAAATCACGAACGTGTTGACCACGCCCTGGATGAGCGTGAGCGTCACCATGTCGCCATTGGCGACGTGGCTCACCTCGTGGCCAAGCACGGCCTCAGCCTCGTCCTGGCTCATGTTCTGCAGGAGGCCGGTGCTGACCGCCACCAGCGCGCTGTTGCGATTCCAGCCGGTGGCAAAGGCGTTGATCTCGGGCGCGTCGTAGACCGCGACTTCGGGCATGCCGATGCCCGCCTTCTCGGCCTGCCGCTTGACCGTGTCCACCAGCCAGCGCTCGGTCATGTGGACGGCACCTCGATCACGTGGGCGCCCGTCGCCCGCTTCGCCATCCACTTCGAGATCAGCAGCGAGATGAACGAGCCGCCGAAACCCAGGACCGCCGCCATGACCAGGAGCCCCTGGAGATTGAGCCCGGTTTCCTGGGACAGTGCGCGATCGATGCCGAGCAGTTGCATGCTGATGCTGAGTACGGCCAGCACGGCGAAGTTGGTCGCGACGAGCAGGAAGACGCGTTTCATAGAGCGGAAGCCTCCGGTTGTCGTTGTGCCCGTTAGATGGGGGTGGAAGGTGCGAGTTCAACTACCGCCGCGCGGTCCGATGCCCGCGACCCGCAGGCGGCACATGACCACAATCGCATCCGGGATTTTCGCGCTCACGCCGCACGGGACACGGGCTCCACGTTCGCGCCCACCCCTGCAGCGGCGACCAGCGGCTCGATCGCGTTGGCGTAATAGGCAAGCAGGGCCGTTTCCCCGGAATTGGCGCGATAGAGCCCGTCCTCCTCCTCCACGATACGGCGCAGGAGCAGCATGCGCAGGCCCACTCCGATAGCGTAGTCGAGGTCCCCGCGCGGAACGTAGATATGCGCGCCGGCCTTCTCGAGGCGCAAGATGAGGTCGTAGGCCCCCGACTTGAGCTCGAGCTCGGACATCCCGGTGTCGCGATTGCGCAGGAAGACGGTCGCGACGAGTGAAACCGGAAGCACGGGGACGATGCGCGCGATGGCCTCCATCACCTGCGCGCCGACCCGCTCGACCTCACGGTGCCGGGCTTCGTCGTTGAGGCGCCGGAAATCGATGCCGTGCCGCGTGACGTGGTCGCGCAGTGAAAGCGGCTTGCCGAAGTTCACGCAGGCGTAGCCGAATCGATGCCAGCGGCCGGTGAGCATCAGCCACAGGTTGGACCCGACAAAGGTGACGGTCCGCGCGACCGCAAAGAACAGGCCGCGTCGTGGCGCCGCGGGATCGAGCTTCAGCAGCAGCGTGCGGTCCTCGAGCACGCGGTCGTAGTTGATGCCCACCGGGATGAACACGATGTCGCGTTCGCCCGCGGGGTCGAAGGTCTTCAGCATGTAGTCGAGCAGCCCGAGCCGAGGTGGACGCAGCCGGCCGTCCACGGAGAGCCCGCCCTCCGGATACAAGGCCTGCGGCACGCCGGCCTCCACGGCCATCTGCACGTAGCGCTGCAGAACCATTCGGTAGAGCGGGTCGCCGGAGTTGCGCCGCACGAAGTAGGCGCCCATCGAGCGGATCAGCTGCTGCAGCGGCCAGACGCGCGCCCACTCGCCCACGGCATAGGACAGCGCGACGCGCTCGGCGGCAAGAAACGCCACCAGCACGTAGTCCATGTTGCTGCGATGGTTCATGACAAACACCACCGAGGATTTGGGGTTGATCGACGCGATGGCGTGCGTGTCGGTGTAGCCGAGCCGCACGCGGTAGAGGAGCTTGGCGAGCGCCTTGCCCAGCCAGTAGCCCGCGCCGAAATAGAGGTAGGCGTTGAACGCCGGGACGATCTCGCGCGCGTAGCGGTCCACGCGCGCCGCCACGACCTCGCGCGGCACCCCCTTGTCGCTGCACTCGCGCGCAATCGCATCCTGGACCTTGGAGTCGTGGAACAGCCTGTCGATCAGCGCCTGGCGCCGCGTCAGCTTGAATTGCGGAAGCTCGATGTTGAGCCGCGTGTTGATCTCCCGGATCACCCGGTTCACCTTGCGCCGGAAGTACCAGCGCACGCCGGGCAGCAGGAGCCGCTCGAGCAACACCCATAACGCGAGCGCGAGCAGCACGATGAAGAGCCAGGTGGGGAGCGTTACCATGCCGGTCATGCGGGCGCCTTTTCGCAAAGCCTTTTCGCTATCATAGGCAGCCACGCGAATGATGCGCAATCGACGTCGCCGGCCGCGGCGACTTCATGACATTGTTCTTGGTGGGTAGCCCGCCGCCGATGGTATGCTTCGCTCCTGAATTCGCAAGCTCTTCGAGGCCCGGCGCATGAACCTGACGCGCGTTTTCGATCCGGCACTTTCAACAGAGGAATTGCGCGGCTTCACCCGGACGGTCGCGGAGATCGAGTGGCTGCTGCTCATCCTGGTGCTGCTCTACCAGGTGGTGTTCCCGCTCGACGAGGAGGCGTCGGCCGCGCTCGCCATGGCCATGTTCTTCTTCGCCGCGTTCGTGCTGTCCTTCCATTACGCCAACTTCTACCGCACCGAGACGCACTGGAAGATCGCCATCGAGACCGCGATGATGATCGTGTTCATCACCTGGGTGCTGGCGTACACCGGGGGCGCCGACAGCCCGCTGCGCGATCTCTACATCCTCGTCATCATCGTCGCCGCGCTCACGCTGGGGAAGGTCGTCACGCTCGCGGAGCTCGCCCTGATCACGGGCTGCTTCATGTGGCTCGCGTATCCGCTCGAGGCCGGAGACCTCATGACGCTGCCCTACGGCGCCAAGCTGCTCGCGCAGATCGCGCCCATGCTGCTGGTCGCCTACATCACCTCGATGCTTTCGGCGGACCTCCGCCGCGCCTATAGCCACGTCAAGCAGCTATCCGAAACCGACGAGCTGACGGGCGTGCTCAACATGCGCGCGTTCGCGACGCTTTCGGAGCGCGTCGCGCAGCAGGCCGGTCGCTATGCGCGGCCCTTCAGCGTGCTCATGATCGATTCGGACAGCCTGAAGCATGTGAACGACACCCTGGGGCACGAGACCGGCAACCGGCTGCTGCAGCAAACCGTCGAGTGCATCCAGGGACGCCTGCGCCAGACCGACCTCATCGCGCGCTATGGGGGCGATGAATTCGTCGCGCTGCTGCCGGAGACGCCGTGCAACGGGGCGGCCGGCGTCGCGGAGCGTATCCGCAAGAGCGTCGAGGCGACCCCGCTCGTGACGCGCGAGCACAGGGTATCCACGACCGTCAGCATCGGCATCGCCTGCTACCCGAATCACGGCGTGGACTTTGAGTCCGTTCTCGAGAAAGCGGACCAGGCGATGTACGCGAGCAAGGCCGCCGGGAAGAACTGCGTGACCGTCTCGCCGGGCTAGGAACGCTTTTCCCGGACGCGGCCGGGGCGGAAATAGTCTGTGTCGTCGTAGAAAGCCTCCCGCGCGTTCTCCGGATGCCAGCCGGGCACGCCCAGCACCGGCACCACCGCCAGGTCGCGCGATGCCGTCAGATTGCGAGAATCGGAAAGATAGGCGGCGAGCTTCGCATCGAGGACGGCGATCTGCTCGTCCACCGGCCGCGCGAGCAGGCTGGGCTCGACCTCGAGTACGACACCGCGGCCGGTAATGCCGATAAACGGTTGCAGGGCCCTTTCGTAGAGCGCGTGACCGAAGAGGATGAAGCGCATCCCGGCGTTCAGCCGATCCCGGTTGCGCCAGAAGAGCTCCTTCCAGCGCCACTCCCGCAGCAACCCGCGCAGCTCGTCGTCGCAAGCGGCCACGATAACGCCGCCCTCGTCAAACAGCGTGAGCGCATCCTGCGTGGGACCGCGGTTCGCCATGCCGGCGGCGCGCTGGGCCGCGAGCGCCTCGAAGTGGCGCGCGTTGAGCGCCGCCTTCGCGCGCGGGAACGTGAGCCACACCAGCAGGTTCAGCAGGTCGTGCCAATCGCGGTCGCGAAACACCATCTCGCCCTTGAGATGCAAGCGCGCCTCGTAGCGTTCCTCGAAGGATCGCCTCCGGACCCCCGCCGGCGCCAGGCGCAACGGCAGGCCGCTCGCGGTCCTCACTGGATCTCTCTGGCGATCGAGCAAGCGTTGAAGCGCGATGCGCGCCGGCCACTCCGGTGCGCACAGCATGCCGCCGGCCGCGCGCAATGGGTCGAGCATCAGTGAGCGCGCGAAAAAATCCGGATCCCATTCCACGCGGGATGCACGATAGGGACCAAGGGTTGAGGGAGCATCGATCACGGAGTCGGCCAGTGTAAACTTCGCGCTTCTTCGTTTGCGCGGGGATTATGGCAGAGCGGGTCGAATGCGCGGTGATCGGCGCCGGCGTCGTCGGGCTCGCGATCGCGCGCCGGCTGGCGGCGGACGGGCGCGAAGTCGTCGTGCTGGAAGCGGAGACCGCCTTCGGCACCCACACCAGCGCGCGCAACTCCGAGGTTATCCACGCCGGCATCTATTACGCGACCGGCTCGCTCAAGGCCCGGCTGTGCGTCAGCGGCCGCAAGGCGCTCTACCGGTACTGCGCCGAGCGCGGGGTGAACCACAAGCGGATCGGCAAGGTCATCGTCGCCTGCGACGAGAGCGAGCTCCCCGGGCTGCGCAAGTACAAGGAGCAGGCCGAAACCAACAGCGTCGACGACCTGGAGCCGCTCGACCGCGCAGCGCTGGCCAAGCTCGAGCCCGAGGTGCGCTGCATCGCGGGGTTGCTCTCGCCGTCCACCGGCATCATCGACAGCCACGGGCTGATGCTCGCCTACCTCGGCGACGCCGAAGGCACGGGCGCTTCCCTCGCGCTCGGCAGCCCGGTTGACTCCGGGCGCGTGGAATCCCGCGGCATCGTGCTCGAAATCGGCGGCGCGGAGCCGATAACGATCGAATGCGGGACGGTCGTGAACTGCGCGGGGCTCGGAGCGCAGGCCGTCGCGCGCTCGATCGCGGGCGTGCCGCAGGCGACGATACCTCCGTCCTATTACGCGATCGGCCACTACTACACGCTTTCCGGCGCGGCTCCGTTCCGGCGGCTGGTCTATCCGGTCGCGCGCCAGGACTGGCTTGGCGTGCACGTCACGATCGACTTGGGCGGCCAGGTCAAGTTCGGGCCGGACTTCACGTGGATCGACCGCGTAGATTACCGCTTCAATGCCAGCCGCGAAGCCGCGTTCTACGCCGCCATCCGCCGCTACTACCCGGGGCTCAAGGACGGTTCCCTGCAGCCCGGCTACACCGGCATCCGGCCGAAAACCACGGGCCCCGGCGAGCCCGCGCAGGATTTCACGATCCTGGGACCGCGCGACCACGGCGTCGCAGGCCTCGTCAATCTCTTCGGCATCGAATCACCGGGGCTGACCTCGTCGCTCGCCATCGCCGATCACGTTGCGACCCTGCTCGGCGCGTGACGCCTGGCGCAGGTGTGCGGCGGGTGGGCATGGCATAATTTCGATCAATGGCAAGTGATATCTTTTACGCAAAAACCGCCGCCGGCAAGGCCGAAGCCGCGGCGACCCCCGGCAAGCTGTCCGCCGGCATGAAGACCCTGCTCGGGCTGATCGACAACTCCACCGTCGCCCAGCTGCAGGGCAGGCTCCCGCAGGTGCCGGTGGACAAGCTCACCGCCGCACTCGACCGGCTCTTCGCCGACGGTTACATCGAGATCGCGCTTGGGGTCACGGCGGCTGCACCGGCACCGGCCGCGCCAACGGCGCCAGCGGCCCCGGCAGCAGCTGCGTCGGCAGCGCCCGCAGCATCGGCGCCACCGGACGCCAAGCTCGACTTCGCGAACTTCATCAAGCGGCCGGTCAAGGAACCGACGATCCAGAAGCTGCGCGAGGCGGAGGCGACGCTGTCGGGCATCCGCGCCTCCAAGAAGGCCGGCTACTTCGTGCACATCATCAACCGGGCCTCCAAACGCGTTGCATCCAAAGCCGGTGGCGACCAGTACACCGTGCTGGTCATCGATGCCGACCAGGCGAATGCGATGGTCGTGACCCGTGCCCTGCTGCTCGCGAAGTTCGAGACCCGCGCCGCGGCGCTGCAGAACGAAATCATCGAGCAGCTGAACAAGCAGCCGCCCGCGGACGTGATTGCCATGGACATGATGCTGCCCGACACCATCGGTCTCGAGCTGCTCGGCCGCCTTCGCGAGCACCCGGTCTACAAGACGGTTCCCGTCATCGTCATGGCCGCGAAAGCCGAGCACGATGACGTGGTTGCGGCGCTCGCGTACGGCGCGAGCGGTTACATGACCAAGCCGTTCAAGCCCGAGACCCTGGTGGACAGCGTGCAGGCCATTCTCGGCCTCTGAGGTCACGCTTCATCCAGCAGGCGCTTAATCTGCGGGATCATCAGCTCGGCGGCGGCGCGCCCTTCCGCGATGGCCTCGGCGCCGCGATGGTAGTCGAGCAGCCCCAGCCCGCCGAGCCGCGGCTGGATCACGACTTCCGCCGGTTCCCCGGCCAGGCGGCTCCGTGCGATGCGCACGCTCATGATGTCGAGGCTGCCGGTCACGACATCGACCATGCTGGGCCGCCGGGGATGCCGCTTCCCGGCTGCGGGCTTGCGCATGTGGCGGCCGACGGTGTTCGAGCCCAGGTCCACCGCGATCACGAAGTCGGCCTCCATCGCACGCACCAGCGAGACCGGCACGGGATTGACGAGCGCACCGTCCACCAGCTGGCGGTCGTCCTCAAGCCATGGCGTGAACAACCCGGGTATGGCAATTGACGCGCGCACTGCGTCCGCCACCGGTCCCTCGCGCAGCCAGACTTCGCGCCCGTTGACGAGGTCGGTCGCGACCGCCGCGAACGGCCGCCGCAGGCCCTCGATGCGCTTTTCGAGGAGGTCGCCGCGCAGGAAATCGAACAGCCTGTCTCCCTTCACCAGGCCGCCGCGGAACGAGACATCGAAGTAGCCCACCAGCTTGCGCCAAGTCAGGCCTCGCACCCAGTCCTCCAGCGCGGCCAGCTCGTCATCCGCGTAGACCGCGCCGACCAGCGCCCCGATTGACGTCCCCGCCACCGACTCGGGCACGATACCGGCCTCGAGGAGCGCGTCCAGCACGCCGATATGCGCCCATCCGCGCGCCGATCCTGCGCCGAGCGCGATGCCGATCCGGTGCCTGTGCCGTGCGGTCGTCATGGGCGCCCGGCGGTGCGGTCGAGGAACGCGCCGAGCTCGGCGACCCACTCCGGCCGCATGAAGATGAATCCGTCGTTGTGCCCGCCGCGCAGCTCCAGGAACGCTTTCGGCTCGGCGGCCGCCTCGTAGAGCCGGCGGCCGTGCGCAAAGGGCACGATGTCGTCGTCGCGGCTGTGCGCGATGAACACCGGCGCCCGGATCCGCTTCAGGTTCGCCAGGTTGTCGTAGCCCATGCGGCTCAGCAGCCGCACCGGTAGGAACCAGTAAACCTGCGCTCCGAGATCGGTCACCGAAGTGAAGGTCGAGAACAGCAGCACGGCTCGCGGCGATACTTCCGCCGCGAGCCAGGTCGCAACAGCCGCGCCCAGCGATTCCCCGGCGATCACGACATCCCGCGGCTGCGCCAGGCGCGCGTGGCGCAGGTGCTCCCACGCCGCCTCCGCGTCGCGGTAGGTCCCCGCCTCGGACGGCGTGCCGCTGCTCTTGCCGAAGCCGCGGTAATCCACGATCAGCGTCGAATAGCGCAGGCGGTGGAACATCTGGAGGTAATCGATGCGGTGCGAGATGTTGCCGGCGTTGCCATGGAAGAACAGCACGGTGCCGCGCGCGTTCTCCGCAGGCACCCACCACGCATCGAGAGTCTCGCCGTCGGCGGTACGGATGGGCACCGACTCGTAGCGCAACCCGTAGCTTTGAGGGGTGACCACGGCTTCGCGCCCCGTACCGGGGAAATACACGAGGTGCGACTGGAACAGGTAAACCAGCACCAGCACCGCTCCATAGGCGATCGCGAGCGGTATCAGCAGCTCCCCCAGCATGCGCCGCATCGCCGCTACCAGCGGAACGTCGCGCCGACCAGGAACGCGCTGTCGAACTCGGCGTCGTTCAGGTTCTTGCGGAAACCGGCGTCAAAGTCCATGTTCTTGCCCGGCGAATAGATGATCCCGATCATCGCAAACTGGCTTGTCTTGTCCGGAGTATAGGGGTCGTTCCTCGACTCGTTCCGGCGCAGGCCCGCCTCTCCCACCAGGCGCACGTCCCCGGCCACGGCATACGACAATCCGCCGGACACGCGCCACAGATCACTCTGGTTGTCGGCGGCATCCTGCGGCAGCTTGAAGCGTGCCTTGGAGTACGCGACATTGCCGAGGAAGGTCCAGGGCTCGGCGTCGTACGTGGCGAGCAGCGCGACGCCCCACGAGGTACTGCCGGTCCCGAGTCCCTTGGCTTCATCGCCGGTCGGCAGCAACAGCCCGGGCTTCACCGCGAGGCTGAACGCCCCCGCTTCAAGAAAGCGCCACTTGACCTCCAGCGTGGAATCCGACATCCCGCTCTCATCCTCGGTCACGACGCCGTTCTCGGTCGTGCGCAGGCGTACATGCGACAACCCGAACTGGATGTCCAGGCTGTCGAGTATCCCGTAGGAAAGCACGGGGATGAACGCATTCAGCTTGCGCTTCTGCTCGACCGGACCCGAGCCCGTGTCCGCGGTCCGCTCGCTGCGCAGGAGATCGCCCTGGAGCTCGAGCTGCCAGTTGCCCTTGCCCTGTGTGCCGGTATCGTCGGTGACAAAGGGATGCGCCGCCCACCCCAGGCCAGAAGGCAGAAGGCAGAAGGATGAATTGACGATCACCGCGGCGATCGTGGCAGCATAATGTGTCCCGCTCCCGCCTTGCGCTTCACGCATCTTGTTTCCTGTCCTCGTTCTGCCTTCTGCCTTCTGACTTGCCTGTTAGTCCACCCTCGCGCCCGATTCCTTGACCACCCTCGCCCACTTTGCGAAATCAGTCTGGATCACGCGGCCGAATTCCTCCGGCGTGCCGCCGACGGAATCCGCGCCCTGGACCGACAGCCGCTCCCGCAATGAGGGCGCGGCAAGCGCGGCGTTCAATTCCTTGTTGATTCGCACTACCACCGCGCGCGGCGTGCCCGCTGGCGCAAGTATGCCGAACCAGTTGACCACTTCGTAGCCCGGGACGGTCTCCGCGATTGCCGGGAGCTCGGGGAACGATGGCGAGCGCCGGGGGCTCGTGATCGCGAGCCCGCGCAGCTTGCCGGCCTTTACCTGCGGCGACAGCGGGACGGCGCTGGAGATGGTGAGCCGCACCTGGCCCGCCAGCAGGTCCGTCATCATCGGGCCGACGCCCTTGTACGGAACGTGCGTGAGGGGCACGCCCGTCATGCTGCCGAAAAGCTCCATCGCGAGATGGCTGGAGGAGCCGCTTCCCCCGGAGCCGTAGTGCAGCGGTGCAGGCGCGGACTTCGCATGGGCAATCAGCTCCTTCACCGACTTCACCGGCAGCCCGGGATGGGACGCCATCATCAGCGGCACCGCCACGAACTGGACCACGGGCACGAAATCCTTCAGAGCATCGTACGACACCTTGCGATAGAGGTGCGGGTTGATGACGTGCGGAATCGAGGTGAAGAGCAGCGTGTAGCCGTCGGGGCCGGCCCGCGCGGCGGTCTCGGTGGCGATCAGCCCGCCCGCGCCGCCGCGATTGTCCACCACGACCTGCTGGCCGAGTCCCTCGGTCAGAGCCTGCGCCGCATGGCGCCCGAGGATGTCCGCGGCGCCACCCGGCGGGAAACCCACGATCAGGCGCACCGGCCGCGCGGGATACGGCTGCGCGCCGGCGGGCGCTGCGAGGGCGCAGCACAGCAGGAAGGCACAAGCAGGGAGGACGAAACGAGTCATTTCAGGCAGGCGCCCGCCCCCGCCATTATGGACTCGACGATCCGTTTCCGAACCGCAGGATCGCGCATGCGCAGCTCCTCGTCACGATTGACGATCACGCCCGCCTCGAACAGCAGCGCGGGGATGCTCGCCGTCTTCAGCACCGCCAGGTTGTCGAAATAATGCACGCCGTTCGCCTCGTCGGCAAACGGCCGGTTCTCGCCCACGATCGGGTCGGCGTGATAGCGCGAGGGAATGAAGCCCGCCTTACGCATCGCAGCGCCGATCGCGGACGCGCACTTGAGGCTCTGTTCGGTGTACCCGTTCAGGCGCGAGACGAACAGCGAGAACCCCGAGAAGCGATCGCTGTAGAGCAGCTGTTCGCCGTCCACCTCCCAGATCGAGAGGAAGCGCGGCTGCACCGAGTCGTGGTGGATCGAGATGAATAGGTCCATCCCTGCGGCGCGCGGCGCCCGGCTGCCGAGGTTCTCCGCGAGGCCGTCGGCGCCGATCAGGAGAACCTTGTGGCCGGAAAGCTGGAGCGCGTCAGCAACTTCCCGCGAGAGCTGCCGGTTGTATTCGAACTCGGTGACACCGCGCGCGCTGATGACGCCCGGCTTCGCAAAGTAATGCCCCACGTCAACCCCAATGCTGGCGGCAAACACCGCCGGCGCAAGCCACGCCAACGCCGCTATCAAGAGCCGGGGGAGAACGCTCCGGTCACCGGTCACTGGTCACCGGTCACCATCCAAGCACGTACGCGGGACGACGCGGGTCCGCACCCCCGTGCAGCACCCCGTTGTCGTGGTCGGCGACGATCGTGCATACCGCCCCGGCGAGCCACGTCATGTCATCCCACTCGTAGACCTTATGCCCAAGCTCCCGAAGATCATCCCCGGCCTCCCGGGCGATGCTCGATTCGAGATGGAGCCGCCCCGGGTAATACGGATGAGGCTCGAACGAGCCGGGGTAGCTGTAGCCGGCGAAGCGCGGCGCCTCGACCGCGGCCTGGGGGGACATACCGAACACGTTGATGTTGAGAAACACCTGCAGCATGGCCTGGCATTGCACATCGCCCCCCGGCGTGCCGAACGGCATGTAGACCCGCCCGTTCCTGAACGCGAGCGCGGGATTGGGCGTCAGCCGCGGCCGCTTGCCGGGCGCGACCGAGCTGGGGTGATCGGGATCGGACCAGGACTGCGTGCCGCGTCCGGAGCAGAGAATCCCCACTCCAGGAATGATGGGCGTCTTGTCCGAGCCGTCGCTCGGCGTGCACGAGAAGGCATTACCGTGCCGGTCGATCGCGCACAGGTACGACGTATCGCCGGGCCCCGGCGCGTCGTCGGACTCCGGCGCGGGCACGCAGCGGTGTCGCAGCTGCGCGAGCGTATCCGGATCGCCGGCGGGCGGCATCTCCGGCCATGCTTTTTCCAGGCTCACCAGCGAGCGCCGGTGCTCGGCATAGCGGTCCGACATCAGGCCCTTGATCGGCACCTTGACGAAGCGCGGGTCGCCGAAGTGATGGTGGCGGTCGGCGTAGGCGAGCTTGAGCGCCTCGGTCACGACGTGGATGTACTGCGGCGAGTTGTGCCCCATCGCCTTGAGGTCGAAGCCCTTCAAGATGTTCAATGCCATCGGCAACACCGGGCCCTGCGACCACGGCCCGCAGGCGTGCAGCTCGACGCCTTCGAAGCGCGAGCGCACCGTGGGCTCGAACTTGGCGCGGAAGCCCGCGAAATCCTCGTAGCGCATCGGGCCGCCTTCTCTCTCGATGAACTTCGTGACGACGCGCGCGATGTCGCCCTTGTAGAAGGCATCGCGTGCCGCGCAGAGGCCTGCCTTCCGGCCTCTGCGCCGCAAGACCTTCTTCTCCTCATCCGCCATGTACTGCATCGTGCGGCCGAGGTCGGGCTGCACGAACACTTCGCCCACCGCCGGCGGCCGGCCCCCGGGCAGGAACACCTTGCGGCTCGCCGGCCAGCCGCGATAAGTCTGCTGGTTCTCCTTGATGAAATCCGACATCATCGGATGCATCGGGAAGCCGTCGCGCGCAAAGCGGATAGCGCTGGCGGCGACCTCGCCGAAGCTCATGGTCCCGAAGTGCTCGAGCGCCGTGAGCCAGGCGTCCGGCGCGGCGGGCACCACGCACCGTTCGACGCCTTTGGGTATCTTGCCGCCGTGCTTCCTGAGGAAGTAGTCCGGCGTGATGGCCTTCGGCCAGACGCCCAACCCGTCGATGCAATGCACCTGCTTGTTCTTCGCGGTGTAGATGATCTGCGGCGCGACGCCGCCGAAGTTGACCTTGTCGGTCTGCAGCACACCGATCGCGATGCCCGCGGCGACACCGGCGTCGATTGCATTGCCGCCCGCTTCCAGGACCTGGAACCCGGCGTGCGCGGCAAGGTAATGCCCGGCGGAAATGACGTGCCGGGTGCCCATGATGGACATGCGGGTGGCGGCCATGCGCTCCTCCAATGCGGCGTGGGACAGCACGGATTCTATCCGCATTGTAGTATCATCGCCCGCGAGGCCGCACCCCCGCCACACGCATCGAACGCATTCATCCCGAGGACAAGGAATGAGAGTTTCGCCGCTGTTATCGATTCCCCTGCTCACCGCTGCCCTGTTCGCCGCCGCCGGCTCGGCGACCGCGCAGACGTTTCCGAGCAAGCCCGTGCGCGTCATCAATCCGGCCTCGCCCGGTGGCAACAGCGATATCTTCTTCCGGCTCCTGCAGCCGAAGATGAGCGAGGTGCTGGGACAGCCGGTGGTCATGGATTACCGTCCCGGGGCGGGGGCGACCATCGGGGGCGAGGTCATCGCGCGCAGCGCGCCCGACGGCTACGTGACGGGGTGGGTCGCCGCAAGCTTCATGATCAATCCCGCCCTTATGAAGAAGATTCCCTACGACACCCAGCGGGACTTCACCGGGCTCGGCATCATCGTGGACGTTCCTTCCGGGCTCGCGGTGCACCCATCGCTGCCGGTTCAGAACGTGAAGCAGCTGATCGCGCTTTCCAAGACGCGCCCGGGGGAAATCTTCTATTCCACATCGGGCCCGGGCACGATCGGGCACCTCGCGGGGGAACTTCTCAACTCCTCCGCCGGGATCAAGCTCGTGCATGTTCCCTACAAGGGCGCCGGCCCCGCCGTGATCGATCTCATCGCCGGGCAGGTTCAGCTGCAGTTCGCGAGCATGCCACTGCTGGTGCCGCATGTCGCCGCCGGCAAGCTGCGGCTCATCGCGCAAACCGGCGCCGCGCGCGCGGCATCGGCCAAGAACGTCCCCACGATGGTGGAATCCGGCGTGCCCGGCTTTGTCGTGCAAAGCCTCTTCGGGTTCGTCGGACCGGCCGGCATGCCGCGCCCCGTCGTCGACCGGCTGAATGGCGCTCTCGTCACTGCGATTCGCGACCCCGCCAACAGCAAGTCCCTCGTCACCCAGGGCGCCGAGCCCATCGGCAGCACGCCGGATGAGCACGCAGCGACCATCAAGTCCGAGATCGCGAGGTGGCGCAAGGTGGCGAAGGAGGCGGGAATCGAGCCGCAATGAAATCGTTCGACTGGCAATTCCCCTACCCGTCGCAGCGCATGCCGGTGCTGGCGCGGAACGTCGTCGCGACGTCGCAGCCACTTGCCGCGCAGGCCGGTCTCTCCATGATGCAGAAAGGCGGCAACGCGGTGGACGCCGCGCTCGCGGCGGCGATCACCTTGACGGTGGTGGAGCCGACCAGCAACGGCATCGGCAGCGACGCGTTCTGCATCCTGTGGGACGGCAAGCAGCTCCAGGGGCTCAACGCCTCCGGCCGCTCGCCCGCGGCGTGGAATCCCGAGCGTTTCAAGGGAAGGTCGGAGATGCCGACGCGCGGCTGGGATGCCATCACGGTCCCGGGCGCGGTTTCGGCTTGGGTCGCGCTGTCGGAGCGCTACGGGAAGCTCCCGTTCGCGGATCTCTTCGAGCCCGCGATCCGCTACGCGACCGACGGCTACATGGTCTCGCCGACGATCTCCCGGCTGTGGGCGGCCCAGGTGCCGCAATTGAAGGATGTCCCGGGCTTCGCCGAGCACTTCATGCCGCGCGGGCGCGCGCCGGAAGCGGGCGAGAAGTTCACCGCCCCCGCGCACGCCAGGACGCTGCGGCGCATCGCCGAAACCCGCGGCGAGGCTTTCTACAGGGGCGATCTTGCGCAGCGCATGGCGGAGCACGCCCGCAAGCACGGCGGAGTAATGACCGTGGAAGACCTCGCGGCGCACTCGGCCGACTGGGTCGAGCCCCTCGCGCACGACTACCGCGGCTGCACGCTGCACGAAATTCCGCCCAACACGCAGGGCATCGCCGCGCAGATCGCGCTGGGCATTCTCGAGGGTTTCGACCTGGGCGCGATCCCGGTGGACTCCGCCGACAGCCTGCACCTCCAGATCGAGGCGATGAAGCTCGCGTTCGCCGACGCCTACGAGTACGTCTCGGACCCCGCCACCATGCGCGTGAAGAATTCCGGGCTGCTCGACCGCGAATACCTGCGGAGCCGCTCGCGCCTGATCGACATGAAGAAGGCGAAGCAACCGCAGCACGGCGTGCACGGCCGCGGCGGCACCGTCTATCTCACGGCCGCGGACGCTTCCGGCATGATGGTGTCCTTCATCCAGTCGAACTACCAGGGATTCGGCTCGGGCATCGTGGTCGATGGCATCAGCCTGCAGAACCGCGGCTACGGCTTCGTGCTGCGTCCCGGCCACGCCAACATCGTCGGCCCGCGCAAGCGGCCGTTCCATACCATCATTCCTGCCTTCATCACGCGCGACGGGAGGCCCGAGATGAGCTTTGGCGTGATGGGCGGCTCGATGCAGGCGCAGGGACACACACAGGTGATGGTGCGATTCGCCGACTACCGGCAGAACCCGCAGGCGGCGGCGGACGCGTCGCGCTGGCGCGTGGGCGAGAACCTCGACATCAACATCGAGCACGGCGTACCTGCCGCGGTCATTGACGACCTTAAGTCCCGCGGCCACCGGATGGCGCAGGCCGACCGCTGGAGCACCGATTTCGGGCGCGCGCAGCTGATCTACCGGATGGACGACGGCTACCTCGCCGCGTCCGAGCGCCGCACCGATGGCCAGGCAGTAGGATTCTGAGCATGTCCGAGCACAAAGCAACTGTCAGGTGGTCCCGCGGCGGGAAGGACTTCACCTACAAGACCTACAGCCGCGACCATGTCTGGAGCGTGAATGGCAACGATGTCCCGGCGTCGGCAACCACCGCCTATTTCGGCAACCCGAGCCGGGTGGACCCGGAGGCCGCGCTGGTCGCGGCGCTGTCGAGCTGCCACATGCTGACCTTCCTCGCGCTCGCCGCGAACAAGGGATTCGTCGTCGAGAGCTACGAGGATCCCGCGGTCGGCCATCTCGAAAAGAACGCGCAGGGCAAGCTGGCGATGACGCGCGTGGAGCTGCATCCAAGGATCGCCTACGGAGGAACGAAGCAGCCGACCGCGGAGGATCTTGACTGGCTCCACGACAAGGCGCACAGGGAGTGCTTCATCGCGAACTCCGTCACCACCGAAGTCAAGGTAGTGAAATAATGCAGTGATGAGGTCATGATTTCATCCAGTAAGGAGGAGACTGTAATGAGGAAACTGACTGTTGGTTTGGCAGTTGCAGCGCTAAGCGCCGGGTGCGTCGGCCCAATGTCGCAACCGGCCGGCACGGGCGTGGTGAAAATCACCTCGCTCGGCAGCCACGACGGCGAGCTATGCGTGAGGGACCGCGCGATGATTTTCGAGGATCCCGACGGCACGCGGATCCTGTATGACGCCGGTTTCACCGTGCGCGGGCCGAACGACCCGCGGTTGGGCAAGATCGATGCCGTGCTGCTCTCCCATGTTCACGGAGACCATCTGGGGCCAGGGCATCAGCCGTCCGCCAATGCGGGCACCTGCGGCAATCCGGATTTTTCGGTCAACGTGACGCCCAACTCGACCACCACGATGATCGCCGCCGCCAAGAAGGCAAGGATCTTCGCCGGCAGCGACATGCACACGTTCCTCGCTGCCAAGGTCAAGGCCGCGGGTGGCGATCCGAAGCAGGTCCAGCTCGTGCGTTTCGGCGCCCTGGGAAAGATCGGCGGTGTCAGCGTCGCAACCGTTCCCGCCACTCATACCAACGGCGTGGGCCCGGAGTTTCTCGACAAGCCTCTCGCCGACTTGCTGCGGGGGCAGGGCTTGAACGTTGACGTCGGCCCGCCGGTAGGCTACGTCCTGCGGTTCTCCAACGGGCTCGTGGCCTACCTCTCCGGCGACACCGGGATCACGGCCGAGCAGGACGTCACCGTACGGCGCTACTACAAGGCGAATCTGGCGGTGATGAACATCGGCGGCTTCCCGTTTACCACCGGCCCGGATGAATCAGCTTTCGTCATCGCCGAGCTGGTCAAGCCGAACGCAGTGATCGCGACCCACGTCAACGAGGTGGCGACCAAGGGCGGCAAGCTGGTGCCGGGCAGCAAGACCGAGCAGTTCATGAAGCGGGTCGGTATCCCGACGCATGTGCCCCTGAGCGGCAGGACGATGTCGTTCGACGGCGCCGGCAGGTGCACGGCCGGCTGCTGATCGTCCGTTCCCGCGCGAGAAGGCCCCGCCGCAGTGGCGGGGCTTTTTTTTGGACTAATATGAACCGGTCGAGGAACCGGAACCGTGGCTACCAGGAAATCGCCGCCGGATGCCGGCCGGCTGGACCGCGTTGTGGCGGAGGCCCGGCGCGCGCGTGAGAGCCGGGAGAAAGGTTACCGGGAGCAAGCCCTCAAGCTGTACCCCTGGGTCTGTGGCCGGTGCGCGCGGCCGTTCACGCACGCAAACCTGCAGCTGCTCGAGGTCCATCACCGGGACGGCAATCACGACAACAATCCGCCCGACGGCAGCAACTGGGAGCTGCTGTGCACCTATTGCCACGAGGCCGAGCACCGGCGCTACCTCGACACTGCCGGACGCGATCCGCAGCCGGCTGGAGACGGGACGGCATCCCAGGCCACCTACCGGCCGTTCGAGAACCTGGGCGCGCTGTTGAATCGCAAGCCCGACACATCCGACAAGCCGTGACCGGTGACCCGTGACCGAGTTGGAGCAAGTCCTGGAATTCTGGTTCGGCGCCTGCGGCCCGGACGGCGCGCTCGACCGCGTGAAGCAAAAGATGTGGTTTAGCGGCGGGCGCCAACACGATGCCGCCATCCGCAAGCGCTTCGGCAAGCTGCACCGGCGCGCCGCACACAGCGAGCTCGACGCGGAGTGGGCGGCGACGCCGCGCGGGCGGATCGCGCTCATCGTCGTGCTCGACCAGTTCTCGCGCCATATTCACCGCGGCATCGCGGCCGCGTTCGCGCACGACCCGGCCGCGCAGCGGCTTGCCGTATCCGGCGTCGAACACGGAGTGGACCGCGAGCTGATTCCCGCGCAACGCGCGTTCTTCTACCTGCCGTTCGAGCACGCTGAGGACGTTAAGCTCCAGCGCATGGGCACCCGCCTGTTCGAGCGGCTCGCCACCGAGGTCGCGCCGGCCTGGCGCAAGGAGTACGCCAGCTTTGCCGATTACGCGGGCCACCACCGCGACATTGTCGAGCGCTTCGGCCGCTTTCCCCACCGCAACCGGATGCTGGGGCGCGCCTCGACGCCCGAGGAGGTGGAGTTCCTGAAGCAACCCGGTTCGTCCTTCTAGAAGCCCCTGCCCCGTCACTTGTCACACTCCCGGTTGTAATACACAATTGGCCGGCAGGAAGGTCACCAGAACCTTCCGTCACCGTCAAAGGAGGGCTCAGCCATGTTCAAGCGTACGTTGATCGCACTCGTCGCAGGCCTGATCGCGGCCTGGGGCGCTGTCGCGTGGTCGCAGGTGAAGGAAATTCCCTGGGGCACGTCTGCGGTCGGATCGGCCGGACACAAGGCACTCGTCGTTCTTGCCGAGCTGCTGAACCGGGAGATGCCGAATTACCGTATCACGGTGCAGCCGACGCCGGGCGCGGTCGTGACCGTGAAGGGCTACGCCATGGGCCAGTTCGAGGGCTACTACGGCTCCGACATCGCCTTCTACGAACTCCGCAACGACACCAGACGCTTCGCGGGCTTCAAGGCGAGCATGAAGCGCCAGCCGGTGCAGTCCTTCTGGACCTACACCACGGACATGGGCCTCGCCGTGCACGCGCGCGACAAGGGCAAGTACAAGAGCTGGCGGGATCTCACCGGCAAGGCTCTTTTTACGGGCATGCCGCCCTGGGACACGCGCGCCCAGCTGGAGCGGGCGTTCGACGCGCTCGGGATTAAGTACACCTACCGCCAGGTGGACCTGTCCGCCGCCGGGTCGCTGCTCCAGGGCGGCGGCATCGACGGGTTCGGGCTCTACACCACCGGGGAGTCCGCTGTGCCGCCCTGGATCGCCGAGGCGTCGCTCGCGACCGACTGGGCCGCGGTCAATCCCAGCGCCGCGGAGCTCGCCGCGCTCAAGAAGGCGGGGTTCGCGGTCCTCGAGCTGAAGCCCGAGGTGTTCAAGCGGAACGTGCACACCGACAAGGTCGTGCTGCTGCCGTTCTACTACGGCTTCCACGTCGGCCTCGAAGTGCCCGAGAACGATGTCTACCGGATGCTCACGATCATCGAGAAGAACGTCGCCGAACTGGCCAAGGCCGACTCGAGCTACGCGCAGATCGCCAAGGACATGCCCGGGTTCCAGAAGCTCGGGGTCACGTCCGCCGCGGACCTCCTGCCGATCCACCCGGGACTCGCGCGATACATGCGCGAGAAGGGTGTGTGGGACGCGAAGTGGGACGCCCGCGTCGCGAAATAACGCAATAACGGCGCGGCCTCCGCTCCCGTGTCCCGGCCGCGCCTCGCCGTCGAGTGGCTCTACTACCTGACGGCGGTCTTCTTTTTCGGCTATCTCTTCGTCTATTACTGGACCAGTGAAGGCGGGCCGGCCCTGCTCGCGCTTACGCTGGTACCGGTGACCTTCATCCTGTACACGCTGGAAGCGCTCCGCAAGGACGAGTTCTATCCGCGCCTTCCGCCGGTTCTGCAGCACGTGCTCGCCGCGGTCTATATCGCCGTCTCGATCGCGGTCGCCGTCTACATGCACGTCGAATACGAGGAGATCGGCACCGTGCGCGCCGGCATCTGGAGTGCGACCGATCTCACCATGGGCGCGCTGATGGCGGTCCTGATCATGGAGTACACGCGCGTACGCCACCCGGCGCTCTTCGTCCTCAACGTCCTGCTGATCCTTTACGCGGTATACGGCCGCGTGGTTTCGGGGATGTTCTTTCATCCGGGGCTCAGCTGGGAGCGCATCGTCACCGCGATGAGCGTCGAGATGTCCACCGGCATCTTCTCCAACCTGCCGCAACTCGCGCTCACCCTGATCGGCTCGTTCATTCTCGTCCTCGCCGCGCTGCGCGCGTTCGGATGCGTGGAATCGATCCTGAAGGGCTCCAAGAGCGTCGCCGTGCGCTCGCCGCACGCCTTGCCGCAATCAGCGGTGTTCGGCTCGATGGCGGTCGGCACCGTGAGCGGCAGCGGCGCGGCCAACGCGATCACGGTCGGTTCCGCGACCATTCCCGCCATGATCGGCGCCGGCATGCCGCGGGTGGTCGCCGCCGCGATCGAGACCGCATCCTCGCTGGGCGGGCAGCTCATGCCCCCGGTGATGGGCATCGCGGCATTTCTCATGGCGGAGTTTCTCGGCCGCAGCTATTTCGACGTCGTCGCGCGCGGCTACGCGCCGGCGATCATCTATTACATCGGCGTCAGCGTCTCGGTCTATCTGCTCTCCACGCGCTACCGCGCGCGCCTCAACGTGGCCGCGGCGCAGCGCATGGGCGCAATGGACTGGGCGAACCTTGCGGCCTTCATCTCCGTCGTCGCCGGCCTGATCGGCATCATGGGGGTGTTTCACCTCGCGCCCATGTTCGCCGCGCTCTACGTCTTCGTCGCCGTGGGGTCCGCCCTCCTCCTCGCCCACGTGGCGATGGTGGTGCGGGAATGGGGGTGGACGGGGCGCGCGCTCATCGCCCCGCTCGGACGCTTCGTCGATTATTTCTCGAGTATGACTGCCGACCTCACCCTGCTGCTGGCGACGCTTTCGATCATGACGGGCGCCCTCGTCATCACCGGGGTGCCAACCAAGATCGGCGGGATTCTCATCCAGATGGCCGGCATCAACCTGGCTGCCATGGCGCTCGTCGCCTTCTTCTTCGGCGCTCTGCTCGGGACCGGGCTGCCCCCGGCGCCGACCTACATCATCACCGCGCTCGTGGTCGCGCCCCCAATGATCAAGGTCGGGGTCGATCCGTGGGTCGTGCACTTCTTCGCTTTCTTTCTCGCGGTCTGGGGCGAGGTGACTCCGCCCACGTCGGTGTCAGCCGCGATTACGGCCAAGATCGCCAACGCGCCGTTCCTGCAGACGCTGTTCCGCGCCATCACGATCTGCGTGTCGCTGTTCGTCCTCATGGCAGGGGTTTTCACCCGGCCGGAGCTCGTACTGGAGCCCGGCGTGGCCCAGCTCGGCGCGATGTTCCTCATCACGGTCGCGACGGTCGGCATCACCTTCAGCATCCAGGCGCACTTTGCCGGGCGCCGCGCGATTGACGTGCCGCTGCGGCTCGTGCTCGCCGCGATCGCGCTGGTGGTGTTGCTCCATCCTGATCGCCAGCTCGCATGGCTCACCTGCATCCCCGTCGGGGCGTTCGTCGGCTACTGGTGGCTGCGGCGCCGCAACGTCCCGGTCCCGGTGCGCGCGGTTGCGAGCTAAGACCCGGCGCAGAAGGTTTGCTATGCTTTGCCCGGAGCCATCCTGACGCGGAGCCGCCGATGAAATACCGCAAGCACGAAGCCAAGGAGTACGCGAAGACGGTCCTGAAAGGCGTGTGGACCGCGCTGCCTACGAGCTTCACCGCCGAGGACCGCATCGACGAGGCCGGCAACGCGGCCAACCTCGAGCATTGCATCTCGAAGCTAAAGCTCGAGGGCCACTACTGCATCGGCAATGTCGGTGAGTTCTGGGCGATGACGAACGAGGAACGCATGCGCGTCGTCGAGATCAACGTCGAGGTCGCCCGGGGCCGAATCCCGTTGATCGCCGGCTGCCACCACCAGAACCCGTACGAGGCGGTGAAGCTCTCTCGGCACGCGCAGGCGGCAGGCGTCGATTTCGTGATCATCCTCACGCCCTACGTCGCCGCCCGCGGCGACGACGCGGTCTACGACTACTACCGGTTCGTGTGCGAGCGGGTGGACATCGGCATCGTCCTCTTCAATACCGAAGTCACGTACCCGATCTCGCCGCGGCTCGCGAAGCGACTCGCGGCGCTACCGAACATCTGCGGCTTCAAGCAGGGGGTCAGCAAGCCGCAGCCCACGACCGCGCTGCGCGACGCGATCGGCAGGGACGTGGAAGTGAGCGTCGCGGATGAGGCGCCGTTTCTCCACAACATCAGCGTGTGCGGCGACCGCTGGCTGCTCAACTACTGCCCCCATCTTTACCAGGTCCCCGGCTACACGCCGGTCAACGATTACGCGCGGGCGGCGCTGGCGGGCGACATGAACCGGGCGACCGAAATCTGCCGCAGCCTGAATCCCCTGCGCTCGGTGCTCGCCAAGTGGATTCCCGGCTACGGCACCGGCGGCCGCATGGCGATCGCCGAGCAGAAATTCTGGATGGAGCTGATCGGCATGACCGGAGGCCCGGTGCGCGTGCCGTGCGCCGAGATGGCCCCGGAAGCAAAAGAGCAGATGCGCGCGGACCTCGACGCGACGGGGCTGCCGGCCAAGGCCCGCGCCGCCGGACTCCTCAAGCGCGCGGCCTGACCCGCGTCAATTCCTCGCCAGCAAATCGAGCGTGCGCGAGCGGAACTCGCGCTGGTGCAGCACGTACACGACGCCCAGCGTCACCGCGATCATCAGCACTGGGTGCAGGAACCACGACAGCGCCGCCACCCCGAAGTAATAGGCGCGCAGGCCCTGGTTGAAGTTGCGGTTGGCAAAGGACAGGATGACGGCGATGCGGTCGATGTCCACGGCGTACTCCGAGAGGTCTTTCGGCGTCTTACGCGCGGCGCCGACCAGGATCGAGCAGAACCCGAACTGCCGCAGAGACCACGAGAACTTGAAGAAACCGTAGACGAAGATCAGGAGCAGCACCAGGATCTTCAGCTCCCACAGCCGGATCGACACCTGTTGTCCGAATGGCAGCTCCGCCACCACGCTCGCCGCCCGCTCCGCGTAGCCCATGAGCGCGACCAGCGCGCCGAGGATCAGCATCGTGGTGGACGCGAAGAACTGCGAGCTGCGCATCAGGTTCCGGAGCACGTTGACGTCCACCATCCGGTTGTCGCGCTCGACCATGCGCTCGATCCACCCCCGCACGAAGCGCTCCATCTCGCCGCCGAGCCGCGGCCGCGCCGCCGCGCCGTAGTCCGCATACCACTGGTAGCCGGCCCACAGTGCCAGGAGCAAGGCGAGCGCCACCGCATCGAGCCAGGTAAACGGCAGCATCGCGAGAATTCTGTCGAGCAGCGTCATACGAAGAGTGTGAGCACGCCTGTGTAGCCGTAGAGCCGGTTGTGCGAGATCTCGCCGTTGCAGAAGAAGCCGACCAGCGGGAACTCGCCGAGGGCCTCACGGATCAATTTGAGCTCCTCGGAATTGGGCCCGAAGAGGCTCGCGCCGCGCCCGACGCAGGTGTAATAGACGCCGCCGCGCGGCCGTGCGTACATCCCCTTGCGGATGCTCTCCAGCATGCGGCTCATGTCCTCGTGGGCAGTCTTGGTATCGCGCCGGCAGAACATGACGCTCGCTCCCGGCTGCAGCAGCTCGCCGATCGCGATCAGCCGGTTGGCGGGATCGATGCCCACGAGGTTGCGCACCAGGTAATCGCCGGTGTCGCTGCCCGCGATCGGCAGCCCGGCGAAAATCTGGCCGCCCACGCGGTTCAAATCGCGCGCGAGGGTCTCGCCGATGTCCTCCTTGAAGACATCCAGGGCCGCGCGCCCGTCGAGCTGGATGATCACGTTGTGCTGGCTGGCGGTGACCACGTGCTTGGGCCCGAGCGGCGAGCAGCCCTGGGTGAGCCGCGTGGCGACGGTGACGCTGTCGGCGAACGACACGCCGGAAAGCCCCCCTTCGACGACGCCGTCCGCCACCTGCAGATTCTGCCGCCGCGAGCTGGTCAATCCGCCGACCAGGAACCCGCTCTCGACCTTTCCGGCGAGGCGGCCGACTAGCTCGGGGAGGTGCCGGTTGTAGGGATCGGCGTGGACGATGGCGAAATTCGGCGTGGTGCCCCCGCACTTGAGGGCGACGTTGTCGACGTCGGACGCGCTCGCCACCCCGGAGAAGACCCGGAAGGTGTCCGGCTCGAAGTCGCCGGCCATCGCCGCAATTGCCGCCTCATCGAGGTATTCGCGCCCTGTGGCGCACACCCCGATGCCGACGGTGCCCACCCAGTGCGGGATGCCGGTCCGGCTCCGGAACAGCGACAGGATGTCTCCAAGGTGATCGGCGAGCAGGTCCGTGACGTAGAGGAAGCCCAGGCTGGCGGGGCCCCGGCCGAGCTGCGTGATGCAGGCCTCCGCGGCCTGCTTCCAGTCCGGCGCGGCGGCGTGCCCGTAACGGAAATCCGGCACGGCTTACCCCGCCTCAGATTCGCTTGATCCAGCCGGGCAGCGCCTCGAAGCGCCTGGCCCACGCCACGACGCCCGGAAAGTTCTCGAGCTGGAATCCGCCCTCGGGCGAAACCGAGACGTACGGATAGCACGCAACGTCCGCGACCGTCGGCCGGCCCAGCGCGAGCCACTGATTGCTCTTGAGCCGCCCCTCGAGCAACGCGAGGCCGGCTTCCCCGTATCCACGATATTCCTCGTAATTGCCGACCTTGCGGATGCCGGTCTTGTTGCCGCGCGCCCACTGCAATCCGTAGTGCAGCTCGTTTTGCGCGAGCTCGAGCCACTGCGCCACTTCCGCCATCCCCGCGGGATCGGTCGGCAGCCAATTCTCCCCGCCGTGCTTGCGCGCGATATAGATCAGGCAGGCCGTCGAGCCCCAGAAGACGCGCCCCGCATCCTCCAGCGCCGGCACCTGACCGCGCGGATTGATCTTGAGATAGGGCGCCTGCTTGTGCTCGCCGGCCCGCGCATCGATGAGCGTCTTCTCGAAGGGGACGTTCAGCATGGAGAGCAGCAGCCGGGCCTTGTACGCGTTGCCCGAGTTTTCCGTCATGTAGAGCTTCATTACCCGCCCCCAGGAAATCACAACCGGGACCATCGTAGCACGCGACTTGCATGTCGCTGTGCCGGATTGCCTTCAGGAATTTCTCGCTCGCATGTCATGGTCTTGCCGTCGACCCGCGAGCGAATTGCTGGGCAAGTAAAGAGCGTGATTATCGTCCGGGGCGTTGCGCGATGCCCACACACGCATACCGGACTCTTGGCGACCGCGATCGGACAGGGCGGAGGTTCAGGGACATTGAGGGAATGCACTCCCCTCGCCAGGCAGGGCGCGAAACCTGAGGAAAATGCCGCCTACCGGCCCTCCTCGGTGACTTTCTGCCTGGTAACGTTGACGCAAGATATAGCATTATCCAACATTAACAACACTATGTAACAAACGGATATACAAGATAATTTTAGTCTAGAAATCTCAGCAAGAAGGAGCATAGCAAACAGGATAGCTTCGTTAGGTATCGGGGGCTGATCCGGCAACAAGAACCCGCAAGGGGTCGGTCGCCAGCTCCGGCAGAACGATGTCGCAGGGATGACCATGGCTCAAAGCGACTCGCATAAGCAGGGGAATTCCGTGAACGACCCGCAGACAGGACCCATCAAGGTCCTCGTCATCGACGACAGCAATACCATCCGCCGCAGCGCGGAGATGTTCCTCAGCCAGGCCGGCTTCGAGGTCATTCTTGCCGAAGACGGTTTCGACGCACTCGCGAAGATCAGCGACCATCAGCCGCGGGTCATTTTCGTCGACATCATGATGCCCAGGCTCGACGGCTACCAGACCTGCGCGCTGATCAAGCAGAACCCGCACCTGAAATCCACGCCGGTCATCATGCTGTCGAGCAAGGACGGCGTCTTCGATCGGGCGCGCGGCCGGCTCGCCGGCTCGGACCGCTACCTCACCAAGCCGTTCACCAAGGAAGGGTTGGTCGGGGCCGTCACCGATTACCTCAAGCCCGCCACGGTTCGAACCTGATCAACTTTGAAAGGCATGACCACATGGCCATACGCAGCATTCTCGTAGTGGAAGACTCACCGACCGACCAGAAATACCTGACCGACATTCTGGTGAAGAAGGGATACGAGGTTTCCACCGCCGAAAGCGGGGAGGAAGCAATCACAAAGGCCAGGCAACTGCAGCCGGATCTCGTGCTGATGGATATCGTGTTGCCGGGACAGAACGGCTACCAGGCAACGCGCGAGTTAAGCAGGGATGCCCGCACCAAGCATATCCCCGTGATCATCTGCTCGACCAAGAGCCAGGAAACCGACCGGGTGTGGGGCCTGCGGCAAGGCGCAAGGGACTACATCGTGAAGCCCGTGAGCCAGGCTGATCTGCTGGCGAAAATTGCGGCGCTCGGGTGATGGCAGAGAGAACCTCATTGCGGGATTACCAGCGCGCGCTGGCCGAACGTCTGCGCGGCGGCGAGGGACGCGTCGCCGCCTCAAAGCTCGGTGTGCGGGTCGGCGCTGAAAACTGGCTGGTCGATCTCGCGGATGCCGGTGAAATCATACCGGTGCTCCCGGTCACGCCCGTGCCGCTGACGCGCCCATGGTTCAAGGGCATGACCAGCGTCCGCGGACGTCTCTACAGCGTCGTGGATTTTTCCGCATTCCTAGGGGGCGCGTCGGCGACCGCCACCGATCAATCACGACTGTTGCTGATCGGCGAGCGCCACCGAACCGGCGCCGCACTGCTGGTCGACCGGTCGCTGGGCTTGCGCAGCCCGGCGGAACTGAAAGAACACTCCGGCAGCGGGAACGCACAACCGTGGGTGAAGGCTGAATACACCGATCCGGATGGCGGAGGCTGGAAGGAGCTCGACATCTCGAAGCTTGTCCACCACCCCGACTTTCTGGGCGTCGCATCATGACATCGAAGGGCAAGGGGCTCGGTAACGAGCGAGGAAAGCACCACATAACCGAGGGATAGCTTATGGCAACGAACGCAAGCGCGATTAAAGTGGCGCCGGGAGACCGGCCCAAGGACGCTCCGACAGTCGACCGCGGGCGAGCGCAGCCGCGCGGAACGGGCCATCCCGCCGCCGCGGCGGCGAAGGCCTCCGCCACAACCGGAACGCGGCCGGCCCAGCGCGTTGCCGTGAGAAAGCAGGTGCCGATCCTCATCGGCCTGGTGGTGTTCTTCCTCGTGGCGGGCGCGGCGTGCTTCTATTTCTACGCTCGCCAGGCGGCACGGAACGCCCTCTATCTCTCCACCGCGACCGAGATGCAGATGCTTTCGCAGCGCATCGCGAACAGCGCTCAACAGGCCGTACAGGGCAGCGCGACGGCTTTCGGACAGCTCGGGCAGAGCCACGACCTGTTCGTCGAGAACCTGCAGCTGCTCATGCGGGGCGGTAGCAAGCTCGGCGTGACCGTGGCGGCGTCGCCGGAGTCGATCCAGCCGATGCTGCAAACACTCGAAAAGACATGGGGCCCCGTGAAAAAGAACATCGCGCTCATCCTGGCCCAGGAAAAGAACCTGATCGAGTTGCGCAAGCGCGAGGAAACCATCGCGAAAACCGCGCCCCAGCTTTCATTGCAGGCCCTGGAGCTGATGGTCAGCGCGCGTGATGCCCGTGAAAGTTACGGCGCCGTCACCTATTCGCACCAGCTCTACGCCGACGCCACGAATTTCGACTTCATTAACGCGGTGCGGCTGCTCTCCACCGAAAACCCGAACCCTCAAGTGGCGCTTCAGCTCGGCAGCAATACGCGGCGCTACCTGAGCATATTGAAGGCGCTGCTTGGAGAGGGAAACGTCGAGGGCGTGTCACCCCTTTCGGACGAGCAGGTCAAGCTCCGCGCCCGGGAGCTGGAAAAGTCATTCGTGCCGTTCGCCGGCAGCGTGCAGGCCGTCATCGACAACATGCAGGCACTCGCGCGCGCCAAGCAGGCGAGCCGCGAAGTCTTCGCTGCCAGCGAGGGCTTGCTCAAGGCGCCGCTGGAGCTCGCCGACGCCTATCAGCAGGGAGCCGGCCCGCAACGCTACTTCCTGTTCGGCGCGGTTCTCAGCGGCCTCCTCGCTCTGGTGAGCCTGCTCCTGCTCGGCAAGGCGTACCTCGACGACAGTCTGCGGCGCGCTGCAGAGAGCGAGCGCCAGAACCGCGCCAATCAGGACGCGATTCTGAGATTGCTGGACGAGATCAGCAACCTGGCGAACGGCGACTTGACGGTGCGCGCCAAGGTGACGGAAGACATCACCGGGGCGATCGCCGACTCGATCAACTATGCCGTCGGCGAAATGCTGCGCCTGGTGAAAGGCATCAACGACGCGGCGCAGCAGGTCACGTCCGCAACGCAGGGCGCACAGGTCGTCACGAGCCAGCTCCTGCAGGCAGCCCAGAAGCAGGCCACGGAGATCCAGGGAACCGGCCAATCCGTGGTGCAGATGGCGCAGTCGATGAACGACGTGTCGAAACGCGCGAGCGATTCCGCGAAAGTGGCCCAGTCCTCGCTGCACGCGGCGGAAAAAGGTGCGCAGGCGGTGCAGAACGCGATCCGTGGCATGAACGACATCCGGGAGCAGATGCAGGGGACTTCCAAGCGCATCAAGCGCCTGGGCGAAAGCTCACAGGAGATCAGCGAGATCGTCCAGTTGATTTCCGACATCACCGAACAGACGAACGTGCTCGCGCTGAATGCCGCGATCCAGGCGGCATCCGCCGGCGAGGCCGGACGGGGCTTCACGGTCGTGGCGGAGGAAGTGCAGCGCCTGGCGGAGCGCTCCGCGGAGGCGACCAAGCACATCAGCGCCATCGTGAAGAGCATCCAGCGCGACACGCAGGAAACGGTCGAGGCGATGGAGCGCAGCACGCAAGGGGTGGTCGAGGGAACCAAGACCGCGGACGACGCGGACCGGGCGCTGCGCGAGATCGAGCAGGTTTCGAACCGGCTCGCGGAGCTCATCGGCGCGATTTCAAACGCCACGCAGGAGCAGGCCAACTCGGCCGCCAAGGTCGCCCTCAGCATGAAGGAGATTCTTGGCGTCACGCAGCTGACATCGGAAGGCACCAGGAAGACGGCCGCGTCCGCCGCCACGCTGACAGCGCTTGCCGACGGCCTGAAAAAATCGGTGGCAGGCTTCAAGGTGGGGTAAGTGAGCAGCATGTCAGACCCCTCCACATTCACTGGCGCTACCCTGTTGTCCTGGGTGCAGACCGAGGTCGATTATGCGTTAAAGCACGTGCGGGACAGCATCGCCAAGTTCCTCGCTACGCCCGAAGACGTGGCGGTTCTGGAAGTCTGCCCCATCCAGCTGCACCAGGTCGGCGGGGCGCTGCGGATCGTGGGCCTGCGCGGCGCGACGCGCTTTTGCGAGGCAATCGAGAGCAGCTTCTCGCCACTCGGCCGCGGCGACAGGTTGAGCACGGCCGCGGTCGGGGTGATCGACCGGGCAGTGGTCGCGCTGAGGGAATTCGTCTACGATCTGACGTACGGCGAGGCCAACGCGCCGATGCGTTTGTATCCAGTCTACCGCGAGCTCGCCAAGCTGCAAGGCAAGTCGGACGTTTCCGAGAAGGACCTGTTCTTTCCGGACCTCGCGTCGAAGAGCCCATTGCATCCATATCCGCGCGTCATCGGCCAGGCTGGGCTGCCCCGTTACCTGGAAGCGCAACGGACGGAATTTCAGCGGAGCCTCGTCGCCTGGCTGAAAAACCCCGAATCGGGCCTCCAGGAAATACGCCAAGCGCTCGATGCGCTGGACCAGATCGCTCCCCAGCTGCCCGAGCCGTGGTCTTTGTGGTGGGCGGCGGTCGGCCTCGTGGACGGGCTTGCCAGCGCGCCGACTCCCGATTTGCGAGACGACGCGAAAGCGATTTTCAGCCGGCTTGACAGTCGGATGCGTGAGCTCGCGGCGGGAAAGCGGAGCACCCATGAGCCGCTGCTGCGCGAAGTCCTGTACGTGCTCGCCAAGTGCAAGCCGGCTACCGCCCGGATCAAGGAAGTAAGGCGCCTGTTCAAGCTGGACAGTTTCTTTCCGGAGGCCGATCTGACCGGGCTGATGGAATACGACATGGAGGTGCTGGAGCCGGTCCTCAATGATCTGCTCTCACGGGTGGGGGCGCTGAAGGCGGTGTGGCTCCAGTACGTGTCCGGTGAAGCCAAGACCGCCGTGCGCTTCCGCGAGCTCGTGGCCGCCATCAAGGCTAAGGCCACCGAGCTCGGCAATCGGAATATGGTGAAGCTCCTCGACGCGATCGAGCTGGTTTCGAAGCGCCTGCCCGACCCCTATCCCCAACAGAACCAATTCATGATCATCGAGATGGCGTCGGCGTTCCTGCTCCTCGAGGGCGTCATCAACAATTACTTTTCGCTACCGCCCGATGTCGAGCGCCAGATCGAGATCATGGGCGGCTGGCTCCTCGACGCGGCGAAGGGCAGATCTTCGGGCGAGCCGCCTGCCGGACTACGCGCCGACCTCACGCAGCAGATCAACGCCCTGCAATTGCGCGCGCAGGTCGCGAAGGAAATCCTCGCGAATCTGCGGCACGTCGAGCGGGTCCTGGACGCCTTCGCCCGCGACACCGGCAAGCGCGGCACCCTCCCCGGCCTCGCGCCCTACCTCAGGCAGATTCACGGCGCCCTGGTCATTCTTGGATTCGAGCGCGCCGCGGAACTGCTAACGATCTCCGGCAAAATGATTAAGAAGTGCGCGACCGCGGAGCCTGGCCAGGCGCTAGAGCTGATGGATTGGGTCGCGGAGGGCTTAAGCAGCCTGGGAATCTTCCTGGATCCCTGCCTGCAGGGCCGGGAGCCTGCCAAGAAGGCACTGGAAATATTCTTAGAGCGGCTGGAGCAGCGCGATGCGGCCGCTGCGCGGTCGTCGAATGCACCCGAGCAATGGGCGATGTCCACCGTTGTGGACCTGCGCGCCGCCGTAGCGAGGACGCCGGAGAAGCCGGCAGCCGAGACTGCCCTTCCCGACCTGGACCGCACGCCCGGGGCGGCGCCCTTGCCCGGGCCCGAGATCTCGGGGGCGAGCGCCGAGTCCCAGCCGACTTCTTCCGCGCTCGAAAGCAGCCCCGCTGCAAGCAACGCGCCCCAGCCACAGGTCGGCCCGGAGTTGGTTTCGATCTTCCTCGAAGAAGCGGTCGAAGTGCTTGCTCAAATCGATGCGGCGTTGCCGCTGTGCCGCAAACCGCCGCGCGACCGGGAAGCGCTGACGACGATACGCCGCGGGTTCCACACACTCAAGGGCAGCGGCCGGATGGTGGGCCTCACCGAACTGGGTGAGGTCGCGTGGGAGATCGAGCAGGTCATGAATCGGTGGCTCGAGCAGCATCAGCCGGTCACGTCCGCGCTGCTCGAGCTGATCACCTTGGCAAGCGAATCGTTCGCCGGCTGGGTGCATAAGCTGTATATCGGCGAAACGCCCATCATCGACGCACGACACACTGTCGATTGCGCGCGCCGGTTGAAGTCCGGCGAGGGTCCAGCTGCACCCCCGCCGGCGGATGCCGCGCCCGCGCTGACCGTCGTCCCGCCCGAACCGGTTCCAGATCGCGCGGCGGCTCCCGTCCCGGAGTCGGAAGTGGCGATCGGCGGCCGGCGGCTGCCCCGCAGCTTCTTCGAAATCTACCTCGGGGAAGCCGCGCAGCACGTCGCCGCGCTCGAAGCGGAGTACAACGGATGGTGCAACACGCCCGACGTGGAAGTGTCGCAGGAGTTTCTGCGCGCGGCGCACACGCTCGCAAGCAGCTCCCGTACGGCGGGTTTCACTGCAATTGCGGATTTGGCCAGCGCGGTCGAGCACTGGACGCCGCTCGCGCGGCAGGTTACCGAGGAGCGCGACGTGGAGGCGGTGCAGGCGGCGATTGAAAAGCTGCGAGAAATGGTCGATGCCGTTGCCCAGGGGCAGCCGCCCACGCCGGTGGAAGAGGTCGCGCGCCGCCTGCACGAGTTAACAGCCCGGCTGCAAGTTCAAACTGCTCCACCCCTGCCGCTCGAATCGAAACCGGCAGCAGCAGGTGCCGGCGCCGTTCCAGCCACGCCGGCTTCTCTTGCCCCGGCGCCCGAACCCGTTCCTGCCCCCAGGGGCAAAAACCTGCGCAAGCTGCGCGATGACATCGACGAGCAGCTGCTGCCGATCTTCCTCGAGGAAGCGCAGGAACTCCTGCCGCTGATCGGCAGCGATTTGCGTGAGTGGAAGGCGAATCCCGGTGACGAGAGGATTTCGCAGTCCCTGAGGCGCGCCCTGCACACGCTCAAAGGCAGCGCGCGCATGGCGGGCGCCATCCGGCTCGGCGAGCTCACGCACCTCATGGAAAGCCGCATTGAAGCCGCCATCAAGGCGGACCAGCTCCCGGCCCAAGCGTTTGAAGAACTAGAATTCAGGATGGACCGGCTGAGCCTGGAACTCGATCGCATGCAGGAAGACCAGGCTGCTTTCAGGATTCCGTCCGCCGAGCCCATCGCGGCGCCCCCGGGCGAAGTTCCGCCCGGAGCGGCGCCGCGGGCCGAGCCGCCGCTGCCCAGCCCGGCCACGATATTGCGCATCAACGCCGATACGCTTGATCACCTGATCAACGCGTCCGGCGAGGTCAGCATCGCGCGCTCCCGCGTCGAGGCGGAGCTCCGGGCGGTCAAGCGCTCCCTTGCCGACCTCGATGAGAGCATATCCCGGCTCCGGGGCCAGCTGCGCGAAGTCGAAATCCAGGCGGACAGCCAGCTGCGATCGCGGGCCTCACTTGTCGACCAGCACAACCGCGATTTCGACCCGCTCGAGTTCGACCGCTACACACGCCTGCAGGAGCTCACCCGGATGATGGGCGAGAGCCTGCACGACGCCACCTCGATCCAGCAGGGGCTGCGCGAGAATCTTGGTGAAACCGAGTCGGCGCTGCTGCAGCAGGCGCGCATCAACCGCGACGTGCAGCAGGAGCTCATGCGCATGCGCGCGGTGCCGTTCTCGACCCTGAACGAGCGCCTGTACCGCACCGTGCGGCAGGTGGCGAGGGACCTCGGCAAGAGAGTCGAGCTCGAGATCGAAGGGGGCCAGGTCGAGCTCGACCGCGGCGTACTGGAGAGAGTTGGCGCGCCGATCGAGCACATGCTGCGCAACGCGCTCGCGCACGGCTTGGAATCTCCCGGCGCCCGCGTGGCGGCCGGCAAGCCGGAAGCCGGCCGCATCGCGATCAATTTGCGCCAGGAAAGCAATGAGGTCGCGCTCATCCTGAGCGACGACGGCGCCGGACTGGACCTCGACGCGCTACGCGCGAAAGCCCTCGAAAAGGGAATCCTGCGGCGCGATCAGGAATTGCCCGACGCCGATCTCGCCCAGCTGGTCTTCGCGGGGCTTTCCACGGCGGAAGAGGTCACGGAGCTGTCCGGCCGCGGTGTCGGCATGGACGTGGTCCGCAGCGACATCGCCGCCCTCGGCGGGCGGGTCGACGTCGCCACCGCGCGGGGGAAGGGAACGACATTCACCCTCTATCTCCCGCTCACGCTCGCCGTGACGCAGGCGGTGCTCGTGCGCGCGGGCGAGAACGTACTCGCCATCTCCTCGGCCATGGTCGAGCAGGTGCTGCGCTTCAAGGCCGACCAGATGCCGGGCCTCTACGAACGGAAGGTCGTGGAGTCCCACAATCGCTCCTATCCGCTCCATGGCCTCCACTACCTGCTGGGCGGAGCAGAGGGAAACGCTTTCCAGAGCTACAACTCCGTCCTGCTCCTGCGCAGCGGTGCGCAGCGCATCGCCCTGCACGTGGACGAGCTCCTGGGCAACCAGGAAATCGTGGTCAAGAACATCGGGCCGCAGCTCGCACGCGTGCCAGGCGTCGCCGGCGCCACGGTGCTTGCCGACGGCCGGATCGCGCTCATCGTCAACCCGGTTCAGCTTGCGCAGCGCCCGGCTCGGGCCACGGCGCAACAGCCGGTCACGCCTGTTGCGGCGGCCGCCGGGCGCGCGGGCCCGCTGATCATGGTGGTGGACGACTCCTTGACCGTGCGCAAGGTCACGAGCCGGCTGCTCGAGCGCGAAGGCTACCGCGTCCTGACGGCAAAAGACGGCGTAGATGCACTCGAGCAGATCCGGGATGCGCTCCCCGACGTCATGCTGGTCGACATCGAGATGCCGCGCATGGACGGGTTCGACCTCGCGCGCGCCGTCCGCCGCGAACCGCGCACGCGGGACATCCCGCTCATCATCATCTCGTCGCGCACGGCGGAAAAACACCGGAACCAGGCGGCGCAGATCGGAGTCAGCGCCTTCCTCGGTAAGCCCTTCCAGGAGTCGGACCTCCTGGAACATATCGCCCGCTTTATTGCATCCGGGAATCCCGCCCCCGGCCTCCACTAGCCGCCGTTCGGTCCTGTTTGGCGGACGTTCCCGCCGCACAGGCATCGTCGTTGCTCCTGCGTCCCGGTCAGGAGTCCGTCGGGTAGAATCGTGCCTCCATGACCGCCATCCACCTCGCCACCGCGGGCGCCGAAGCCAATGTACTGCTGCGCGAGGACGTGGGCGGGGTTGCGACGCTCACGCTCAACCGTCCCGAGCAGTACAACGCGCTGTCTGCGGCGCTGCTCGCTGCCCTGCAGTCGGCGGTGCGCGACCTCGCGCGCGACGAATCCGTTCGCGTCGTGGTCATTGCCGGCACCGGCAAGGCGTTCTGCGCTGGCCACGATCTGAAGGAGATTCGCGAGCGCGCGGACCCGGTGTTCGCGCAGGATGTCTTCGAGCGCGCCCGGCACGTCATGACCGGGCTCACGCAACTCCCGCAACCGGTGATCGCGCGCGTGCACGGCCCTGCCTATGCCGCCGGCTGCCAGCTGGTTGCACAGTGCGACCTGGCGGTTGCGGTGACGGATGCGCGCTTCGCGACATCGGGCGTGAGCTACGGCGTGTTCTGCTCCACGCCCGGCGTGCCGCTCGTGCGCAACGTCTCCCGCAAGCGCGCGATGGAAATGCTTCTGACCGGGGAGCCGATCGACGCTGCAACCGCCCTCGCCTGGGGCCTCGTCAATCGCGTGGTGCCGGCGGACCGGCTCGACGTCGAAGTGCAGTCCCTCACCCGCTCGATCCTCGCGAAGTCGCGCACGGTCATTGCCGCCGGCAAGAAGACCTTCTACCACCAGCTCGGCGACTCTCTCGACGAGGCCTACCGCGTGGCCACGGCGGCGATGGTCGAGAACATCAAGACCGAGGACGGGCAGGAAGGGATTGCGGCGTTCGTGGAGAAGCGCAAGCCGCGATGGAAGAACAAGTGAGGCGTGACATGATGATGCGACTGGCGTGGATGCTGGCTCTCGTTCCGCTTGCGGCTCTCGCGGGCGGCTCCAACTATGGCATAACCCCCGGTTCACACCCAACCCTCGCCGGCAAGGTGAGCGAGTGGCCGGTGCCCACGCCTCGTTTCGCACGCGACCCGGCGGTCGCGCCCGATGGCTCCATCTATGTCGCGGTGATGACCGGCAACAAGGTCGCGCGCTTCGACCCGAAGACGGCAAGCTTCAAGGAATGGGACCTGCCCTCCGGCCACCGCCCGCACGGTCTGCTGGTGGACAGGCAGGGCATGGTCTGGACGACCGGCAATGGCAACGGAACGATCGGCAAGCTCGATCCCGCAACCGGCAGGATGATCGAATTCAAGACGCCCTCCGGGGGCGGTGGGCCGCACACGCTCGTCATCACCGATGACCAGAGCACCATCTGGTTCACGATGCAGAGCGGCAACAAGGTCGCGAGCATCGACACGAAGACCGGCGCGATCAAGGAATACCCGACCTCGGGCGGACCCTACGGCCTCGCGCTCGACAAGGCAGGCAACGTCTGGTTCTGCCGCATGGGCGACAACCGCATGGGCAAGCTCGACCCCAGGACCGGGCAGATGAGCGAGGTGAACATGGGCCGCGGCTCGCGCCCGCGCCGCGTCGCAGCGGACCCCGACGGCATGCTGTGGGTCGCGCTCTACGGCAACGGCAAGATGGCGAAGCTCGATCCCGTGGCGATGAAGGTGGTCAAGGAGTATCAGCTCCCCGGCGGCGACGCCGGCCCCTATGCAATCACGGTGGACGGCGGCGGCATCGTATGGGTGAACGAGATCAACACCGACACCGTGGTGCGCTTCGACCCGAAGACCGAGCAGATGCGCGTCATTCCGCTGCCCTCCAGCAACGTCGGCATCCGCAAGATGGTGACCGACGCGCGCGGTCGCCTCTGGTACATGGGCAGCCACAACGGCCGGCTCGGGGTCGTGGAATAAAGTAATATCCGGGTCAAATCGATAACCGAAGGAGGAAGGTCCATGCGCTTCGTCTCCCGCTGGCTGATGCCGGCCGTCATCGCGCTGTTCGGCACCGCCGCGCAGGCCCAGCAGCAGCTCATTATCGTCACCTCGTTCCCCAAGGACCTGACCGCGGTCTATCAGCGGGTGTTCGAAGCGAAGAATCCCGGCGTGAAGGTCGAAGTGCTGAACCGGGGCACGTCGTCCGCGATCGCGTACGTGCGCGAAGCGCCCGCGGCCAACAAGCCCGACATCTTCTGGGCATCGGCGCCCGACGCGTTCGAGGTCCTGGCCAAGGAGAATCTGCTCCAGAAGTTTCCCGGCGCCAACCCGAAGGTGCCGGCCAAGATCGGCGCGTATCCGATCAACGACCCCAACGGGTTCTACTACGGGCAGGCGCTCGCCGGCTACGGACTCATGTGGAACACGCGCTACATGAAGGCCAACAAGCTGCCCAACCCCAGGGAATGGGTGGACCTGGTGAAGCCGGTCTATTTCAGCCATGTCGCCGTCTCCTCTCCTTCGCGCTCGGGGACCACGCACCTGACCGTGGAAACGATCCTGCAGGGTGAGGGATGGGAAAAGGGCTGGCAGCAGGTTTTGATGATCGCCGGCAACTGCGCGGCCATCACCGAGAGGAGCTTCGGCGTTCCTGACGGCGTCAACAACGGGCAGTACGGCATCGGCCTGGTGATCGACTTCTTCGGGCTGTCCGCCAGGGCCTCCGGCTTCCCGGTCGAGTTCGTCTACCCCTCCGTCACCGCCATCGTCCCCGCCAACATCGGCCTGATCGCCAACGCGAAGAACGCCGAGCTGGGCAAGCGCTTCATCGCGTTCACCCTGTCCGAGGAAGGCCAGCAGCTCCTTCTCGATCCCAAGATCAGCCGACTGCCCGTGCTGCCTGCGACCTACGCCAAGGCGCCCGCGGGTTATCCGAATCCCTTCGGCGGCAAGATCAAGCCCAAGGTTAACTTCGACTCCGAGCTGTCGCAATCGCGCTACTACGTCGTGAACGCGATGTACGACCAGACGATCACGTTCCGCCACCGGGAGCTCGTGGCCGCCACCAAGGCCATTCACGAGGCGACCGCGCAGCTCGCCGGGAAGAAGAACGCAAAGGCCCAACAGCTGCTCGCGGAGGCGCGCGAGCTCGCGTTCTCACCGATCGTGAGCGAGGCGAAATCGAAGGACAAGGAGTTCCTCGCCCTCTTCAGCCAGACCAAGCGCGACGCGCTGAAAACGAAGCAGTTGACCGGCCTCGAGGAGTACTGGAGCTCGACCTCGCGCAAGAACTACGTGAGAGCGGCCGAACTCGCGAACCAGGCCGCCGCGCTGGCGAAATAGCGTACTCCCTCGCCCCGCGGTGAAAGCCCTCGCAGCCAGGCTTGCGCCGCTGGGCGCCGCGCGGTCCGCGGCCTTCACGTGGACGCAGGCGGCGGTCGCGCTGCTGATTGCCGCCTTCCTGCTCGTCTTCCTGGTCGTTCCCGTCGTCACCGTCGTCTACGTTGCCTTCGCCGACGGCGCGGGGGGCGTCACCCTGTCGCACTTCGGCTCGTTCTTCAGCCTCTCGCTGATGCGCGAGTCGTTCTGGAACAGCCTCTACGTGGGTGTGTGGAGCGTCGGCATCGCAACGCTCATCGCGGTGCCGCTCGCCTACTTCACGGTGCGCTTCGAGTTCCGCGGCGCCGCGCTGATCCAGACGCTCGGCGTGCTGCCGCTCATCATGCCGCCCTTCGTCGGCGCGGTCGCAATGCAGCTCATCTTCGGGCGCAGCGGCGCCGTCAACCTGCTGCTGAACGACTGGTTCGGCTTCACGCTGCCGATCATGGAGGGGCTGAACGGGGTCATCTTCGTGGAGGCGCTGCATTACTTCCCGTTCATCCTGATGAACCTGGTGGTCGCGCTGAACAACATCGACAGCTCGATGGAAGAATCCGCCCAGAACCTCGGCGCGAGCGGCATGCGCCTCTTCCGCCGCATCGTGTTTCCGCTCGCCATGCCGGGCTATGTCGCCGGGGCTGCGCTCGTCTTCATCAAGGTCTTCGACGACCTCGGCACGCCGCTCGTGCTGAACCAGACCAACATGCTGGCGCCCCAGGCCTACCTGCGCATCACCTCGATCGGCATCGAAGACCCGATCGGCTACGTCGCGAGCGTCATCATGGTGATCGCCTCCCTCGCCTCCCTGTGGATCGCGACCTGGGTCATGCGCGGCAAGGAATACGCGACGATGCAGCGCGGCTACTCCGGGCTCGCGAGGCGCCGGCTCAATACCGGGCAGTCGGCCCTCGCCTACGCCTGGATCACTCTGGTGCTGCTCATCGTGCTGGCGCCGCACTTCGGCATCCTTCTGCTCTCATTCGCCAGCGTCTGGAGCTTCAGCGTGCTGCCCGACGCCTACACCCTCGCCCACTACGCCTCCGTGTTCCAGGACTCACCGCGCATGATCTGGAACACCGCGCTCTACTGCGGGATCGCCGCGACCCTCGACGTCGTGATCGCGACCGCCATCGCCTATCTCATGCTGCGCACGAAAGTCCCGGGTCGCAACGTGCTCGATTTCACCGTCACCATCGCGCTCGCCATTCCCGGCGTCGTGCTGGGAATCGGCTACTTGCGAACCTTCAAGGGCATCGAGCTGCCGTTCACGGGGGGAGAGCTCTTCACTTCGTCGTGGATCATCATCGCCGTCGCCTACACCGTGCGCCGGCTGCCCTACGCGCTGCGCTCCTGCGTGGCCGCGCTGCAGCAGCTCCACGTCTCGCTCGAGGAGGCCGCCGAGAACCTCGGGGCCTCCAAGCGGCGGACGATTCTCCGGGTGGTGGTGCCGCTGATGGCGGGGGGCATGCTGGCGGGCTTCATCACGAGCTTCATGACGGCGGCCGTCGAGCTCTCGACCACCATCATGCTGGTCTCGGCGCAGAACGACGCCCCCATGTCCTATGGCATCTATCTCTACATGCAGAGCGCGGCGGGGCGCGGCCCGGGCGCGGCGCTCGGGGTTCTTGCGGTGCTGCTCGTCGCCGTTGGCACCTACCTGTCCTACCGCGTGCTCGGCAGCCGCGCGCAGGATGCGCGCGAGGTACGGCGCCTGGGATGATGGAAGCGCTGCGCAAGGTCAAGGTCGAGTTCGAGCGCGTCTCGCTCGCGTACGGCCGCACGCAGGTGCTGACGGACGTCAGCATCGCGATCGAGCCGGGCGAGTTCTTCGCTCTGCTCGGGCCCTCGGGCTCGGGGAAATCAACGCTGCTGCGGCTCCTCGCCGGATTCCTGCAGCCGCAGGCGGGCGCCATCCGCGTCGGCGGCGAGGACGTCACCCGCGTGCCGCCGTGGGAGCGCGACATCGGCATGGTGTTCCAGAACTACGCGCTGTGGCCGCACATGACGGTCGCCGCCAACGTGGCGTTCGGGCTGGAGGAGCGCAGGCTTCCGCGCGCGGAGGTCGCGCGCCGCACGGCCGCCGCGCTGGACCTGGTCGGGCTTGGCGAATACGGTGCGCGCCGGCCGGGGCAGCTCTCAGGCGGCCAGCAACAGCGGGTCGCGCTCGCCCGTACCATCGCCATCGAGCCCAAGGTGCTGCTGCTCGACGAGCCACTGTCCAACCTCGATGCGAAGCTGCGCGACCACATGCGCGTCGAGCTGCTCGCGTTGCAGCGAAAGCTCGGCGTCACCACGATCTTCGTGACCCACGACCAGGAGGAAGCGCTCTCGATCGCGGACCGGGTGGCGGTTCTCGACCAGGGCGTGATCCAGCAGGTCGGCACGCCGGTCGAGCTCTACGACACACCGGCCAACCGATTCATCGCCGATTTTGTCGGCACCATCAACCTGCTGCGCGGAACGATCGAAGCCGGGGCCGAAAGCACGGTGTTCCGCAACGACATGCTGGGCGCAATCGCAATGGCAGGCGCAGCCGCGTCTGTCGGACCCGCAGAGATCGCAATCCGGCCACACGCTCTGCAGCTCGTAGCGTCGGGCACGCCCCTCGGCGGCGTGCGGAGCTGGCTTGACGGCACGGTCGCCGAGCGTGAGTTTCTCGGTGAGTTCGTTCGCTACACCGTGCGGGTCGGGACGGGAAGCCTGGTCGTGGACCAGCCGCACTACATGGGCGAGCGCGGCTTCGCGCCCGGCGCGCGCGTCATGGTCGGCATCAACCCCGCCCAGGTGAAGCTTCTGCGCGCCTAGCCCACATCAGGACCGGAATGCCGGAGGCGAGCATCGCGATGCCCACCATCGCGCCGATCGAGCCCGGATCGAGGCTCATCGCATAGTTGAAGCTCGAGTACAGCATGTAGGCGCACGCCGCGGCGAAGAGCAGCGGCGTCACAGGATAGAACGGCACGCGGAACGGATTCTCGTTCGCCGGGGCATGCCGCCGCAGCGGAAAGAGCGACAGCCCGGTCAGCAGGAAGAACAGCCAGAATGCCGGCGCGGTGTACGCCACCATGGTCTGGAACCCGTCCGGCGTGAAGGACGCGAGCCCCACCAGCGCGAGCGCGATGACGCCTTGCGCGAGCAACGCGTTGACCGGCGCGGAAGCCTTCTCGTTCCAGCGCCCCAGCCCGCGGAAGATCACGTAATCTCGGCCCAGCGCGTAGTTGGTGCGCGCGCCGGTGAACACCGTCGCATTGAGCGTCGAGAGCGCGGCGGATACGACCACGATGCCAAGCAGCCACGCGCCGCCCTCGCCCCAGGTCGCACGCATCAGGTCGGACGCAATCGCCTTGGAGGCCTGCATGCCACCCAGCCCCAGTGCCTTGAGGTAGGCGAGATTGAGCAGCAGGTAGAGCACGGTGATCACCACGATGCCGATTACCAGCGCCCGCACGATGTTGCGGCGCGTGTCGCGCATCTCGGCCGTAAGGTACGCGGCCTCGTTCCAGCCGCCGTAGGTGAGCAGCACGAAGATCAGCGCGAGCCCGGAGAACCACGCCCTGCCTTCGGCGGGGGGCGGAGCGGCGGCTGGGGTCGGCGCACCCGAGGCAGTGAGTCCGCTCACCACGACGACGAGGACGGCGAGCGCGAGCGCAGTGGTCAGCACGTTCTGCACCCACTTGCTCTCGTGGGTGCCCGATACATTGAGGGCAGTGATTGCGATGACCGCCATTCCGGCGTAGATCGCGGAGCTCTTTGCACCCAGCGGCAGCAGCGAGGACGCGTAATCGCCGAACACGAACGCGATCGCGGCGATCGCCCCGGTCTGGATCACCGTCATGCGCGCCCAGGCGAAGAGGAACCCCAGCCAGTTTCCATAGGCCTTGCTGACGAAGTAGTACTCGCCCCCGGCGTGGGGGTGCGAGCTCCCGAGCTCGGCATAGCACAAGGCGCCGATCAGCGAGATGACGCCGCCTGCGATCCACAACGCAATGAAGGCGGTTTCTCCCGAGACGTTGCCGGCAACGATCGACGGTGCCTTGAAGATGCCGACACCGATCACGATGCCGACGATCATCGCCACCGCATCGAATACGGTGAGCGTCGGGCGCGGCTGGCCGCCCGTGCCCGGCTGCTGGGGCTGTGCCGGCGCGCTCACGGGCGGATTCCCGCGACGGTTACGGCGCCGGCGGAGCCCAAGTAGGCCTCGCCGCGCACAGTCAGCTTCGCCCGCCACGGCGCAACCCGGTGCCCGGAGCTGTCGCCGAAGGTAACGGTGCCTTCGATCGCATCAGCCGTCACCCGCCCGCGAAACTGGTAGGCGGCGGGCTTGCCCTGTGCCGGAACCTCGACCTTGAAGGCGAGCTGCTCGCCCGCCAGGCGGAACTGCGGCACATTGGCGTCGCGATCGCCGGCGCGTGCCGTGCCATGCACGAGCTGGAAATTCTGCTGGAAGTTGAACTGCCAGGGCACGAGCTTGCCGTCGACCATCACCTGGGAATCCCAGCGGCCGGCAACGCGCGCCGGCACGATCCAGAAGAAGATGTAGCTCTTGCCGGGATCGCCCACGGTCTTCTCCGGCACGATCAATGTTTCCGAATCGTCCGGGTCCCACTCCCCCATCGCGTAGTCGTGCGCCACCAGGCGCGTGCCGGGCTTCAGCTCGAGGATCGTCGGGCGCAGCTTCTCGTTCATGCTGGGCAGGAGATAGCTCGTGATCACGGTCGCCTGGGAGAGATCGGTCTCGAACAGGTTCTGCATGAAGAATTGCGCACGGTCAGTCACACCTTCCTTCTTCGCGTTGGCGTTGGCGATTTTCAGGAGATAGGCATCGAGGTCCACCCCGAACCCACGCGCGCCGAGCTTTTTCGCCGCGGTGATGATGATGCGCCCGTCGCCCGAGCCCAGGTCGATCACGAAATCCTTGGCACTCACCTTGGCCATCTTCAGCATCGCGTCCACCACGACCTGGGGTGTGGGCACGTAGACCACGTCCCCGCGCCCTTCCTGCGCGTGCACGGCCGGGGGAAGGAGCGTGGTGCAGACCGCAAGAATCCTCAACCAACATACCACCCTATTCATGCTGCTTCCTTTCGTTCGTCTCACCCCCACCCTAACCCTCCCCCATCCAGGGGGAGGGCGCGAATGGACGTCACTCGTCACTGATCTTGATGCTGCCGCGCTTGACCCGAGTCGCTTTCCAGTCGCGCTCGCCGCCGCCAGGCAGCCTCACTTTGCCGCTGATCGCGTCCCCTGCCACGCGCCCGCGCATCTCGTGGGAAAGTGCCCGGCCTCCGACCTCCGCGGTGAGCATAAGGCTTATTTCATCCCCGCGCATCCTGCCGCCCTCCACGCGTCCCGGCCGACCGCCGATCACGGCCTTGCCTTCGACCATCTGGAAGGTCTGAAGCAGCGTGAGCTCGTAATCGACGCCGTCCGCGGCGCGCCACGTCCAGGTGCCGGCAACGTTGGCGGGCACGATCCAGAGGTAGGCGTCGCTCGAGGGCGGGCCGTAGGGCTTGCCGGGAACCGGCACCGTCACCCGCGCGTCGGGCTTCCATCCCGCCATGTCGAAGTCGTGCGACACCACGCGCGACCCGGGCTTCAGCTCCGCAAACAGCCGCGGTCGCAGTTGAATCATCAGCCGCGGGTAAAGATACATTGCAACAACCGTTGCCTGGCCGAGGTCCGTGCCAAAAAGGTCCTGCACCTTGAACTCGACCTGCCGTGCCACGCCTTCGTGCTGCGCCGCGCGGCGCGCAGCCTGGACCAGCTCGCTGTCGATCTCCACCCCGAAGCCGCGCGCGCCGCGCTGACGGGCCGCCGCGATGACGATGCGCCCGTCGCCCGAGCCAAGATCAATGACGTAGTCCCGCGGACCGACGCCCGCGAGCTCGAGCATGGCGTCCACGACCGCCGGTGGTGTCGGAATGTACGGGACGTCCGCGTGCGGATGCTGGTCCGCCGCCGGAGCCAGCGCCGGCAGCGCGACGAGCATCGCCGCCGCGCGGCGCCACACCGGCCGCATCGTGACAGCTGCCGTCATGGGCGGGTCCTCGCAGCGCGCCACCGGGACACGCTGCGTGCGGAGCCCACTCCACGCGTCAGCTCGCCCTCGATGACATCACCGGCCACCCGGCCCTCGAAGTAGAGGCTCGCCTCGTCGTCGCGGTCGGTCGAATCCACCACGACGAAACTCAGGCGGTCCCCGGCAATCGCCATATCCCAGACCGGAGCGGGCACGCCGTTCAGGCGCGCGTGCGCCGATACCTCCTGGTAGCGTTGCTTCACATCCAGCTCGAGCAGGCGCTCGATCGGCGGCAGGTCGAGACGCGCCCGCCAGCGCCCTGCCACCCGGGCCGGCACGATCCAGAGAAACACGTTCTTGCGGATACTGGTCTTGCGTTCCGGCCGCCAGTCGCCGAAATCGAAGTCGTGCGAGACGATGCGCGTGCCGGGCTTCAGCTCGAGCAGACGGGGCCGGAGCTTGAGCATCACGAAGGGCAGCAGGTAGGTGGTGATCACGGAAGCCTGCCCGAGGTCGGTCAGGAACAAGTCCTGCTCGACGAACTTCGCGCGGTCCGCGACGCCGGCCTGCCGCGCGTTCTCCTCGGCCTGCGCGACGAGACGCCAGTCGATGTCCACGCCCAGGCCGCGAGCGCCGAATTTTTTCGCCGCGGTGACGACGATGCGCCCGTCGCCCGAGCCCAGGTCGATGACGAAATCCTCCGGACCGACTCCGGCGAGCCGCAGCATCTCGTCCACCGTGACCTGGGGAGTCGCGACGTACGGCACCTCGGGCTTACGCTCCTCCTGCGCAAAGGCGAAACGAACCGCCAGGAAGCCAAGCCCGCCCAGCAGGATCTCGCGACGGCGAAGAGTCATCAGCCTTCGTCGCCGCCGCGGACGACACGCGTCGCGCGCCAGGAGCCGGCTGTCTGATTGCGCCCCGGCCCGGAGCGCACCGTGCCTTCCATCATGAGCGTGCCCTGCACCTTTCCCTCGAAGCGGTGGCTCGTGCTCTCGTCCACCAGCACGAATGCGATGCGGTCGCCCGCGAGCTTTGCGTCGAACGCAGGCAGGAAGCCGCCGGCGACGCGCGCGCCGCCGCGCAGTTCCTGGTAGCGCTGCTCGAATTCGAGGTCGTACTCGCGTTCGCCGTCGGGCAGCGCAACATGCAGCCGCCACCGGCCTGCGACGGGCGCCGGCACAACGTAGAGGTGGAAGGTCTTGGAGATGACGACGCTGCGGTCCGGCTTCCAGTCGGAAAACCCGTAATCGTGCGCAACGATGCGGGTTCCGGGCTTCAACTCGGCGAGCAGCCTGGGCTTCAGCTTGTCCACCAGGTTCGGCAGCAGGTAGAGGGTCACGACCGTCGCCGCGCGGTAATCGGCGACGAGCACGTCGCCCTGGCGGAACGCGACGCGCTCCGCGACGCCCGCCTGGCGCGCGTTGACCTTGCTCTCGGCGACCAGCTTGGGATCGAGCTCGATGCCAAGTCCGCGGGCGCCGTAGTCGCGTGCGGCAGCGATCACCACCCGGCCATCGCCCGAACCGAGATCGACCACCAGGTCATCCGGACCGGCGCCGGCGAGCCGCAGCATCTCGTCCACGGCGACCTGGGTGGACGGCAAGTACGGCGTGGGGACATCCAGAGTTGCACCGGGCGCGGCCGCAAAGGCGTTGCCGGCGACGAGCAGCGCAACCGCCGCGACCTTCCTCAATGAATCTCCTTGAGCGCCTGCTCCGTGGTGAGCGACGCGTGGCGCGGCTCCCAGATCTCGGCGCGCGCGGCGGACCATGGCAGCTCCAGCGATTCCGTTCCCCGCACGACGCGCGCCGTGCCCTCGATCGCGTGGTTGTAGATGCGACCGGAGAATTCGTAGCGAGTCCCGTCCAGGGTGGCGGAGAAGGCGATGCTCTCGCCGGTAAGCCGGGCACTTTCTATGCGCGTGGTGCTTTTGCCCGATTTCAGGGTGCCCTCGATCGCCTGGAAGTTCTGCTGGAGGGCGAGCTCGAATTCGACGGGTTTCCCGTCCCGCGCAAGCCGCCACACCCAGCGGCCGGCGGCGCGGCCCGGCACCACCCAGTAGTAGATCTTGCTGCGCTCGCCGATGCCGACCGTCTTGCCGGGGGCGGCCATCTCCGTGAAGAAGTCGGGCCGCCATTCGCCCATGCCGTAGTCGTGCGACACGATGCGCGTGCCGGGCTTGAGCGTCGCCAGGAGCCGGGTGCGGATCATCAGGTTCACTTCCGGCAGCAGGTAGATGCTCATGACCGTGGCGGCGCTGACGTCGGTTTCATGGAGGTCGCGCTGGTAGAACACCGCGCGGTCCGCGACACCCGCACGCGCGGCATTGCGGTTGGCAAGGGCGACCAGCTTGCGATCGAGATCCACGCCGAAGCCGCGC
>Ga0105340_1000012_pt1 | contig 115018 bp, 103 predicted proteins | sample EasRivMeERMLT700_FD_89676 | JGI IMG/M metagenome (GOLD analysis project Ga0105340, IMG submission 89676) | Soil microbial communities from meander-bound floodplain in the East River, Colorado, USA - East River MetaG ERMLT700 | ecosystem: Environmental > Terrestrial > Soil > Floodplain | place...
AGTATGGCCGGCACGCGGCGCAGCGCCACGTCCCCGGGCATGCGCCGGGCCCAGCCTTCCAGCGCCGGTTGCAGGTCGTTGCAGTGGGGGCAGCCGTACCAGAAGAAATCGATCACCTCGATCCGCTCGCCGGTCTCGACCGGTTGCGGCGCGATCAATCGGTATTCGATGTTCTGGCGGGCGCGGACATCCTGCGCGGGCGCAGGACCGGCCAGGCACGCGAGCGCGAGCAGCGCGAGTGCGGCGCGCACGAACGGGCCGCCTATTTCCGGGAGGCGCGCTCCTTGCGCGCCATGGCGATCACCTGGTCGAGCACCTGGAAGAAGCGCTCATAGCTGCCGACCATGGCCGGTGTCGTGAGGTACTTGCCGTCCACCACCAGCGTCGGCGTGGAAGTGACGTGGTAGGTCCCCGGCAGCTCGATCGACCGGTTGGTGCGGCTGCGCACGCCGAATGAATTGTAGACGTCGACGAACTTCTGCCGGTCCACCCCCTGCTTCGCGACCCAGTCGAAGAGCGGCTTCTGGTCCTTCAGCAGCCCCTTGTCGCTGAGGACACGCTGCTCGTGTAACGCGTTGAAGAGTGGACGGTGCAGCTTGTCCACCAGTCCCATCGCATCGAGCGCGTAATAGGCCGTGGTGAGCGGCAGCCACGCGTCCTGGAATACCACCGGCGCGCGCCGGAACTCGATGTCCGCGGGCTTCTTCTTGAGCCAGTTCTCGAGCGGGGCCTGAAGGCTGTTGCAGCCCGGGCAGCCGTAGTAGAAGAACTCTATGACCTCGACCTTGGTGCCGCTCGTGGTGGGCTGCGCCGGGTTGATCAACTGATAGTCCTTGCCGGGAGCAAGCTGTGCCGAGGTGCCGGCACTCAGGGTGAGCGTGAAAAACCACGCCGCAAGCCGCCAGTACGATCCGATTCGATTCATCCGGTCTCCGCGAGAGTGAACGATCGGCTAGTCGCGCACCTTGATGAGGGTGGTTTCGACGCCGTTCTGTTTCAGAGTGTCGCGCGTGCGATCGAGTTCCGCGACACTGGTGTAGGGTCCGACGCGCACCCGGTGCCATATGCCCTTGTCCGGCAGGGTCGCCGTCTGGATCCGCGCCTCGATTCCGAGCAGCGCCAGCCGCGCCCGCAGGGTATCGGCATCTTTGGCGTTCTGGAACGCGCCTGCCTGCAGGAAGAACGTCTCGCCGGCCGCCGCGGTTGACTGCTTCTTCGCGCCTTTCGCCTGCGGCTCGCCGACCGTCTCCTCGGTACCCGGCAGGATTTTGTAGAAATCGAAGCGCGGCTTGGTCTCGGGCGCGCGCGCCGAGGGGGCCGCGCTCTTGCTCGACGCCGGTGGAGGCTTCACCGGCTCGAGCTTGGTGGGCGGCGTGCGCGTGGCGAACGGGTTCGGCATCTTGTTGATGTACCACGCGACGCCGAGCGCGACGCCGAGCCCGAGCACGAGGCCGATCAGGATTCCGACGAGGAGCTGGCTGCCGCCCCACGTCGTCGGCTCGGGACGCTTGTAGTCCTTGGACATGCGATTATCTTACATACTATCGGGGGCCGACACACCCAGCAGCGCGAGGCCGTTGCGCAGCACCTGACGGACCGACGCTGCGAGCGCGAGCCGCGCGCGTTTCACGTTCTCATCCTCCACCAGCAGGCGCGTGGCGTTGTAGTAGCTGTGGAACTCCGCGGCGAGCTCCCGCAGGTAGAACGCGACGAGATGCGGCGCGAGGTCGCGCGCCGCGTTTTCCACCGCGTCGGGGTACTCAAGCAGGCGGGTGAGGAGCGCGGTCTCGTGGTCCGAGACGAGCGCTGTCACGTCGGCGCCCGCGAGTTCCGAGGGATTACCCCCCCATTGCTCGAGCACGCTGCACACCCGCGCGTGCGCGTACTGGACGTAGTAGACGGGATTCTCGGTGCTCTGCGACTTGGCGAGGTCGAGATCGAAATCGAGGTGTTGATCGGACTTGCGCAGCACGTAGAAGAAGCGCGCCGCGTCATTGCCGACCTCGCGGCGCAATTCGCGCAGCGTGACGAACTCGCCGGCGCGCGTCGACATGGAGACGCGTTCGCCGCCGCGGTAGAGAACGGCGAACTGCACCAGCGCGATGGTGAGCCGCTGCGGATCGAAGCCGAGGGCTACGAGAGCGCCTTTCACGCGCGCCATGTAGCCATGGTGGTCGGCGCCCCAGACGTCGATCGCGATATCGAATCCGCGCTCGAATTTGTCGAGATGGTAGGCGATGTCGGAGGCGAAATAGGTGTACTGGCCATTCTCGCGGCGCACCACGCGGTCCTTCTCGTCGCTGTAGCTGCTCGAACGGAACCACTTCGCTCCATCCTGCTCGTAGACGTGGCCGCGCTCCTCGAGCCGTTTCAGCGCGCGTTCGACCCGGCCACTGTCGTAGAGAGACCGCTCCGAGTACCACTGGTCGAACGTCACGCCGAATTCGGCGAGATCGCTGCGGCAATCCGCGAGCTGCACCTCCAGCGCAAAGCAGTGAATGACCTCGTAGTCGGTGCCGAGCACGCGCTTGGCGGCCTCGATCATGGCGTCGAGGCGCAGCTCCTCGTCCGGCTCGGAGAGCGCCGACGTGAACGTCCCGGCGCCCTGGCGGAACCGCGCCCCATGCTCGGACCGGATCGCCGCCGCCATGGAGCGGACGTACCCGCCCTGATAAGCATTGACGGGGAACGGCACGGTCTCGCCGCAGAGCTCGAGATAGCGCAGCCACGTCGACAGGGCGAGGATGTCCATCTGCCGCCCGAAATCGTTGACGTAGAACTCGCGGGCGACATCGAAGCCCGAGGCGGCGAGCACGTTGGCGAGGCTTGCGCCGTAGGCCGCGCCGCGGCCGTGTCCCACATGCAGTGGGCCGGTCGGATTCGCCGAGACGAACTCGACCTGGACTTTCTTGCGCTGGCCGCGCGCCCCGGTGCCGTAGCCTGTGCCGGCTTCCAGGATGCGATTGACGACTTGCTGCTTGAACGGCCGTTTGAGAAAAAGATTGATGAAGCCCGCTCCCGCCACCTCGGCTCGCTCGACGTAGGGCGATGCGGGCAAGGCCGCCACGAGGCGGGCGGCAATTTCACGCGGCGCGCGCTTGAGTGAGCGGGCGAGCTGCAGCGCGACGCTGCAGGCGTAATCGCCATGCCCGGCCTGCTTCGGCTTCTCCAGCACGACGCCGGACGCGGGCGGGGCGGGCGCGACCTCGCGAATCGCCTCCTCGAACAGCGCGGAAAGATGCGCGCGCAGATCGGGATGAACGGGAACCGGCATGGGGAGCGCGGAGAAAAAGCCGGATTATAAGCGAGGTCAGAATTCGAGCGGATCGACATCGATCGACCAGCGCGCGCGGGTGGCAAGCGAGTTCGCCAGCGCATCGCGCCAGGCACCGAGAAACTCCCTCAGGCCGCCGCGCGAGGCGGACTGCACCAGCAGCTGGGCCCGCTCGCGGCCGGCGCGCCGAGCGAGCGCGGCGGGTACCGGATCGTAAGCGGTAACGGGCCCGTCGAGCTTGCGGCCGAGGCGTGCCGCGGCGTGAAGGAAGTGCAGTGCGGTGGCGAGGCGCGGCGCCTCGGCGCGCAACAGCGCCTGGTGCACGAACGGCGGAAATCCTGCCTGCCGGCGCTCGGAGAGGGCGGTCTCCGCGAAGGCTCGGTAATCCTGGTCGCGCAGCGCGGCGTAGAGCGGGTGGTCCGGAAACTCGGTCTGGATGAGCACCTCGCCACGGGTGCCGCCTCGCCCCGCGCGTCCGGCAACCTGGGTGAGCAGCGCGAACAGCCGCTCGCCAGCGCGGAAGTCGCTGCTGTAGAGCGGGCCGTCTGAATTGAGAACCCCCACCAGGTTGAGGTGCGGGAAATCGTGGCCCTTGGCGAGGATCTGGGTGCCGACCAGGATGTCGACGTCTCGTTCCTGGATGCGCCGGCGCATCGCATGCCAGGCACGCCGCCGCCGGGTCGTATCGCGGTCGATGCGCAGGATGCGCGCCTGCGGCAGCAGCCGCGCCAGCGCCTCCTCGACGCGTTGGGTGCCCTGGCCGACCGGTGTAATGTCCTGGTTGCCGCAGTCCGGGCAGGCCGCGGGGGGCGCCGAGACGTGACCGCAGTGATGGCAGCACACACGCCGCTCCGGCAGGTGCAGCACCAGGCGCGCGGAACAACGCCGGCAGCCGGAAATCCATCCGCAGGCGCGGCACATGAGCACCGGGGCGTAGCCGCGACGGTTGATGAACACCAGCGCCTGCTCGCCGCGCGCAACGCATTCGCGCAGCGCGGTCATCAAGCGCTCCGACAGTCCATCGTGGAGCTTGTCGGCCCGTGTGTCGATGCAGGTGATGCGAGGCGGCGGCGCGCCGATGCGGCGGTCCAGCGTGAGCAGGGTGTAACGGCTGGTGACGGCGTTATGGTAGGTCTCGAGGGCGGGTGTCGCGGAGCTGAGCACGACAGGCACGCCGCGCTGCCGGGCCCGGACCACGGCGAGGTCCCGCGCGGAGTACCGGAATCCCTCCTGCTGCTTGAATGAGCTGTCCTGCTCCTCATCTACGACGATCAAGCCGAGCTCCGGCAGCGGCGTGAACACGGCGAGTCGGGTGCCGAGCACGATGCGGGCACGCCCGGAGGATGCCGCCCGCCAGTGCTGCAGTCGTTCCGTCTCGGCTAGACCGCTGTGCAGGCTCACCGCATGGGTCGCGGGAAAGCGGCACTGGATCAGCGCTTCCAGCTGGGGCGTGAGCGCGATCTCGGGCACCAGCACCAGCGCCTGTCGCCCGGCGTTGAGCGTCGCCGCGATTGCATGCAGGTAGACCTCCGTCTTGCCGCTGCCGGTGACCCCGAGGAGCAGAAAGGCATGAAAGCCGCCCATGCGCGCGCAGATTTCGGAAACGGCCTGCGCCTGCTCGGCGGTCAATTGCGGCGCAGGGGCGCTTTCGATCCCGGCCGTTGACTCTGCAGGCTCCTCGGTTTCGAGCCGCACCCACCCGCGCTCCAGGAAGCGCTTGAGCGTGGCGCCGTACTGGCGGAACGCGCCGCCCGCCTCCGCGTGGCCAAGCGGACCCTGACGCAATCGCTCGAGCAGCCGGCGCTGCACGCGGGCCCGGGTAGGCAACGCCGCCTCTGCAAGCGCGGCACCAGCCGGGGTGAGGTGGTAGCGGCCGGTTGATCGCGGCGAATCCACGAGGCGGCGCAGGCGCGTAGGCAACGCGGCCAGTACGACCTCGCCCAGCGGGTAGTGGTAATAATCGGCCGCAAATCGCAGGAGCCGCAGATCCGCCGGGGCAAGCGGCGGCATGTCGTGCAGTATGCGCACGACCCCTTTCAGGCGCTCCACAGGAATCGGCGTGGATTGGGCGAGCTCGACGATGACACCGACTGCGCGCTTGCGGTTGAACGGCACCAGCACGCGACGCCCGAGGTCGGCAGCCGTGGCCTCGGGCGCGCTGTAATCAAATAGCCTGGCGACCGGGACGTCGAGTGCGACTCGGACGATGCTCATATCACTGGCGCTTGCACGATGCATGACCCGAGCACCGTTCACCCTTGCTCATTTATTAACAGCATGCTGTGGATAACCATGTTGATAGTGCTCCTCGCGGGCCGCCGGCACGGCGTGCGGCGTCAAATACAGCAGTCCCCGCGGTGGAGCCTGATTGAACATTCTTTATATACATCATATGGTTACGAGTAATCGCCTCACTGCACTGCTCGCCGGAGGGCTTGGCAAAATCGGCGATCCCGAGTGTGCATAAGTCAGGCTGGGCTCCCCGCAAATCCAGCACTGGCGCGGGTTTTCAGTGATAGGCGGGACTCAGCTCGTGTACTGCTTCCACCAGCGCGGCGACGCTGTCGGGAGGCGTGAACTGGCTGACGCCGTGGCCCAGGTTGAAAACATGACCCGCGCCTTTTCCATAGGCCGCGAGGACGGCCGCGACACCTGAGCGAACGGGCTGCCGTCCTGCAAGCAGGACGGCAGGGTCCAGGTTGCCCTGCAGTGCAACGCGCTGGCCGACACGATCGCGTGCCGCGTGCAGATCCACTGTCCAATCCACGCCAATCGCGTCGCTGCCGCCCGCCGCGAGCGCCTCGAGGGAGCCACCACCACCCTTGGTGAAAAGTATGCTGGGGACCCGCTGCCCTTCATGCTCGCGCTTCAAGCCGGCCACGATGCGTTGCATGTATTGGAGCGAGAACTCCCGGTACTCGGCGGGCGCCAATGCGCCGCCCCAGGTGTCGAAGATCATCACCACCTGGGCTCCGGCATCGATCTGCGCGTTGAGGAAGGCGGTGGCCGCGTCGCAGTTTACCTGGAGGACATGGTGCAACAGTTCGGGCCGGCTGTAGAGCATCGTCTTGACCGTACGGAAGTCGCTGCTCGCACCCCCTTCCACCATGTAGGACGCAAGCGTGTAGGGGCTGCCGCAGAATCCGATGAGCGGCACGCTGCCGTTCAACGCGGAGCGCACCTGGCGCAGGGTATCGAGCACGTAGCCCAGGCGCTCCCGCGGATCCGGCGCGGCCAGCCTTCGAATGTCACGCTCTTCGCGCAGAGGGTGCGCGAGGCGTGGCCCTTCGCCCTCAGCGAAACTCAGCCCGAGGCCCATTGCGTCGGGCAGCGTCAGGATGTCCGAGAACACGATGGCGGCATCGAGCGGGAAGCGGCCGAGAGGCTGCAGCGTGACCTCGGTGGCAAGATCGGGATTGCGGGCAAGCGCAAGAAAGCTGCCCGCGCGGCTGCGGGTCGCGTTGTATTCCGGGAGGTAGCGGCCGGCCTGGCGCATGAGCCAGACCGGCGTGTAGGACGTGGGTTGCCTCAGCAACGCGCGGATCAGGGTGTCGTTTTTCAACACCACGAACGTCAGCGGGGAAGCCCGGACCGTCCCATGAGGAACTCGTCCACTGCGCGCGCGCACTGCCGGCCCTCGCGGATCGCCCAGACGACGAGCGACTGCCCACGCCGCATGTCGCCGGCGGCGAACACCTTGGTCACGGACGTGGCGTAGGAGCCGGCGCCGTCCGTCGGCGCACGGGCATTGCCGCGCGCGTCCTTTGCCACTCCGAAACCATCGAGTATGGATTGGACCGGCGAAACGAACCCCATCGCCAGCAGCACGAGATCGGCCGGCATCGTGAACTCCGAGCCCGCCACCTCGCTCATGCGGCCGTCCTTCCACGCGAGCCGCACGGCCTTGAGCGCCGTGACCTTGCCGCCCTCGCCGACGAACGCCTTGGTGGCGATCGACCAGTCGCGGGTGACCCCTTCCTCGTGGGACGAAGAAGTGCGCAACCGCGTCGGCCAGTAGGGCCAAATAGGATTGCGCTCGACGTCCGGGGGCATGGGCAGCAGCTCGAACTGCGTGATGGAGCGGGCGCCGTGGCGGTTGGAGGTTCCGACGCAGTCAGACCCGGTGTCGCCGCCGCCGATGATGACCACGTGCTTGTCGGTCGCCCACAGGTCGGGGACGCCGGCGTCGCCCGCGACGCGCTTGTTCTGCAGCGGCAGGAACTCCATCGCGAAGTGCACGCCGTCGAGCTCCCGCCCGGGTATCGGCAGGTCGCGCGACTGCTCCGCTCCGCCCGCGAGCACGACGGCGTCGAATTCAGCGAGCAGCTTCCCGGGCGCGATCAGCTCCTTCGACCAATCGGGAATCCCCTTGCCGGGGCGCTCGCTGCCGACGCAAACGCCGGTGCGGAACGAAACACCCTCGGCTGCCATTTGCTCCATGCGCCGGTCGATCTGCCATTTCTCGAGCTTGAAATCGGGGATGCCGTAGCGCAGCAGGCCCCCGATACGGTCGGTTTTTTCGAACACGACGACGGCGTGGCCGGCGCGCGCGAGTTGCTGCGCGCAGGCGAGCCCCGCCGGCCCGGAGCCCACGACCGCGACCTTCCTGCCGGTCTTGTGTGCAGGAGGTTGCTGCTGGACCCACCCGGCCTCCCACGCCTTGTCGATGATCGCGTGCTCGATCGACTTGATGCCGACCGGATCCTCGTTGATGCGCAGCACGCAGGCTTCCTCGCACGGTGCCGGGCATATCCGGCCCGTGAACTCCGGGAAGTTGTTGGTCGAGTGCAGGGTCTCGATCGCGGACCTCCAGTCCTGGCGGTACACGAGATCGTTCCACTCGGGGATGATGTTGTTGACCGGGCAGCCGCTCATGCAGAACGGGATGCCGCAGTCCATGCAGCGCGCGCCCTGGATGCCCGCCGCCTCGTCGGTTAGGTGGGGGATGAACTCGCGGAAATGCTTCTTGCGCGCGTCCTTTGGCTCGTACTCCTCTTCGACGCGGTCGTGCTCGAGAAATCCCGTGATCTTGCCCATGGTAGCTATTGAGTTCGGACGCCAGTTGCCGGAGGTGGGGGCGCGGGGGGAGCGGGAGGGCCCCGCCGCTGCTGCGGAAGGGGCCCGCACCCCCGGTTCCGGCTACGCGGCGATCCTGCGTCCCTTGGCGGCGAGCTCACCGAGCGCGCGCCGGTACTCGTTCGGGAACACCTTGACGAATTTCGGCCGGAACTCGTTCCAGCGCTCGAGCACGCGTTTCGCCTGCGCGCTTCCCGTATGGCGCGCGTGGTTCTCGATCAGCCGCTTCACGATGGCCTCATCGGCGATCCCGCCGTGCCACAGGTCGCGCGTCAACTTCGCCTCCTGCTCGGCTTCCCCGAGGAGCGGCTCCAGAGCCACCATCGATGCATTGCAGCGCCGGGCGAACTCGCCATCGGCATCAAGCACGTAGGCGATGCCGCCCGACATCCCGGCGGCAAAGTTGCGGCCGGTCGTCCCCAGCACGACCACAGTGCCCCCGGTCATGTACTCGCAGCCGTGGTCGCCGACGCCCTCGACGACCGCCTGCGCGCCCGAGTTCCTGACCGCGAAACGCTCGCCGGCGACGCCCCGGAAGTACGCTTCGCCGCAGATCGCGCCGTAGAGCACCACGTTGCCCGTGATGATGTTTTCGGTGGGCTCGCCGCGGAACTTGGGCGAGGGCTGCACCGAGATGCGTCCGCCCGAGAGCCCCTTGCCGCAGTAATCGTTGGTGTCCCCGATGAGGTCGAGCGTGACGCCCCGCGCGAGGAACGCGCCGAAGCTCTGCCCCGCGGAGCCGGCGAGGCGAATGTGGATGGAATCGTCCGGCAACCCTTCGTGCCCGTAGCGCCGCGCGATTTCCCACGACAGCATGGTGCCGACCGTGCGGTTGATATTGCGGATCGGGGTCTCGATGGTGACCCGCTCGCGGCGCTCGAGCGCCGGGCGCGCGAGCTCGATCAGCCGGTTGTCGAGCGCCTTCTCCAGCCCGTGCGTCTGCTTCTCGCTGTTGTAACGCGCCACTTCGGCCGGCATCTGCGGCACGGCGAATACCTTCGCAAAGTCCAGGCCCTTCGCCTTCCAGTGCTCGATGCCTTTCCGGGTGTCGAGCAGATCGGCGCGCCCGATCAGGTCGTTGAACCTGCGGATGCCGAGCTTCGCCATGAGCTCGCGGGCTTCCTCGGCGACGAAGAAGAAGTAATTGACGACGTGCTCGGGCTTGCCCTCGAATTTCCTGCGCAGCACCGGGTCTTGCGTGGCCACGCCGACCGGGCAGGTATTGAGGTGGCACTTGCGCATCATGATGCAGCCCTCGACGACGAGCGGCGCGGTCGAAAAGCCGAACTCATCCGCCCCCAGCAGCGCGCCGACTACCACGTCGCGACCGGTCTTCATCTGGCCGTCCACCTGGACCGCAATGCGCCCGCGCAGGCGGTTCAAGACCAGTGTCTGCTGCGTCTCCGCGAGCCCGAGCTCCCAGGGGGTGCCGGCGTGCATGATGGAGGACCAGGGAGAGGCGCCGGTGCCGCCGTCGTGGCCGGCAATCGTCACGTGATCGGACTTGGCCTTGGAAACGCCGGCGGCGACGGTGCCGACGCCGACTTCGGACACGAGCTTGACGCTGACGGCGGCCTCGGGGTTCGCGTTCTTGAGGTCGTGGATCAGCTGCGCGATGTCCTCGATCGAATAGATGTCGTGGTGCGGCGGCGGCGAGATCAACTCGACCCCGGGGGTCGCATAGCGGATCTCCGCGATGTATTCCGACACCTTGCGCCCGGGCAACTGCCCGCCCTCGCCGGGCTTCGCGCCCTGGGCGATCTTAATCTGCATCATCTCGGAGGACGCCAGGTACTCGGCGGTAACGCCGAAACGGCCGGAGGCAACCTGCTTGATCTTCGATTTCAGCGAATCGCCTTCCTTGAGCGGCATGTCGACTTCCACGCGCTCGCGCCCCAGGCGCGAGAGCAGCGTCTCGCCCGCCGCGACCGGCGCGTAGCGCTTGCGGTCCTCGCCGCCCTCCCCGGTGTTCGATTTTCCTCCGATGCGGTTCATCGCGACCGCGAGCACGGTGTGCGCCTCGGTTGAAATCGAGCCCAGCGACATCGCGCCGGTGGAGAAGCGCTTGACGATTTCGGCGGCGGGCTCGACCTCCCCGATCGGAACCGGCGAGCAGCGGTCGAACCGGAACTCGAAGAGCCCCCGGAACGTGAGGTGGCGCTTGGACTGGTCGTTGATGATCGCTGCGTATTCCTGGTAGGTCTGGTAGGAATTGCTGCGCGCCGAGTGCTGCAGCTTGGCGATCGCATCCGGCGTCCACATATGCTCCTCGCCGCGCACGCGCCACGCGTACTCGCCGCCGGCGTCCAGCGCGCCGCGCAGCACCGGGTCGTCCTCGTCGAACGCCGCCTGGTGCATGCGGATCGTCTCCTCGGCGACGTCGAACACGCCGATGCCGCCGACCGATGAGGCGGTGCCGGTGAAATACTTGTCCACCAGCGAACGCGCGAGGCCCACCGCCTCGAAGATCTGGGCGCCGGTGTAGGACATGTAGGTCGAGATGCCCATCTTGGACATGACCTTCTTTAGCCCCTTGCCGGTCGCCTTGACGTAATTCTTGATCGCCTTCCTGCCGTCCACGCCCGCGCCGAACTCGCCGCGTCCGGCGAGATCGAGGAGCGTCTCGAGCGCGAGATAGGGGTGCACGGCCTCGGCTCCGTAGCCGCCGAGGAGTGCGAAGTGGTGCACTTCCCGCGCCGAGCCGGTCTCGACTACCAGCCCCGTGCTGGTGCGCAGCCCCTTGTTGACCAGGTGCTGGTGGATCGCCGACAACGCGAGCAGCGCCGGGATCGCGACCAGGTTGCGCTCGACCCCGCGGTCGGAGATGACGAGGACGGAAGAGCCCGCGCGCACCGCGTCCTCGGCCTGTGCGCACAGCGAGGCCAGCCGCGCCTCGATCGCCTCCTTGCCCCAGGCAATGGGGTAGGTCGTGTCGATTTCGAACGACTTGAACTTGCCATCGGTGTAGCGGTCGATGTGCCGGATCTTCTCCATCTCGAAGAAATCGAGCACGGGCTGGCTGATCTCCAGCCGCAACGGCGGATTCATCTCGTCGATGCCGAGCAGGTTGGGCTTCGGCCCGATGAAGGAGACGAGGGAGGTCACCAGCTCCTCGCGGATGGGGTCGATCGCGGGGTTCGTGACCTGCGCGAACAGCTGCTGGAAGTAGTGATATAACGTCTTGTTTTTGAAAGACAAGACAGCCAGAGCGGCATCGTTACCCATGGAGCCGACCGGCTCCTCGCCATTGGCCGCCATCGGCGCGAGCTGGAACTTGATGTCCTCCTGCGTGTAGCCGAACGCCTGCTGCCGGTCGAGCAGCGGCACCTGCGACTTCAAGGGTGGCGTCTTCTCGGTCTCGACCTCGTCGAGCTTGACACGAATCCGCTCGATCCACTCGGCGTAGGGCTTGGCCGAGGCGAGCGCGTCCTTCAGTTCCTTGTCGTCGATGATGCGGCCCTTCTCGAGGTCCACCAGGAACATCTTCCCCGGCTGCAGGCGCCACTTCTTGACGATCTTCTCCTCGGGCACCGGCAGGCAGCCGCATTCCGAGCCCATGATGACGAGGTCATCGGAGGTGACGATGTAGCGGGAGGGGCGCAGCCCGTTGCGGTCGAGCGTCGCGCCGATCCTCAATCCGTCGGTGAACGCGATCGAGGCCGGGCCGTCCCACGGCTCCATCATCGCCGCGTGGTACTCGTAGAAGGCGCGCCGCGCGGGATCCATCAGGGTGTGGTTTTCCCACGCCTCCGGGATCATCATCATCATGGCGTGGGCGATCGAGTAACCGCCCATCACCAGCAGTTCGAGCGCATTGTCGAACGAGGCCGAGTCCGACTGGCCGGCGTAGATCAGCGGCCAGACCTTGTCGAGGTCCCGCCCCAGCATGGGCGAGGAGATCGCGCCCTGGCGCGCGCGGATCCAGTTGATGTTGCCGCGCAGCGTATTGATTTCCCCGTTGTGGCAGATCATGCGGAAGGGATGCGCGAGGTCCCAGCTGGGGAAGGTGTTGGTGGAGAAGCGCTGATGCACGAGCGCCAGCGCCGACTCGACGCGCGCGTCCTTGAGGTCGAGATAGTATTCGCCGACCTGGTAGGCGAGCAGCATACCCTTGTAGCAGATGGTCCGTGCCGACAGGGTGGGCACGTAGAACTCCTTGCCGTGGGCGAGCTTCAACGCCTGGATCGCGTGGCCTGCGCTCTTGCGGATGACGTAGAGCTTCCTCTCGAGCGCGTCGGTAACCGTGATGCGTTTGCCGCGACCGACGAACACCTGCCGGATCACGGGCTCGATGCGTTTCGCCGGCTCGGCGAGGTCGGAGTTGTCGACCGGCACGTCGCGCCAGCCGAGCAGCACCTGGCCCTCGTCCTTGATCGCGCGCTCGATTTCGTATTCGCAGGCCAGGCGCGAGGCGGGATCGCGCGGCAGGAACACCATGCCGACGCCATACTGGCCGACCGGCGGCAGCTTCACGCCGCGCTTCGCCATCTCTTCGCGGAAGAACCGGTCGGGAATCTGGATCAGGCAGCCCGCACCATCGGAGAGCTTCGGGTCCCAGCCGACTGCGCCGCGGTGCGTGAGGTTCTTCAGGATCGTGAGACCCTGCTCGACGATGCTGTGGCTCTTCTTGCCTTTGATGTGCGCGACAAAGCCCACGCCGCACGCATCGTGCTCGTGGCGCCCGTCGTACAGGCCCTGCGCTGGAGGTATTCCCGGTTGGTCCACTCGGCGCACTCTCAAGTACCCATTGACACGGCCACCCGCCGCTTGCTGTGCTGCGCTGCAGCAAGCTCTATGCAAGGCGGAGACGCGAAGGGGAAGTGTACTGCCATCAGCCACTTACAGCAATAACCCAGTTCGGCTGCAGCGCCTGGTCAGGTCTCCTCGATCGCGAACAGGCGTCTGTGCTCGAGGATGGCGTAGCGGTCGGTCATGCCAGCGATGTAATCGGCGATGGCGCGCGGCGCATCCTCGCGCGCGCGCTCCTGGAATTCCGGCGGCAGCAACCGGTTGTCCGCGAGCAGGGCCGCGAAGAGGTCCGCCACGATGCGGCGCGCCTTCCCACTCATGCGTACCACGCGGTAGTGGCGATAGAGGTTCTCGCGCAGGAAGCGCTTCAGCTCGTCGCTCTCCTTGCGGATCCGTATGCTGAATGCAATCAGCGGGGGCGCGTGTCGCACGTCCTCGATCGAGCCGGGTGCGTGCCTGCGGATGTTCGCCGCGCTGGTTGCCATCAGGTCGGTGACCAGGGCATCGATTATGCGCCGCACTGTTTCGTGCCGCAGCCGCTGCGCCGGAAGTCGGGGGTACTGGCGCAGAACGGCCTTCATGTGGCGCGCGAACAAAGTTACTTCCGCCAGCTGCGCCATATCGAGCAGACCGGAGCGCACCCCGTCATCCACGTCGTGGTTGTTGTAGGCTATCTCGTCGGCAAGGTTCGCGACCTGGGCCTCGAGCGACGGCCGCTGCCTCTTCACGAAGCGCTCGCCCACGTCGCCGAGCGCGCGCGCGTTCCGGAGGGAGCAGTGCTTCAGTATGCCCTCGCGCGCCTCGAACGTCAGGTTCAAGCCGTCGAACGCCGCGTAGCGCTGTTCCAGAACGTCCACCACCCGGAGGCTCTGCAGGTTGTGCTCGAAACCTCCGTACGGACGCATGCAGGCATTGAGGGAATCCTGGCCGGTGTGGCCGAACGGGGTATGGCCGAGATCGTGCGCGAGCGCGACCGCCTCGGTCAGGTCCTCGTCAAGCCGCAAGCTGCGTGCGACGCTCCGCGCAATCTGTGCCACCTCGAGGCTGTGGGTGAGGCGGGTGCGGAAGAGGTCGCCTTCGTGGTTGACGAAGACCTGGGTCTTGTACTCGAGGCGCCGGAAAGCGGTGGAGTGCACGATGCGATCGCGGTCGCGCTGGTATTCGCTGCGGCCGCGCGGCGGGGCCTCGCGGTGGCGGCGCCCGCGGGAGCGCTCGGGCCGCGCGGCGTAGGGAGCGAGCTCACGCCCGGACATGCACGGCGCCGCCTTCGAGCACAGCCGCGAGCGCAGCGCGCGGCACATCGCCCGAAACGTAGGCTTCCCCGATGCGCTTCAATAGCACGAAGTGGATGCGGCCACCCGCGACTTTCTTGTCGTGGCCCATCAGCTCGAGGTAGCGCTCCAGGCCAAGCGCGGGCGGATCGAGGGGCAGGCCGGCGGCCTTCAGGAGCGCGCCCAACCGGCGCGTATCCGCGGCCGTGAGATGCCCGATACGCTGCGACAGCTTTGCCGCGAGCAGCATGCCGGCGGCAACGGCCTCCCCATGGAGCCAGGTGCCGTAGCCGGTGCCGGCCTCGATCGCGTGGCCGAACGTGTGGCCCAGATTCAGCAGCGCACGCGGGCCCGTTTCCAGCTCGTCCTGGGCGACCACTTCGGCCTTGTTGGCGCAGGAGCGCTCAATGGCGTAGGCGAGCGCTTCGGCATCGCGCCGGACGAGCCGCGCCATGTTGGCCTCGAGCCACTCGAAGAACGGTGCATCCCGGATCACGCCGTATTTGATGATCTCCGCGAGCCCCGCCGCCAGTTCGCGCGGCGGGAGCGTCGCGAGCGTGTCGGTGTCGGAGATTACGGCGAGCGGCTGGTGGAACGCCCCGATCATGTTCTTGCCGAGGGGGTGGTTGATTGCGGTCTTGCCTCCGACTGCGGAGTCGACCTGCGCGAGCAATGTCGTGGGCACCTGGACGTAGGGTACCCCGCGCCGGTATATCGCCGCGGCGAATCCGGCGAGATCCCCGATAACCCCCCCACCCAACGCAATCAGCGCGGTGCCGCGTTCGCAGCGATGCTCGAGCAGCGCGTCGAAAATGCGGTTGAGGGTCTCCCACGTCTTGTGCTCCTCGCCGTCCGGAATCACGATGCTCACCACGCCCACCCCGCGCGCCTCCAGCGCGCCCCGCAGCGCTGCCAGGTAGAGCGGCGCGACGGTGGTGTTGGTGATGATCGCGGCGCTCTTCTGGGGCAGCTTGTCGACGATCAGCTCGGCACGGGCGAGAAGGCCCGCGCCGATATGGATCGGGTAACTGCGGCTGCCGAGCGCGACGTTCAGGGTTTCCATGCGGGACAGATTGCTTTCGACTAGTCGGTGCGCGTTGGCGCGCCGGCGGTATCCACCGCGGCGGCCTGGTGATCGAGCAGCTGACGCTCCAGTTTCTGGATCAGGCTGCCCAGGCTCTGGCTGCCGGTGTCGACGATGATATCAGCGATGCTGCGGTAGAGCGGATCGCGCTCGGCGAAGAGCTGCTCGAGCCTGGCGAGCGGCTCGTCGGTCTGGAGCAACGGCCGGTTCCGGTCGTGGCGGGTCCGCTGCCAGAGATCCGCGGCGCCCGCCCGCAGGTAGACCACGATGCCGTTCTCCGAGAGCAGCTTGCGGTTCTCCGCGGACAGCACGGCGCCGCCGCCGGTGGCGAGCACGATCTCGCTGCGGACGGCGAGCTCCGACAGCATTTTCGCCTCGCGTGCGCGGAATCCGGACTCGCCCTCGATCTCGAAGATCACCGGGATTCTCACGCCGGTGGCGTGCTCGACCTCCTCGTCGCAGTCGTAGAAGGTCTTGCCGAGGCGCCGCGCGAGACGCCTGCCCACCGAGGTCTTGCCCGCGCCCATGAGCCCCACCAGAAAGATGTTGCCGGGGATGCGCCCATGCCGCTCTGCCGGTTTCTCGTCACTGGCGCCCATGGAGGCGATTCTAGCGGAACGGGCAGGTGCCGCCTAACACGCGCCGAATGTGGAAAAGCGGGAAACAAAAAAAGGCGGCCCTAAGGCCGCCTTTCCGGTCAATGCGGGCGCGCGGTCTACTGCCGCAGCGTCAGACCGTCCTTCAGGATGCGCGGCGTGATGAAGATCAGCAACTCGTTGCGGTTGTCAGACCGCAGGTTCTGCTTGAACATCCAGCCGACGAACGGCAGGTCACCGAGCACCGGGACCTTGTTGGTCTGGTTGCTCTCGGTCTGCTGGTAGATGCCGCCGATCACCACCGTACCGCCGTTTTCCACCAGCACTTCGGTGACGATCTGCTTGGTGTCGATCGAAGGGCCGGCGAGGGTGTTCTGGCCCACGCTGTCCTTGTGGACGTTCAGGTTCATGATCACGTTGTCATCGGGCGTGACCTGCGGCTTGACCTTCAGCGAGAGCGTTGCTTTCTTGAACGACACGCTCGTGGCGCCGCTCGAGGTCGCCTGCTGGTACGGGATTTCCGTGCCCTGCTCGATGGTCGCCTCGACCTGGTCGGCGGTGATGACGCGCGGGCTCGAAATGATCTTGCCCTTGCCGTCGGCCTGCAGCGCGGTCAACTCAAGATTGAGGAACTTCGCCGAACCCTCCCGGAACAGCGCCAGCGAGAACGCGCCCGGATTGGCGCCGGCAAGCCCGGGTACCGGCAGGTTCACCGATAGCGAGTCGGTGAACGGCGGCGTCGTGGTCTGGCCGGTGTGGAAGCCCGTGTCGGTGAGCTGGCCGCCCGGGACGGCGCTTACCCTGACGCCGCTCTGGCTTCCCACCTTGACGCCCTGCCCGGTCATGTCGTGGTAGCCGAGGCGCACGCCGAGGTTGCGGCCAAAGGTATCGGTCGCCTCGACGATGCGCGACTCGATCATCACCTGGCGCACCGGGACGTCGATTTTGCGGATGAGCTTGCGCACTTCCTCGAGCCGCGTCGGCGTGTCCTGCACGAACACGGTGTTGGTGCGCGGATCGACCACCGCGCTGCCGCGCTTGGACAGCACCCGCTGCTGCGGATCGGCCAGGAGCTTCTGCAGGTCGGCGCCCTTCTGGTAATTCAACTGGAAGCTTTCCGTGCGTGTCGGCTCGAGATCCACGATCTGCTGCTGCGCTTCGAGCGCGAGCTTTTCGCGCGTGGCGAGTTCGTCACGCGGCGCGATCCACACCACGTTGCCGGTCTTGCGCATGTCCAGGCCCTTCGCCTGCAGGATGATGTCGAGCGCCTGGTCCCACGGCACGTCCTTCAGCCGCAGTGTCAGGTTGCCGCCCACCGTGTCGCTGGTGATGATATTGAGCCCGGTGAAGTCCGCGATCACCTGCAGCACGGCGCGTACTTCCACGTTCTGGAAGTTGAGCGAGAGCTTCTCGCCGGTGTAGCCCCCGCCGCGCGCGATGCGACCGGTGTCCTCGGGCTGCGCCTTCACTTCCACGATGAAGCGGGTATCGGTCTGGTAGGCGGTATGCTCCCAGGCGCCGCGCGGCTCGATCACGATGCGCGTGTTGCCGCCCTGGGGGAACGTGTCGATCGTCTGCACCAGCGTGCCGAAATCGGTGACGTCGAGGCGCCGCTGCAGGTTCCTCGGCAGCCCGGTGTTGATGAAGTCGACGATGATGCTCTTGCCCTGGAGCTTGAGATCGATGCCGACGGTGCTGTCGGAGAGATCCACCACGATGCGCCCTTCGCCGGCGGCTCCGCGCCGGAAGTCGACGTCGCGCAGCGCGTGGCGACGGTCCCCCGGCCGCGCTTCGGCGAAATGCGTGGTCGCGCCCGCCGGGCTCGAGACGGCGGCGGCGCCCTGCAGGGTGATCAGAAGCGCCCGCCCGTCGATCTGCGTGTCGTAGCCGCTGGCGCGGGCGAGGTTGAGAACCAGGCGCGTGCGGTCGCCCGCCTGCACCACGTTGATGCTGCGCAGGTCCCCTTCCGTCACTTCCTGGGTGCTGCGGCCGAGCGCGCTGCTGGTGTTGAGAAAATCAAACGCGATGCGCGGCGGATTGGTGACGGTGAATCCGGCCGGCGGGGTTGCGGGCGGCTGCCTCATCATGACGCGGATGATGACCCTGCCGCCGGTTGCGGGCGAAACATTGATCGACTCGATGCTATTGGCCTGCGCACGCGCCGCCAGGCTCGCGCACGCGAGCGCGAGCGTCAGAATTCCCTGGAGGGCCCATGTTCCGAAAGACGCCTTGAACTTCATTTTCTTGCCTCCTGTTCGTCCTGCAGCAACAGCGAGCGCTCCTCTTCCTTCCAGTCATTGCCGCTGTCCTGAATCAGCTCCTTCAGCTTGACCGCGGACTCGCTGATGTCGATGACGCGGCCGAAGTTCTGCCCCATGAAATCCCCCATCTTGACCCGGTACAAGTTGTTGTCCGGGGTCTTGATCAGCGCGAAAAACTCCTGCTTCTGGGAGAGCGACCCCACCATCTTGAGGTTTTCCAGCGGAAACGCCTCCAGCGGCCCCTTGCGCCGATTGGGGTCCGGCAGCCTGGGATCGGGCTTGGCCGACCTGGACGGCTCGATCTTGCGCGCCACAAACGGATCGAGCAGGTCGAACGCCGCATACTCGAAGGGTTCGTAGGGCTTCACTTCCGGCAGCGGGGGAATGCGGCCGCGCGGCATGTTGTCCGAATCCCTAACGAACTGCCGCAGGTCCGAGTGCTGCTCGCCGCCGCACCCCGCGAGCGCGAGGCAGGCGAGCGCGCTGAAGAGGATCAGGCGCTTCATTTCTTCTTGCCGCCTTTCTTGGCGGCTGCGGCCCGCCGCTGCTGCGCCAGTTCCTCGTCATCGAGATAGCGGAAGGTCTTCGCCAGGGCGTCGAGCGCCAGGCCGCCACTCTTGCCCGCGGAGGCGAGCGAGATATTCTCCAGGGTCACGATCCGCGACAGCTTGCCGATGTCGCTCGCGAACGCGCCGATATCGTGGTAGTTGCCGGTGACCTTGATCGAGATCGGCAGCTCCGCGTAGAAGTCGCGACGGGTCTCCTGGGCGGCGGGCTTGAACAGCTCGAACTGCAGGCCGCGCCCGAGGCCGGCCTGGTTGATGTCGGTCAGCAATGCGTCCATCTCGGACTTGCCCGGAAGCTGCTTGAGGAGCGCGCCGAACTGCTTCTCGATATCCTCGAGCTGCTTCTGGTAGGCGGGCAGGTTGATGGCCTCGCTCTTCTTGGTGAGGAACGTCTTGCGCAGCCCCTCTTCCTTCAGTTTTTCCTGGTTGATGCCCTCGATCTGGTGCTGCCAGTCGAACCACCAGCTCGCCGCGACGATGAGGACGAGCGTGATGAACAGCACCCCCAGCTTGGGCAGAATCGGCCAGCTGCCGATCTTCTTCGGGTCGAGCCGCCGCAGGTCGCTGAGTGTCATGGCCATGGCGTGTTACCCCTTCGCGGGCGGTTTGCGGGCCGCCTTGCCGCTGTCATCCTCGAGCTTGGCGCGCGTGATGCTGATGTTCATGATGAACTCGTTGATGCGCTGCCGGTTCACCTGCACCGCCTTGATCTCCACCAGGCCAGGGTTCTCCAGGTGCGGCGAGGACTCGAGGTTGCGCATCAGCGTGGACACGCGCGCCTGGGACTGGGTCAAGCCCGTAATGGTGACGCGCGAGCCGGACTGCTTCACGGCCTTGAGGTAGACGCCCTCGGGCAATTGCCGCACCAGCTGATCGAGCAGGTGCACGACCTCGGCGCGGTTGCCCTGCAGCGTTTCCACCACCCTCTTGCGCGCGAGCAGCGCCGCGGTCTGTTCCTTGAGCTTCTGGATCTCGGCGATCTGCCTGTCGAGCTTGACGATCTCGTCCTGGAGGTACTTGTTGCGGGCCTGCTGCGTCTCGAGCTGCTCGTCGAGATAGCTGCGCACGACGAACCAGACCGCGCCACCGACCACGATCACGAAGGCGAGGAGAATGAAGAACTGCTGCTGCTGCTGTTTGCGCCGGACCTCGCGGTGCGGCAGCAGGTTGATGCGGATCATGGATCGAACCTCCGCATGGCCAGCCCGCACGCCACCATGAGCGACGGCGCGTCCTGCGTCAGACTCTTCGGCCGGATCTTCGAGGAGAGCTGCATGTTGACGAAGGGATTGGCGATGATGGTGTTGACCTGCACGCGCTTGCCCACCGTTTCGTCGGCACCGGGGATCGCCGCACAGCCGCCGGACAACACGATATGGTGGATCTGGTTGTGCTGGGTTGAAGTGAAGAAGAACTGCAATGCACGCGCGACTTCCAGGCCCATCATGTCCATGAAGGGCTGCAGGACGTCGGACTCGTAGTTCTCCGGAAGCCCGCCGGCACGCTTGGCCGCCTCCGCTTCCTCCGGCGACAGGCCGAACTTGTTCTGGATCTCCTGCGTCAGCTGGTTGCCCCCGAACGGCTGCTCGCGCATGTAGATCGACTGGTCGTTGCGCAGCACGTTGACGCCCATGATGCTGGAGCCCACGTCCACCACCGCGATGTTCTGGTCCTTGCCGCGGTCCGGAAACTGGCTCTCGATCAATTCGAACGCGGCCTGGGCGGCAAAGAGATCCACGTCCATTACCGTCGCCTTGAGTCCGGCCGACTCGGCGACCGCCAGCCGGTCGATGATCTTCTCCTTGCGCGAGGCGGCGATCAGGACCTCGATGTCATCGGGGCTGTTTGCCGCGGGTCCCAGCACCTGGAAATCCAGGTTGACCTCGTCGAGCGCGAACGGGATGTACTGGTTGGCCTCGGTTTCCACCTGCAGTTCGAGGTCGTCCTCGGTCTGGCCGGCGGGCACCATGATCTTCTTGCTGATCACGGCGGCATTGGGCAGCGCGAGCGCGAGGTTCTTGATGTTGCTGCCGAGCCGCTTGTGGCAGCGCTTGAGCGCGTCGCTCACCGCGTCGAGATTGTTGATGTTGCCCTCCACCACCGAATCCTTGGGCAACGGCTCGATCGCATAGCGCTCGACGCGGTAGATCCCTTTGCTCGCTTCGTCAATCTCCACCATCTTGATGGCGGAGGAACTGATGTCGACCCCGATCAAAGGCAGCATCTTGGCCTTGAACAGGCCTTCGAGCGCAGAGAGGTCGAAGCTAAAATTTCCTTTGAACATAAGTTAATGGGGACACAATCCCACAGTTTACATGAAATGCTAGCAACAACTCCCTTGGCTGTAAAGCGTTTTGGCCACTATCAGCGAGGGCGGGAACCCATCCTATAATGGATGGACCATGAATATAGCTTACACTGCACTGGGTTCCAGGACGGTGGCAGGATTCATCAAATAGTTTGAGAAATTGAGCCTGTTGCAATTGCGCAACAGGCCGCTTTGGGTTCCTTGATCCAGATGTCGAATCGTTGGTGGGCGTTTCCGATCGTGCTGGCGGTATCAACCGCGCTGGCGGGTGTGCTGCTGCTCGCCTTTGCGGCGGCCATCATCTATCCCGGACTGCCCTCGCTCGAAACGCTCACCGATTATCAGCCGAAGATCCCGCTGCGGGTGTTCAGCGCCGACGGCAAGCTGATCGCCGAATTCGGGGAGGAGCGCCGCGCGATGGTGCGGATCGGGGATGTTCCGCAGCCCCTCACCCAGGCCATCCTCGCAGCCGAGGACGAGCGCTTCTACCAGCACAGCGGCGTCGATTATGTCGGCGTGGCGCGCGCGGCGTTCTCGAATTTCATCTCCGGCGGCGTGCGCCAGGGCGCGTCGACCATCACCATGCAGGTCGCGCGGAACTTCTTCCTTTCGAAGGAACGAACGCTGGCCCGCAAGTTCAACGAAATGCTGCTCGCGTTCAAGATCGAATCCAATCTCACCAAGGACCAGATCCTCGAGCTCTATTTCAACCAGATCTATCTTGGGCAGCGCACCTACGGCTTCGCCGCGGCGGCGCAGACCTATTTCGGCAAGCGGCTCGGCGAGGTCAACCTCGCCGAGGCTGCGATGCTCGCCGGGCTGCCGAAGGCGCCGTCGCGCTACAACCCGATCGCGAACTTCAAGCGCGCCAAGATCCGGCAGCAATACGTGCTGCGACGGATGCGCGAACTGCAGATGATCTCGGAGGAGGAGCTCGCAGCCGCCGACCAGCAGGCGATCGTCGTGAAGCGCGAGGTCAACGAGTACCCCGTCCACGCGGAGCATTTCGCCGAAATGGTGCGGCAGGTGCTCTACGAGCGCTACCAGGAAGACACCTACGCGCGCGGGCTTCGCGTCTACACTACTCTGCGGACCTCGCACCAGGAAGTGGCGTACGCGGCGACGCGCCACGGGGTACGGGAGTACGACCGGCGCCACGGCTACCGCGGGCCGGAGGGCTATGCCGAGCTGCCGGACAAGCCGAGCGAGGAAGCGCTTGAGGATGCGCTGCAGGAAACCACCGACAGCGACGATATCTATGCCGCGGTCGTGGCGGAAGCGGGTCCCAGACTGGTGCGGGCCTACCGCAGGGGCGGCGAATGGGTGGAGATCAAGGATGACGGGCTGAAGTTCGCGTCGCGCTCGCTGGGTGACAAGGCGAGTCCCGCACAGCGCATCCGCCGCGGCGCCATCATTCGCGTGCAGCGCGATGAGAAGGGGCGCTGGCAGATCACGCAGCTGCCGGCGGTCGAAGCATCCCTCGTTTCCATGGATCCGCGCGACGGCGCGATCCGGGCCCTGGTCGGAGGCTTCGATTTCGCGCGCAACCAGTACAACCACGTGACCCAGGCAATACGGCAGCCGGGTTCGAGCTTCAAGCCGTTCATCTATTCCGCCGCCCTCGAGAAGGGATTCACCGCGGCAACCGTCATCAATGATGCGCCGCTCACGTTCACTGCGGCGCAGACCGGCTCGGAGCCCTGGGAACCGAAGAACTTCGACGGCAAGTTCGAAGGACCGATGCGGCTGCGCACCGCGCTCGCCAAGTCGAAGAATCTCGTATCAGTGCGCATTCTCCAGGCGATTACGCCGCAGTATGCACAGGACTACATCGCACGCTTCGGGTTCGATCCCAAGCTGCATCCGCCGTATCTCACGATGGCGCTCGGAGCGGGCAGCGCCACGCCGCTGCAGATGCTGACGGCCTACGGGGTGTTCGCCAACGGCGGCTATCGCGTGACCCCCTATTTCATCGAGCGGGTGGAAGACGCCAAGGGCAACGTGCTGCTGGCGGCACAGCCCAAGGCGGCGGGGGCGGGCGCCGAGCGCGTCATCGACAAGCGGAATGCTTTCATCATGACGACGATCATGCGCGATGTGATGCGCGTCGGCACCGGCGCACGCGCCCTGAAGCTCGGGCGCAGCGACATTGCGGGCAAGACCGGCACGACGAATGAATTCGTGGATGCGTGGTTCTGTGGTTCCGTGCCCGAGCTGGTGGCGGTGGCGTGGATCGGTTTCGACACCCCCCACTCGCTCGGGCGCAACGAAACCGGGGCACAGGCGGCGCTTCCAATCTGGATGGCCTACATGGGAACCGTGCTGGACGGTATCCCGGAGCAGCCGCTGGTGCCGCCCGAGGGCGTAGTTGCGCTGCATGTGAACCCGGAGACGGGGCTGCGCATCGCCGACGCGCAGGGAGGCATCACCGATTACTTCTACCAGGAGTTCCTGCCGCAGGCGCAAGAGACTCTGATCGGGGGCGTGGCGGGCGGCGAGCGCCCGGAAGACGTGCGCAACCAGCTGTTTTGAGCCGTCGATGCCCAGGGACACCGGCCGCAACGACCGCCGCAGCCGCATCGCTTACCTCGCGGCACGGCTGATGGCCGAGGACGGCATCGAGGATTACGCGCTTGCCAAGCGCAAGGCGGCGCGCCAGGCCGGCGTGCCCGATACACGCGAGCTGCCCGCAAACGAGGAGATTGCCGAGGCGCTGCGCACCTATCAGCAGATCTATCATCCGGAGGAGCACCGTGACCGGTTGCGCGTGCTGCGCGAGACCGCAGTCCGGGCCATGCGGGAACTCTCCCGCTTCAACCCCTATCTGACGGGGTCCGTCCTGGATGGCAACGCGGGCAAGTATGCCGACATCAATCTGCAACTCTTCACTGACAACGCGAAGGCAGTCGAGCATCACCTGATCGATCGGCGAATACCGTACCGGACAGCCCAGAAGCGGTTGTATTCGGGGGAGGAGACGCGCACGGTGCCGGTCTATACCGTGAGCGACCAGGGGACCGATATCGAGCTCACGGTGCTCTCGATGCTCGACCTGCGGGGACCGCTCAAGACCAGCCCGGATGGCAAGAGCATCGAGCGCGCCAAGCTCCAGGCAGTCGAGCAACTCCTCGCCGAAGCGTGACTCAGATGACGCCGCTACGCATCGCGGAGCGTCGCAGAGCTCGACTGCGCGCGCCTGCCCGCCCCAGCCTTCTTCCTCCGAAGGCGCCGAGTCCGGCGCGCCCGTCTCACAACTCCTGGACGAAGAGTGATCAGCGGCCCGCTTTCAGCCATCCGGCGACATCGAGCGCGAAATAGGTGAGGATGCCGTCGGCGCCGGCGCGCTTGAATGCTGTGAGAACCTCCATTACGCAGGGACGCTCCTCAAGCCAGCCACGCGCGGCAGCGGCCTTGATCATCGAATACTCGCCGCTCACCTGGTAGGCGTAGGTGGGCGCCTTGAATGCCTCCTTGACCCGCCGCACGATATCGAGATAGGGCAGCCCGGGCTTGACCATCACCATGTCCGCGCCTTCCTCGAGATCGAGCGCGACCTCCCACAGGGCCTCGTCGCTGTTGGCGTAATCCATCTGGTAGCTGTACTTGGTGCCGCGGCCGAGGCTCTTGGCGGAACCCACGGCATCGCGAAACGGCCCGTAGAGCACCGAGGCGTACTTCGCCGAGTAGGCGAGGATTCGGGTGTGGATGAACTTGTTGCGGTCGAGCGCGCCGCGGATCGCGCCGATGCGTCCGTCCATCATGTCCGAAGGGGCGACCACGTCCACACCGGACGCGGCACACACCACGGCCTGCTTCTCCAGGATCGCGATCGTTTCGTCGTTCAGTATGTGGCCCCCGCGGTCGATCACGCCATCATGACCGTGCGTGGTATAGGGGTCGAGCGCGACATCGGTAATGACGCCAAGCTCGGGAAAGCGCTTCTTGAGCGCCGCCACCGCGCGCGGCACCAGCCCCTTGGGATTGGTGGCTTCGCGGCCATCCGCCGACTTCAGCTCGCGGGGAATCAGGGGAAACACCGCGACCGCCGGCACGCCAAGCCGCACGCACTGCTCCGCATGCGCCAGCAAGCGGTCAACGGTGTGGCGTCGGGTGCCCGGCATCGACGGCACCGGTTCGGTCCGATTCCGGCCCTCGATTACGAACAGGGGATAGATCAGGTCATCGGTAGTCAGCTGGTGCTCACGCCGCAGCCGGCGCGAGAACTCGTCGCGCCGCATGCGCCGCATGCGGCGCTGGGGAAACCTCCCGTAGACCTGCATAACTCTAACCTCTTGAAGGCAGTAATGTTTGGGCTTGAGGGGAACTCTGGTTCATTATAAGCGTCACACGATGCAGACGATGTTGAGTCGTCTCCCGCTTCTCCTCCCTGAGCGGGCGCCTTAATCCTTATTAAGGCTTTTGCCCCCGGTTTTACTCCCCTTTAACCGGGGGTTTTTTATGTCTGCCGTTGGACGGTCACACGTGGCGAGCCTCATCACGCGGCTCGAATCCCGGGTGCGCCCTGCGCCCGCAAAAGTCTCCTAGGTCGTTGTTATCGCGCCCGAAACTGGCGTGCGGAACGACCCGTGCTATACAATAGCGCCTCGCTCGGACGGTAAGCGGTAAACAAGGGGCTCTGCATGTACTCCCGTTGGCTCATCGCGCTCGGCGCTGGCGCGCTCGCTTTCGCACCGGCGCTCGACGCGCGTGCCCAGGCGGAATCTGCCCAGGCACGCGACCTGGTCTTGAAGGTATGCGCATCCTGTCACTCGGAGGATGGAAACAGCACGCTTCCCGCCAACCCGGTTCTTGCCGGCCAGCATGCCGACTACACGTTGAAGCAGCTCCAGAACTTCCGGCCGCGGGACGGCAAGCCCGCCGAGCGGCCCAACGCGGTGATGGCCGGCATGGTGGCGAGCCTCTCGGCCGACGATCTGCGCAACCTCGCGGCCTATTTCGAGCAGCAGAAACCCAGGCTGCGCGCGGCGCGCGACCCGGACCTGGTCAGACTCGGGCAGGCCATCTATCGCGGCGGCATACCGGCGAAGAGCGTGGCGGCCTGCACGGCTTGCCACGGTCCGAATGGCAGCGGCATTCCGGCCCAGTTTCCGCGTCTCGCGGGGCAGTTTGCCGAATACATCTCCACCCAGTTGCGGGCATTCCGCGGGGGCGAGCGCGCCAACGATCCGAATCGCATGATGCGTGCCGTGGCGGAGAAGCTCTCCGACCGGGAGATCGCGGCGGTTTCCGAGTACATCGCTGGCTTGCGATGATCCCTGCCGGCGCCGCTGGCGGCGCCGGAACGTGCGTCAGGATTTCAACTCCGCAAAGACCTTCCTTGCCGCACTGACCGTGCGCTCGATCTCCGCCGACCCGTGGGCGGAGGAGACGAATCCAGCCTCGTACGCCGACGGCGCAAGGTAGATTCCGGCGGCGAGCATGGCGTGGAAGAATCGGTTGAACGCCTCCCGGTCGCATTGCATGACCTCGGCGAAGCTCGTGGGCGGGGTCGCCCGGAAAAAGAGGCCGAACATGCCGCCGACGCTCGCCGCCGAGAACGGCACTCCGTGATCTTGCGCGGCGCGCGCCAGGCCCGCGCAGAACGCGCGCGTTGCCGCCGTCAGGCGGTCATAGAAGCCGGCCGCCTGCACCAGCTTGAGCGTGGCGAGCCCCGCCGCCACGGCGACCGGATTGCCGGAGAGCGTGCCTGCCTGGTATACGGGGCCCAGCGGCGCAATCGCGCGCATGATGTCGCGGCGGCCGCCGAAGGCACCGACCGGCAACCCTCCGCCTATGACCTTCCCCAGCGTGGTCAGGTCGGGCTTCACACCATAGAGCGCCTGCGCGCCCCCGAGTGCAACGCGAAAGCCCGTCATCACCTCGTCCAATATCAGGAGGGCGCCATGGCGCGTGCACAACGCGCGCAACGCCTCGAGGAACCCCGGGCGTGGCGCCACGAGGTTCATGTTGCCGGCAACCGGTTCCACGATGACGGCCGCGATCGTGGTCCCTTCCTGCTCGAACGCCTGCTCCACGGCGCTCGCATTGTTATATTCCAGCACCACGGTGTCGGCGGCGGTAGGCGCGGTCACGCCCGCCGATGACGGCTGACCGAAGGTGAGCGCGCCGGAACCGGCCTTCACGAGGAGCGCATCGACGTGGCCGTGGTAGCAGCCCTCAAACTTCACGATCTTCGGCCTGCCGGTATGACCGCGCGCAAGGCGGATGGCGCTCATGGTCGCCTCGGTCCCGGAGCTGGTGAGCCGCACCTGCTCGAGGGAGGGCACGAGCCGGCAGAGAAGCTCCGCCAGCTCGACTTCCTGTTCGGTGGGGGCGCCGAACGACAGCCCGCGCTCGGCGGCCTGCTGCGCCGCGCTCACGACGTCGGGATGGGCGTGGCCAACGATGAGCGGACCCCAGGAACCGACGTAATCGATATAGGCCCGGCCGTCGGCGTCCCAGATCTGGGCACCCCTGCCGCGCTGAATGAACGGCGGCGTGCCGCCGACCGAGCCGAACGCGCGCACGGGCGAATTGACGCCGGCCGGAATGACGCGCTGCGCGCGCTGGAAGAGCATCTGGCTGCGTTTCATCGTGTCCGGCTACAAATGGCGCGTGGCGAGCTCGCGGGCCGTGAACAGCGCGCTGAAGCGGCGCGCGGCGATCCCGACGTCATCCGCATCGAACAGCGCGGATATCACGGCGACACCGTCGGCACCCGCCGCGATCAACCCTGGCGCATTATCGAGCGTGATGCCGCCGATTGCCACCACCGGGATGGACAGGCGGCGCTTGGCGTTGCCCAGGAGGGCAAGCGGCGCGCGCACTGCGCCCGGTTTCACGCTCGAGGGGAAGAAACTTCCGAACGCGACATAATCGGCGCCGAGACGCTCGGCCTCGAGCGCAAGCTCGATGCGGTCGTAACAGGACGCCCCGAGTATTCTCGCCGGCCCGAGCTGCGCGCGCGCCGCGGCGAGCGAGCCGTCTTCTGCGCCGAGGTGCAACCCTTCCGCGTCCACCGCCAGTGCAAGATCGAGGTAGTCGTTGACGACGAGCGGGACCCGGTACTTCCGGCACAGCGCGTGCAGCTCGCGCGCCTGCGCAAGCCTCAATGTCGCGGGTGCCTGTTTGTTGCGGTACTGCAGGAGCCGCGCGCCACCGGCGAGGGCCGCTTCGGCCACAACGATGAGAGCCGGTGTGTCGGCTATGTCGGGCGTGACGGCGTAGAGTCCGGAGATCGCGCGCTTCACGTCCTATTTCCCGCCCGCGCCACCGCCCGCCTCGCCTTCGTCGCGCGCCCAGAACAATCGGTCCGGTATGTACTGGCCCATGCCCGGACGAAATGCCGCCTTCAGCGTCTGCCAGGTGTACTCCTGCGCGTCCTTCACCGCGTCGCTCACTTCGAGGCCGTTGGCGACGGTGGCGGCGATTGCGGCGGCGAGCGTGCATCCCGAACCGTGGTAGGAGCCCGGCAGGCGGGGCCAGCTGTCGCTGCGCACCACGCCGTTCTGGCCGTAGAGGGTATTGACGACCTGGGAGGTATTCTCGTGGGTGCCGGTCACGAGCACGTACTCGCACCCGCTCGCAATGATCCGTTTCGCGCACTCGGCGAGATCGAGACCTTCTCCTTCTTGATCGTCACCGGCTAGCCGGCGCGCCTCCAGGCTGTTGGGGGTGAGGATGGTAGTTTGCGGAATGAGCAGCTCCTTCAGCGCGCCCACCATCTCCTCCGTCACCAGCTCATCGCCACGCCCGGAGGCGAGCACGGGGTCGAGCACCAGCGGTACCTCGGGATAGTCGGATACCACCTCCGCGATGATGGCGATCTGCTCGAGGTTTCCGAGGAGACCGATCTTGAATGCGGCAACCGGCATGTCCTCCAGGACGCAGCGCGCCTGGTCAGAGACCCACTCTGCGTCGATCGGGCTGACGCCGTCGACGCCCATGGTGTCCTGGATGGTGATCGCGGTCACCACCGACAGCGGGTGGCAGCCCATGCTGGTGAGCGTCATGATGTCCGACTGGAGTCCTGCCCCACCGCTCGGATCGGTCGCGGCGAATACCAGAACGATGGGAGGAAGGTCGGCCATGCGCAAGCAGTTGAAGGCGCCCGCGCGGTTGGTCGCGGCAGGACGATTCGATAGAATTCGATTCTAACTCAAATAAACGGATCGGCATGACCTCCACCGAAACGCGCATCTTCAAGACCTACATGTGCCTCATCTGCGGATTCATCTACGATGAGGAGGCGGGGTTGCCCGACGAGGGCCTCGCGCCCGGCACCCGCTGGGAGGACGTGCCGGTGAACTGGACGTGCCCGGAATGCGGGGCGCGCAAGGAGGATTTCGAGATGGTGGAAGTATGAGAATCCTGCACACCATGATCCGCGTCGGTGATCTCAAGCGCTCGCTCGATTTCTACACGCAGGTGCTGGGCATGAAGCTGCTACGCCAGGCCGACTACCCGGGCGGGCGCTTTACCAATGCCTTCGTTGGCTACGACGATGAGTCGCGCACCGCCGTGCTGGAGCTGACCCACAACTGGGACACTGCGTCCTACGATCTTGGCACCGGCTACGGGCATGTCGCGATCGAGGTCGATGACGCCTACCGGGCGTGCGAGGAGGTGAAGCGGCGTGGTGGCAAGGTCACGCGCGAGGCCGGGCCGATGAAGCACGGCAAGACCGTGATCGCCTTCGTCGAGGACCCCGACGGTTACAAGATCGAGTTCATCCAGAGAAAATAGGGACGCACACATTTGTCGCAGCACACGTCTATCAATGCTGCCTTACCGTTGACAAATGTGTGCGTCCCCTTTTTTCCCTCTAGCGCACGGAGAGGTCGTCGGCCAGGCGCACGAAATCCTCGACGCCCAGGTCCTGGGCGCGCAGCCCGCCATCCACGCCGAGCCGCTCGAAGTCCGCCACGCTGAAGCTCGTCCGCAATGCATTGCGCAGCGTCTTGCGGCGTCCCGCGAAGGCCGCCGCGACGACCTTGCCGAAGGCCTGCTCGTCGCGGGCGGGATGCGGCAGCGGCGCGAACGGCACCATGTGCACCACGGCGGACTCGACCTTGGGAACGGGGCGAAACGCGCCCGCGGGAACGGCGAGGACCGGCTCCATCCGGAAGCGGTACTGCAGCATCACCGACAGCCGCCCGTATTCCGAGTCCGAGGGCGCCGCGACCATGCGCTCCACGACCTCCTTTTGCAGCATCACGTGGATGTCCTCGATGGCCGGTGCGTGCCGGGCCAGGTGAAACAGCAGCGGCGTGGATATGTTGTAAGGCAGATTGCCGACGACGCGCAGCTGCGGCCCCAGCGCGCTGAAGTCAAAGCGCAGCGCGTCGCCCTCGTGGACGATCACGCGGCGGACGGGAAACGTGGCGCGCAGACGCGCGACGATATCGCGGTCGATCTCGATCACGTGCAGCGGCTCGACCACGCCGGCGAGCGGCCGCGTGAGCGCGCCCAGCCCCGGGCCGATTTCCACCATGCGCTCGCGCGGCTGCGGCGCGATGGCGGCCACGATGGCGGCGATCGCCGCTTCGTCGACGAGAAAATGCTGGCCGAAGCGCTTGCGGGGGACGTGACGCATGGGGTCCCCGTGCACGCCTCATGCTGCGCGCGGCGGCTGGCGGCGCGCGGCGATCCTCGCCGCCAGCCGGATCGCCTCGACGAGGCTCCCTCCCTTGGCGCGGCCGGTGCCCGCGAGCTCGAGCGCGGTTCCGTGGTCCACGGATGTGCGGATGATCGGCAGCCCGAGGGTCACGTTGACGCCGGCGCCGAAGCTCGCGTGCTTGAGCACCGGCAAGCCCTGATCGTGATACATCGCAAGCACGCAATCGCAGGTCTGCAATCGCCGCGGGTTGAACAGTGTATCGGCGGGCAGCGGCCCTTCGACGTCCATGCCTTCGCGGCGCAGCTGCGTGAGCAGCGGGCTGATGATTTCAGCCTCCTCGCGGCCGAGGAATCCGGATTCGCCGGCGTGGGGGTTCAATCCGGCGACGAGAATCCGCGGCCGGGCGATGCCGAAGCGCGCGGCGAGGTCGCGTTGCAGCACGCGCAACGTGCGCTCCAGGCTCTGCGCAGTGATGTGCTGCGCGACCTCGCGCAGCGGCAGATGGGTGGTCGCGAGCGCGACGCGCATGCCGCCGCCCACGAGCATCATCACCACGTGCTCGGCCCCGGTGTACGCCGCGAGGAACTCGGTGTGACCGGTGAACGCGATGCCGGCGTCGTTGATCACGCTTTTCTGGAGCGGGCCGGTGACCATCGCGTCGAACTCCCCTTGCATGCAGCCGTCAGCGGCCGCCTCCAGGGTGCGCAGCACGTAGCGGCTGTTGGCCGGATCGAGCCGGCCCGGGACCGCGGGGTGAGCGGCGGGAACGTGGAGCACGGCCAGCGTGCCCGCCCGCAACAGGGTGCGTGTGCCCGGCCGGTGTTCCGTGACCTTGAGCCGCACGCCGAGCAGGCGTGCGCGGCTCACGATCAATCGGCGGTCGGCGACGACCACGACGCGCGCCGGCAGCCGCCGCCGCGCGAGCCCGACGCAGAGGTCGGGCCCGATGCCTGCCGGCTCGCCGGCCGTCACCGCGATGAGCGGAGTTCTCGGCACTCGCGTCAGCGCTCGTCGAGACGGTACTCGATATAGGCGCGGTCGCGCAGCTGCCGCACCCATTCCTGATAGGACTCGTCGGACTTGCGGGCGCGCAACGCGGACTGCGCCATCAGCCGCTGGCGGTCGCGAGACATGTCTTCGTCGCGCCGCTCGAGCACCTGGATCAGGTGCCAGCCGAAGGGTGTCTGCACCGGTGCGCTGATCTCGCCCGGCTTGAGCACGTTCATCGCGCCCTCGAACTCAGGCACCGTGTCCCCGGGCGAGAGCCACCCGAGATCACCGCCCTTGGAGCCGCTGGCGTCCTCGGAGTGCAGGCGCGCGAGCTCCGCGAAGTCCGCGTTGTTATCGAGGCGTTCCTTGAGCGACTCGATGCGGCGGCGCGCTTCACCCTGGGGTATCAGCTCGTTGGTCTTTACCAGGATGTGGCGTGCATGGGTCCGTCGCACCATGACCGGCGCGCCCGCGCCGCGCCGCTCGTTGAACCTGATGATGTGAAAACCATTGGCGCTGCGCAGAAGAGGGGTCAACCCGCCCGGCTGCATCGACTTCAGCACATCGAGGAACAGCGACGGCAGGCGGGCGCCGTCGCGCCAGCCCATCGCGCCGCCCTGGAGCGCGTCAGGCGCGTCCGAGAACGCGGCCGCCACCTGGCGGAAATCGGCACCGGTGGCGAGCTGCTGGAGCGCCTGCTCGCCGCGGTTGCGGCGAGCTTGGATCTGTTCCGGTCCGGCGTTTTCCGGAACCGTCACCAGTATGTGGGAGAGGTTGTACTGCTCGCCGCGCCCGACGACGCCCTGCTGGGCGTTGATGAAACTCTCGATCTCGCCATCGCTCACCACGATCCGGTTGTCAACTTCGCGCTGCCGCAGGCGCGATAGGATGATCTCGCTGCGGATGTCCTCGCGGAAGCGGCGGAACGGCACGCCGTCTTTCTCCAGTGTCGCGCGCAACTGGTCCAGCGTGAGCTTGTTCTCCTGCGCGATGCGCTGGATCGCGCGGTCGAGCTCGGAATCGTCCACGCGCAGTCCGGTTTCCTTGGCGAGCTGCAGCTGCACGGAGTCGGTGATCAGGCGATCGAGGATCTGCTTTTCGAGCGTCGCGCGCGGGGGCGGCTGCGTTCCCTGCTGCTTCAGCTGCAGCGTGGCGGCGTGGAGCCGCTGGTCGAGATCGGCGCGCGTGATCACCTCGTTGTTGACCACGGCCACGATGCGATCGAGCACGACGGCCGGCTTCGGCTGTTGCGCCGGAGCGGGACCGGCGGCGGTCCACAGCACGCCGGCGAGCGCGAGCAAGAGATTACGCCTAATAGTAGGAGGTGCTTGTCTCATCAGGCCTCGGGGACCGCGGGTCCGGTCGGGCGTAGCCGGCGATATTGCGCCGCAGCGTTTCCATCGGATTGGAGCCGATGCGTGACATGCCGGTCAGTTCGAGCTGCACAAAAAACGTGGTGGATGCCTGCTGGGTGGTGGTCGCGAAGCGGTGGACGACCGCGCGCAGCCCCCAGCAATCCGCATTGTATTCCACGCCGAACAGGCCCTCGAGCGTGCGGCTGTCCTGCAGCGAGTAGTTCCAGCGCGCGAGCCCCGTCCACCCGAGCCCGAGCGGCCACTGCGTTGAAATGTCGGTCTGGCGCAGGGTGTCGATCGTCTCGCGATAGCTCACGTTGAGCACGCGTCCCGGCGCGGGCTGGTAACGGGCGCCGACGTTGAACTTTTGCGTGCGCGATATATCGGTGCTGTACTGCAGACCCACCTCGGCCCTCAGGTACGGTGCGATTGCCCCCGACAGCGCGGCGAGCAGGTCGGAACGCGAGCTGGTGCGCGCGGTCGCGCCGGGCAGGGTGACCTGCTGGGTTTCGAAGTAATAGCGTTGCGCGATGCCCGCCCGCAGACGCTCCACGCCGGTGTCGGCTCCGATGAAGCGCGAGTTGATGCCGACGGTCAGCTGGTTGGCGTCGTTGATGCGGTCCCAGCCGGAAAACTGGTTTTCCGAATAGATCGTTGCGAAGTTGACGTCCTGCTGGGCGCTGTCGAAAACGGGGATGGTGCTCTGGTCGCGGAACGGAATATAGACGTAGTACAGCCGCGGCTCCAGGGTCTGCAGGAACGGCGCACCGCCGATCGAGGTCGGGCGCTCGAATACCACGCTCGAGTCCGCGGTGAAGATCGGGACGGCGCGGTCCTGGTCGGAGTAACCGGAGCTGTTCGTGTCGACGAGGTAGCGCGTCACATTGACGCCGGCCTTGGGCGTGAAGGAAGCATAGGGCAGCCGCACCGGCAGGCTGAAGCTCGGATAGGCGACCATCCGGGTACCGCTGGTCAGCGTCGGGTGGTCGAAGGTCGTGTACTGCCCGTAGAAATCGAAATCCGAGCGCAGCACCTCCGGGCGCGACGCTGTGAACGTGATCTGCGGCAGCCGGTTGTACGCGGGCGTCACCGGCTGCAGGGGATCGGGCTGCAGCGTCTGCCAGCGCTGGACCAGCGCGTTCAGTCCGTAGCCGCCGGCGCTGCCCCAGGATCCGCCGCCGCCGACGAGGAGGTCGCTTGGCAGCAGGACCTGCGAGGTCTTGCTGATCTGCGTCGAGAGGTCGGTGAAGTAGGTGTCGTCCGAGACACGCTGCAGATTGAGCCGTCCCGACCAGCCGGCGGGCAGCCCCTGGTCGTGGCGGATGAAGTAGGCACTGCGCTGCTCTCCGTCCTTGACACGGTCATCCGGCAGAATCTCTGCGCGAACTTCGCCCAGGTAGTTGGGCTCGAGGTAGCGAAACTCCCCGAGCGTCAGCACGCCGCGCCGCGTCATGATGCGCGGCGAGATCGTCACGTCGCGGTTGGGCGCGATATTCCAGAAATACGGAATGGTAACTTCCACGCCGCCGGTGTTCGTGCTGCCGTAGTGCGGCGTAATGAAGCCGGACTTGCGCTCCTGGTGCAGCGAGAACGAAAGGTAGGGTGAGTAGAAGATCGGCGTGCCGAGGAACTCGATGGTCGCATTGCGCGCCACGCCGAGGTCGCGCGACTTGTCGATCTCCAGTTCGCCCGCGCGCAGGTACCAGTCCTCGTGGCCGGGGCCGCAGGAGGTGTATTCGGCGCGCTCTGCGCGGTAGCGCCCGGGACCTTCGAACAGGATCCGTTCCGCCCGGCCGCGGCCATCGGTGGCGCGGAACGGCTGCGGACCGCCGCCGGGCTCGGCGCCCTTGTGCAGCGTGTAGCGCGGCTGCTCCATGGAGCCCTGCTCGGATTCCACGTTGTAGCGCAGGCGCGCCCCTTCCACCACATCGGCTCCCCGCTCCATGCGCACGTTGCCCTGCGCCGCGAATTCGCCGCTCGGCTTGTCGAAGCGCAGCCAGTCGGCGTACACCGCATGACCGCGCCTGCGCAGCCAGACGTTGCCTTCAGCCTCGAACTCCGTTTCCTGGCGCCCCTGCACCCGGTCCGCCTCGAAGAAAAGCGGCAGGTCGTCCTTCACCACCGCCGGTACGGGGAGCAGTGCGGACTGGGACTTGAGCGTGAGTCCCTGCTGCGCGTGGGCGAGGGGCGGCAGCGCCCACGCGAGAACCAGCAACAGGCGCGTAATTATCAGTTTTTTCATCAAAAAAAGCCTGTTCGGGGTGGTGCTAAAATCGCACAATTTATCGCTGAAGGCAATCGGCTTGCCGCCGGACATCGATACCCGAGTGGGGCAGTTGCGCGGCTGGCTCGGCGCGCATTTGAAGACGGATGCGTTCGAGTTGAAGCCGGCTTCCGCGGATGCCAGCTTCCGGCGTTATTTCCGCGCAAGTCTCGGAGACGGGCGGTCCTGGATCGCGATGGACGCGCCCCCGGAGCGCGAGGACTGCCGCCCGTTCGTCCAGGTAGCGGCGTTGATGCGGGCGGCCGGAGTCAACGCGCCTCAGGTGCTCGCGCAGGACCTCGAGCGCGGATTCCTGCTGCTCACGGACCTCGGTGACACGACGTACCTTGCCGCGCTGAATGACGCCAATGCCGAACGCCTGTTCGGTGACGCGATCGATGCGCTCATCAAGTGGCAGCTGGCGACCCGGGAAGGGGTACTGCCGCCGTACAGCGAGGCGCTGCTGCGGCACGAGTGCGATCTGTTTCCGGAGTGGTATGTCGTGCGCCACCTCGGGTTGCAGTTCTCCAACGCGCAGCGGCAGGCGCTGTCCGACGCGGTCACGTCGGTCATTGCGTGCAGCCTGGCGCAGGCCGCGGTATTCGTGCATCGCGACTACATGCCGCGCAACCTCATGGTGACCGATCCCAACCCCGGCGTGATCGATTTCCAGGATGCGGTGTACGGGCCGGTCACCTACGATCTGGTGTCGCTCACGCGTGATGCCTTCGTGAGCTGGGACGAGGAGCGCGTAATCGACTGGGCCGCGCGCTATTGGGGCAAGGCGCGCCAGCGGCACCTGCCGGTCAACACGGACTTCAGCGAGTTCTACCGCGACTTCGAGTGGATGGGCTTGCAGCGCCACCTGAAGGTGCTGGGCATCTTCGCGCGCATTCACTACCGCGATGGAAAGAGTGGCTATCTCCAGGACACGCCGCGTTTCATCCGCTATGCGCGCGCGGTCACCGGGCGCTATCGCGAGCTCGCACCGCTCGCGCGCCTGCTCGACCAGCTCGAGCAGCGCGAACCGGCGACGACCGGAGACGGCAAGTAGGCGCGACGGAGCCCTCCCGCATGAAAGCCATGATCCTCGCCGCCGGGCGCGGGGAGCGCATGCGCCCCCTCACCGACCGCCTGCCCAAGGCGCTGCTCGAAGCCGGTGGCAGGCCGCTCATCGGCCACTTGATCGAACGCCTCGCGCGCGCCGGGCACACCGAGCTGGTGGTCAACGTATCGCACTTGGGCGGCATGATCGAGCAGGCGCTGGGCGACGGGTCGCGCTACGGCGCGCGCATCGTCTATTCGCGGGAGGCGCAGCCGCTTGAAACCGGCGGCGGCATTGCCTATGCGCTGCCGCTGCTCGGGGACGCGCCGTTCCTGGTGGTCAACAGCGACATCTATTGCGATTTCGACTTCGCGCGCCTCGCCGCCCCCGCGGCACTGCTCGCGCCCGGCGCGGGACTCGCGCACCTCGTTCTGGTGGACAATCCGCCGCATCACCCCGCCGGCGACTTTGTGCTTGCTGGCGGCAAGGTTTCCGCGGCGGGGGCCGCGCACCTCACTTTCAGCGGCATCGGCGTCTACGCGCCCGCCCTGTTTGCGGGGATCACGCCCGGGGCGCGCTGCCAGCTGGCGGCGCTGCTCGTGCCGGCGATGGCACGAGGACTCGTGACCGGCGAGCACCACCGCGGGCTGTGGATGGATATCGGTACGCCGGCGCGCCTCGAAGCGCTCGAGCGCGCGCTGTCCGCGCGGAGCAGCCGCTAGCCCGGGCCTTATAATTTCATCCATGTCCGAGGCCATCGACATCGGTGTCTATCAGCGGCGGCGCGCCCGGCTCGCCGCGGCCATGCAGGAGGGCGTCGCGGTCATTCCGACTGCGCCCGAGCGTACGCGCAACCGTGACGCGCACTACCCTTACCGCTTCGATAGCTATTTCTACTACCTGACCGGCTTCCGCGAGCCCGGCGCGGTGCTCGTCATCGCCGCCGGCGCCGCGCCGCGCAGCATCCTGTTCTGCCGCGACAAGGATCCCGAACGGGAAATCTGGGACGGCTATCGCTACGGGCCGGATGCCGCGCGCGCGGCGTTCGAATTCGACGAAGCGCATTCGATCGGGCAGCTCGACGCGCGCATGCCGGAGTTTTTAGCCGACCGCGATGCGCTCTACTGCCACCTCGGCTCGGACGCGGGGTGGGACGCGCGGGTGACGGGCTGGATCAACGCAGTGCGCGAGCGGGCGCGCACCGGGGTCAGTGCTCCGCGCGCGGTGCAGGACGTCCACGCGTTGCTCGACGAGATGCGGCTCATCAAGGCGCCGGAAGAACTCGCCGTGATGCGGCGCGCCGCGGTGATCACGGCGGGCGCGCACCGGCGCGCCATGCGCGCGGCGCGGCCCGGCCGGGCCGAATACGAGATCGAGGCGGAGCTCCTGCATGAGTTCCGGCGGCACGGCGCGCAGGCGCCGGCCTACACCCCGATTGTCGCGTCGGGCAGCCGCGCCTGCGTGCTGCATTACGTGCAGAACGACGGGGTGCTGGCGGACGGGGAGCTGCTGCTGATCGACGCCGGCTGCGAGCTCGACGGCTACGCTAGCGACCTCACGCGCACCTTCCCGGTGAGCGGCCAGTTCAGCGGGGCGCAGCGCGAGGTGTATGGGCTGGTGCTGGCGGCGCAAGCCGCGGCCATCGCGGCGGTCAAGCCTGGCGCGCCTTGGGACGCGCCGCACCGCGCGGCGGTCAACGTGCTGGCCGCGGGCCTGATCGACCTGAAGCTTCTGGCCGGAAGTGTCGCCGAGGCGGTCGAGACCGAAGCCTACAAGCGGTTCTACATGCACCGCACCGGGCACTGGCTCGGACTCGACGTGCACGATGCGGGCGACTACAAGCGGCAGGGTGACTGGCGCGTGCTTGCCCCCGGCATGGTGCTGACTGTCGAGCCCGGCTGCTATATCCGGGCCGGCGAGGGTGTGCCGGCACGACTCGCCGGCATCGGGGTGCGCATCGAAGACGACGTGCTGGTGACGGAGTCCGGCGCCGAAGTACTGACCCGCGACGCACCCAAGGGCACTGCCGACATCGAAGCCTGGATGGCCACACGTGACAGCTGACTTCGACGTCCTGATCGTGGGTGGCGGCCCGGTTGGCGCCGCCCTGGCGCTGGCCCTGCGGGGCGCCGGCCTTGCCGTCGGGCAGCTCGAGGCGCAGGCCGCGCACACCCTCGCCGATACGCGCCCGATCGCGCTGTCGCACGGCAGCCGGCTGGTTCTGGAGCGGCTCGGCGTGTGGGACGGGATGGCGGGCACAACACCCATCCAGCGCATCCACATTTCGCAGCGTGGCGGCTTCGGCCGGGTCGGTCTGGACGCCTGCGACGCGGGCGTGCCGGCGCTCGGCTACGTGATCGAGTACGGCGTGCTTGCCGACGCACTGGCGCGCGCGCTGGAAACCGGGGGCGGTGTGGATCGGATACGCGGCTCGGCGAGCGCATTCGAGCCGGGAACGGATAGGGCGGTCGTGCAGTTCGCGTCCAGCCGCGGTGACGACCGCGCCAGCGCGAGGCTGCTTGCCGTGGCGGACGGCGGCGCGCTGCCGGTCGCGCGGATGCGGATCCGCGACTACGGCCAGGCCGCGGTGACGGCCCGCGTGACGTGCGACGCGCCCCATCGGAATGTCGCCTTCGAGCGCTTCACGCCGGATGGACCGCTCGCATTGCTGCCCGCGGGCGAAGCGCTCGCCCTGGTCTGGACCACCACACCGGAGCACGCGCGAAAGTTGTGTGCGATGACCGAGGCCGAGTTCCTGGCGCGGCTGCAGGAGGGCTTCGGGGGGCGGCTGGGGCGCTTTCGAACCGCAAGCGACCCGGCATGGTTTCCGCTCGCGCTGAAAGTCGCGGCCCGCATTGCGGAACCGCGCACGGTGGTGCTCGGCAATGCCGCCCAGACGCTGCATCCGGTCGCGGGACAAGGGCTGAATCTCGGGCTGCGCGATGCCTGGGAACTGGCGGAGTGCGTCCGGGGCTGCGACCGAGCCACGATTGGCGGAGCGGATTTCCTCAGGGAGTATGCTGCGCGGCGCCGGCTTGACCGTGGCGGCGGGATATTCTTCACCGATTCTCTGGTGCGGCTGTTCTCCAACGATCTTGCAATCCTGAAGTTCGCGCGCGGTCTGGGGTTGACGGCGCTGGGCGCTTTCCCGCCCGCGCGCGACTTTGTCGCGCGCCGCATGATCTTCGGCGCGCGCGGCTAGCCCGCAAATTCAAGAACTTGACCGCAGCGCTGCGCGGCGTGTGAAAAAATTTCACGCGTCAGCGCAGCGGTGCACGGAGACTTACGCCACGTCGCACAGGCATTGCGCGAAATTTTTCAGGTAAGTGCTTACGGCGCCTCGCGGATTGACGCCGCCGCTGCGCGTGCGCCACGCATGTGGTCTCACCGCAACACTGTTCAAAAGAATTTTCAGGAACGGCTTTTCTTGCGGATGACGAGCGATTACAATGGCGCCCTTCCCCGCTTGAATCACGACGACGATCGCGAATCCGATACACGCGCGATGCACATCGGCCCGTTCAAACTCAGGAACAATCTCATCGTCGCGCCGATGGCGGGGGTCACCGACCGCCCGTTCCGCCAGCTGTGCAAGACCATGGGGGCGGGCATGGCGGTCTCGGAGATGGTGGCGAGCAATTCGCTGCTGTGGGGCTCGGAGAAGACGCGCCGGCGCGCGGACCACCAGGGCGAGGTCGACCCGATCGCGGTGCAGATTGCGGGTGCGGACCCCCGGATGCTGGCGGACGCGGCGCGCTATAACGTCGACCGGGGCGCCCAGATCATCGACATCAACATGGGGTGCCCGGCGAAGAAGGTCTGCAATGTCATGGCCGGCTCGGCATTGCTCAGGAACGAACGCCTGGTCGGGGACATCCTGGGCGCCGTGGTTGCCGCCGTCGCGGTGCCGGTGACGCTGAAAATCCGCACCGGCTGGGACAGCACCAGCCGCAACGCGTTGCGGGTGGCGAAGATCGCGCAGGACGCCGGCATCCAGGCGCTCGCGATTCACGGCCGCACCCGTGCGTGCGGATTCTCCGGCGAGGCCGAGTACGACACCATCGCCGCGGTCAAGGCGGAAGTGCGGGTCCCGGTGATCGCCAACGGCGACATCTCGACCCCCGAGAAAGTGAAGCAGGTGCTCGACTATACGCGGGCGGACGCGGTCATGATCGGGCGTGCCGCCCAGGGCCGGCCGTGGATGTTCCGCGAGATCGAGCACTACCTCAGTACCGGCGACCGGCTGCCTCCGCCGGAAGTGGCGGAGATTCACCGCGTCCTGGTGGCGCACCTCGAGGACCTCTACGAGTTCTACGGCGAGTACACCGGGGTGCGCGTCGCGCGCAAGCATATTTCCTGGTACACCAAGGGGCTGGCCGGCTCGGCGGCGTTCCGCCACGGCATGAACCAGCTCGAGAGCCGCCGCGAGCAGCTCGCGGCGGTGGACGCATTCTTCGCGCAGCTCGCCGGCCGCGGGCAGCGCTTGACCTATGCCGAGGAACTCGCAGCATGATGAACGAGAATGAAATGGCGCGCATGGTCCGCCGCGCGATCGAGGGCTATTTCAGGGATCTCGACGGGGAGAAGCCCTCCGCGGTCTATGACATGGTCATCCATTGCGTGGAGAAGCCCCTGCTGGAGAGCGTGCTGCACCGCGTGCGCGGCAACCAGACCCACGCCGCGCAGATGCTGGGCATCAATCGCAACACCCTGCGCAAGAAGATGAGGACGCACGGCATCAAGTTCTGATGGCCGTCATCAAGCAGGCGCTGATCAGCGTCTCGGACAAGACCGGGATCGCCGAATTCGCGCGCGGGCTCGCCCGCTTCGGCGTGACGCTGCTGTCCACCGGCGGCACCGCCCGGTTGCTGAGGGAGGGCGGCCTCCCGGTGACCGAGATCGCCGAATATACCGGCTTCCCGGAGCTGCTCGACGGACGCGTGAAGACGCTGCACCCGAAGGTGCACGCCGGCATCCTCGCCCGGCGCGATGTCCCCGAACACGTGGCCGCGCTCGCGCGCGCGGCCATCCCCCCGATCGATCTCGTGGTCGTCAATCTGTATCCCTTCAGCGCGACGGTGGCTCGCGCCGAGTGCACCCTCGAGCAGGCCATCGAGATGATCGACATCGGCGGCCCGGCCATGCTGAGAAGCGCCGCCAAGAACTACGAGCATGTGGCGGTGGTGACTGATCCGGCCGATTACGACGGGGTGCTGAAGGAGATGGAATCCGCCGCTGGCGCACTCGGCGCCGCAACACGGCTCGCCCTGGCGCAGAAAGCGTTCTCGCACACCGCGCAGTACGACGGAGCAGTCAGTAATTATCTGACCGCGCTTGATGGCTCGGGCGGGCGCAGCCGCTTCCCGCGGCGGCTCAACCTCCAGTTCGAGCGCGCGCAGCCGCTGCGCTACGGGGAGAATCCGCACCAGGAAGCGGCGTTCTATCGCGATCTCCGGCCCGCGCCGGGGAGCCTCGGAGCCTACCGCCAGCGGCAGGGCAAGGAGCTCTCGTACAACAACATCGCGGACGCCGATGCCGCGTGGGAGTGCGTGAAGAGTTTTCCCGAGCCGGCGTGCGTCATCGTCAAGCACGCCAATCCCTGCGGGGCGGCGCGCGCCGGGAGCCTTGCCGAAGCCTATGGCAAGGCCTTTGCCACCGACCCCACCTCGGCCTTCGGCGGCATCATTGCCTTCAACCGCGAGCTGGACGCGGCCACGGCGCAAGCCGTCGCGCAGCAGTTCGTGGAGGTGGTGATCGCCCCTGCCATCGGTACGGACGCCGCGCAGGTGCTGGCGGGAAAATCCAACATCCGCGTGCTCGAGGTGCCGCCCGGCTCCGGCACCAACGATTACGACTTCAAGCGCGTCGGCGGGGGCCTGCTGGTGCAGTCGCCGGACACCGACAGCGTCGAGGCAGGCGGGTTGAAGCTCGTTACGCGCACGCGTCCGACCGAGGCGCAGACGGCGGATCTCGTGTTCGCCTGGCGCATCGCGCGGTTCGTCAAGTCGAACGCCATCGTGTTTTGCGGCGGCGGACGGACGCTTGGGGTGGGTGCCGGGCAGATGAGCCGCGTGGACGCGGCGCGTATCGCCGCCATCAAGGCCGGGAACGCGGGCCTCACGCTGCAGGGATCGGTGGTTGCGTCCGATGCATTCTTTCCCTTCCGCGATGGCGTGGACGTCGTAGCGGAGGCGGGGGCACGCGCGATCATCCAGCCCGGGGGCAGCCTGCGCGACGACGAGGTGATCGCCGCCGCGGACGAGCACGGCATCGCCATGGTATTCACCGGCTTCCGCCACTTCCGGCACTGAGCCGACCCCGCGCCGCATGAAGCTTCTCGTCATCGGCTCCGGGGGGCGCGAGCACGCGCTGGCATGGAAGCTCGCGCGCTCGCCGCGGATCTCGCGGGTACTGGTCGCGCCCGGCAACGCCGGCACCGCGCGCGAAGACGGTCTTGTCAACGCGCCTGCCGCGTCGATACCAGAGTGGATCGAGCTCGCGCGCAGCGAAGCGGTGGCGTTCACCGTAGTTGGGCCGGAAGCGCCGCTCGCCGAGGGCGTGGTGGATGCGTTCCAGGAGGCGGGGCTCAAGATCTTCGGCCCAACGCGGGCCGCGGCCCGGCTCGAGAGCTCCAAGGAATTCGCCAAGACCTTCATGCAGCACCAAGGCATCCCGAGCGCGGCCTACGCGGCATTCAGCGAGCCGCACCCGGCGCACGAGTACCTCGAGCGGCACGGCGCTCCGGTGGTCATCAAGGCCGACGGCCTTGCCGCCGGGAAGGGTGTCGTGGTGGCCATGGAACTGGGTGAGGCGCGCGCGGCTGTGGATAGCATGTTGATCGAGAAGAAGATGGGCGCGGCCGGCGGCCGGGTGGTGATCGAGGACTACCTCGAGGGCGAGGAGGCGAGCTTCATCGTGCTCGCTGATGGCCGGCACGCGCTGCCGCTTGCGACCAGCCAGGATCACAAACGGCTGCTTGACGGCGACCGCGGACCCAACACCGGCGGCATGGGCGCGTACTCGCCGGCGGTGGTGGTGACGCCGGCGGTGCATGCCAGGGTGATGCGCGAAGTCATCCAGCCCGTGCTTGCGGGCATGGAAAAGGCCGGGACGCCGTACATCGGCTTTCTCTATGCCGGGCTGATGATCGGCCGGGACGGAAGTATCAAGGTGCTGGAATTCAATTGCCGGATGGGCGACCCGGAGACGCAGCCGATCCTCATGCGGCTGAAGAGCGACCTGGTGGGCCTGATCGAGCACGCGCTCGCGGGAACGCTCGACCGCGTCGAGGCCGAGTGGGACCGGCGGATCGCACTCGCGGTGGTGCTCGCCGCGCACGGCTATCCGGACGCCCCGCGCAAGGGCGACATGATTCGCGGCCTGCCGGCGCCGGGGGAAGATTGCCATGTGTTCCACGCCGGCACGGTGCTGAATGGAAAGGACGTGGTGACCGCAGGCGGGCGGGTGCTGACCGTTACGGCGCTGGGCGGCAACGTGAGCGCGGCGCAGCGCCGGGCCTACACAATTGCCGAGGGGATCCGCTTCGAAGGCATGCAGTTCCGCCGCGATATCGGGCACCGCGCGCTCGCCGTGGGCCGGAAGTAGCAAGAGTCCCTAACATGATGAAACGCGCGATGCGCTGTCACGATTTTGGCTCAGGGCGCGAAGCGAGGTCCGCCGCTTAGACCGACTAAGCAAGGGACTTGCGACAAAGCCATGAGCCAAAATTCGTGCCAGCCCCTGGGATGCCATGGGATATTCGATGCCTGCGCCGGGGTTGCGGCCAAAATCGGCGCTGACTTTGTCGCTCGGCTTGCCAATATCGACATATTGGCTGCACCTCACTTCGCGTCATCACCGATTTTGGCTCGCAACGCACGCGAGTTTCATCATGTTAGGGACTCTATGGAGTAAGCTTCCGACATGGCGAGCTCCTACGACCGCACGCGCCAGGACCTGGGCAACATCGTCCTGCTCGAGCACGTAAACGTCACCATTCCCGACCAGCGCCTGGCGACGATCTTCTACCTGAGCGGCCTGGGTCTCACGCGCGACCCCTATCTCATGACGGGCATCGACAACATGTGGGTGAACGTCGGCCGCAGCCAGTTTCACCTTCCGTCACGCGGTACCCAGGTCCTGCGCGGCCATGTGGGCATCGTGCTGCCTGATCTCGCGGCGCTCGAGCGCCGGTTGCAGAACGTCGCGCCCCTCCTGGCCGAGACGCGTTTTGCCTGGGAGAAGCGCGACGGCACTATCGAGGCCACCTGCCCTTGGGGCAACCGCTTTCGCTGTCATGCGCCCGCACCCGAATTCGGCGACGCCGAGCTCGCCATCGGCTACGTGCAGCTCGACGTTCCGGTCGGCGCCGCCCCGGGAATCGCGCGGTTCTACCGGGAGCTCCTGGGGGCGCACGCCGCGATCGACGGCGGTCCCGGGGGCGCGACGGCCATCGTGTCCACTGGAGCCGCCCAGCGGCTGCGATTCCGCGAGACGGCGCAGCCGCTGCCCGAGTATGACGGGCACCACGTGCAGGTTTACATCGCCGATTTTTCCGGCCCCCACCGGCGCCTCGCAGAGCGCGGGCTCGTGACCGAGGAGTCGAGCGAGTACCAGTATCGCTTCCGCGACATCGTCGATCCGGCAAGCGGGAAACGCCTGTTTACGCTCGAGCACGAGGTGAGAAGCCTCACCCACCCTCTCTACGCGCGCCCTCTCGTCAATCGCAATCCGGCCCAGAGTAACCGCGACTACGTGCGCGGCCACGACGTGTTCCGCGGCACCTATTAATAACATCGACGAGGAGGCAACCCCATGTCCGTTCCGCGAGCCGTGATTTCCCGGCTTCTCGCCGCCCTGTCGGCGCTAGTGCTCGCGCCGGCAGCGCCGGCGCAGGACGCTTATCCGGGCGGACGACCGCTCCAGTTCGTCGTGCTGTTTCCCGCCGGCAGCTCCGCGGATGTCACCGCGCGCGTGCTTGCGGAAGGCATGGGGAGACAGCTCGGCACTCAGATCGTGGTGGTCAACCGGCCGGGCGGTGGCGGGGCGGTCGGTCTCAAGTACGCGGCGCAGCAGGCCTCCGACGGCCACCACATGGTGTGGAGCTCGAACGCAATCTCGACCACCTACCACACGGGGATGCTGCCCTTCGACTACACATCGTTCCTGCCGGTGGCGCGCGTGCAGATCGAGACGCCTTTTGTGTTCGTGAGAGGCGAGTCGCCGTGGAAGTCCCTGCCCGACATGCTGCGGCAGGCGAAAGCGAAACCCGGCACGCTCACCGTCGGCAACTCCGGGTTCGGCAGCCACACGCATTTGAGCTCGGTATGGCTGTTCAAGGCTTCCGGCTTCGAGGTGGTGGACGTGCCGTTCAATGCCGCGCAGGTGGTGCCGAGCCTGGTAGGCGGCCACGTCGATGCCGTGGTGCAGCTGCCGGGCGCGCTCGCCGGATTGCTCAAGACCGGCACTGTGCGCGCGCTCGTCGCACTGAGCGGGGCGCGCGACCCGTTCCTTCCTGACGTGCCGACGGCCCGCGAGCAGGGAATGAACCTGAGCGCAGAGCTGTGGCGTGGCGTGGCGGTGCCCAAGGGCACGCCGCCGCACGTCATCGCCCGGCTGGAGGACGCGATCCGCAAGACAGTGGCGAGCCCGGAGTTCAGGCGCGCCACCGAGAAACTGCTGGTCGCGCCCGCATTCCTGCCGGCGGCCGAATTCGGCAAGATGATCGCCCGCGAAGACGCGGAGATCGGGCGGACCGTCAAGGCGCTGGGTATCCGGCAGGACTCCCGGTAGCGCGCGCGCTTACCAGGGCGCGATTCCGTCCGTTGCCGACTTGCCGTGGACGTCGATGCCGTCAAGCAGTTTCTGACCGGGCTGCAGCAGACAATCGTCGCGAGCCTGGCGCGTATCGACGGGCGGGCGTTCCGGCGTGACGAGTGGTCGCGGCCCGAAGGCGGCGGGGGCGTGGCGCAGGTGCTCGAGGACGGGGGCGTATTCGAGCGCGCGGGCGTGAACTTCTCGCACGTCCACGGCGCGAGCTTGCCGCCCTCCGCCAGCGCCGGTCGCCCGGAACTCGCCGGCCGCTCGTTCCAGGCGATGGGCGTCTCGCTGGTGCTGCATCCGCGCAACCCGTATGTCCCCACGGTGCACATGAACGTGCGCTTCTTCGTGGCGGGGGAGGCGGTGAGCGCGGCGGCATGGTGGTTCGGCGGCGGCATGGATCTCACACCCTACTATCCGTTCGCCGAGGACGCGCGTCATTTTCACCGCGCTTGCCGTGACGCGCTGGCGCCCTACGGCGCCGATCGCTATCCGCGCTACAAGCGGTGGTGCGACGACTATTTCTACCTGAAGCACCGGGCGGAGCCGCGCGGTATCGGCGGCGTATTCTTCGACGACCTCAACCAGCCGGATTTCGCAGCGTGCTTCGCGCTGACCCGCAGCGTGGGATCCCAATTTCTGCCTGCCTATCTTCCGATCCTCGAGCGCCGCAGGGGGCTCGCCTACGGCGAGCGTGAGCGCGCGTTCCAGGCCTACCGCCGCGGCCGCTACGTCGAGTTCAACCTGGTCTACGACCGCGGCACGCTGTTCGGCCTGCAGTCGGGCGGCCGCACCGAGGCGATCCTGATGTCGCTGCCGCCGCGGGTGGAGTGGCGTTACGACTGGAAGCCCGAACCCGGCAGCGCGGAGGCGAAGCTCTACACCGAGTTCCTCGTTCCGAGGGACTGGGCAGACTGAAAGATATTCCAGCTGATGTCGGGGTGCGCGACGGGAGTATCCCCTCGTTCGTTCCTAAAACCAGCTCCTGAGTGACTTCACGCGTGCGAGGATCGCCTGGCTCACGCCGGCGGCACCCTCCGCCGCGACCTGGTGCTGGCGGGTGAGGTGCGGGTTCTGCTTGTACAACTGGTAGCGGGTGAGCGCCGCCTGGGCATGCTGCCGCAGCAGGTCGGGGTTCACCGGCTTGTTGATGAAACGGAAGATCTGCGCCTGGTTGATCAACTCGATCACCAGCTCCGAATCGGCGGTCTCGGTCAACACGATAGCGAGGATCTCAGGGCGTTCCTGCTTGAGCAGCTTGAAAGCGGCGACGATGTCCCCGCTGCGGCTCGCGATGTCGGCGACGATCAAGGCGATCTCGTGGGTCTCGAGCTGGTTCAAGCCCTCCTCGAGGCTGCGCGCGTGGTAGACCGGGCAGGCGCCGCCGACGAGCCGCGTGACCGTCCGCAGCGTCTCGTCCTGCGGCTCGATCACCAGCACCCCCGCATCCATCCGGTCCGGTACGATCGGCGGTGTCGCGGCGGTGGCCGCCAGATCGAACGCGATCGCAGCCGCATCCGCGACGATGCGCTGGATTTCCTGGTTATCCCACGGCTTGGAGATGAACCGGAATACCTCTCCGTCGTTGATCGAGCCCACGATTGCCGCGAGGTCCGAGTAGCCGGTGAGCAGCATCCTCACCGCGTTGGGCGCAATTCCCTTCACCCGCCGCAGCAGCTCCACCCCCGTCATCTGCGGCATGCGCTGGTCGCTCACCACCACGTGCGGCTGGAATTTGCGCACGAACTCGAGCGCCTCCGGGCCGTTGGTCGCGGTGAACACGTGGTAGTTGGACCGGAAGATCGAGCGCAGCGCGGTCACGATGCGTTCCTCGTCGTCCACGAACAGGATACGTGCCTTCCTCGCCCCCGGGGTCTCGACTGGAGTCTCGACCGGCGCAGGCGCGGCAGGGGCCGCGGGCGCTTCGGCGGGTGACGCCGGCGCATCGGCGCGGGCCTGCTGCAAGCCCGCCAGCATGCGCGCCGCCTGCACCAGCTTGGGGTCGATGCGCTGGGTCGGCACGTCACCGGCAACGGGCTCGCGCCGCGCCTGCCGCAGGCTCGCCTCGACACCCTTGACGAAGGCGTCGGAGAACTCCTTTGCGGTCTGGAACCGATCCTCGCGCTTCTTGGCGAGCGCCTTGTGCACCGCCCAGTCGAGCTGGACCGAGATCTTGGGATTGAAGTCGGAGGGGCTGGCGGGGCGCTCGTTCAACGCCTGGCGCATGACTTCCGCATTGTTGCCGGTAAACGGGCGGCGGGCGGCGAGCAGCTCGTAGGCGATGACGCCGACCGAGTAGATATCGCCGCGCGCGTCGATGTCGGTGCCGAGAAATTGCTCGGGCGACATGTAGCCCGGCGAGCCCATGATCTCGCCCATCTGGGTCAGCGTCGAGGTATCGATGCGCGCGATGCCGAAATCGGTGAGCTTCAACCGCCCGTCGTCGTTGATCAGGATGTTGGAAGGCTTGATGTCACGGTGGACCACGCCCTGCGCGTGCGCGTAGCCGAGCCCGTCGAGGAGCTGGCGGACCAACTCCCCGATCTCCTTCAGCCCGAAGCGCGCTTCGCTCTGCAGGTGATGGAACAGCGACTTGCCGTTCACCAGCTCCATGACGATCCAGGCGAGGTCGTCGTTCTCGCCGTAATCGTAGATCGCGGCGATGCGCGGGTGCGTCAGCCGGCCCACGGCCCGGGCCTCGTGGCGGAAGCGCGTCAGCACGTACTGGAGGTCGGAGGGATCGAGCGCCGACTTGGTGATGGTCTTGATCGCAACCGTGCGCTCGATCGCGGGGTCGAACGCGCGGTAGACGATGCCCATGCCGCCCTGGCCGAGCACGTCTTGGATCTGGTACTTGCCGATGGTCGCGGGGGCGTTCATGAACGGGGGCCGGGAAATCGTGCCGCGCTCATACCGCGGCGGACGTCGGCGGTTGCAACGGTAGCACCACCGTGAACCGCGTGCCAACCCCCACGCTGGAGTCGACACTGATGCTCCCGCCGTGCTGCTCGACGATCTTGTAGACGATCGAAAGCCCGAGCCCGGTGCCCTTGCCCACCTCCTTGGTGGTGAAGAAGGGGTCGAAGATCTTGGGCAGAACTTCGGGCGGGATGCCCTTGCCGTTGTCCGCCACCTCCACCGCAACGTGCCCGGCGCCCTCGCGGCGCGTGGTGATGCGGATCTCGCCCGGCCCCGGGCCCAGTGCCTGGGCCGCGTTGTTGACGAGATTCAGGAACACCTGGTTGATCTGGGATGGCGAGCAGGTGATGGGCGGAATGTCGCCGTAGTTCTTCTTGACTGCGTGGTGCTTCAGCTCGTGACGCGCGATCGCGAGCGTGCTGTCGAGCCCCTCGTTCAGGTTGAAGCTCGCCACCTTGCTGCGGTCGAGGCGCGAGAAGTTCCTGAGGTTGCCCACGATCTCGGATATCTGCCCGATGCCGTGCAGCCCGTCTTTCGCGAGCGCGTCCAGCTCCTCGAGCGCGTGGTGGGCGCGCAGCTGCGCGATCAGCCGCTCCGTCAGGCCGAACTGCTCGGCGAGCTCCTGGGGGTTGGCCGCGCCGGAGCGCAGGAGGTCGAGCAGCTTCTCGGTCTCGGCCGCGAGACGCGCGAGGTCCTGCAGCCTGCCGGCGACCGAGCCCAGGCTGTTCTTGACGTAGGCGAGCGGCGTGTTGATCTCGTGCACCACCCCGGCCACCATCTGTCCAAGCGAGGACATCTTCTCCGACTGGATCAGCTGTGCTTCCGACTCCTTCAGCTGCTTCAGCGCCTCCGACAGCTCCCGGGTGCGCTCGACGACGCGCCGCTCCAGCTCCTCGTTGGCGATATTGAGCAGGCGGTAGCTGGCGATGAGCCGCGTGGCGAGGTAGCCGATCAGGATCAGCAGCGCGCCCGAATAGGCGACGAGATAGGAGCGGTAGAACTCCTGCTCGAGGAGCGCGGCTTCCAGCTCGCGCGAGAAGGCCGCGGTCACGCTGTCGATGCGCGGGCCGGCGGTCATGAAGTTGAGGCGCGCGAACAACGCCTGTTCGGCAGGCTTCGTCTCCAGCAGCTCGCGCACCCGGCGATCGAGGCGCTCGAGCCCCGAGCGCAGCGCCGGCGGCACGCGCGGCCCTGCCTTGCGCAGGTCGGCGAGGATGGATTCGATGACAGCGCGGCGCTCGTCGCTCGGCGTGAAGTAGTAGCGCTGGGATTCGGCGATCAGGTTGACTGAGGCGCTCTCCGCCGCCACCAGGCGCTCGCGCTCGCGGAAGTCGCGCCATGACCCGCGCACCAGGCCGGCGATCTCGACATCGGAGGCCACCACCTCCGCGAGCGCCTGACGGGCGACGGCGTTCGCCTGCCTGAACTTCTCGAGCATCGCCGCTTTCTGCGAAATCGCGGCCGCGAGGTCGGGCAGGCCGCGCGCCAGCACCGGGCTGCCGAGCGCCTCGCTGGCGGCGGTGAGCTCCCGCTCAATGCGCGCCAGTGTCGCGCCCTGATCGGGCGGCAACGACTGGGGCGGGGTGACTTCAGTGTGAATACGCAAGATGTCCACGTCCCAGCGCGAGTCGAACTCCTTCAGTTCGCGCAGCGCCGCGAGCACTTCATTCTGCCGCTTGAAATCCGCGCCCTCGGTCTTGAGGTAGAGATAGCCGAGGATCGCGGCGAGCACGACCGTGATGGCGGCGAGCAGTACCCGGCGCAGCGATCGCGCCATCCGCGAGCGCGGGGGCGACGGCAATGCGGCGCCGGATGCCTGCATCGGTTACTCGCCCAGGTACGCCTGGCGCACCTGGGGGTTCACGAGCAGGCGCGATGCGTCGTCGGCGAGCGCGATCAGTCCGCTCTCCATCACGTAGCCGCGATGACAGGTTTCGAGCGCGAGCTTCGCGTTCTGCTCCACCAGCAGGAGCGTCACCCCTTCCGCGGCGATGGCGCGTATGGTCTCGAATATCGTCTGCACGATCAGTGGTGCCAGGCCCATGCTGGGCTCGTCCAGAAGCAGCATGCGCGGCCGGCTCATCAGCGCGCGCCCGAGCGCCAGCATCTGCTGCTCGCCGCCCGACAGCGTCCCCCCGGGCTGGCGGCGCCGCTCGGCGAGACGCGGCAGCAGCCCATAGACGCGATCGCGGTCGGTGGCGATGCCCGCGGCGTCGCGGCGGCTGTAAGCGCCCATCGCCAGATTCTCCTCGACCGTGAGCCGCCCGAACACGCCGCGTCCCTCGGGCACCAGCGCGAGCCCTTGCCGGACCAGCTCGAATGCCGGGCGCGCCGTGATGTCCATCCCATTATAGTGGATGCTGCCGGATGCCGGCCGCAGGAGCCCGGCCAGCGCCTTCAGCGTCGTCGACTTGCCGGCGCCGTTGGCGCCGATCAACGTGACGAGCTCGCCTTGCGCGACCGTCAGGTCGATCCCCTTCACGGCCTGGATGCCGCCGTACGCGACCCGGAGCCCCTTTACCTCAAGCAAGCGCCCCTCCCAGGTAGGCCTCGATCACCACCGGGTCGCGCTGCACGGCGGCCGGGTCGCCTTCGGCAATCTTCATGCCGTAGTCGAGCACCGCCACGCGGTCGCACAGTCCCATCACGAGTTTCACGTCGTGCTCGATGAGGAGCAGCGTGATGCCGCCCGCGCGGATGCGCTCGAGCAGGCGCGCAAGCTCTGCGCGCTCGGTCGCATTCATACCGGCCGCGGGCTCGTCGAGCGCGAGGAGCTTGGGCTCGGTCGCGAGCGCTCGCGCAATCTCGAGCCGGCGCTGGTCGCCGTAGGCTAGGCCGAAGGCGGGCTGCGCGGCGCGCGCGGCGATGCCGACGTAATCCAGCAGCTCGAAGGCGCGCCGCTCGATCCCATGCTCCTCGGCGCGCGCCGCCGCGCCGCGCAGCACCGCCCCCGCGACGCCGGCGCGGGTGCGCACGTGGCGGCCGACCATCACGTTCTCGAGCGCGCTCATGTTGGCGAAGAGCCGGATGTTCTGAAAGGTGCGGGCAATGCCGCGCGCCGCGATCCGGTAGGGCTTCAGCCCGCTCACCCGCTCGCCGTCGAACATGAACTCGCCGGCGTCCGGCGGATAGAGGCCGGTCAGCACGTTGAACAGCGTCGTCTTGCCGGCGCCATTGGGGCCGATCAGGCCGAAAATCTCTCCACGCCTGACCGTGAGCGATACCCCGTCGAGCGCCGCCAGCCCGCCAAACCGCTTGCTGAGCGATCGTGCGGCGAGCAGCGTCGCGTCACCGGACGACACCGGGCTCCCCTCCGCCCGCGAGCTCGCGGCGCCGCATGGTCGAAGGCCACAGGCCCGCGGGCCGCAGCAGCATCATCAGCACGAGCGCCAGGCCAAACAGCAGCATGCGCAGGTCCGATGGGTCCACGTAGATTTCGCCCAGCCACTCCTTCTGCAGCGGGCCGGCGTAGCGCAGCGCCTCGGGCAGCGCGGTGAGGAGTGCCGCGCCGAGCACGACGCCGCCGACGTTGCCCATGCCGCCCAGCACCACCATGCACAACACCATGAACGAGTCGAGCAGCGCGAAGCTCTCAGGGCTGACGAAACCCTGGAACGAGGCGAACAGGCCGCCGGCCACCCCGCCGAAGGACGCGCCCATGGCGAAGGCCAGGAGCTTCAGGTTGCGCGTGTTGATGCCCATCGCGCTGGCCGCCAGCTCGTCCTCGCGGATGGCGATCCAGGCGCGCCCGATGCGCGAGTCCTCGAGCCGCAGCGAGACGAAGATCGCTGCCGCCGCGCAGGCGAGGAACACGAAATAGTAGCTGTGCACCGGGGCAAGCGTGAAGCCGGCGATCGTGTAGCTGCGATTGAGCGCGAATTCGCCGACGGCGAGCGGGTCGATCAGCGTGATGCCTTGGGGGCCGTTGGTGATGTTGTACGGGCGGTTCAGGTTGTTCAGGAAGATGCGGATGATCTCGCCGAAGCCGAGCGTGACGATGGCGAGATAGTCCCCGCGCAGCCTCAGGGTCGGCGCGCCCAGCAGCACGCCGAACACGCCGGCGACGAAGGCGCCGAGCGGCAGCAGCACCAGGAACGACCAGTGGAGGTCGAACTGGGGCGAGGCGAGCAGCGCGTAGCTGTAGGCCCCCACGGCGAAGAACGCGATGTAGCCCAAGTCGAGCAATCCCGCGAAGCCCACCACGATGTTGAGCCCCAGGCCCAGCAGGACAAACAGCAGCGCGACATCGATGATGCGCACCCAGGCGCGCCCGAGCACGACGTCGACCGCGAATGGCAGCGCGATCAGCAATGCTGCGACGGCAATGCAGCCGAGCCACCGCATTCGAGGGTCGTCCCGCCATTGCCGCCAGCGCCCGACCGCACTGTTCATCAAGCTGACCCCCCGCCGCTCATGTGCGATCGGCGACACGCTCGCCGAGCAGCCCCGAGGGCCGGAACACCAGCACGAGGATGAGGACCAGGAACGCGAAGACGTCGCGGTAGTTGCTGCCGAGCACACCCCCGGTCAGGTCGCCGATGTAGCCGGTGGCGAGGCTCTCGACGACGCCCAGCAGCATGCCGCCCAGCATCGCCCCGGCGACGTTGCCGATGCCGCCCAGCACCGCGGCGGTGAACGCCTTCAGCCCCAGCATGAAGCCCATGAAATAGTGGCCGATGCCGTAATAGAGCACGACCATCACGCCGGCGACCGCTCCGACCGCCGAGCCCAGCAGGAAGGTGAGCGCAATGACGTGGTTCACGTTGACGCCCATCAGGCCCGCGACGTCCGGATTCTGCTCCGTGGCCCGCATCGCGCGCCCCGCGCGGGTCGAGCGGATGAACCACAGCAGGCCCCCCATGATGGCGCAGGCAAGCAGGAAGATGAACGCCTGCAGATCGGTCAGGTGGACGCCGCCCACCGCGATCTCGCTCGGCTTCACCAGCTCCGGCATCGACAGGTATTGCTTGCCCCAGATGAGCGCCGCCGAATACTGCAGGAGGATGGAGACGCCGATGGCGGTGATGAGCGGGGCAAGCCGCGGTGCGCGCCGCAGCGGGCGGTACGCAGCGCGCTCGATGGAGACGCCGAGGGCGCTGCATACGGCCACGGCGGCAAGCGCGGAGAGAACGAGCACGAGCGGCGCCGGCAGGCCCATTGCCGCGAGCGCCTGCGCCACCGTGAGCGCCGTCAGCGCACCGATCATGCAGATGTCTCCGTGCGCGAAATTGATGAGACCGAGGATCCCGTAGACCATGGTGTAGCCCAGGGCAACGAGGGCGTAGATGCTGCCCAGGACCAGGCCGTTGACGAGCTGCTGGAGGAAGATGTCCATGAGTGGTTACACGAAAACGGCACCGCGCGGGTGCCGTCTCTCGTGCACGATTCCGGCCGACGCCGGGGCGGGTGCCGGGACTATTTCTTTGCCCCGTCGGCGCCGGGCGTCACCGTCTCCAGCGCTTCCCACTTGCCCCGCTTCACGACGTAGATGGTGATCGGGCCGTTGACGAGGTCGCCCTTGCCATCGAACGCGATGGGCCCGATCACGCCCTGGTAACGGGTCCTACCGATCTCCGGCAGGAACTTCGCGGGTTCCGTGGAGCCCGCCCGCTTCATGGCGTCGATGAACACCATCACCGCATCGTAGCCCATCGGCGCGAACAGCTCCACCTCCGACTTGTATTTCGCCTTGTATTTCTCGAGGAACGCGCTTCCGCCTGGCATCTGCTCCTTGGGCAGTCCCGGGATCGAGGCCATGACGCCCTCCGCCGCGCCGCCGGCGAGCTTGATGAAGTTCGGCGTCTGCATGCCGTCGCCGCCCATGAACTTCGCCTTGATGCCGAGCTCGGCCATCTGCTTCACCATCGGGCCGGCCTGCGGGTCGATGCCGCCAAACATCAAGAGGTCGGGTTTGCGGCCCCTGATCCGGGTGAGGATCGCCTTGAAGTCGGTGTCCTTGTCGGTGGTGTGCTCGCGGGCGACTACCTTCGCGCCGCCGGCCTTGACGGTGGCCTCGAAGGCGTCGGCGAGGCCCTGGCCATAGGCGGTGCTGTCGTCGATCACCGCGATGGTCCTGGCCTTGAGCTTCTCGATCGCGAATCTTCCGAGCGTCGGGCCCTGCTGGTCGTCGTGCGCCACGACGCGGAACGTGGTCTTGAAGCCCTGCAGGGTGTATTTCGGATTGGTCGACGAGGGCGAGATCTGCGGGATGCCCGCATCGGAATAGATCTTGGAGGCCGGGATGGACGCGCCGGAGTTGAAATGCCCCACCACCGCGGCGACCTTTGAATCGACCAGCTTCTGCGCCACGGTCGTCGCCTTGGTCGGATTGGCCTCGTCGTCCTCCGCGATCATCTCGAACTTCACTTTCCTGCCACCGATCTCCAGGTTCGCGGAGTTAGCGTCCTCGATGGCGAGCTCGACGCCGTTGCGGATGTCGATGCCGATGTGCGCTTGCGGCCCGGTCAGCGGGGAAGCCGCGCCGATCTTGACCGTGGCGACTCCCGACGGTTTGGGCGCTTCCCGGCCGCAGCCGGAGAGGATCAGGGCGAACGCCAGGCCAACTGCGACGGCAGGTGCGCGAACCATGCGGGCTCCTTGAGGTAAATCGTTGTTGCCAATGGGGAAATCATTATCCTTAGCGACCGCCGCATTGTCAATTTGACGGCCCCGGGGACGGCGCAAAAAAAACCGGCCCTGCGGCCGGCCGTTTGAGGTGATTGGCGCCAATTACTTGAGGGACAGGATCCATTCCACGATGGTCTTGATGTCGGCGTCCTTCACATGGGCGTTGGGCGGCATCGGAATATCGCCCCACACGCCCTTGCCGCCCGCCTTGACCTTTTGCGCGAGGCTCACCGGCGCGCCCTTGTCCTTGCGGTAGCGATTGGCGATCTCCTTGTAACTAGGCCCCACCAGTTTCTTGTCCGGCGTGTGGCAGGCGAGGCACCCGCTCGTCTTGGCGAGCGCCTCCGCGGCCTTGGCATCCGCGGCATGCGCGCCCGATGTAATCAGGGCCGCGGCGGCAGCGGCGATCAGGGTCAGGGTGAATTTCATTCGCAGTCTCCAGGGTCAGGTCGGTTCATTCAAAAAACCCGCGCATTCTAGCGCAAACGGGTGCTCTCAGACCGCACCCGCGGGCGAGGACAGGATGCGGTCGAGCTCCGCGAGCTCGCCGATTGCCGGCAGACACGTAACGCCGCGGCACACCCAGGCGTTGACGCCGCGAGCCGGTGCGGCCTTGTCGAGCACGGCTGGCAGGCCCGGCACACCAGCGGGAATGGCGACAGCCAGCAGATCGGGGCGGTAATGCGCCGCGAGCGATCGCTGCCAGCTTGCGAGCGCTCCGGCCTCGCCGCGCAGGATCACGATCTGGGGCGGGTCGAGGTATTCGTCCAGCGCCGTCGCGAGGCTGACGAAACCGATCGGCTGGCGTTCGAGCGGGGCGTAAAAGAGCTTCAACGCACGCTCCGCCGCCTCGAGGTAACGCGGCTCGCCGGTCAGGTGCCCCAGGCGCTGCAGGGCATGCGCGGCGATGCCGTTGCCCGAAGGCGTCGCGTTGTCGTGGCCGGGCTTGGCGCGATGGATGAGCTTCTCATGGTCGTGCGAAACGAAGAAGAAGCCGCCTGCAGCGCGGTCCTCGAATTGCGCGAGCAGCAGCTCCGCCAGCTCATGCGCGAATTGCAGATCCGCGTCCCGGAACTCGCATTGCATGAGCTCGAGCAGTGCATCGAGCAGGAACGCGTGGTCGTCGAGATAGGCATTCAGGTGCGCGACGCCGTCCTTGCAGGTGGCATGGAGACGGCCACCGTGCCACAGCCGCGATCGCATGAACTCCAGCGCCCGCCGCGCCGAGGCGAGCCAGGCGTCCTCCCCAAACACGCGCGCGGCGCGCGCGAGCCCCCGCACCATCAGCGCGTTCCAGCTCGTGAGCACCTTGTCGTCGCGCCCCGGGCGCACGCGCTGCTCGCGCGCGGCGAGGAGCTTCGCGCGCGCAGCCTCGAGCCGCGCCGCGCACTCGGCGAGCGGGACATCGAGCCGCTTCGCGACGACCTCCAGCGGCTTCATCACCCGCAGGTGCCAGTGGCGGCCTTCGAAGTTGGGCGCGCCGTCGAGCCCGTAGTGCGGCTCGACGACGGCGTGCTCCCCGGCGGTAAGGAGATTCCGTACCTCGTCCGGCGTCCACACGTAGTACTTGCCTTCCTCGTGCTCGGAGTCGGCGTCGAGCGAGGAGTAGAAGCCCCCTTCGGGCGACTGCATCTCGCGCATCACCCAGCCTGCGATGCCCTGCACCGTCCTCTCGAACAGCGGCAGCCGCGTGACGAGCCAGGCATCGCTGTAGAGGGCGATCAGCGCGGCGTTGTCGTAGAGCATCTTCTCGAAGTGCGGAATGCTCCAGTACGGATCGACGCTGTAGCGGCAGAAACCGCCGCCGAGCTGGTCGTAGATGCCCCCTTCCGCCATCTTCACGAGCGTGAGGCGGGCGATCGAGAGCCCCAGCTCGCCGCCGTCGAGCGCGTGGCGCCGCAGGCAGAAGGCGAGCTCGAAGGGGTGCGGAAACTTTGGCGCCTGACCGATGCCGCCGTGCACGTCGTCGAAGGCCTGCGCGAACTCGCGCACCGCGGCGTCGAGCGGCGCGCGCGTAAGTTCCCGGGCGCCTGCCGGCGCGGGAAGCGTGCGCGCGAGCGCATCGAGCAGCGCCGAGTTCTGACTCGCGATCTCCTCGCGCTTGTCGCGGTAGGCCTCGGCGACGCGCGGCAGGAGATCGAGGAATCCGGCCATGCCGTGGCGGGCGCGCTTGGGAAAGTAGGTGCCGCCGAAGAATGGCGTGCCGTCCGGCATGAGAAAGAGCGTCAACGGCCAGCCGCCGCTCCTCTGCGTCAGCATCGCGTGCGCCGTCTGGTAGATCTGGTCGAGATCGGGGCGCTCCTCGCGGTCCACCTTGATGTTGACGTAGTGCCGGTTCATCTCCGCCGCCACCGCGGGGTCCTCGAAGGATTCGTGCGCCATGACGTGGCACCAGTGGCAGGCAGAGTAGCCGATCGAGAGCAGAATCGGCTTGTCCGCCTCGCGCGCGAGACGCAGCGCTTCTGCGCCCCATGGATACCAGTCCACGGGATTGTCAGCGTGCTGCTGCAGGTAGGGCGAGGTCTCGTGGGCGAGGCGGTTGGGCAATTGGGTCTCCGCGCGGGGGCTAGGAGCGCCCGATCGTCCACGGCTCGAACCCGCGCGCTTCGACGACGCGGCGTGCGAAGTCTTTCATGGCGCGCGCGATCAGTCGGTCACCGCGCCGCGGCTCGCGGAGGAGACCTGCGCGGCGTACTTGGCCATGATACCGCGCGTGTAGCGCGGCGGGAGCGGGCGCCACGCCGCGCGGCGGCGCGCGAGCTCCTCGTCGGAGAGGTGCACCTGCAGCAGGCGGCGTTCGGCGTCGATCGTGACCGAGTCGCCTTCCTTCACCAGCGCGATCGGGCCGCCCACCGCCGCTTCCGGCGCGACGTGCCCCACGACCATGCCGTAGGTGCCACCGGAGAAGCGCCCGTCGGTGATGAGGCCCACGTCTTCCGCGTGCCCTTCGCCCACCAGCGCGGACGTCGGCGAGAGCATCTCGCGCATGCCGGGCCCGCCTTTCGGTCCCTCGTAGCGGATCACCACCACGTCACCCGAGCGAATGTCCTTCCGGAGGATCGCGGCCATCGCCGCCTCCTCGGAGTCGAATACCCGTGCGGGTCCGGTGATCTTCGGGCGCTTCAGCCCGGTGATCTTCGCGACCGCCCCTTCGGGCGCGAGGTTGCCCTTGAGGATCGCGAGGTGCCCGTGCGGGTACATCGGGTTCTCCCATTGCCGGATCACGTCCTGGTTGCGCGGCGGGCGCGCGGGCACCTTCCGCAGCACTTCGCCAATGGTCTTGCCGGTGATGGTCATGCAGTCATCGTGCAGCAGCCCGTGCTCGAGCAGCATCTTCATGACCTGCGGGATGCCGCCCACGTCGTGCAGGTTCGTCGCCACGTAGCGCCCCGAGGGTTTCATGTCGCACAGCACCGGGACCCGCCCGCGGATCACCTCGAAGTCGTCCATCGCGAGCGGCACCTCTGCGGCGTGCGCGATTGCGAGCAGATGCAGCACGGCGTTGGTGGAGCCGCCGACCGCCATGACGACCGCGATCGCGTTCTCGAAGCTCTTGCGCGTCATGATGGCGCGCGGCAACAGGTCCTTCCGGATCGCCTGGATCAGCACCTCCGCCGACTCCGCGGCGCTGTCGTGCTTCTCCCTGTCCTCCGCGGACATGGTCGAGGAGCCGGGCAGGCTCATGCCCATCGCCTCGATCGCCGAGGACATGGTGTTGGCGGTATACATGCCGCCGCAGGACCCCGCCCCGGGGCAGGCGCGGCGCTCGACGCCGAGGAGCTCCTCCTTGCCGATCTTGCCCGCCGTGAATTCGCCCACGGCCTCGAATGCGCTCACCACGGTAAGATCGCGTCCCCGGTAATGGCCGGGCTTGATGGTGCCGCCGTAGACGAAGATCGCGGGGATGTTCATGCGGCCGATCGCGATCATCGCGCCCGGCATGTTCTTGTCGCAGCCGCCGATCGCGACGAACCCGTCCATGCGCTGTCCCTGCACAGCAGTTTCGATCGAGTCCGCGATCACCTCGCGCGAGATGAGCGAATACTTCATGCCCTCGGTACCCATCGAGATGCCGTCCGAGACGGTGATGGTGCCGAACGTCTGCGGCATCGCGCCGGCACGCTTCGCGGCCGCCTCGGCGCGCCGGGTGAGGTCGCCCAGGCCCAGGTTGCACGGCGTGATCGTGGAATAGCCGTTGGCGATGCCGATGATGGGCTTCTTGAAGTCGGCGTCCTTGAAGCCGACCGCGCGCAGCATCGCGCGGTTGGGCGAGCGTTGCACGCCCTGGGTGATCAGCTGGCTGCGCTTGTTGAGCGGCATGGGGAAACTCCGGGAGCGGCCTATATAATGAGCGCGCCATTTTAGCGCAATCCGATGCTGGTCCATCCTCAGTTCGACCCGGTTGCAGTGAGCTTCGGCCCGCTGGCGGTGCGCTGGTACGGCCTGATGTATCTCGTCGGATTTGCGCTGTGCTGGGCTGCCGGCCGCTATCGCATCGCGCACATGCGCGGCGCCGTCTGGACGGCGAAGGACCTCGATGACGCGTTGTTCTACGTGATATTGGGCACCATCCTCGGAGGGCGGCTGGGCTATGTTCTGTTCTACAAGCTCTCCGACTACGCCACCGAGCCCTGGCGCACTTTCTACGTCTGGGAGGGCGGCATGTCGTTTCACGGCGGCATGCTCGGCGTCATCGCCGCCCTGGCGTGGTTCGCGTGGCGGCGGCGCCAGGATTGGCTGGCGGTGACCGACTTCATCGCGCCGCTCGTGCCGCTCGGGATCGCGGCCGGCCGGCTCGGCAATTTCATCAACGCGGAGCTGTGGGGCCGGCCCGCCACGGTGCCATGGGCGATGGTGTTTCCGAACGTGGATGGCGTGCCGCGCCACCCTTCGCAGCTCTACGAGTTCGCGCTGGAGGGCGTGCTGCTGTTCATCGTCCTGTGGTGGTTCGCGCTGCGACCGCGGCCGCGCGGCGCGATCTCGGGGGCGTTCCTGCTCGGCTACGGTGCGTTCCGCTTCCTCGTCGAATTCACGCGCGAGCCCGACCGCTTTCTCGGATTGCTCGCGCTGGGATTCTCGATGGGACAGTGGCTGTCGGCGCCGATGATCGTCGCCGGCGCGGCGATGATGGTTTGGGCGTATCGCGTCAGGCCCACTGCCTGAAACCGAGCTTTCTCACGCGGATTGGGACTGCTTGGCACGGCGGTCGAGCAGCCGGCCGAAATTGGCGAGCGAGATGAGATGCGCGTAGACGCGCGCGAGGATCCCTTTCTGCAGCAGCGCCTTCAGATCATCCGGCGCCAGTTCCGCGAGCTTCTGCTCCGATACGCGATACATGCCCGTCATCGCCAGCGGCGGGCCCTGATTGGGTTGGGCTTGCAGGCTGAAGCTCTCCAGCAGTTGATGCCGTCCGAGCTCGCGGCTCATCTCCTCGGAGCGCGCGAGATCGGCCTCGAACTCGAAGAGAAGCTTCCTGCGTGCTTCCCACGCAGGCAACGGCTCGCCCTTTGCATCGAACATCGGCTCGCCACTGTCGCTCAGCGCGCTTTTCTCCACACAGGCGACGCGCTCCGGCCGCTCCTTGCCGTCGACGGTCACTCGCGTCATGCAGAAAGGGTGGCGGCGCACGTACGCCGGAAGGTAGACGGATGCATCCCAATCGTCTTCTGCCGTCGCGAACAGATTCTGCTGGCGTTCCAGACCCAGCACCGCCATGGCGATCACGCTCCCCGTGTTGGCGCCGACAAACGCGATGGGATAGTCGCGGCAGGCGACCGTGAACTCAGTGAAGGAAAGCGGCAGCGCATTGAGGTTGCGGAACCCCGATGGGATCTTCCTTTCCGCGCGCAGCGCCACCCGATGCTCCTTGATGAGCGGCACCACGTCCTGATAACCGTATGGCGGCCTGATATCCATAGGGGTTGCCGAGCAAGAGTTCGTGTGAGCGCCAGTCTATAGTGCCCGACGGCGTAACGACAGCCCGCCGGAATTGTCGCGGCGCTGCGGGCCGTTGTAGAATTCGGCCCTCGTCGCGCGATCCCTCACCCCTTCCCCCTCTCCCGAGGGGAGAGGGGAAACGGACAGCGGCAAATGGATTGTCAGCTGTTTGCCGAGGACTCGACGGACGTGGGGACGTAGCTCAGCTGGGAGAGCGTCGCGTTCGCAATGCGAAGGTCGGGAGTTCGATCCTCCTCGTCTCCACCAAACCAAGGCCGGGCATGCCCCCGGCCTTTTTTTGTTTCGGGGTAAACTGTCCGGTTTTCCGACCGCAACATGACCGGCGATCCTGCTTCCACCACCACTGAGCAACGCGCGATGCTGCAGATGAGCGTGGCGGACTTCGTCGCGCGCGGTACCGATCTTGCGCGGGTCCGGCGGCTGCGCGGCACGAGCGCCGAGTACGAGCGCGCGGTCTGGAAGAAAATGGCCGGGCTCGGCTGGCTCGGCATCCTCGTGCCCGAGCGCTACGGCGGACTCGGGCTGGGCCTCGCGGAGATGGCGATCGTCGCGCGCGGACTCGCGCGCGCACTGGTTCCCGAGCCGCTCACCGCGACGGCGGTGCTGGCCGCGACCGCGTTGAGCGGCGCAGAGAACGAGGCGCTCAAGCGCGAGCAGCTGCCGCGGCTTGCCGCCGGCGATGTGTTGCCCGCGCTTGCGTGGCAGGAACGCGCGGCCGAACTCGATCCCGCGGCGATCGAAACGCGGGCGATGCCGTTCGAAGGTGGCTTCAAGTTGAACGGCGTGAAGCGCTTCGTTGCCGGCGCGGCCCAGGCCGACGCCTTCCTCGTTTCCGCGCGCACCACCGGCGGCGTCGTGCTCCTGTGGCTGCCGCGGGACGCTGCGGGCGCGCAGCTTGACCTCGAGCCGCTCGCAGACGGCCGTTCGTTCGGCACCCTCCGGCTCGACGACGCGCTCGTGCCCCGGTCGGGCGTCGCGGCGAGCGGCGGCGCCGCGCTCGAGGCGCTCGGCCGGGCCTTCGACCACGGTTGCGCCATTGCCGGCGCGGAGCTCGCCGGCGTGATGGAGCGGGCGCTCGAAATGAGCCTCGATTACCTGAGGACGCGCGTTCAATTCGGAAGACCGATTGGATCGTTCCAGGCGCTGCAGCACCGGGCGGTGGACCTCCATATACACAAGGAGCTCGCATCGGCGGTGCTGGAGGAGGCGGTCGCAGCGCTCGACCGCGGTCCCGCCGCGCCCGCCCGGGCGGCGGCGGCGAGCCGCATCAAGGCGCGCTGCGCGGATGCGGCGGCGAGAATTACGCGTGAAGCCATCCAGTTCCATGGCGCGATCGGCTTCACCGACGAGTTCGACGCAGGGCTCTACCTCAAGCGCGCCCTGGTGCTCACTGCCTGGCTCGGAGCCGCCAGCTGGCACCGGCGCCGCTACGCGCGCCTCTCGAGCGGGGTCCGGACATGAACCCCTCGAGCGCGCGGCCCGACTACAACGCGATGAGCGACGAGGACTTCCGGCGGGAGGTCCGCGCCTTCTTCGAGCGGGAATATCCTCCGTACCTGCGCTACATCCTGCACCGCGCGCGCTGGCATGACATGAAGGAATGGTGGCGCAAGCTCTACGAGAGGGGCTGGATCGCGCCCAACTGGCCGCGCGAGCGCGGCGGCATGGCGCTCGATGCAGGCAAGATGGTCATCTATCTCGAGGAGATGGAGCGCCACGGGGTCGCGCGTCCGCCCGATCAAGGCATCACGCAGGTCGGCCCGCTCATCATGCGCTTTGGGACGGCGGCGCAGCAGGAGCACTACCTGCCGCGCACGCTCTCCGGCGAGTACATCTGGTGCCAGGGCTACTCCGAGCCCAATGCCGGCTCGGACCTGGCGGGCCTGCAGACCGCCGCCGTGCTGGAGGGCGAGTACTTCGTCGTCAATGGCCAGAAGATCTGGACTTCGCTCGCCGACGACGCAACCCATATCTACCTGCTCGCCCGAACCGGCAAGGGCACAAAGAAGCAGCAAGGCATCAGTTTTCTGCTGGTGGATCTCAAGACGCCGGGCATCACGCTGCACCCGATCCGCAACCTCGCCGGCCACGAGGAGTTCTGCCAGGTGTTCTTCGACGACGTGCGCGTGCCGCGCGCGAACCTCGTGGGCGAGCTCGACGACGGCTGGACCGTGGCCAAGGCGCTGCTCGGTTTCGAGCGGCTCTCCATCGGCAGCCCGCGGCGTCCCCAGTATGCGTTGAACCGGCTGGAGGCGGTCGCGCGCGCGAAGGGCCTGCTCGACGATCCCGGCTTCCTCGACCGCTTCATCGCATTGAAGCTCGACATCGAGGACGGGGCCGCGCTCTACGGCCGCTTCGTCGAGCAGGTCAAGCGCGGGGAGCCGCTCGGGCAGGACGTATCCATGTTGAAGGTCTGGACCATGGAGACCTGGCAACGCCTGACCGACCTGCTGATCGAGGCGGGGGCCGAGCAGGGCGTCGTCGCCGGCGTGCACGATGTCGCAGGCGTGGAGGCGGATTTTCTCAACCCCTTCTATTACGCGCGTCCCGCCACCATCTACGGCGGCTCGAGCGAGATCCAGCGAAATATATTGGCCAAGACCGTGTTGAAGCTTCCCGGTTGACGGAGGACCCCGCATGGCCAGGCGCATCATCCACACCGACGCCGCTCCGAAGGCGATCGGCACCTATTCGCAGGCCGTGCGCTGCGGCGCGACGGTCTACCTCGCGGGGCAGATCGGGCTCGACCCCGCGACGATGGAGATGGTCGCCGGCATCGGCCCGCAGGTCGACCGCGTGTTCCGGAACCTGCAGGCGGTGGCGCGAGCGGCCGGCGGAGACCTGAAGGACGTCGTGAAGCTCACGGTCTTTCTCACCGACCTCGGCCACTTCGCGCTGGTGAACGAGACCATGGCGCGCTATTTCTCGCCGCCCTACCCCGCGCGCGCGGCGGTCGGCGTCGCCAGCCTGCCGCGCGGTGCGCTGGTGGAGATGGACGCCATCATGGTGCTACAGGATTGAGCTGTAAGGATTGAGGATCGAGCGCCCCGATCCCGCACGCATGGGCAAGCAACCTCATTCCTCGATCCCCGATCCTCCATCCTCGCTTGTTGGCCTCAGCAGGAGCACCCTCGATCGACTAGCCAAGCTGGGCGTCCACAGCAAGTTCGATTTGGTTCTCCACCTGCCGCTGCGCTACGACGACGAGACGCGGCTCTACGCGCTCAACCAGGCGCCGGCGGGCCAACCGGTACTGGTCGAAGGCACCGTGGTGAAGGCGGATGTCCGATACCGCCCCCGACGGCAGCTGCTGTGCCATATCGAGGACGGCAGCGGGGTGTTGACGCTGCGCTTCTTTAATTTCTACCAAAGCCAGTTGAAGCAGCTTGCGGCCGGCACCCGGCTGCGCGCGTTCGGCGAAATCCGCCACGGCTTCTACGGGCCCGAGATGGTGCATCCAAGATACCGGATGCTGCACGGAGATGCGCCGGTCACGCAGTCGCTGACGCCGGTTTATCCGGCCACGGCGGGACTCGGTCAGGAAGTGCTGCGGCGGTTGATCGCGCGTGCGCTCGCCGAGTGCGATCTGGAGGACACGCTGCCGCCGGCGCTGCTCGAAGGGCTGCGGCTTCCGCCGTTTCGCGAGGCGGTGCTGCGCCTGCACCACCCCCCGGCGCAGGTGCCGCAGCAGGCGCTGCAGGAGCGCCGCGACCCGGCCTGGCGCCGGATGAAGTTCGACGAGCTGTTGGCGCAGCAGCTGTCCATGCGTCTGCACTACCAGCGGCGCAAGAGCGCCGGCGCGCCGGCGCTGAGACCGCGGGGCCGGCTCGCGCAGGCGCTGCTGGCGCGGCTGCCGTTCAAGCTCACCGCGGCGCAGAACCGGGCGCTGGCGGAAATCCGCGGCGATCTCGCGCAGCCCTACCCGATGCAGCGCCTCCTGCAGGGGGACGTCGGCAGCGGCAAGACGGTCGTGGCCGCGCTCGCAGCGCTGCAATGCGTTGAAAACAACCGTCAGGTCGCGGTGATGGCGCCCACCGAGGTTCTTGCCGAGCAGGACTACAGGAAGTTCCGGGAGTGGCTTGGCGGGCTCGGCATCGGCGTCGCGTGGCTCTCCGGCAGCCTCACCACGCGCGCAAAGCGAGAGGTGCTGGCGCGGGTCGCGAGCGGCGAGTCCGCAGTCGTCGTCGGCACGCACGCCCTCATCCAGGACGACGTGCGCTTCCGCGACCTTGGCCTGGCGATCATAGACGAGCAGCAGCGCTTCGGCGTCCACCAGCGCCTGACGCTCCGCATGAAAGGGACACGCGCCAACAAGGGCGCGCAGCCGCACCAGCTCATGATGAGCGCCACACCCATTCCACGCACGCTCGAGATGACCTACTTCGCCGATCTCGACGTCTCGGTCATCGACGAGATGCCTGCAGGACGCGGGCCGGTTGCGACCCGGCTCGTTCGCGAGGCCCGGCGCGCCGAAGTGATCGGGCGCGTGCGCGACGCCTGCCTTGCAGGCGGGCAGGCCTACTGGGTGTGTCCGCTGGTGGAGGAATCCGAAGCCCTGCAGTTGAAGACCGCGCTCGAAACCTACGACAAGGTGCGGCAGACGTTTCCCGAGCTGAAAGTCGGGCTCGTGCACGGGCGCCTGAAAGGCGAGGAGAAGGCGCGCATCATGGGCGCGTTCAAGAGCGGCGCCGTGCAGCTGCTGGTGGCGACAACCGTGATCGAGGTCGGGGTGGACGCGCCGGACGCGACGGTGATGGTGATCGAGAACGCCGAGCGCCTGGGACTTGCGCAAATGCACCAGTTGCGGGGACGCGTCGGCCGCGGCGCCTCGGAGAGCACCTGCATACTGCTGTACCGGGAACCGCTCTCCGACGAGGCGAGAGAGCGGCTGAGGATCATCCGCGAGCAGCGCGACGGCTTCGAGATCGCGCGCTACGACCTCGAGCTGCGCGGACCCGGGGAGCTGCTCGGTGCCCGCCAGAGCGGCACGCCGCTGCTCCGGTTCGCCGACCTCGCCACCGACCTCGACCTGCTCGAGCAGGCGCGCGCTGTCGCGGCCACGCTGCTGCGGGACGAGCCGGCCGCAGCGCGCGCCCACCTCGCGCGCTGGCTGGGCGCCCGCCACGAGTACCTCAAGGTCTAGCGAGCGGTTGATATACTCATCGCATGGCCCGTTCGCCCGCGGAGATCGCCCGGCCCCTGACTTTCACGGAGCGGCTCGACGCCTACGAACGGCTGATGCGGCTCGACCGGCCGATCGGCGCGGCGCTCCTGCTGTGGCCGGCGCTGTGGAGTCTCTGGCTCGCGCGGCGCGCCGTTCCCGAGGTGGAGGTCCTGGCCATATTTCTCCTCGGCGTTGTCCTGATGCGCTCGGCCGGCTGCGTGGTGAACGACCTCGCCGACCGCAGGTTCGATCCGCACGTGGAACGCACCCGCGACCGGCCGCTCGCCACCGGCATCGTGTCGCCGCGCGAGGCCATCGTCCTGGCGATCGCATTGATGCTCGTCGCTTTTGTCCTGGTGCTGCAATTTAATTTTCAGACCGTACTGCTGTCCTTCGCCGCGGTCGCGATCACGGTGATCTATCCCTTCCTCAAGCGCTTTTTTGTCTTTCCGCAAGCTTGGCTCGGTGTCGCATTCAGCTTCTCGATTCCGATGGCGTACGCGGCACAGCTCAACTACATACCGCTTGCGGGATGGGCGTTGATGGGCGCCACCTTCTTCTGGATCATCGCCTACGACACCGAGTACGCGATGGTGGACCGCGACGATGACGTGAAGCTCGGTCTGAAATCGTCCGCGATCCTGCTCGGGCGCTTCGACGTGGCGGCGGTCATGATCGCGCACGCCGTGTTTCTCGCCATCCTGACGGCAATCGGCCACTGGCAGCGGCTCGACGCGTTCTATTTCACGGGGCTCGCCGTTGCGGCCGGCTTCGCGCTCTATCAGTACTGGTTGATCCGCGGCCGCGACCGCGCCCGTTGTTTCCGCGCGTTTCGCAACAACAACTGGGTGGGACTCGCGGTCTTTACGGGCCTCGCGCTGGACCTGCACTTCAGGTCTGGGCTCCTGCGCTGACCGGCCGGCATATGAAGTACCGCGACCTGCGCGATTTTATGGCCGGGCTCGAGGCGCGCGGGGAGCTCAAGCGCATCACTGCGACGGTCGACCCCTGCCTCGAGATGACGGAGGTCTGCGACCGCGTGCTGAAGGCGGGCGGGCCGGCGCTCCTGTTCGAGCGGCCGAAGGGGCACACGGTGCCGGTGCTCGGCAACCTGTTCGGCACGGTGCGGCGCGTCGCGCTCGGCATGGGGGTGGAAGCGGCAGACCCGGCGGCGGCGTTGCGCGAACTTGGCGCGGTGCTCGCCGCATTGAGGGAGCCCGAACCGCCCAAGGGATGGCGGGATGCGTGGGACAAGCTGCCGCTGCTGAAGACCGTGCTCGCGATGGAGCCGCGGGCCGTGGCGCGCGCGGCGAGCCAGGAAGCCTCGATCGAAGGGCCGGACGTGGACCTCGGCCGGCTGCCGGTGCAGACCTGCTGGCCGGGAGACGTCGCGCCCCTCATCACCTGGGGACTGACGGTGACGCGCGGGCCGAACCGTCGCCGGCAGAATCTCGGCATCTACCGCCAGCAGGTGATTGCCCGCAACAAGGTCATCATGCGCTGGCTGCCGCAGCGCGGCGGCGCGCTGGACTTCCGCGATCATTGCCTGGCGCGCCCCGGCGAGCCCTTCCCGGTGGCGGTGGCGCTGGGAGCCGATCCTGCCACCCTGCTCGGCGCGGTGACACCGGTGCCGGACGCGCTGTCCGAGTATCAGTTCGCGGGGCTGCTGCGGGGCGCGAAAACCGAGATCGTGAAATGCATCGGGCACGACCTGCAGGTTCCGGCCGCTGCCGAGTTCGTGCTGGAAGGCTGGATCCATCCGGGCGAGACTGCGCTCGAGGGTCCGTTCGGCGACCACACCGGCTATTACAACGAGCAGGAGCGATTCCCGGTTTTCACGATCGAGCGTATCACCAGCCGGCGCGATCCCATCTACCACTCAACCTATACCGGAAAGCCGCCCGATGAACCGGCGGTACTGGGCCTGGCGCTGAACGAGGTGTTCGTGCCGCTGCTCGTGCGCCAGTTCCCGGAGATCACGGATTTCTACCTGCCGCCCGAGGGCTGCTCCTACCGCGTCGCGTGCGTTTCCATGAAGAAGCAGTATCCCGGCCATGCCCGGCGCGTCATGTTCGGCATCTGGAGCTACTTGCGGCAGTTCCTTTACACCAAGTTCATAATCGTCACCGACGACGACGTCAACGTCCGCGACTGGAAGGAAGTGGTGTGGGCGCTGGCAACCCGCGTCGACCCGCGGCGCGACACCCTGATCACGGAGCACACGCCGATCGACTACCTCGATTTCGCGAGCCCGGTGCCCGGGCTGGGCTCGAAGATGGGAATTGACGCCACCCGCAAGTGGCCGGGCGAGACCGACCGCCGCTGGGGCGAAACGATCGCGATGAGCGAGGACGTGAAACGGCGCGTGGATGCGCTGTGGCGCGAGCTTGGTCTGTAGGACGCGAAGGCGGCGGGCGCCCCGCGGCGACCTTATTCGAATGCGTAGTGGATGCTCAGGTTGAAGTTACCCAACCCTGGCGTGCGCGGCTGATCGGGAACCCGGCCTCCGAAGCGCATGACGGTCGAGCCTTCGCTGGTAATCGGGGTAAGCCAGCGCAGGGGCCCTGCCCGCCCCGAAAAGGCCCAGCCACCCCGGTTCACGCCGGCCACGGGCGTGAGCCGGATGCCCGTCGCGGGCGCCGGGCGGTGCGCAAAATCGAACCGAAATTCCTCGGGAAGCGGGGCGGAGTCGCGCACGTCCAGCTTGTAGTTGAGGCCCGACGACCTGGCATGGAACACGATAACCCCTGGGTCATCCGCGGGCGCGGTCGCGGCCGTCGAAGGCGCGGTCTCAATTACGGGCACCGGCGTCCCCGGCGTAGCCTCCTCGGCGAACGCCGTCGAGTGCGGCAGTATCACCACCGCAATTGCCCACACGGTCATCGCGCGTTGCAGAAGCATGGACATCCTCCGGGTGCTACCCATTCTCAACCGGGCTTCAGGCAACTGAGCTGCATCCAATGCTATTTGGACCCGAAGTTTGTGACAACGTTTCAGGGCAAGAAGGGGAACAACCGCACACCGGCCGGTGCGGGATGGAAAACGGAAAATTGCTTCAGAAACTGACGAGTGCGCTCACTCCCAATGCATCCGCATTGAATCTGCCGGTCGTGGCCGGGTCGCCGAGCTTGTTGTAGCGCTGCCACTCAAGGCGCAGGGCGGTATTCCGGGTAAAGTTGAATTTCACCCCGGGCCCATACGTGTAGTCCTTGCCGTTGGCATCAGCCGAGCCCCCGACACCTGCGGGAAATTTGTAGTCGGCATCCCATTATGGCTTGAACTGAAATCTCGCGGGTCTTTCCTTTCTTGAACACCGCATGGGCGGAGAAACTCTCTGACTATTGTGGGCCGAAAGCAATTCGTTCGCGGCGGTCGTCCGGAGTCAGCGCGGCGCGGCGCATCATCCGCCGCCCGTGCCACGCTGGTAGAGCCAATTGAGCAGTGCGTCCTGCGCACCCTGCGCGCCGCCGGCATTGGGGTGGTTGACGATTGACACCACCACCCAGCGCCGCCCCTGCGCGTCCAGCAGGAAGCCCGCGATCGAGCGCACGCCGGTCAGCGAGCCGGTCTTGATATGCGCCTGGCCCGCGACGTCGGCGTCCTGGAGACGCTTCTTCATCGTTCCATCCATTGCCGCGAGCGGCAAAGAAGCGATGAACTCCGGCATCACCGGACTCCGGAACGACTCGAGCAGGAGCTGCCCGAGATGCTGCGCGCTGATGCGCTCGACCCGCGAGAGCCCGGAGCCGTTCTCCAGGACCATCTCCGGAAACGACAATCCCTTTGCCGCGAGCCATTCGCGGACCACGCGGTCGGCCTTCTCGAGCGTTGCCGGTTCTCCCGCGCGCTCGGCCCCGAGCGTCAGGTAGAGCTGGCGGGCCATGACGTTGTTGGAAAACTTGTTCATGTCGCGCACCACCTGCGCGAGCGGGGGCGACTCGACCGCGGCGAGCACGCGCGCGTCCGCGCCTGCCGCGCCATCGCGCACGGTGCCGGTGAAGGTGCCGCCCAGCTCCCGCCACAGCTCGCGGAAGAGGCCGAGCACGTAGTGGGCATGCGGCAGCACGCTGTAGCTGCGCGCGCGCTCGCCGCAGCTCGCGGCGTAGCGTCCGCTGAAGGTAAGACGTGTTGCGGCCGAGCCGCCCTGCGCATCCACCTTGAACCGGTTGACCCAGTCCCCGCACGGCCCGTTGGTGAGCTTCAGTCGGTTGACGATCTGCACCTGGGGCAGCGCGGGCTCGGCCACGATCCGCACCAGCCGCGCGTCGCTGTCCGGCACGAAGGAGAGCCGCACCGCCTTGAAGTTCACCAGCAGGGCGTCCGGGCCGGTGTTGTAGGGCCGCGTCGGCTGCTCGTCGAAACGCGCGGGGTCATGGTCGGTGGCAGCGAAGTAGCTGCGATCGAGGACGAGGTCGCCCCGGATCTCGCGCAGTCCGCGGCCGCGCAGGCCGCGCAGCAGGAGCCAGAAGTTCTCGAGCGTGAGCTTGGGATCGCCCCGGCCCTTCAGCACGAGATCGCCCTCGAGCACCCCGTCGCTCAACGCGCCGGTGGCTTGCGCTTCGGTCACCCACTGAAAGGCGGGACCGAGCAGCTCGAGCGCGGCATAGGCGGTGACCAGCTTGATGGAGGATGCCGGATTCATCGGGCGCGTCGCCCCCACGGCGAGGAGCGGGCGCTGCGCGCCGATCTCGTGGACGTAGAACGCCGCCGCATTCTCGGGAATTTCGGACTGCGACAGTGCCCACGCCACCGGCGCGGGAAGCATTTCCGCCTGTGCGTGGGCGCGGGGCAGCCAGGCCGCGAGCAGCGCCGCAACGATCGCCGTGAGCACGCCGCGATACACGCCCGCTTTCCGTTTATCCTTCATCGAGAGGCACCGACCTCCGTGGTCATGCTGAGATTATGCCGCAGGCGGGGCGCCCGGGGCGGACCGCCAGTCAGCCGGGAGCGCGTCGATCAGCGCTGCGGTACGCCCGGCCATTAGCTCGATTTCCTCGTCACCAATCACGTACGGCGGCATGAAGTAGACGGTATTGCCGAGCGGGCGCAGCAGGAGCTCCCGCTCCAGCGCCGCGGCGTGGAATCGCCGTGCGAAGGCAGGGTCCGCCGTTTCGACCTCGAATGCCCAGATCATCCCGGTGTTGCGGAAGTGCTTCACGCGCGGGTGCCGGGCAAGCGGGCGCGCGGCGGCGGTGACGCGCGCGCTGCGCGCGTGGTTGGTCTCGATGACGCGCTCCTCGTCGAACAGGTCGAGCGTCGCCAGGGCCGCGCGACAGGCGAGCGGGTTGCCGGTGTAGGAGTGCGAGTGCAGGAAGCCCCGCGCCACGTCGTCGTCGTAGAACGCCTGGTAGACGCCTTCGCGCGTCAGCACCACGGAGAGCGGCAGGTAACCGCCGGTGATGCCTTTCGACAGGCACAGGAAATCCGGGGTGATGCCGGCCTGGTCGCAGGCAAAGAAGCTGCCGGTGCGGCCGAACCCGGTCATGATCTCGTCGGCGATGAGGTGCACGCCGTAGCGGTCGCAGACGGTGCGCGCCCGCCGCAGGTACTCGGCGTCGTACATCGCCATGCCGCCCGCGCCCTGCACCAGGGGTTCCACGATGAACGCGGCGGTCTCGGCGTGGTGGCGCTCGAGGTGGCGCTCCAGATCCGCGGCACAGCGCAGCGCGTAGTCGCGGGCGGACTCCCCCTTCTCCGCGAGGCGCCCATCCGGGCTTGCGACCTGGGAGCTCGCCATAAGGAGGGGCGCGTAAACGTCCTTGAACAGGCGCACGTCAGTCACCGCCAGTGCGCCGAGCGTCTCGCCGTGATAGCTGCCGGCAATACTTACGAAGCGGGTCTTTGCGGGGCTGCCGCGGTTGCGCCAGTAGTGAAAGCTCATCTTGAGCGCGATCTCGACCGCGGAGGCGCCGTCGCTTGCATAGAAGCAGTGGCCGAGCGCGCCGCCGGTCGCGCGCCCGAGGCGCTCTGAGAGCTCCACCACCGGCTCATGGCTGAATCCGGCGAGCAGCACGTGCTCGAGGCGTCCGAGCTGGTCGGTGAGCGCGGCATTGATACGCGGGTGGCAGTGGCCGAACAGGTTTACCCACCACGAGCTGATGGCGTCGAGGTAGCGCCGGCCGTCTGCATCGTACAGCCAGCAGCCCGCGCCACGCGTCACCGGGACGAGCGGCAACCGCTCGTGGTGCTTCATCTGGGTGCAGGGATGCCAGACCGCAGCCAGGCTGCGCCTTAGCAGCAGGCTGCTGCGAGTGCTAGTTTGCATTCTTGGAATGGAGGCTTTAAAAAATCACGAGCGTTCATCCATTGGGGGGGCCGGCTTTCCTCGACCACGCATTCTGTGACAGCCGTCACGCAGGTCCAGCAGCGGACGGACCGGCTCCGCCACCTTTCTCCCCGCCAGGTCAACCGACTGCCCGCCCGTATCGTTGGGATACGGGCAATGGCATCGTTCTTGCTCGGATAGCCCGAGTCAGTGTAGCACTCGTGTGAGGAACGGGACCGCCATGGACCTGGTCGAGCGCATCGAGGATCAGATTTCCGCCGTCGGCCTGCCGCTGGTCGGCATCACGATCGCGGCGGTGCCCTGTCCGGACACGCCAGTGATTCTCACCTTGCACTGGCATGGGTTCATCAAGGACCGCGACCCCGAGCCGGAGCGCATGGAGGCGATGTCCTACACGCCGGTTCCCAGTTCCGCGCTGCAGTTGAACGACCGCTGGCGCGATCTCCTGGCGGTGGACCGCGCCGCGATGGAGGCGGCGTGGGAGCTGGGCGCCTGGGACGTTGCGCGCGCCGAGCGCAAAGGCTGCATGCGGCCCGGCGCGCCCTCCACCGAAGCGCTCGAATGCCTCCAGGCGTTCGGCGCGTTCCCGTTTGGCATCAACGGCAAACAGGTGGTAGTGGCGGATGCGCCGGATGCAGACGAGTTGCTGCAGCTTGCGGCAAGCCGCGGTTACCTCATGTGGCTGTTCCGGCCGGTGAGCGGCGGCATCTGGGCCGACGTCGCCGATGACGCGACGCTTACCTCGATGGGACGGCGCCCGCCGCCCTGCCCGCATCGCCCGATCCCGCCTCGCTGCGACGGCAACCGCAAGACGGTGTACCGCTTCGGGGTCCCCGCCAGCACCCCGCTGGAGCTCGACTAACCAGTTAGTTTGTCAGCGTTTTCTGGCGGCTCACGATCGCGCCGCCTGCGGGGTTAGAGTGCGCCTACGGCTGTGCATGGCGAGAGGGCGTGCACGTCTAACCTATTGACATTACGCGAACTTACGACTATTGTTAGCACTCGATGGAGGCGAGTGCCAAGTAGTCGTCCTCTGTCATTCTGGCCAATTCACAGGAGCTTTCACGATGAAGATACGTCCCTTACACGACCGCGTGATGGTCAAGCGGTTGGAAGAAGAACGCAAGACCGCATCCGGAATCGTTATTCCCGACACCGCCGCCGAGAAGCCCGACCAGGGAGAAATCATCGCGGTGGGCAAGGGCAAGATTCTGGAGGACGGCAAGCAGCGCCCCCTCGACGTAAAGGTCGGCGACCGGATCCTGTTCGGGAAGTATTCCGGGCAGACCGTGAAGGTCAAGGGCGACGAGCTGCTCGTGATGCGCGAAGAAGACATCATGGGCGTGATCGAAGGCAAGTAATCCAGCGATTTCCGCAATTACAGGAGCAATCAGAAATGTCAGCGAAAGACGTCAAATTTCACGACTTCGCCCGGAGCAAGATCGTGGCGGGGGTCAATATTCTGGCCGACGCGGTGAAGGTGACCCTCGGTCCGAAGGGCCGCAACGTGGTGCTGGAGCGCTCGTTCGGGGCGCCGACCGTCACCAAGGACGGGGTCTCGGTCGCGAAGGAGATCGAGCTGAAGGACAGGTTCGAGAACATGGGGGCGCAGATGCTGAAGGAAGTGGCCTCCAAGACCTCGGACGTGGCGGGCGATGGCACGACGACGGCAACCGTGCTGGCGCAATCGATCGTGCAGGAGGGCATGAAGTATGTGGCCGCCGGCATGAACCCGATGGACCTGAAGCGCGGCATCGACAAGGCGGTGGAGGGGGTGGTGGAGCAGCTGAAGAAGATCTCCAGGCCCTGTACCACTTCCAAGGAAATCGCCCAGGTCGGTTCGATCTCGGCCAACGCCGATATCGAGATCGGCAAGAACATCGCGGATGCTATGGACAAAGTGGGCAAGGAAGGTGTGATCACGGTGGAGGACGGCAAGAGCCTGCAGAACGAGCTGGAAGTCGTGGAAGGCATGCAGTTCGACCGCGGCTATCTCTCGCCCTATTTCATCAACAGCGCCGAGAAGCAGATGTCGGTGCTCGACAACCCCTATATCCTGCTCTACGACAAAAAGATCTCCGGCATCCGCGAACTGCTGCCGTTGCTCGAGCAGGTGGCCAAGGCGGGACGACCGCTGCTCATCATCGCCGAGGAAGTTGAAGGCGAGGCGCTCGCGACGCTGGTGGTGAACAACATCCGCGGGATTCTCAAGACCTGCGCGGTGAAGGCGCCGGGCTTCGGCGACCGCCGCAAGGCCATGCTGGAAGACATCGCCATCCTCACCGGCGGCGTCGTGATCTCGGAAGAGACCGGCATGCAGCTGGAGAAGGCAACGCTCAAGGACCTCGGCCAGGCGAAGCGCATCGAGATCGGCAAGGAGGAAACCACCGTTATCGACGGCGGCGGCGATACCAAGTCGATTGAGGGACGCGTCAAGAACATTCGCACCCAGATCGACGAGACGACCAGCGACTACGACAAGGAAAAGCTGCAGGAGCGGGTGGCCAAGCTCGCCGGCGGCGTGGCGTTGATCAAGGTTGGCGCCGCAACCGAAGTCGAGATGAAGGAGAAGAAGGCGCGCGTGGAGGATGCACTGCATGCCACCCGCGCGGCGGTCGAGGAAGGCATCGTGCCGGGCGGCGGCGTGGCCTATCTGCGGGCGCGGACCAACCTCAAGGTCAAGGGCGACAACCACGACCAGGACGCCGGCATCAAGATCGTGATGCGCGCGCTGGAGGAGCCGGCGCGCTGGATCGCCGCCAACGCCGGCCACGAACCCTCGGTGGTCATCAACAAGCTGGTCGAAGGCAAGGGCAACTACGGCTTCAACGCCCAGACCGGCGAGTACGGCGACCTGGTCCAGATGGGCGTGCTCGATCCGACCAAGGTCGCGCGCTGCGCGCTGCAGAACGCGGCATCGGTCGCGGGCCTGATCCTCACGACCGACGCCATGGTCGCCGAGCTGCCGAAGGAAGAGTCGCACGGTGGCCACGGCCATGGCGGCGGCATGGGCGGCATGGGTGGCATGGATATGTAACGCGGCTGTTTGTCATCCCCGCGCAGGCGGGGATCCAGGAGAGAACCCCGCTCTGGCGGGGTTTTCTTTTTTGCCGCTTATTTTTCTTGACGCTACGCGCGATTGACGATTTAATACCGCGCTTTCGTTTTTTGCCGTGGCGAGTAGCTCAAAGTGAGCGCTCGCTCACATCCTGAACTACAATCCAAGTCTCCGTCAGATCAACGTTTTCTTGCAGCACGGGGCCAGGTAGCTCAGTTGGTAGAGCAGAGGACTGAAAATCCTTGTGTCGGCGGTTCAATTCCGTCCCTGGCCACCAATTCCTTACTTTCCGCCATCTGAGTTGAGGATCGCCATCCCCGCCTGAAGGCAGCGCTCGATGCGCGCCTTTTCCCGCGCGATCTTCGCGTCATCCCACTTCCAGAAGCCCTGCTTCGCTTTCATCCCGAGGTGGCCTTTGTCCACCAGCGATTTCACGACCGGCGCGGGGGTCTTGACGTCGTAGAGGTGCGGGTAGAGTGCCTCGGCGACGAGATAGTTGGTGTCCCAGCCTGACATCTCCTTCTGCAGGATGGGACCGCAGGCGATGAAGCGGAACCCGAATCCGTAGCGCACCGCAATATCCACATCTTCCGCGTTGACGATGCCGTCGTTGATGAGGTAGAGCGCCTCGCGCAGCATCGCGTGCTGGATGCGGTTGCCGACGAAGCCGGGCACGTCCTTCTTCACCCAGATCGGCGCCTTGCCGAGCCCCCTCATGAGCTTCAAGAGCCCTTCGGCCACGCGGGGATCGGTGAATTCCGCGCTCACCACCTCGACCAGCGGCACGAGGTGCGCCGGCATGAAGAAGTGCAGGCCCGCGACGCGTGAGCGGCGCTTCAACCCCTTGCCGATCTCGCCGATCGGAAAGTTCGACGTGTTGCTTGCGAGCGCGACGTCGGGGCGCGCGAGCGTATCGAGCTGCGCGAACAGCCGCTGCTTGAGCGGCAGGTCCTCGGTCGCAGCCTCGACCACGATGCCGATGCTGCGCCACGGCAGGTCTTCAATCCGGGCGTAGGTATTGACGTTGGCCGCATGCGCAGTCGGGGCCGCGAGCTTGGCCAGGCCGGCGGCGATGCGCGCCGGCAGCGCGTCGCGCGTTCTCTGCGACGGGCTCATCACGTGCACTTTCCACCCGCCCGCGGCAAACACGATGGCAACGTCGCCACCCATGATGCCGCCGCCGATGATCGCCGCTTCGCGCTGCTTGGCTGCCATGGTTACTGGATCCCCGCCTCCGCGGGGATGACTTGCGTCAGTTGGCGCGCGTGGCGGACCACTTGGCTTCGCTGGATCCATCCGGCAACTTCACCACGCCTTGCATGGCGTTGCCGGCAACGCGGCCCGAGAAATCGCGCCGCACTCCGCTCGCGTCCAGTACCGTGAAGCTGATCTGATCGCCCGTGAGCTTGACGTCCCGCAACTGTCCGGGCTTGCCGTCGAGCACGACCTCTCCTTCGACTTTCTGGAACTGCTGGCGCAGCTTGACCTGGTAGTCCTTGGGGCCGCTGCCGGAGCCGTTCCAGCGCCAGGAGCCCTCGACCGGCGCCGGCACGATCCACAGGTAGCCGGTGCGGCCCTCCACGTTCTCGGTCTGGTCGGCCTGCCAGTCATCCATGCTGAAGGCGTGGGAGACGACGCGCGTGCCGGGCTTCATCTTGAGGATCGTCGGACGCAGCTTGATGTTCAGGCTCGGCAGGAGGTAGAGCGTGAGGACGGTGGCCTTGCTGAAGTCGGTCTGGAAGATGTCGCCATTGATGAACTTGGCCCTGGCCGAGACGCCTTCCTTCGCGGCCGCCCGCTCCGAGAGCGCGACCATGTCGGGGTTGAACTCTACGCCGAACGCCTGCGCGCCGCGCTTGGCGGCCGCGATCACGGTGCGTCCGTCGCCACTGCCGAGATCGTAGTGGATGTCCTTGGCCGTCAATTTCGCCATGTCGAGCATCTTCTCCACCAGCGCCTGCGGCGTCGGCACCCAGATGACGTCCTTGCCTTCCTGCCCGACGGTGGGCGTGTAGTCCTTGTCCTGCGCGATCGCGCAGCCGGGCAGGGCGAGCGCGAGGGGAAGGAGGAAGGCGGCGAGCAGATGGCGTATAGGCAGCGTCAGGCAGTGCATGGGACTCTCCGTGAAGGGTTTGGGCAAGGCGGAAGCCCTGCCGGCTCGGTGCGAGTTAGAGGGGCGCATAGTTTACAGCAGTCGGGTGCTGTTCATTCCCCCGGGTCCACGCTGTGGGCGTGGCAGCCGGCGCCCCTCACCGCTTCGTGATGCGGCCATCGAGGGTCACGCCGATCGCGACCATGGCCTCGATCGCGCGATCGTCATAGCCCGTCTCGCGCAGGATCTCGACGCTGTGCTGGCCAAGCTTTGGCGCCGGAGTCCATTCTCGGCGCACCCCGCTTGACCACTTGTTGGGCAGCCGCATGCTGCGCGTCTTCCCCTCCGTGGGATGGTCCCTCAGCTCGAAGAAGCCGACGTCCTTCAGATGCGGGTCCTCGAGCACGCTGTCGAGCGTGTGGTAGGGCATGGCCGGTATATCGCAGCGCTCGAAGACCTCCAGCCACTCCGCGGTGGTTCTCGCTTTCAATGCCTCCAGGCGGACCGCGAAGTAGTCCTTCACGTGGGCAAAGCGCGCAGGCACGCTCGAGAAGCGCGGGTCGGTCTTCAGTTCCGGCCGGCCGATGGCATCGAAGAACGCAAAGGCTTGCTCGTCGGTATTGGCGGAGATGCAGATATGGCCATCACGGGTGGGCAACGGCTTGTTGATGGGATCGAGCAGCCGGGGATCGCCGGTCTCGCCGAGCGGGGGCACGAAGGTCTTGAGGTACATGTGCTCTTCCAGCACGAACTTGACCAGGTTCTCGAACATCGGAATCTCGATCGAGCAGCCCTGGCCGGTGCGCGAGCGACCGTAGAGCGCCATCGTGATCATCTGCACGGCGATCAGTCCGACCACCTTGTCGGCCACCACCATGGGCACGAAGCGTGGCTCTCCGAACGAGCGGTGATGCAACGCGGCCATCCCGCCCGCGCCCTGGATGATGGTGTCGTAGGCCGGCTTGTCACGGTAGCGCCCGTCCTGCCCGAAGCCGAACAGTCCGCAATAGATGATCTTCGGGTTGACCGCGCGCACATCGTCGTAGGCGAGCTTCATGCGCGCCATCGATTTCGGCCGGTTGTTCCAGAGCATGACGTCGGCGCCCTTCAGCAGCCGCAGCAGCGCTTCGTGCCCGGCGGCATGCTTCAGGTCGAGCACGATCGAGCGCTTGTTGCGATTCAGGTGCAGGAACTTGGCGCCCATGCCCGGGGTAACCGACCGCCCGTTCATGATGCGCACCAGGTCGCCGGCCTTCGACTCGACCTTGATGACGTCCGCGCCGTGATCGGCGAGGATCTGCGTCGCGAGCGGCCCGACCACGACCGAGGTGAGGTCGATGATGCGCACGCCTTCGAGTGGGCCGCCGGCCACGTCGCTCACGCTCCAGTGATGAGTGGTGTGTGATGAGTGAAGGGAGCTATCGGAACTCCGCTTCCGCGGTCAGGGCGAGGGCGCCGTCCGGGTTGAGCGCCCACAGTTTCGCCGTCCGATTGTCCGCCGAGGGCTCGCCCCCGAGCGCGATCGGCTGGTTCACGAACAGCGCGCGCACGTTGCGCGAGGAGATATGGCGAATGGGCGTGGATGCGTGGGTGCGCGCGAGATCGAACACGAGCAGCGTCGTGAGCCCGCCGTTCATCACGAGCCCCGGATAGCCCTCGACCTGGGTCACGTAGGGGAAGTCGTAGTGAATGCGGTGCCCGTTGAAGGTCAATGCGGAATAGCGGAACAGCATGACCGGATCGGGCGTGACCGTGCGGCTCCACACCGCTCTCCCGGGCGCCGGCTGGGGCGGCTGGGGCGGCGCCCCGGGTGCGGGTGCCTCGCGGTAGACATAGTCGTGCTCTTCCGTGATGGCGAGCCCGCGCGGTCCCATGACGTCGGTCTTGACGGTCACAAACACCATCGTCCCGGTGCGGCCCTGCTTGACGACAACATCTTTTATGACTGAATCGCGGCGCACGGCGTCGCCTACCTGCAGATCCGCGTGAAACGTGGTGCGCTTGCCCGCGAACATGCGCCGCGGCAGCGGCACCGGCGGCAGGAAATCGCCGCGCTGCGGATGGCCGTCGGCCCCGATCTGCGAATGGCGCACGACGCGCGGAAACAGGATCTGGTGCCAGCCGACCGGCAGAGGGTCCCCCATCCGCGGCATGGGGTCGTCGCGGTCAAGGGTCGCGGCGAGCCGGTGCACGGCGGGAACGGTCACGTAGTCGATGTCCGATTCCTTCTGGCCGATCCACTCCTTGAGTTTTTCGAGACTTTGGGCCATGGTTTCCTCAACGTGCGGCTGCAAGGGTCTTCCCCTCGCGCGCCTTGATCGCCTCATAGCGCCGGATCAGCCGTTCGGCGCGTACCACGACGGGGATGTCGATCATCTTGCCGTCGATCTGGAACGAGCCGCGCCCGGCCGCCTGCGCCTCCTTGTCCATCTGGATCACCTTGCGTGCGTAGACAACCTCTTCGGCGCCCGGGGTGTACTCCTCGTTCACGATCTTCACCTGCCCGGGATGGATGCAGCCGGCGCCGTCGAAACCGAAGCGGCGCGCCCGCCGCACCATGAGCCGGAACTTCTCCCAGTCGCTGAAATCGGCCACGGTGCCGATGAAGCCGAGCGGCATCACGCCGGCGGCGCGCGCGGCAATGATCATGCGCTGCTTGGGGTGCAGCAGCACGTCGTCGTCGGGCTGCGCGTTGAGATCGAGCGCGAAATCCTCGCCGCCAATATTCATCGCCACCACGCGCGGACTCGCGCGCGGGATCTCGTCGATGCGGGTGAAGGCGTCCGCGGTCTCGATCATCACGATGAACTTCGTGTGTCCCGCCTTCATCCCGCGCTTCGCCTCGAGCTCGCTGACGAGCTGATCGAGCAGCTTCACGTGCGAGGCGCTGTCGGCCTTGGTGATGGCGATGCCGTCGACGTCGGGGCACACCGAGTGCTCGAGGTCGCGCACCGCGAGCGACAGCGGCTGGTTGATGCGCACCACCACGTCCGCGCCGCCGCGCCGCACGCGCGCCGCGTTCTTCTCGACCAGCGTGCGGGCCCTCTCCTTCTCCGCCGGGGGTACCGCGTCCTCGAGGTCGAGCTGGAGCACGTCGGCGCCCCGGGTGTGTGCCTTCTCTACAAACTTCTCGACATTGACCGGAACGTAGAGCAGCGAGCGCCACACCGGCAGATCGGGTTTCATCCGTTCTCCTCACTACTCATGGCCGTTGAGCGTTCGCCCTCGCACACCGCGCCGGAGGCAAGCAGCTGGGCGTAGGCCGCCTCACCCACGCCGATCTCGGCAAGGATCGGCCGGTTATGCTCGCCCAGCCGAGGGGCGGGCGTGCGGATCGCGCCGGGCGTGCCGAGCAGCCGCGGCACCACGTGATGCATTGGAAACGCGCCCATTTCGGAGTCCGGGTAGTCCGCGATCAGCTCACGGCTGCGCACATGCGGGTCCTCGACGATCTGGGAGATGTCGTAGATCGGACCGATCGTAACCTCGGCCCGCTCGAAGAACGCGGCATTCTCCGCCTGGGTGCGTTCCGCGACAAAGCCCCCGATGATTGCGTCGAGCGCCTCGGCGTTCTGTACTCTGTCGGCGTTGGTGCGGTAGCGCGGATTGTCGATGAGGTCCGACCGCCCGATCGAGCGGAACACCCGCTCCGCCATTTTCTGCGTCGAGGCCGACAGCCCCACGTACTTTCCATCCTTGCAGCGATAGGCATTGCGCGGCGCGGCGTTGGTCGAACGGCTGCCGGTGCGGGGCTTGACCTTGCCGGTAAGCCGATAGTTGGCGGCCTGGGGGCCGAGCACCGCGAACAGGGGATCGAGCAGGGGCAGATCGATCACCTGCCCGCGGCTGCCGTTCTGCTCGACCTCGCGCAGCGCGATCATCGCGCCCGCCGCGCCATAAAGCCCGGCCACGGTGTCGGCGAGATACATCGGTGGCAGCACCGGCTCGCGGTCGGCGAAGCCGTTGAAAGACGCGAAGCCCGACATGCCCTCGACCAGGGTGCCGAAGCCGGGACGGCGGCGGTAGGGCCCGTCCTGGCCCCAGCCGGAGATGCGCACGATGACCAGCTTCGGGTTGCGCTCGAGCAGGACGGCGGGCGCGAGCCCCATGTCCTCGAGCGTCCCGGGCCGGAAGCTCTCGATGAAGAGCGCGGCCGTGGGAACGAGGTCGAGCAGGAGCTTGCGCGCTTCGGGCTTGCGCAGCTCGAGGCACAGGCTCTTCTTGTTGCGCGCGTAGAGCTTCCAGTTGGTCGCTACGCCGTTGGTCTGCCAGGCGCGCAGGGTGTCGCCGGCCGGCGGCTCGACCTTGATGACCTCCGCGCCGAAATCGCCAAGCACCTGCGTTAACGTGTTGCCGGCGACGAGGCGCGACAGATCCAGCACGCGCACGCCGTCGAGGGGACAACGGGCGGCAGGCTCGTACTTCTTCATGGACGGAGGGATCAGTCGGGCTTCAGGTTGGCGTCGCACGGCCGGCGTTCCGCGGCTAGCGATGCTCGGCGCCGCTCGCGAGCTGGCGCTCGATCTGGCGCGATTCGCCTTTCAGGAGCTGGGCGACTTCCCCCGCGCGCTTGTCGCTCATCCGGCTGGAGATGGTCGACACCGAGATGGCGGCAAACGCCATGCCGCTCTGGTTGCGCAGCGTCTGGCCCACCGAGCGCACGCCCGCGAGGCCCGATACGTCGCGCATCGCGTAGCCCAGCTTCTGCGATTTCTTCACCTGGGCGAGCAGGATGGGCGCGGAGAGCCCGTATTCAGGCAGGCGCCCCGAATTGGCCGCGACCACGCGCTGGATCTCCTCCTCGCCGAGCGCGGACAGGATGGCGAGGGAGCCGGTGCCCACTCCCAGCGGACGGCGCATGCCGATCTCGAGCGTGAAGGTCTTGATCGGGAATGTGCCTTCACGCCGGTCGAGGCACACCGAGTCGAGTCCGCTCCTCTGGGTGAGAAACACCGTGTCGCCGGTCGCCTCCGCGATTCGGCTCAACGCAGGATGGCAGATCTCGCGCAGATTGAAGCGCGGCGCGGCGGTCAGCCCGAGCTCGAACATCATCGAGCCGAGGAAATAGCGGTGCGTATCGGGGTCCTGCTGCACCATGCTTTCCGTGGCGAGGCACTTCAGCATGCGGTGCACGGTCGGGCGCTGCAGCCCGGTGCGGGTGGCGAGATCGAGCAGGCGCGAGCCGCTGCGATTGTGGGCGGCGATTTCGCGCAGCAGCGTCAACGCGCGCTCGATGCTCTGGGTGCCGGTGAGGCGGTTTCCGTTTTCGATTTCGGTCTTGCGGGACATGGTCTCGATGAGTCCGTATAGTGAGCGAAGCGCGATTATGCCATCAGAGCGTTTCTGGCAAAACAGTCCACGCCATGCTAACGTGAAGCTCATATCATGGACGCCTCACTGAAGTTCACATAGTGGAATAATAGCTGGCATTCGGGCGGCTTCCACTTGCGTCCCGAGGCCCATTCATGAGCGAACACCCTTCCACACCCGCGGCGGCGACATCGGCGGGCGCGCGGTTTCGCGCCGCGCTCAAGGCCGAGCGCCCGCTGCAGGTCATCGGCACGATCAACGCCTACCACGCGCGCATGGCGCAGCGCGTGGGTTACCGCGCCATCTACCTGTCGGGCGGCGGGGTGGCCGCCGGCTCGCTGGGCGTGCCCGATCTCGGCATCAGCGGGCTCGACGACGTGCTGACCGACGTGCGGCGCATTACCGACGTGTGCGCGCTTCCCCTCCTGGTGGACGTCGACACGGGTTTCGGCGCGAGCGCGTTCAATATCGCGCGCACCGTGAAGTCGCTCATAAAATTCGGCGCCGCCGCGATGCACATGGAGGACCAGGTCGGCGCCAAGCGCTGCGGCCACCGCCCCAACAAGGAGCTGGTGTCACAGCAGGAGATGGTGGACCGGATCAAGGCCGCGGCCGATGCCAGAACCGACCCGCAGTTCGTGGTGATGGCGCGTACCGACGCGCTGGCGGTGGAGGGGCTGCAGGCGGCGATCGACCGCGCATGCGCGTGCGTGGAAGCCGGCGCCGACATGATCTTTCCGGAGGCGATCACCGAGCTTGCGATGTACCGGAAGTTCGCCGACGCCGTGAAGGTTCCGGTCCTCGCCAACCTCACAGAGTTCGGCCAGACGCCGCTCTTCACCGTGCAGGAGCTCGCGGGCGCCGGCGTCGCGATGGCGCTGTATCCGCTCTCCGCGTTCCGCGCCATGAATGCGGCGGCGCTGCGCGTTTACCAGGCGGTGCGCAAGGACGGCACGCAAAAGGGCGTGCTGGAGCTGATGCAGACGCGCGACGAGCTCTACGAGTTTCTCGACTACCACGCCTACGAGCGCAAGCTCGACGAGCTGTTCGCCCGCGACAAGAAGAGCACGTGACGCGTGACAGGAATCCTGCTGTCCAAGGGTACAGCTGCGCTCTGTCGCGATGAGCTCGCGGTGGCCGCCCGGAAGGCGGGCTTCGATTATCGTGTCCTGCATCTGCCGGATGACCCGAAAGCGCGGCTCGCGCCGGGGGATTGCGAGCAGGTCGAGATCGCTTACTACACGCGCGACATCCGTTTTTCCCCCTTCAACGACTCATTCATCGAAGCCCTCGCTGCCGCGCCCGGCCTGAAGTGGGTCCATTTCGTCACTGCCGCGATCGAGCACTTTCCGTTCGTCACGGCGCTGCTTGAGCGAGGGGTCAAGCTCACCCACTCGGCCGGCTCGAATGGCGAGCCGGTCGCGCAAACCGCAATCTGCGGGTTGTTGATGCTCGCCCGCAGGTTCCCGCGTTGGTGGGCTGCACAGGGCCGCCGCGAGTGGGCGCCATTGCGCAACGACGCGGCGCCGCGCGACTTGGCGGGACAGACTGTGCTGATCATGGGACTCGGCACCATCGGCACGGCAGTGGCGCGCTTCTGCCAGGCGATAGGCATGCATGTCATCGGGGTGCGGCGCAGCCCGCAGCGTTCGGAGGATCCCGTGCACGAGATGCACACACCCGCCGCATTGCCGGAGCTACTCCCGCGCTGCAACTGGATCGTGCTGGCGTGCCCGCTCACGCCCGAGACGCAGCGCATCATCCATGCCGGGACGCTGGCACGGCTACCGCGGGGCGCCTGCCTCATCAACGTCGCGCGCGGCGGGCTCGCGGATGAAGGCGCGGTGATCGCGGCATTGAAGAGCGGTCAGCTCGGGGGCGCGTATCTCGATGTGTTCGAGCAGGAGCCGCTTGTGCCGGACTCGCCGCTCTGGGACTGTCCCAATGCCATTCTTTCGCCGCACAATGCCTCGGCCTCGTCGGGTAACGACGGCCGCGCCCTGAGCATCTTTCTCGCCAATCTCGTCAGTTGGGCGCACGGCCGGCCACTGCGGAACGCGGTTTGATCTCCTGACCCGGCCGCCGAAGATCACGAGCGCCACGTTGGCGCGACCGCAGCTAACGTATTAATATTTACTCTCTTTTTTGCCTGGCCTCCGCAATGCAGCTCTTCGCCGTTGGCATCAATCACCAGACTGCTCCGCTGTCGGTGCGCGAGCAGGTGGTGTTCCACGCCGAAGGCCTGGTGGGCGCGCTGCGCGAGCTGGTGGATCGCCGTCCAGTGAAGGAGGCGGCGATCATCTCCACCTGCAACCGCACCGAGATCTACTGCTCGACCGTGGACCCGCACGCGGCGCTCGACTGGATGGCCGGCTACCACAGCCTGAGGCCCCAGCAGATCGAGCCCTACGTCTACCAGCTGCCGCAGGAGAAGGCGGTGAAGCACGCCTTCCGCGTGGCGAGCGGGCTCGACTCGATGGTGCTCGGCGAACCGCAGATCCTCGGGCAGTTCAAGCAGGCGGTGCGCACCGCCCAGGCGGCCGGCACGCTCGGCTTGCTCCTGAACAAGCTATTTCAACGCACCTTCGCGGTGGCGAAGACGGTGCGCTCCGAAACCGATATCGGCGCGGCAACGGTATCGATGGCTTCCGCCGCCGTCGGGCTCGCGCAGCGCATCTACTCGGCGATCTCCGAGCAGAGCGTGCTTTTCATCGGCGCGGGCGAGATGATCGAGCTCTGCGCCACGCATTTCGCCGCCCAGCACCCAAGGCGTCTCACCTTTGCCAATCGCACGCTCGAGCGCGCCCAGGCCCTTGCCGACCGCTTCCTCGGCCGCGCCATCACCCTCAACGACCTGCCCTCGCAGCTCGCCAGCCACGACATCGTGGTGAGCTCGACGGCGAGCACCCTGCCAATCATCGGCAAGGGGCTGATGGAGCGCGCGCTGGCTGCGCGCAAGCACCGCCCGATGCTCATGTTCGATCTCGCGGTGCCGCGCGACATCGAGGAGGAAGTGGCGCAGCTGGACGACGTGTTCCTCTACGGCGTGGACGACCTGGGGAAGGTCGCGCGCGAGGGCATGGACGTGCGCCAGAACGCCGTGGCGCGGGCCGAGGTGATCATCGAGAATCAGGTCACCGAGTTCATGCACTGGCTCGGCAACCGCGAGCTGGTGCCGACCATACGCGCGCTGCGCGACGCCGCCGAGCGCGCGCGGCGCCACGAGATGAAGCGCGCACTGCGGCGCCTCGGCAAGGGCGAGGACCCGCAGGTGGTGCTGGAGCAATTGTCGCGCGCGCTCATGGCGAAACTCACCCACGGGCCGACGCACGCGCTCTCGCATGCGCGCGAGGACGAGCGCGACCAGCTCGCGGAGCTGCTGACCCGCCTCTACCAGATTGCGCGGCCGGAATAAGTAGCGGCACCGCCGATGAAAACCAGCGTCGCGGCCAAGCTCGCCCAGCTCTCGGGCCGGCTCGAAGAGCTGAATCGCCTCCTCTCCTCCGAGAATGCGACCGCCGACCTCGACCATTACCGCAAGCTCACGCGCGAGCACGCGGAGATCGCGCCGGTCGTGGCGCTCTACCAGCGCTACGTGCAGGGCGAAGCTGACATCCAGGCGGCCCAGGAAATGAGCGGGGACCCCTCGATGCGCGAGTTCGCCGAGTCCGAGATCAGGCAGACCCGGGAGCGGCTCGCCGGGATCGAGGAGGAGCTGCAGCGCAGGCTGCTGCCCAGGGATCCCAACGACGAGCGCAACATCTTTCTCGAGATCCGCGCCGGCACCGGCGGCCAGGAATCCGCTCTCTTCGCGGGCGAGCTGTTCCGCCTCTACAGCCGCTATGCCGAGCGCAAGCGCTGGCCGGTGGAGGTGGTATCGCAAAGCCCGTCCGACCTCGGCGGCTACAAGGAGATCATCGCCAAGATCTCGGGCCAGGGCGCCTATTCCAAGCTCAAGTTCGAGTCCGGCGGCCACCGGGTGCAGCGGGTGCCGGTCACCGAAACCCAGGGCCGCATCCACACCTCCGCGTGCACGGTGGCGGTGATGCCGGAGGCCGACGAGGTCGCGGACGTAGTGCTCAACCCGGCGGAGCTGCGCGTGGACACCTTCCGCGCGTCCGGGGCGGGCGGTCAGCACGTCAACAAGACCGACTCGGCGGTGCGCGTGACGCACCTGCCTTCCGGCATCGTGGTGGAATGCCAGGACGACCGTTCGCAGCACAAGAACCGGGCGCGCGCGCTTGCCATCCTCGCCGCGCGCATCAAGGACCGGCAGATCAGCGAGCAGCGCGCGAAGACGGCTGCCACCCGCAAGTCGCTCATCGGCAGCGGCGACCGCTCCGAGCGCATCCGCACCTACAACTTTCCGCAGGGGCGCGTCACCGACCACCGCATCAACCTTACGCTCTACAAGATCGACCGGATCATGGACGGCGAGCTCGACGAGTTGATCTCGGCGCTCTCGGCCGAGCACCAGGCCGAGCAGCTCGCCCAGCTCGCCGAGGACGCTCAGCCGGCGTGAGCCGGCCCACCTATCCCGGGCGCGGCATCTCCCGAGGGCGTTGTGTTGGAGGCCATTGTCTACGCCGCGCTGTCCGCAGCCCTCTTTGGCGCGGCGTTAGTGACCACTCACTCAGGCTTGAAATACCTGGAGGCCGCGGCAGGCGCCCGGGTGAGCATTCCAGCGGCGACGCTGCTGTTCTGGCTGCTGGCGCCGTTCGCGGACCTGGCGGGATGGCAGCTCGCCGCGATCGGGATCTTCGCCTTCGTGGGATTGTTCTTTCCGGCCGCGGTCACCCTGCTGACCTTCGAGGCCAACCGGCGCCTGGGCCCGTCCGTGACCGGGGCCGTAGGGAGCACGGCGCCCCTTTTCGCGGTCCTCGGCGCGGCGCTGTTTCTTGGGGAGGCGCTCGGCGTGCGCGAGCTCTCCGCAACATTCCTGATCGTGCTGGGTTCCGTATTGTTATCGGGTCTGCAGGGCGCGGACACGCGCGCGCGGCGACAGGGCGCAATGTGGTTGCCATGGACGGCGGCGGCATTGCGCGCATTGGCCCAGGTGCTTTCCAAGGCGGGGCTCACGCTCTGGCCCAATCCCTTCGCGGCCGCCCTGCTGGGCTACACCGTATCGTCGCTGGCGGTGTGGCCCGCGACGCTGGGGCAACCGGTCACACGGAAATTTCACCGGCGCGGAGCGGCCTGGTTCGCGGCGACCGGCATTCTCAATGGAGTCGCGGTGCTGTGCCTATATCGCGCACTCAATACGGGCACGGTCATTCTGGTTTCCCCCATCGTCGCGACCTATCCCCTGTTCACCCTGATATTGAGCGCGCTCTTCCTGCGGGAGGAACGCATGAGCAAGACGTTGGTTGGGGGCGTAGCACTGATCGTGACGGGCGTCATCGTGCTGCTGTTGAAATGGTGAGCCATCGCGATATGCAGGGTGCCCGCGTCGCGGAGATGCTTCGAATCCCGGACGTCGATCCGATGGACGCGCGCGCACTCCTGCGTGCGACGTTGGGCGTGAGCGACGCGTTCCTTGTCGCACATCCCGGTCAGGCACTGACCGGCGCGCAACGCGAGCGCTACCTAGCGTGGATCAAGCGCCGGCGAGCCGGCGAACCGGTCGCTTACTTGACCGGTGAGCGCGAGTTCCACAGCCTCGCGTTCAAGGTGACGCCAGCGGTGCTGATCCCGCGGCCGGAAACGGAGATCCTGGTCGAGGCCGCGCTCGAGCGGATTCCCGCTCAGGCGCCCTTTCGCGTGCTTGATCTCGCCACCGGCAGCGGCTGCGTCGCAGTGGCGATTGCGCTGCACCGCCCCGGCGCGCGGGTGACGGCAGCGGACCTGTCGGGCGATGCGCTCGCCATCGCGCGCGACAACGCCACCCGGCACCGCGCGGCGATCGAGTTCATTGAAAGCGACTGGTTCACCGCGCTGTCCGGCCGGCGCTTCCACCTTATCGTCTGCAATCCGCCGTACGTGGCGGAGCGCGACCCGCATCTTGCAGAGGGCGATCTGCGATTCGAGCCACGTGCGGCACTCATCGGCGGTGCCGACGGACTGTCCTGCATCCGATGGATCGTCGCGCAGGCGCGCGCTCACCTCGAACCGGACGGTGCGCTGCTCGTCGAGCATGGGTACGACCAGGCCGCGCGCTGCCGCGCGTTGCTGGAGCAGGCGGGTTTTCGCGAGGTGGCCTCGCGCCGTGACTTGAGCGGCATCGAGCGCGTATCCTGGGGGAGGGTTTGACGCCACACCGTTGCCGCCATTAGAATAATGCCTGACTGAATCGCTCGGATATAGGAAAACACATGAGTATTCAAGATGATATAAAGAAACAGGTGACCGGAAACAAGGTCGTGTTGTACATGAAGGGCACGCCCGATTTCCCCCAATGTGGCTTCTCGGCGAACGCCATGGGCATCCTGCGCGCGTGCGGTGTGGACCGGCCTTACACGGTCAACGTGCTGGAGAACCCCGATATCCGCCAGGGCATCAAGGAATATGCCAACTGGCCGACGATTCCGCAGCTCTACGTGAACGGCGAGTTCGTCGGCGGCTCCGACATCATGACCGAGATGTACCAGAGTGGAGAGCTGAAGAAGCTGCTCGAGAAGACCACCGCCTGAGCGGCACTCGTCGCGCCGGTCAGAGGAGACGCGCGCCGTACTGCCCGAGCAGGCCGAGCGCGATCACGAACAGCGCGCGCTTCACCCATACGCGAAAAGTCGCCGCGTCGATACGGTTGCGGATGCGCACCCCGACGAGCGAGCCCGCGACCCCGATCGCGACGAAGGGCAGCGTCGCCAGCCACTCACCCATCCCGATACCGCCGCGCGTCAAGAGCACGGTGAACTGCGTTGTCTTCCCGGCCAGGAAGCAGATGTTGAGCCCCTGCACCAGCAGGTTGGGCGTAAGGCCCAGCGCAAGATAGAAGATGATGAGGGGCGGCGCGGCGACGTTGGCCGTACCTTCAAAGATCCCGGCAGTGATGCCGGCCAGTGGCGCAAAGGCGCGTTCGTGGCGCCGCACCAGTGGCCATTCGGCGCGTCCCAGGCGGTCGAGATTGAGATAGAACAGCGTAAGGATTGCCAGCACCAGCGTATAGGGCGCATCCGGAGCGGAAACGAATACCCAGGTGCCGCCGGCCGCTCCGAGAATCATGTAGAGCGGCATCATCCAGAAGCGGGCGAGCGTGGCACGCAGGGGGCCGCTCGCGAAGAGCGCGACGCAGATGGTCGCGACGGTCGGCAGCAGGACAATGATGATCGCGGTGCGCATGTCGGTAACGACCGCGATGAGCGGTGTAGCGACAAAGGGAAAGCCAAAACCGAGCGCGCCCTGGAGGAACCCGGCGACAAGGATGACGAGCGCGAGCCACACCAGCAACGCCAGGGAAAGCGATTCAAAGAACATGCGGGTGCGGCAGTGTAGCAAAGCACTGGGGCCGCGCCATGCTGATGCGGGTTTACCCGATTGTCATAGGGGGGCGATTCCACTACGATGGTCTCCGCCTCACCTCAACCAGGAGAGCCGCCATGAGCGAGAGCGTGATGGGCGGGCGCGCCGTGGGCGCCGGTCAGGGCTGGACATGGATCGCGGAGGGGTTCGGCCTGTTCAAGAAGGCACCGGGCATCTGGATCGCGCTGGTCGTGATCCTGTTCGTGATCCTGGTGGTGCTTGCCTTCATTCCCCTGCTGGGCGCAGTCGCCACGTTTCTGGTGGTGCCGGTATTCGTCGGCGGCCTGCTGCTCGGCTGCCGGGCGCTTCAGGGCGGCGGCGAGCTCGAGGTGGCCCACCTGTTCGCGGGATTCAAGGCGCATACGGGCAATCTCATCGTGATCGGCGCGCTGGCCATTGCCGGCTGGATTGTCGTCATGCTGCCGGTGATCGTGATCGTCGGCGCGGGCGCCTTTCTGGCCGCCCTGCGAGGCGATGCGGCGGGCGTGGCGGCCCTGGGTGGTAGCTTCATGCTCGCGTGGCTGGTCGCGCTTGCGCTCAGCATTCCGATCTACATGGCGCTGTGGTTTGCGCCTGCACTGGTCGTGCTGCGCGGGATGGCGCCCATTGAAGCCATCAAGGAGAGCTTCCTCGGCTGCCTGAAGAACGTCCTCCCGTTTCTCGTCTACAGCATCGTGCTGATGGTGCTGGGCATCGTGGCGGCGATCCCGCTGGGACTCGGCTGGCTGGTGCTCGGGCCGACATTGATCGCGTCCGTTTACGTCTCCTACCGGGATATCTACGGCGGCACCTGATCGCGTGCCGCAGGCGCCGCTTCCGCCCCGTGGAAGGCGTCTCGGCAGCCCTTGAATGGATACAGCACGTAGTCCATGAAATTCGTTATTTATCAATTTGTTGTATCAAAAAATGAAAGCGCTTGCAGAGAGTACTGATGCCTGTTTAAAATATTTCGGTTACGCTCGGCCCCTGGGCACGAGCGCCTCACGACTGGAGGGTTTCCATGAACATCATGACTGACGCCAAGAACCTCACCGCGACGGCGAAGCCAGCCGGCGGGAAGCTGCGCATGACTCCGTCGGAGGCGTTCATGGAGACGCTGGTGGCGCACCGGGTCAAGGACGTGTTCGGCATCGTCGGCTCGGCCTATATGGACGCTCTCGATCTCTTTCCGGGTGCGGGCATCCGGCTCGTGAGTGTCGCGCATGAGCAAAACGCCGCTCACATGGCTGATGGCTACGGGCGCGTCACCAATCGGCCGACGGTGTGCATTGCGCAGAACGGCCCGGGCATCACCAATTTCGTGACCGCGGTGGCGGCGGCGTACTGGGCGCATACGCCGATGGTGGTGGTGACCCCCGAGTCAGGGAGCCTCACTGCGGGGCACGGGGGCTTCCAGGAGACGGAGCAGATGCCGATCTTCTCGAAGATCACCAAGTGGCAGGTGCACGTGAACTCCCCGCTGCGCATGGCGGAGCTCATGCACCGCGCATTCACCATCGCATTGCACGAGCGCGGACCGGTGCAGGTCAACATCCCCCGCGACTATTTCTATGGTGAGGGCGATTACGAGATCCTGCCGCCGCTCGTCATCGAGCGCGCCGCGGGCGGCACGAACGCGCTGGAGAAGGCGGCGAAGATGCTCGCCGAGGCGAAATTCCCCGTTATCCTGTCGGGCGGGGGCGTCGTCATGGCGGACGGCATCGATGAAGTGAAAGCGCTCGCCGAGCATCTCACCGCGCCGGTGGTGAATTCCTACCTCCATAACGATTCCTTCCCGGCGAGCCACCCGCTGTCCTGCGGCCCGCTGGGCTACCAGGGCTCCAAGGCCGCGATGCGGATCATCGCGCGCGCGGACGTGGTGCTCGCGCTGGGCACGCGCCTCGGGCCGTTCGGCACGCTGCCGCAGCACGGCATCGACTACTGGCCCAAGGAGGCGAAGATCATCCAGATCGACGCCGACCATCGCACGCTGGGGCTGGTGAAGAAGGTCTCGCTCGCGATCCAGGGCGACGCGAAGCTTGCGGCGCAGGAGCTGCTGGAGCGCTTGAAGGCGCGCGGTGCGCGCAAGCCCGACCGCAACCGCGTCGTGGAAGTGCAGCGGGAAAAGGAGGCGTGGACGGCCGAGCTCGCGAACTGGCCCTCGCCCAACAAGAAGGGGCAGATCGGCCCGCGCCGCGCGCTCGCCCAGCTCGCGAAGGCGCTGCCCAGGCACGCGATGGTCTCCACGGATATCGGCAACGTGTGCTCGGTCGCGAACAGCTATCTGCGGTTTGAGCAGCCGCTCTCCTTCCTCGCCGCGATGAGCTGGGGCAATTGCGGCTACGCGTATCCCACGGCGCTGGGCGCCAAGGTCGCGCGCCCCGAGCGGCCCGCTATCGCCTACGTCGGCGACGGCGCCTGGGGCATGAGCCTGGCCGAAGTCATGACCGCGGTGAAGGAGAAGATCCCGGCGGTGGCGGTGGTCTTCAACAACGGCCAATGGGGCGCGGAGAAGAAGAACCAGATCGACTATTTCGACAACCGCTTCGTCGGCACGAATCTCGCCAATCCGGATTTCTCGGAGATCGCGCGCGTGATGGGCGCCGAGGGTTACCGGGTGGAGCACGAGGACGAGGTATCCGACGCCCTCAAAGCGGCGCTGAAATGCGCCAAACCCGCGGTGGTCGAGATCATGCTGACGCAGGAGCTCGGCGAGCCGTTCCGGCGCGACGCGTTCCGCAAGCCGCGCCGGCTGCTGCCCAAGTACCGCAGGTTCAGCGCGAAAGAGTATCGCTGAGAGGTGCCTGATCGGAAACGAAAAAAAGCCGGCCGCGCGCCGGCTTTTCTTGGGGTGAGTAAGCGCTAACTGGGGGGCTTTGCCGGCGTGGATCGCGGTCCGATTCGCAAGACTGCCAAGCTGGCCGATGTCGCACGGCTCGCTCGGGTTTCCACCGCCACGGCTTCACGCACGCTGACGCATCCGGATAAGGTCAAGGCGGCCACCGCCGCGCGTATCCGGCAGGCGGTGCAATCGCTCGGTTACGTCGCGCACGGCGCGGCGCGGGCGCTCGCTTCGCGCCGCACCCATACCATCGGTGCCGTCATCCCGACCCTCGATAACGCTATCTTCGCCAACACCGCCCACGCCCTGCAGAAAACGCTCGACGATGCCGGCTACACGCTGCTCATCGCGAGCCATGAATTCGACGCGGAGGTGGAAGCGCGGCTGACGCGCGCGCTCATCGAGCGCGGCGTGGACGGGCTGGTGCTGCTCGGTACGACGCACCATCCGAGCGTGTTGCAGATGGTCGACACGCACCAGATCCCCTGCGTCCTGACGTGGGCGCTGGACGCGGCCGGACGGCATCCCTGCGTGGGCTTCGACAATCGCGCCGCGGCGGACCGCATCGCACGCCACCTGCTGGACCTCGGTCACCGCGAGTTCGCCATGATCTCGGGCATTACCAGCGGCAACGAGCGCGCGGCCGAGCGGCTCGCCGGCGTACGCGAGGCGCTGGCCGCGCGCAGCATTGCGCTCGCCCCGGCGCGCGTCGTCGAGAAGCCCTACACCCTGACGGCCGGGCGCGAGGGCCTGCGTGAGATCATGCGCGGCTCGCCGCTGCCCACCGCCGTGATCTGTGGCAACGACGTGCTGGCGATCGGCGCGCTCGCCGAGTGCCTCGCTCAGGGACTCGCGGTCCCGCGCGACGTGTCTGTCACCGGCTTCGACGACCTCGAGATGGCCGCGGTCGTGGCGCCGGCCCTCACCACCGTGCATTTCCCGACCGCGGAACTGGGCAGCCTTGCGGGGCAGCACCTGCTCGCGCGGCTCGCGGGCAAGCCGGTCGAGCAGCGCACCGAGTTGCCGGTGGAGCTGGTTGTTCGCGCCAGCACGGCCCCGCCGCGGGCGCTCCAGTAAGGGCGCTGCGTCACTTCGTCGCTCAAGCGCCAGCGAGAAGCTGCTCGATCATGCGCTGCGCCTGCGCGCCGTAGCCGCCGCCGAAAAGGTTGAAGTGGTTGAGTACGTGGTAGAGGTTGTACAGATGCTTGCGCGTGGCGTAGCCGGGATCAAGGGGGTATTTCGACCCGTAGGCTTCGTAGAACGAGCGCGGAAATCCGCCGAAGAGTTCTGTCATCGCGAGGTCGGCTTCGCGGTCACCGTAGTAGACCGCAGGGTCGTAGATCACCGGCTCGCCGTCGGCTGCCTGGCCGGCATTGCCCGACCAGAGATCCCCATGCAGGAGCGATGGCGGTGGCGTGTAGCCGCGGAAAAAGGACGGTAGCGCCGCGAGCAGGCGCTCGCCCGCCGCGACGAGACGGCCGCCGTGGCCCCGGGATGCCGCAAGCTTGAGCTGGAAGGCGAGCCTTTGGCCGCCCCAGAAGTCGATCCAGTCGCGTGAGCCGGTATTGACCTGGGGTGTTGCGCCGATCGTGTTGTCGCGATGCCACCCATAGCGCGCGCCCGTCACGCGGTGCATGCATGCGAGGCCGCGTCCCAGACGGCCCATGCTCCGATCATCGCCAGGGCGCAGCTCGAGGTGCTCGAGCACCAGCCAGCTTGCCTGCTCGTTGGCGCCGTGGCACAGCGGGCGCGGCACGCGCACCGTAGCGCTACGCGCGATCTCGTCCAGTCCTTCGGCCTCGGCTGCGAACATGTCTGCCCGGGTGGCCACGTTGAGCTTCACGAACCAGGCGCGGCCCGCGCCGCGGACGACATAGCACTCGTTGATGCAGCCGCCCCCGACGCTGGCGCGCGATTCGATCGCAAAGGGGGCGCCGGATGCGGCTCCGATCGAGCGCTCGACGTCCTTCCAGGGGTCCATCTTCAGGCGCGGGCGCGCCTCAACCAAGTGACTTGCGCGCTCTTGCGATCGCGGCCTTGACGCGGGCCGGCGCGGTGCCGCCGGGATGGCTCCGGCTCTTCAGCGATCCCTCGAGCGTGAGGGCGTCGTGGACGTCCTGGGCGATCGCGGACGAGAAGCGCTGCAGCTCGGGCAGCTTCAGATCGGCCAGCCCGCAATGGCGCGACTCGGCGAAGCGCACCGCCTGCGCGACCGCCTCGTGCGCCTCGCGGAAGGCCACGCCCTTGCGCACCAGGTACTCCGCGAGATCGGTGGCCGTGGCGTGCCCCTGCCGCGCGGCGGCGGCCATCGCCTCGCGATTGACCTTGATGCCGCCGAGCATTTCCGCAAGCACGGCGAGACATGCCGTCAGCGTGTCCACCACGTCGAAGAGCGGCTCCTTGTCCTCCTGGTTGTCGCGGTTGTACGCGAGCGGCTGCCCCTTCATGAGCGTCAACAGCGCGACCAGGTGGCCGTTGACGCGCCCGGTCTTGCCGCGGATCAGCTCCGCCACGTCCGGGTTGCGCTTCTGCGGCATGATCGAGGAGCCGGTGGAGAAGCCGTCGGCGATCTCGACGAAGCCGAAGGCCGGATTGGCCCAGAGGATCAACTCCTCGCAGAAGCGCGAGAGATGCGTCATCGCGAGCGCGGCGCACGCGCAGAATTCGATCGCGAAGTCGCGGTCGGACACGGCGTCGATCGAGTTTTCGCACAGGCCCTCGAAACCGAGCGCCTGCGCAACCTGCTGGCGGTCGATCGGAAACGACGTGCCGGCGAGCGCGGCCGCGCCCAGCGGCAGGCGGTTCACGCGGCCGCGGCAGTCGGTGAGTCGCTGCGCATCGCGTGCGAGCATCTCGAAGTACGCGAGCAGATGATGGCCGAAGGTGACCGGCTGCGCCACCTGCAGGTGCGTGTATCCCGGCATCACCGTGTCGGCATGCGCGTCGGCGAGATCGAGCAGGCGACGCTGCAGGGACTGGACGAGCGCGAGCGTGCGGTCGATCGCGGAACGCAGAAACAGCCGCAGGTCGGTCGCGACCTGGTCGTTGCGCGAGCGGGCGGTGTGCAGCCGCTTGCCGGGCTCGCCCACGAGCTCGATCAGGCGGCGCTCGATGTTGAGGTGCACGTCCTCATGCGCGTCCGACCACGGAAACGTGCCGGCGTCGATCTCCGAGCGGATCTGCGCAAGCCCTTTCTCAATCGCCGCGAGGTCGGTCTTGCCGATGATGCCGACCGCATGCAGCATGCGGGCGTGCGCGACGGAAGCCTCGATGTCGAAGGCTGCGAGCCGGCGGTCGAAGGAAACCGACGCGGTGAAGCGCTGCACGAGCGCGGTCACGGGCTCGGCGAACCGTCCCGACCATGGCTGATTCCGCGTTTTGTCGTTGGCGGACATGTAGACTGCTAGAATCTAGAAGTGGCGCGAAGTATAAATCAAAACGCCTATTCGGGCGCCCTGCCGAATTTCCGCAACCTCGGCATCATGCTGCGCATCCTGCTGATCGGCAACGCGGCGGCCGCGGCGGCGGCGATCGTGAAAGGCCCGAACCTCATCGGGATATGGCGCGAGTTCGTGGAAACCGCCGCGCTGGTCGAGCCGCTGCTGGTGCTCTCGGTGCTGGCGCTCGCGGCGCTCTCGGGCGTTCTGCGCCCGCTGCCGTACTGGCTCGGAGCGATTGCGGTGCTGGGACTGGAGCTCGTGTTGACCGCCGTGCTGTATTTCGAGGGACGCACGTTGCTCGGGCAGACGCCGGCCCCGCTGGAGCGCTATCTCCTGCTCGTTGCGCTCACCACGCTCGCCATGCTCGCCTACTTCGATTTGCGCGGACGCGCCCTGTCGCCGGCGTTGTCGGAAGCGCGTCTCCAGGCGCTGCAGGCGCGCATCCGCCCCCATTTCCTGTTCAACAGCATCAATGCCGTGCTGTCGCTCATCCGCCAGGATCCGCGGCGGGCGGAGCTCGCGCTCGAGGACATGGCCGAGCTCTTCCGCGTGTTGATGGCCGACAACCGGGAGTTGACGCCCCTTACGCGCGAGCTGGAGCTGTGCCGCCAGTATCTCGGCATCGAGCAGTTGCGGCTCGGCGCGCGCCTCCGGGTCGAATGGCAGCTCGACGCCATGCCGCGCGATGCCCTGGTGCCGCCGCTCGTGCTGCAGCCGCTGCTGGAGAACGCCGTCTACCACGGTATCGAGCCGCGCATCGAGCCCGGCACCATCGTCATCAACATTGCCGCGGTGCGCGACCAGCTGCACGCCGTGCTGCGCAATCCCTACCGGCCCGGGGCCGACCGCCATGGCGGCAACCGCATGGCGCTTGCAAACATCCGCGAGCGGCTGGCGCTGCACTTCGACGCCGAAGCCAACCTCTCCACGCGGGCGGAGGCCGACAACTACGAGGTCCGGATCGTCATGCCCTACGTGAGGAACCGCGGCGAGCAAGCTGCGACGGGGGCGAGCCATGAGTGAATCGAAGCTGCTGCAAGTCGTCATCGTCGACGACGAGGCCCCGGCGCGCTCCCGTCTGAGGGAGCTGCTCGCGGATTGCGCGGAGGAGCTGTCGCTCACCGTGGCGGGCGAGGCCGCGAGCGGTCCCGAGGCCATCGAGCTCCTCGCCGCCGCGCCTGCGGACGTCGTGCTGCTCGACGTGCGCATGCCGGAAATGGACGGGATCGAGGTCGCGCAACATCTCCAAAAGCTCGAGCGGCCGCCGGTGGTGGTATTTGCGACCGCCTACGATGCCTACGCGATTCGCGCCTTCGAGGTGCACGCAGTCGACTACCTGCTGAAGCCGATTCGCCTTACGCGCCTGAAGGAGGCGCTCGTGCGCGCGGCGGCGGCGCCGCGGCCCCAGGTGCTGGACGCGATTGCGCGCGGGGCGCGCACGCACCTCTGTGCCCAGGAGCGCGGCAAGGTCCACCTGATCCCGGTGAAGGGTGTGATCTACCTCAAGGCCGAGTTGAAGTATGTGACGGTGCGCACCGCGGAGCGCGAGTTCCTGATCGAGGAGGCGCTGACCAAGCTCGAGGAGGAGTTCGGCGAGCGCTTCGTGCGCGCGCACCGCAACTGCCTGGTGGCGCGCGCGGCGGTACGCGGCTTCGAGCGCACGATGAAGGAGGGCGAGGCGCACTGGGAAGTGCTGCTCAACGGAGTGGACGAGCGCATCGCGGTCAGCCGCCGCCAGCAGCACATCGTGCGCGAGCTCGGCAAGTCCGGGCGCTTTTCCAGCTGAGCGCGTTCGCGAGCGGCATGTCGGGGGCAAGAGCCAGAGCGGACGCGCCGCGGCGCATCGTGATCGCATCGCGCGAATCGGCGCTGGCGCTGTGGCAGGCGCGCCACGTCGAGGCCAGGCTTGCGGCACTCTACCCGGATGCGGAGACCCGCATCCTCGGGCTCACCACGGAGGGTGACCGCAGGCTGGAGGTGCCGCTCGCCGCCATCGGCGGCAAGGGCCTGTTCGTCAAGGAAATCGAGGAAGCGCTGATGGACGGGCGCGCGGATATCGCCGTGCATTCGGTGAAGGACCTGCCCATGAATCTCGCGGGGGAATTCGCGCTCGCGGCGGTGAGCGAGCGCGAGGACCCACGCGATGCGTTCGTCTCCAACCGCTACGCCGACCTGTCCGCGCTGCCGGCAGGCGCGCGCGTCGGCACGTCCAGCCTGCGGCGGGAGTGCCAGCTGCGGGCGCGTTATCCCGGCCTGCGCGTCGAGCCGTTGCGCGGCAACGTCACGACGCGGCTGGGAAAACTCGACGCGGGCGACTACGACGCCGTGATACTCGCCGCCGCCGGGCTGAAGCGCCTGGGGCTGGAAGACCGCATCACGCGCCTCATCCCGCCCTCGGAGAGCCTGCCGGCGCCGGGTCAGGGCGCGCTCGGAGTGGAATGCCTCGCCCGTCGTGCCGACCTCATCGAATGGCTCGTGGCGCTCCATCACGCAGCGACGGCGCGATGTGTCGCGGCGGAGCGCGCCTTCTCGCGCGCGCTTTCGGGCAGCTGCAACGTCCCGCTGGGGGCCTACGCCGAGGCGGAAGGCGGCGAGCTGCGGCTGCGCGGATTCGTGGGGGCGCCCGACGGCTCGCGCGTGGTGAGCGGCGCGTTGAAGGGGTCGGCGCGCGACCCGGAGACACTCGGCGTCACTCTGGCGGCGGGACTGCGGGCGCAGGGCGCGGGCGATATTCTGGCCGCGCTGCAGGCCTGATCCATCGAGCACCAAGGGAGCCGTGCGCGCAATGAGGGGCCAGCCGCTCAAGGGAAGAGGCATCGTGGTGACGCGGCCGGCGCACCAGGCGCAAGCGCTGGCGCGCTTGATCCAGGGTGCTGATGGCCGCGTCATTCTGTTTCCCGCGATCGAGATTCGCGACATCGAGGACCCCGGTCCGTTCACGCAATTGATCGACCGGCTCGACGAATTCGACCTCGCGGTGTTCGTGAGCCCAAACGCGGTCGAGCGGGGGATGAGCGTGATCAGCGCCCGCCGCAAGATCCCCCGCCGGCTGCAGGTCGCCACCGTTGGTGGCGGCAGCGTGCGGGCGCTCGAGCAGTTCGGAATCACGGGTGTGATCGCGCCGCAGGGGCGATCCGACAGCGAGGCGCTCCTCGAATTGCCCGCGTTCGCTGCGATGAGCGGCCGGCGCGTGGTGATCTTCCGTGGCGCAGGCGGGCGCGAGCTGCTGGGAGAGTCGCTGCGCGGGCGCGGCGCAGTGGTCGAATACGCGGAATGCTATCGCCGCGTCAAGCCCGCGCTCGACGTGGCGCCGTTGCTGGAGGCCTGGTCGCGCAAGGGCGTCGATGCAATCACCGTCACCAGCAGCGAAGGCCTGCGCAACTTCGCCGACATGATCGGGCCGGGCGGGCGCGAGCGGCTGCCCGACACGCCGCTATTCGCGCCGCACCCGCGGATCGCCGAGGCTGCGCACGGGCTGGGCGTTCGGAAAGTCATCGTGACCGGTCCGGGCGACGAAGGGATGGTGACCGGGTTGAGCGCCTATTTCGGTGCGCAGCGCTGAATTGCCGCTTGCCGGCGCGCGCCCGCATACTATCGAACCACGCTGCGATTCCCATGAGTGATTCTGCGCCCGAAGCCCGCCCCTCTTCCCCATCGCCCGGGCGGGGCCGGCTGCTGCGCATACTGGATCCGGCGCTGTGGATTGCGGTGCTCGCCCTGGCTTTCGCGGGGTGGCAATGGTACGAGGGATTGGGCGAGGCCACCGGGTTGCGCGAGGAAACCGCGGCCAAGCTTGCGGCGGCCGGCGCCGAGGCCCGGCTCGCGGCGGAACAGGCGCGCGAGGCGGTCGTCGCCGTGCAGGCCAGGCTCGCCGCACTCGAGAGCCGTCTCGCAGGCTCGGAGAGCCAGAAAGTTGCGCTCGAGGCGCTCGGCCAGGAGCTTGCACGCAATCGCGACGACTGGGCCTACGCCGAGATCGAGCAGTCGCTGTTCATCGCCAGCCATCAGCTCTCCCTTGCCGGCAACGTGAAGGCCGCCCTTACCGCGCTGCAGACGGCGGACGCGCGCCTGCAGCGCATGGACCGGCCGCAGCTGGCGCCCCTGCGCAAGGCCATCCACCGCGACATCGAGCGGCTGAAGGCCGCGCCCCACGTGGACACGCTCGCCATCAGCGCGCGGCTCGACGCCCTCATCGCGCAGGTGGACAAGCTGCCGCTCGCGATGGAAGCGCGTGCACAGCCGGAGCCGCAGCCCGCGGCATCCGGGGCGGCCGATCCCGGCGCGTGGGCGCGCTTCTGGAATGACGTCTGGGCGGAGCTCGCCCAGTTGGTACGAGTGCAGCGGATGGATCCGCCCGACGCGGTCCTGCTTGCGCCCTCCCACGCGTTCTTTCTGCGCGAAAACCTCAAGCTGCGCCTGATCGGCGCGCGCCTGGCGCTGCTCAGCCGCGACGCGGCGAGCTACAAGGCCGATCTCAAGGCCGCGCGCGATTGGCTCAACCGTTATTTCTCCGCGCGAGACAATAGCGTCGCGCACGCGCTCGCGACGCTGCGCAACCTGCACGATGCGGCGGTCGGAATCGATGCGCCGGAGATCGGCGCCACGCTCGATGCCATGCGCAACCTGCGGGCGGCCCGCGAGCGTGGACGGTAGCAACCGGGCGATCGCGTGAGGGCGCTGCTCTGGCTGATCGTGATCGTGGCCCTGGCCGTGGGCCTGACGCTCGCCGCTGCGTACAACCGCGGCTACGCGCTGCTGGTGCTCCCGCCCTACCGCATCGAGATCTCGCTCAATTTCCTGCTCATCCTGCTCGTGCTCGGATTCGCCGCCGGCTACGCGTCGGTGCGCGCTGCCGTTGCTGCGCTGCGCCTGCCGCGGCAGGTGCGCGAGTATCGCGCCGCGCAACGCCGCGAGAAGGCGTGGGCGACGCTTGCCGAAGCGCTGCGGGAGTACCTTGCAGGCCGCTACCGCCGTGCCGAGCAGGCTGCGGCGGCCTGCCTCGAATCGCGCGAGTTTGACGGCCTCGCGGCGCTGCTCGCGGCGCGCGCGACGCACGAGCTGCGGGACTACGAGCGGCGCGACGCCTACCTCGCGCAAGCGGCGGCGGCATCCCGCGATGCGCCGGCGCGCGTCGTGACCGAGGCCGAGCTGATGCTCGAAGAGCACCGCTACCAGGACGCGCTTGACCTGCTGCGGCGGCTCCCGCGCCGCCACACCGCAGCGCTACGGCTCGAGCTTAGGGCTCAGCAGCAGGCGCGCAATTGGCTGGAGGTGCTGGCACTCACGGAAGAGCTCCGCAAGCGGGGCGTGTTCGATCAGGCACAGGCGGACCAGCTGCGCCGCTCCGCGCTGGCGGAGAACCTCAAACGCAAGGCGACGGATGCGCGCGCGCTGGAAGAGGCGTGGGACAAGGTCCCGGTGGCCGAGCGTGCCGAACGGCGGGTCGCGCTGGCGGCGGCACGCGGGTTCATCGCGCTCGGCAACGGTAATCGCGCGCACCGGATCATCGAGCAGGCCGTCGGCGCGAACTGGGACAGCGAGCTGGTGGGTCTCTACGCCGAAGGGGGAGGCAACGACACCGTCCGCCGCATCGAGCGCGCCGAAGAGTGGCTCAAGTCGCATCCCCGGGACGCCGTGCTGCTGCTGACGCTTGGCCGCCTGTGCGCCGGGCAGGACCTGTGGGGCAAGGCGCAGAGCTACCTCGAGGCGAGCGTCGCGGTCGAGCCGACCCACAGCGCGCACCTGGCGCTCGCGCGGCTGCAGGAGCAGCTCGGCAACGCGGAAGCCGCGCGGCGGCATGATCGGGAAGGCTTGAGGCTCGCGCTGGCGCAGCTTGCTGCCGCGACCGGCGGGCGCCGCCGCGCGCCGCTCTGACGCGACCCCTCAGCGGTCGAGATCCACGTCCTGGTAGGACTCGGGGTAACCGAGGGGCTCCACGTGGGTCATGACCACGGCGTCGGGAAGCGCCGCGCGGATGTCCATCTCGACTTCGTGCGCCAGGTGATGCCCCTGCGCAACCGTCCAGTCGGCCGGCACCAGCACGTGCAGGGTGACGAACGAGCGGGCACCGGCCTGGCGCGTGCGCAGGGCGTGGAAGTCGATGCCCCGGGCGCGGTGGCGCTCGAGCGCGCCCCGCAGCGCCTGCATCTTGTCAGGCGGCAACGCGCGGTCGAGCAGGCCGTGAATCGAGCGCTGCATCAGGCGGTAGCCCGACCACACGATGTTGGCGGCGACCGCCAGCGCGATCAGCGGATCGAGCCGGGTCCAGCCCGTCAGCCCGACGGCGGCGACACCGGCGATCACGCCCCCTGTCGTCCAGACATCGGTCATGAGATGCCGCGCGTCCGCCTCGAGCGCGATCGACCGGTAATGGCGGCTTGCCTGGTAGAGCCTGCGCGCGACGCCGTAGTTGATGAGCGCGGCGGCCGCCGAGACGGCGAGCCCGGCACCGACATTCTCGAGGGGCTGCGGCCTCATGAGGCGGTCAACGGCCGCGATGCCGATGGCGACGGCCGCGATCAGGATCAGCGTGCCTTCCAGGCCGCTCGCGAAGTATTCGGCCTTGGTGTAGCCGAACGCGTGGTCCTCGTCGGGCGGGCGCGCCGCCACTGTGATCATCGCCAGGGCGACGGTTGCACCGGCGAGATTGATGGTGCCCTCGATGGCGTCCGAGAGCAGGCCGACCGAGCCGGTGATCCACCACGCCAGGGTCTTCAGTGCGATCGTCGCGAGCGCCGCGGCGATTGAGAGAATCGCGAATTTGCTGGCGCCGGTGCTCGGCATCGGAGCGCCTTCCGGGCTCAGCCTGACGTCGGCGCCGAGGGCGTGAAGGAGTCTGCGAAGAAATCGTCCTCGGCGAGGCCGCACTTCGAGGTGAAATCGCGATGCGCCGCGTCCACCATCAGCGGCGCGCCGCAGGCGTAGACCTGGTGGCCGGAAAGATCCGGGAAGTCCTCCATCACCGCCCGGTGCACGAGCCCGGTGCGCCCGGTCCACCGGTCCGACGCGGGCGCATCGGACAGCACCGGCACGTAGCGGAGCTTCCCGGCGCGGTGCCAGCCCTCCGCGAGCTCGTGCAGGTAGAGATCCGAGCGCACCCGGCAACCCCAGTAGAGCGTCATCGGGCGCGTGAGCCCCGTGTGCAGGGCGTGCTCGACCATCGCCTTGATCGGCGCGAAGCCCGTCCCGCTCGCGAGGAGCACGATGGGCTTGCTGCTCTCCTCGCGCAGGAAGAACGTGCCGAACGGACCCTCGAAGCGGATGATGTCCTTCTCCTTCATGACGCCGAAGACATACTGGCTGAACGGGCCGCCGTAGTCCCTGAGATGCAGCTGCAGGACGCCGTCGTCGTGCGGCGCGTTCGCCATCGAGAAGCTGCGGCGGGTGCCGGCCCGCAGCAGGAGGTCGATGTACTGGCCGGCGAGAAACTGCAGCCGCTCGTGCGCCGGCAGCTTGAGATCGATCAGCATCACGTCGGGCGCGGCGCGCTGCATCTTCACCACGCGCGCCGGCAGGATCTTGATCTGGATGCCCTTCACGGCGGAGCCGATCTCGCGGCACTGGATCGTGAGATCGGTGAGCGGCTGCGCCTGGCAGAACAGCGCCATGCCGGCGCCCTTCTCCGCCTCGCTCATGGCGTGCTCCTGGTAGATCCCGTAATTCACGGAGCCCGACACCAGCCTGCCCTTGCAGGTGCCGCAGACGCCGTGGCGGCAGCCGTAGGCGATGACGATGCCCTCGCGCAAGGCGGCGGCGAGCACGGTTTCGCCGTCGTTGACGGTGAACTGGTGACCGCTCGACTGGATCGTGACGGTGTGGGGCATGTCGGTCTGCTGACTCTCGAATCGTGACGGGCGGGGCCCGCTTCAAGCTAAAATCCGGACATGAGGCGCCTGCTCGTCGTCGGCTTCGGCGATATCGCCCAGCGCATGGTTCCGCTGCTCGCGGGACGGTGGCGCGTGTACGCGCTCGCCCGGGATCCGCGGCGCTTTCCGCTGCTGCGCGCGCTCGGCGTGACACCGGTGCGGGGAGACCTCGATCGGCCGGAAACGCTCGCGCCGCTTGCCGGCCTCGCGCACGACATTGCGCACCTCGCGCCTCCGCCGGAGCGCGGCGCGCGCGACACGCGCACCGCTCACCTGATCGCCGCCTTGGCGAAGGGCGGCAGTCTACCACAGCACTTCGTCTACATAAGCACCAGCGGCGTCTACGGCGATTGCGGAGGGGCGCTCGTGGCGGAGACGCGCCCGCTCCGGCCGCAGACCGAGCGCGCGCGGCGCCGGGCGGATGCCGAGCGCCAGTTGCGGGTGTGGGGCCGGCGCAGCGGCGTGCGCGTTTCCATCCTGCGCGTGCCGGGCATCTATGCCGCGGACCGGCTGCCGCTTGCGCGGCTCACCCGGGGCACCCCTGCCCTGAACGCGGACGAGGACGTCTACGTCAACCACGTGCATGCCGACGATCTTGCGCGCATCGTGGTCGCCGCCCTGCAACGCGGCGCCCCCGGGCGCATGTACAACGCGGCCGACGATGCGCCGATCCGCATGGGCGATTACTTCGACCTGGTGGCGGAGCGCTTCGGGCTGCCGCGCCCGCCGCGAGTGAGTCGCGCAGCGGCCGACCGCCTGATCGCCCCGAACCTGCGCTCGTTCATGAGCGAGTCGCGGCGGCTCGTCAACCACCGCCTGAAGCAGGAGCTGCGGATCCGGCTGCGGTTTCCGACGGTGCGCGAAGGCCTCCATGGATGACACGGTCATCATTCTCACCAACCTGCCCGACCGCGACGCCGCGTTGAAGCTTGCCCGCGAGCTCGTCTCGCGGAGGCTCGCGGCGTGCGTGAACGTGCTCGCCGAGTGCGCGTCGATCTATCGCTGGAAGGATGCCGTCGAGGAGGCGCGCGAGGTGCCGGTCCTGATCAAGACGCGTGCCGCCCGCTACGCCGAGGTCGAAGCCGCGATCCGTGGCCGCCATCCCTATGAACTTCCGGAAATCATCGCGGTCCCAGTGGTGCGCGGTTTCGACGACTATCTGCGCTGGGTGGCGGACCAAACCAGCATCGCCATCGGCTGATCCAGTTCCCGTTTTCGGCGACCCGCTCGACGCTTCAGCCCCCTCGATGCGCTTCGTCCTGATTCTCCTCATGGCAGTTGCGGGCTTCGCGCGCGCGGCGGAGCCGGACCTGCTCGAGCCCGACAAGGCGTTTCGCTTCGGCGCGCGGCTGAAGGACGCGGGCTCGATCGAGGTGCGCTACGAGATCGCGCCCGGCTACTACATGTACCGGGACAAGTTCCAGTTCGCGCTCGCTCCTGCGGGCGCGAAACTCGGCGCAGCGCAGTTGCCGGCGGGGAAGAAACACCGCGACGAGTTCTTCGGCGAGGTCGAGACCTTCCGTGGCAGCCTCAGCATCGTGCTGCCGTTCGAGCTCGCCGATTCGAGTGTGCCGGCCATGCAGCTCACCGTTGTTTCCCAGGGGTGCGCGGATATCGGTGTCTGCTACGTGCCACATGAGCAAAAGGCCGAGCTGCGGCTGGCATCGTTGTCGAGTGACGCCGCGTCCGGGCTGTTCTCCGGGGCAGGCTCCTCGGCCGATGACACGCTCATCGCGCGGGTGTTCGAGGGCGGGTTCTGGCTCGTGATCCTGAGTTTCTTCGGCTTCGGGCTGCTGCTGGCGTTCACGCCCTGCGTGCTGCCGATGGTGCCGATCCTCTCGAGCGTCATCGTCGGCGCACGACAGCCGATGACCAAGTCGCGGGGCTTCGGGTTGGCGATCGTCTACGTCCTCGGCATGGCAGTCACCTACGCGATTGCCGGGATCGCCGCGGGACTGTCCGGCGCCATGCTCGCAGTGGCGCTGCAGAATCCGTGGGTGCTGGGCGCCTTCGCAATGGTGTTCGTCGCCCTCGCCCTCGCCATGTTCGGCGTCTACGAGCTGCAGTTGCCGGTGGCATTGCAGTACCGGCTCGCCAACGCGAGCAACCGGTTCCAAGGCGGGCATACGCTGGGCGTATTCGTGATGGGCGTGCTCTCGGCACTGATTCTCGGGCCGTGTGTGGCCGCCCCCCTGGCCGGCGCCCTGCTCTACATCGGCCAGAGCCGGGATGTCATGCTCGGAGGTTCCGCGTTGTTTGCGATGGCGCTCGGCATGGGCGTGCCCCTGCTCGCGGTGGGCGCCTCGGCCGGGGCGCTGCTGCCGAAAGCCGGGCCGTGGATGGAGACGGTGAAACGGGGCTTTGGCATGGTGCTGCTCGGGATGGCGATTTACCTCGTCTCGCCGTTTCTGCCCGTTTCGGTCCAGATGCTGGCATGGGCGGCGCTCCTGATCGTGACCGCGATCACCCTCCGCGCCATCGACAGGCTTCCCCCCAACGCACACGGCTTCCAGCGGTTCAGCAAGGGGCTGGGCATCATCGCGCTGCTCGCGGGTCTTGCCTACCTCGTAGGCGCGCTTTCGGGCGGGCGCGACGTGCTGCAGCCGCTCTCCGGGCTGCGCGTCACGGATTCGGGGCACGCCGCGGGAGAGACGCCCTTCGAGCGGGTCAACACCGTCGCCGAGCTGGATGCGCGCGTGCGCGCTGCCGCGGGTCGGACGGTGATGCTGGACTTCTACGCGGACTGGTGCGTTTCGTGCAAGGAGATGGAGCGTTACACTTTCAGCGACAGCCGCGTGCGGGCGCGTCTCAGCGAGATGGTGCTGCTGCAGGCCGACGTCACGGCCAATACCGTGGATCACGCTGCGCTGCTGAAACGCTTCCGCCTGTTCGGCCCGCCGGGGATCATCTTCTTCGACCGGGACGGGCGCGAGATCCCGGGGCTGCGCGTGATCGGGTTCCAGGCTGCGGACCGCTTCGTGGCGGTGCTCGACCAGGCGCTCGCCTTCCGCCGATGAAGACTCACACCTTCGCGGTGTTCGCAATCGTGGCGGGGTTGTCTGCCGCGGGTGGCGTCGCCTACTACCTGCACTCGCCGGGAGGCGGCGCCGGCATGGATGCGGGGGAGGTCGTGGGGCGGGTGCTCGCGGCGCCGCTTGCCGACATCAAGGGGGGGAACCAGAGCATCGGGCAGTGGCGCGGCCGCGTGCTGGTGATCAATTACTGGGCAACCTGGTGCGCGCCCTGTCGGGAGGAGATCCCGATGTTCGTGCGGCTGCAGGAGCGCTACGGAGACCGGGGGCTGCAGTTCGTCGGCATCGCGATCGATCAGCCGGGCAAGGTCGCCGAGTTTGCCGCGGAGTTTAGCGTCAACTACCCCTTGCTGATTGCCGGGGTGGACTCCCTGGAGCTGCTGCGCCAGGCGGGAAACCGGGCCGGTGTACTGCCCTATACCCTGGTCATCGACCGCAAGGGCAACCTGGTCAGCCGCGAGCCGGGTGGTCTCAAGGAGGCCCGGCTGGAGCGCCTTCTCCAGCCGCTTCTGTAGGGGTCGACCCCCACCCCCAAAGCTATCGCTCCAGCAGGCGGCGGGTCAATTTCGGGACACACCTTCCTTTTATATCAGCAAGTTAGATCACCCAAACCCGGTGGCGCCAAGCGACAGCAATCCACGTCAAATAGATCCAATTTCTGGACAACTCCGGCTATCTTAGGCAAACTCACGCCATCTCCATTATTGAGTTCTTGCTGGTCGGGCCTGCCCGGTCATCTTGCGAACTCCGCCAAAGTATCCGAATGGCTGGTGCCAAGAACGTTCTCGTCATCAACGGCCCGAATTTGAACCTTCTCGGCAGCCGTGAAACGAGGCATTACGGCCGGGATACGCTGAGGGCGATCAATCTGCGCCTCAGCCGCCGCGCGAAGGCAGGAAAGGCACGGCTCGCGACCTTCCAGAGCAATGCCGAGTCGGACCTGGTGGAGCGGATCCAGCAGGCGCGCCGCGAGGGCGTGGACTTCATCATCATCAATCCGGCCGCCTTCACCCACACCAGCGTGGCGCTGCGCGACGCGCTCGCCGCCGTCGGCATCCCGTTCGTGGAAGTGCATCTCTCCAACGTATTCGCACGCGAATCGTTCCGCCACGTATCGTATTTCACCGACATCGCAGTCGGGATCATCAGCGGGCTCGGCGCGCGCGGCTACGAGCTGGCCCTGGAATTCGCGCTGGGCTATTCCGCGGGGAAGCGCTAGGCCATGGACCTCCGCAAGGTCAAGACGCTGATCGATCTGGTGCAGCAGTCGGGCATCGCGGAGCTCGAGATTACCGAGGGCGAGGAGAAGGTGCGGATCAGCCGCGGTAGCGGCGCGCCGCAGCAGATGGCGCCGGTGACCTACGTCGCGGCGCCGCCACCCGCCGCGGGGTCGGCGGCGGTTCCAACAGCGGCCGGGGCGCCCGCAGCGCCGGCGGAGAGCGAGGCGGCCGCGGCGCCGGAAGGGCACGTCATCCGCTCGCCCATGGTGGGCACGTTCTACCGCTCCTCCGCGCCCGGTGCGAAGGCGTTCGTCGATGTCGGGCAGGCCGTCAAGGCGGGCGATACCCTCTGCATCATCGAGGCGATGAAGCTCCTGAACGAGATCGAGGCCGACCAGGACGGCACCGTCAAGGCGATCCTCGTCGAAAACGGGCAGCCCGTCGAGTACGGCGAGCCGCTCTTCATCCTCGGCTAGGCCGTGAGCGGTCAGCAGTAAGCGGTCAGCCGCGCGCAGATCCGGCTCACTGCTCACCGCTCACCGCTTACCATGTTCGAGAAGATTCTCATAGCCAATCGCGGCGAGGTTGCGCTGCGCATCCAGCGCGCGTGCCGCGAGCTCGGCATCAAGACCGTGGTGGTGCACTCGGAGGCGGATCGCGAGGCCAAGTACGTCAAGCTCGCGGACGAGTCGGTGTGCATCGGGCCGCCGGCCTCGAGCGCGAGCTACCTCAACATCCCGGCCATCATCAGCGCCGCCGAGGTGACGGACGCAGAGGCGATCCACCCGGGCTGGGGCTTTCTCAGCGAGAACGCCGACTTCGCCGAGCGCGTCGTGCAGAGCGGATTCGTGTTCGTCGGCCCACGCGCCGAAACCATCCGCCTGCTGGGCGACAAGGTCAATGCCAAGAACGCGATGAAGAAGGCCGGGATACCGGTGGTGCCGGGGGTGGACGAGCCGCTGCCGCAGGAAGCGAACGACGTGGTGAAGATCGCGCGTTCGATCGGCTACCCGGTCATCATCAAGGCGGCGGGTGGGGGCGGGGGCCGCGGCATGCGCGTGGTGCACACCGAGGCTGCGCTGCTGACGGCGGTGCAGACCACGAGGGCGGAGGCGCAGGCCGCGTTTGGCAATCCGACGCTCTACCTGGAGAAGTACCTGGAGGATCCGCGCCACATCGAGTTCCAGGTGCTCGCCGACCGGTTCCGCAACGCGATCCACCTCGGGGAACGCGATTGCTCGATGCAGCGGCGGCACCAGAAGCTGCTCGAAGAAGCCCCGGCGCTGCACATCAGCACGCGCAGCCGCTTTCGCATCGCCGAGCGCTGCGCCGAAGCCTGCCACCGGCTCGGTTACGAGGGCGCGGCCACCTTCGAGTTCCTGTACGAGCGCGGCGAGTTCTATTTCATCGAGATCAACACGCGGCTGCAGGTCGAGCATCCGGTGACCGAGATGATTACCGGTATCGATATCGTGCAGCAGCAGATCCGCATCGCGGCGGGCGAGAAGCTGCGCATCCGGCAGCGCGACGTGCAATTCCGCGGCCACGCGATCGAGTGCCGCATCAACGCCGAGGACCCCTATCGCTTCACGCCGTCCCCGGGCCGCATCACGTCCTACCATATGCCGGGCGGGCCCGGCATCCGCGTCGATTCGCACGCCTACAACGGCTATTTCGTGCCGCCGAATTACGATTCGCTGATCGGCAAGATCATCGCCTACGGCGACACCCGCGAGCAGGCCATCGCGCGGATGAACATCGCGCTTTCCGAGACCGTGATCGAGGGCATCAAGACCAACATCCCGCTGCACCAGGAGCTGCTGCGCGATGCCGCGTTCCTCTCCGGGGGCACCAGCATCCACTTCCTGGAGCAGAGGCTCGCCAAGCTCGCCCGCGAACAGTAGTCAGCGCTTACTCGCCACAGGTTCATGGCCTGGCTTTCCGTCTCATTCGAGGTGCCGGCCGAGCACGTGGAGGCGCTGTCCGATGCATTGCTCGAGTCCGGCGCCGCTGCCGTCGACGCCGCGGAGGCCGATGCGGGCCCGGCACCGGGGCAGGGGATACTTATGGATGCCGGCGCAGCAACGCCGCGTGCGTGGCGACGCAGCGCGCTGGACGTGCTTGTGACGCCGGGCGTGGATCCCGCTGCGCTTGTGCAGACCGCCTGTTCTCGCGTCGGCATTACGCCGCCCCCATCGCAGGTACGCGAGGTCGCCGACACGGACTGGGTGCGCGCGACGCAGGACCAGCTTGCCCCGGTGCGCGTTTCGCCGCGGCTGTGGATCGTTCCCAGCTGGCACCCGGCGCCCGATCCGGGCGCCATCAATATCGTGCTCGACCCGGGCCTCGCCTTCGGCACCGGGCATCACGCGACCACGCGGATGTGCCTGCGCTGGCTCGAGCGCGTCCTGCGCGGGGGCGAGACGGTGCTCGATTACGGCTGCGGCTCCGGCGTGCTCGCCATTGCGGCGATGAAGCTCGGAGCGGCGCGCGCGGACGGCGTGGACATCGACGGGCAGGCGCTGCTTGCGGCGCGCCGCAATGCACTGCACAATCGGGTGCACGCGGAGTTTCACAGCGCCGCCGAAGCCCTGCAGCAGCCGGCCCGCATCGTGGTGGCCAACATTCTCGCGCATCCTCTCATCGTGCTCGCGCCGTTACTTGCCCGGTTGACCGCCTCGAACGGGAGGCTCGCGCTGGCCGGCCTGCTTGCGGAGCAGGCGGGCGAGGTGTGCGCGGCGTATCGGCCATGGTTCGACTTCGAGGCGCCTGAGGTGGACGAAAGCTGGGCGCTCGTGAGCGGCATTCGCCGGTGAGCCCGTGGCGACCGGCATGATCACGCAATGTCCTGCCTGCGGCACGCATTTCCGCGTGACGCCGGAGCAGTTGCACGCCTATCAGGGCCAGGTACGCTGCGGCCGCTGCATGTCGGTGTTCGACGGCCTCAAGGCGCTCGCGGATCTGCCGGAGCCGGCACCCGCGGCCGCCGCGGTGGGCGGAAGCGACGCACGTGGGTTCCAGCTCGAGCCTCTCGAACCCGCATCGACGTCGCCGCCCGTGCAGGCTCGAGCGCCCGAAGCGGCGCAGGGCGAGAAGGATTACGGCCCGCCGCCGGAGCAGCTCTCGCTCGATGAGACGTTATTTGCCGACCCGGTGCAGGCGCGGCGCGACCGGTTGTGGGCCGTGGGCGCGGCGCTGCTGGTATTCGTGCTCGCCGGGCAGGCCGCGTATTACTACCGTGCCGAGCTGGCCGTGAAGTATCCCGGCCTGAAGCCATATCTGGTCAAGCTGTGCGAGCCGCTCCAATGCAGGGTGCTGCCTCCGCAGCGCCCGCGGCAGATCGCGATCGAGGCGTCGGACCTGCAGGCGACTGACCCGGCGCGGCCGGGACTGATCCAGCTGACTGCGACGCTGCGCAATCACGCCGGGCACGACCTAGGCTACCCCGCGCTCGATCTTGTGTTGACCAACACCAAGGAGCACACGCTGGCGCGGCGCATCTTCCTGCCGAAGGATTACCTCGAGCGCGGCAAGGATGTCGAATCGGGATTCCCCGCCAACGCGGAGATCACCATCCGGCTTGATCTCGAAACCGGCGATCTGGGTCCCGCCGGTTTCCGTCTCGATCTCCTGCCCGCACCGCCACCCTGAACACGGTATTGCGCGGAGCGCATGACCATCCCGGACGAGCTGAAATACACCGCTACGCACCAATGGGTGCGGGCGGAAGCCGACGGCACCGCGACGGTCGGCATCACCTTCCACGCACAGGAGCAGCTGGGCGACGTGGTCTACGTGCAGCATCCCGCAGTGGGCAGCAAGGTGGAGCGGGGCGCGAACTGCGCCGTGGTCGAGTCAGTCAAGGCCGCATCCGACATCCCGGCGCCGATCACCGGAGAAGTCGTTGCCATCAATCAGGCGGTCGTCGACGCGCCCGAGCGGCTGAACCAGGATCCCTATGGCGCGTGGTTGTTTCGCATCCGGCCGCGTGAGGGCGCCGATCTCGGCGGGTTGCTCGACGCGCCGGCCTACAGGAAGTTGGTGACGAGCGCCGGGTAGCTTGCGCCACCTGGATGCGCGGGGCATACTGCCGCGCTCGATCCGAGTCGAATACCTGACCGCAGAGGAGTGCAATCATGGCGAGCGTTACGCTGGGTGGAAACCCGATCACGGTGGCGGGCAGTTTTCCCAGGAAGGGCGACGTCGCGCCCGAATTCACCCTGACCGCCAAGGACTTGAAGGATGTCGGGCTCAAGGATTTCGCCGGCAAGCGCAAGGTGCTGAACATCGTGCCGAGTCTTGATACGCCCGTGTGTGCCAAGTCGACCCGGGTCTTCAATGAAAAGGCGGGCTCGGCTCCCAACACGGTCGTGCTGGTGATCTCGGCGGACCTGCCATTCGCCGCGGGCCGGTTCTGCACCGCCGAAAACATCAACAATGTGGTGACGCTATCCACGCTGCGCGGCGGGGAATTCATGTTGAAATACGGCGTGGACATCACCAGCGGGCCGTTGAAGGGTGTCACGGCGCGCGCGGTGATCGTGCTCGACGCGAACAACAAGGTGCTCCATTCCGAGCTGGTTCCGGAGATCAAGCAGGAACCGAATTACGACGCGGCGCTCGCCGCGCTCATGTAATCCGTCGCGCGCGCAGGTTCGCCGGCTCCGGGCAATGGACCTCGATCCGGCTGATCTGGATCAGTACGGCACGCGCCTGAAACGGAAAGAATGATGTCCGAGCGGGTTATCGCTCGAACTGAGTCGGAGGGCGTAATGGGCATGAAGATCAGGATGGTGCCGGCGGTGCTGCTGGCGCTGGGAATTGCCGCCGGTGCGGCGACGGCTGCGTATGCACAGGGACCCGGCGGCCCCGGCAAGGGTCCGGGTTATGGTCCGGGATCCGGCTATGGTCCCGGGGCAGGTTACGGTCCCGGCGGAGGTTATGGCCCGGGCATGATGGGTGGCTACGGTGGCGGTCCTGGCTTCGGACCTGGATCCGGTGGTGGCGGCGCGCTCGCGCAGCTCAACCTGAGCGACGAGCAGCGCGAAAAGGTGCTCAAGATCCAGGAAGAGAACCGGCGCAAGAACTGGGATCTCATGGGTCAGGTGCGCACGGAGCAATTCAAGCTGCGCCAGATGGCATACGGCGACAAGCTCGACGCAGCGGCGATCACCGAGCAGCAGAAGAAGGTCGACGACCTGAGGCGCCAGATGCTCAAGTCGCGCATCGAGACGCGTAACCAGATCGCCGCGGTACTCACCGCGGAGCAAAAGCAGCAGTTTCGCCAGTTCGGGCCGTGGTGGATCGAGGACAGCGACTAGCCCAGCTGCGAATCCCCGAAAAAACCCCGCTGCGGCGGGGTTTTTTTGTCACTTCTTCCTGAGCGCGTCGCGGATCTCGCGCAGCAGCACGACGTCCTCCGGCGTCGCGGCGGGCTTCGCTTCTTCCTGCTTCTTGAGCCGGTTGATCACGCGGATCAGCAGGAATAC